>Ga0308394_1000246_pt1 | contig 31147 bp, 27 predicted proteins | sample Hotspr2Sampleme2_FD_202366 | JGI IMG/M metagenome (GOLD analysis project Ga0308394, IMG submission 202366) | Hot spring phototrophic mat microbial communities from Mushroom Spring, Yellowstone National Park, Wyoming, United States - 20050701_me2 ...
TCATAGGCCAGCTGATCGAAAGCAAGTTCCCGGACTATGACCCCCTCATCCCGAAGTCCTATGATGTGCGTGCAGTTGTGCCGGTCGCGGACCTGCTGAAGGCGTTGCGCTGCGCGAACATCTTCTCCCGCGAGGCGCAAAACGTCATTCGTCTGCACGTCGTCCCGGCAGACGGGAACGGGGTGGGCAAGCTGGTTGTCTTCTCAAGCAAGACAGAGAGCGGCGAAAACTGCACGGAGGTCGGGGCGACCGTTGAGGGGACGCGGATCGAGCTCGGCTTCAACGCCGATTTCCTGATCGACGCGCTTTCGGTCATGGATACTGCTGATGCGATCGTCGAGGCGACGCAGGCGCGCCAACCGGCGATGCTGCGCGAGTCAGGAACCGATGGGACGCTGCATGTGGTGATGCCGGTGTATTTGCCCAGCTAAGCGCTGCGCGCTATCGTTTACATAGTCCTTAGCCGGTTGCTTGGGCAGTTGTCTCGTGGTCGTCGCTGCCGCGCTGCGCGGTTCGATGAACTTGATCGCATCACATCTGTAATCAGAGACTTTCAGTTCATTGCGTCTGACCGCCCTGGTAGTGGAGACCAAGAATATTGACTCAGTAACAGAGATTGATAAACTTATAAGCGGCTCTGGTCCGTTTGCATCGTTATGAGAAAATGTTTTTGATGATTACTGGATTTATTATTTAACCAAAGATACAGCAAGAGCAGCAGAGCTTAAGCAACCACCTTACACTAATCTGCGTAGTCAGACAAAATACAAAGGGTTAGCAAAGTGTTACCACGGCCCACGAAACATGTGATTGTCCCCCCGATAAAATGTCAGGGGATTAAGACCAAGCTTGTTAAATTCATTTTAAATAACATTTCTTGGAATGGGGAGGGCCGATGGATCGAGCCGTTTTTGGGGTCAGGTGTGGTTTTGTTCAATGTTCAGCCAGAACGTGCTTTAGTAAATGACATTAATCCTCACATAATCAGATTATATCAAATTATTTATGACGGGAGTTTATCATCTGAAGAAGTAAGGGTATACCTTTTATCAGAAGGCAAAAAACTTTTGTCGAAAGGGGAAGAGTATTATTATTTTGTTCGAGAGCGTTTCAACAAAATTGGGAATCCTTTAGATTTTATTTTTCTGAATAGATCATGTTTCAATGGTGTAATGCGTTTCAACAGCAAAGGTGAGTTCAATGTCCCATTTTGCCGTAAACCAGAACGCTTTCGTCAGGCATATGTGACCAAGATAGTCAATCAAATTTCCCAGATACATAAAATCATGCGGGGTAAAGATTGGGAATTCCGCGTTGGAGATTGGCGAGAATGCCTTGAGAATGTAAAAGCAGATGACTTCGTTTATCTTGACCCACCGTATCTAGGTAGACATACAGATTACTATCAGCAATGGTCAGAAAATGATGCGGCAGAACTAGCGAGACTTGCTCAAAACTTGCCTTGTGGTTTTGCATTGTCTATGTGGAAAGAAAACAAGTATCGCCTAAATGAACATCTTAGCCGTTACTGGAATGGATTGATAGAAAGAACTTTTAATCATTTTTATTACGTAGGTTCAACCGAAAATCTTAGAAATGCAATGGAAGAAGCATTGTTGATAAAGCCTGGTTACGAAACACTACCTGTCGAAACCAAAACGTCAGCTAAGCCAATCCAACTGGCACTTGCTTTGCACAAACAGGCTGACTCACGCGCGCTTGTAGCTGATGTCGCTTCGCGGCGCAGGTGAAGCATAGCCAGCGTCACGCGACCACGCTTATGTTAACCAAACACATCAATGTCAAAGAAGCCCGGGTTCGATTACAAGAGTTGCTCTCACAAATTACTTCAGGGGTAGAGTGGATTCTCACCGATGGACTGACCCCTGTTGCTCGCCTTGTACCCATCTCTTCTCGCGTGGCAGGTCTGCACGTTTGGACCAGCCCAGATTTTGATGAGCCTCTACCCGAAGAATTCTGGACGGGCAACGCATGAAGTTGCTACAGATGGGCAAACTCAGGCAGACTCTGCCGCGCTCAGCCAGCACTCCGCAATACCAGCTTGCTGCTGGTGATCATCTTACTTGCTCAGGCAACGCGTCCGCTGACATGCTGGCCAAGAATAGCACTTATGCATAGTGTGGGAGGCGACAGCAATTAGCCATGCTTTTCATCTAATAAAAGCTTTATTTAAAAATACTTACAATAAAAAATCAAAATTTTTGCAAAATATTTAAATTTAAATTATTTGTGCTTAAATTTTTAAATTATTTAAATTTTATTTTCACTTTTATTTTGAGAATATTTATTATTTTATAATATATACCTTTATGCTTAATTAATTCATTTTCTATAAATGCAAATTTCTCACAAAAAAAGTTAAGTATTTTTGTTTTAACTCTAAGTCACCTGGCATACCTACTTTTTCTTGTAAAATTTTTATAAGCTCAGAAGCCTTTTTATTCTTTTCTTCTTCGTCCGTGAAATTATTTAGATATATTAAATTAATAAGGTGTATAATATTTTCTAATGATGTTCTAGAAATTTCTCCACAAAATATTATTTTCATATTACGAAGCAATTCTTCGTGTAAGTTATAAATTGTACCATCTTCTTTATTATCGAGGAAAAAATATTTAGATTTATAGCTTGTAATCATATTCGAGTACATTGATATACCACACTTTACCATGTTTAGCCAATCTGATGATGAACGAAAAACGTTCCCTTCTCTGACATCGATCATCTTAATTATATCTTCTATTATTTTATATTCCGCTTCTTTACCAAAATTTTCTCCAAAAATTTCTTTTGCCAACAAACAAACTAGTTCTGATTTTTCTTTTCTATGCATTTCATTTATTTTATTTAATAATATAAAAATAGCTTCGTAAATAGAAAATTCATCTAAAAGATTTTTTATGCTCTTTTCTTTATATTCTTCTGTAGAATAAAGAATTTCTTTTGATATATACTTTCCCAAAAAATCTTTATATTTTTCACCTTTATATTCTGACATTATATGTCTTTTTATTATTTCTTCGTATTTTCTCGCAAATACATTCATAATTTCAAATATACTATCGCCAATAAAATATAAATTTTCTAAAAATTTTTCTTCTTTTCTCACAAGGTCAAAAAAGGCTAAAAAGAACTTTCTTTCAAAATTTTTCATAAATAAAATCTCATCTAATTTTCTTGCTTCTAAAAATGAAATATTGTATATCGCCATAAATTCGTTTATAAATTTTTTTACAGCTTCGCTTTTTATATTTATAATTTTTTCTGCGTGATGTGATGCGATATTTGTTTTAAAAAATTCTTTTAAAATATTAAATAATTCTTTTACATTTTCCTTCAAATTTTTGTCATAACTTGAATCCTCCAATAGGCCACCTATTTCAATAAAGATATTAAGATGTAAATAGAGAAAAGCAAGCGCTGATATTAATTCAATTGGCAGCTCCCCGCCCGACAACGAGGATCTTATTTTTTTTACAATTTCTGCGTCTATATCTTCTACACTTATTAGAGCGCAAACTGGATGAATAAATCCAAAATTTCTTATATAGTATTCAGGTATTTTTCTAAGACTTATGTCAAAGTCATTTTTAAATTTAAGGTGTCTTGGTATTATATTATATTCCTTAAATCTATTACTTAGCATTAGAATTTCTTTTATTACATCTTTATAGTCTTCCTCCGTAAAATCACCTTTCTTGATCCTGTAGGCCAGCGGACGATATGACACATGCTCGATCAACCCGCGCGCTGGCCACATGCGCGCCGCGACATACGCCGTCAGGTCACTGCCCCCGCGCACCAAGCGCTTAACATGGTCATGATATACTTCCTCCGGCCACGGCTCACCGTTGATCAAGCTCCAAATCGCCCCAGCATGCGCAATTACTCCGTCCTCATGCGCATTCCCAGTGATCCGAAAACCGTCCAGCGCAGATGAGGACACGCCTTCGCCGTACTCCGCTCTGCGCTTCATAAATAAATCTGTCTTTTCTATGAAATACAAGCCGTTATAACCAAATATGGCCTCTAAAACATAATTTGTAAATTCCCTCATGCGCGCATCCGGCTTGCCAAACCAGCGCCGCGCAAAGTAATCCGCAAGCATAAGCCATCACCTTACACAGTCGCTAGCGTCCCGCCAAGCGCATCACACATCCACTTGCAACGCTCATCGCACGTCATCTCCCCAAAGCCATTGGACCACTCCGTTCTATTATATCATCTTGTTTGAACGTAACTACCTAGCGACCTGCAAGTAGGGAGAGGAAACACTCCCCACCAGTGCAACGGCTTTCTCATACTCCTTCAGCAAATTGCGCCCCGCCGTGCTTCTGGGGCGTCCCCGGCCTGCCTTCTCTCCAGGCGGCGGCCCCACTTCACTCACGAAGCGATTACAGACACCTCCCATCGCACCTGTTCATACACAGGAAGGCATGCATCACCCCTGCCCATTGCTCCACGCAGTTCGCGCAGGATGTGCGCCAGGCACGCCCCATGTCCTCAAACCGGTAGTAGGCCGGCAGGCAATCATGAATCGCTCGTCCGCCAAAATCCTTGAGTGCTGACGCAGCGCTGTGCAAGGCCTCGCCCCCGTGCCTGGGATGCACAAACAGATGGGTATGCAGGCTGTTGCTGGCGGTATGCAGCCAGCACAGTCGCCCCGCTACCCGCTGCCCCATCTCATCAAAATGCGCCACCTCCGCTCGCTTCAACCGCTCCGCTGTGGCTGCTTCCACCGCTGCCGCCAGTTCATACCCCTGTTCCAGTGCTGTTATCCAAACAAGTCCTCGAACAAGCATCAGTCTGCTCCAGCGGCATTTGACTCACCGACAACTGGGTGACCAGCGCCCGCACGACTGGGCGCTGCCTGTCACATCAGCCGGGTATACGCCGCGCTGCGCTCGCATGTGATTTCTCCCTGCTGATGTTCGGTCACTGCCAAGGGCACATCTCGCTTGCCCACCACTTTGTGCGATTGAGATGACCCGCCCACACACAGCGCAACGCGCTGGCAAATGCATCTGGTCGGGTTTCTCGACCGCCTGTGTTGCTGCTGGGTGGCTTTTTACCGACGCCTCAACTCGATGTTCTAGGACGGCGTTCTCCGCTCGCAGAACCCGCCAGCAGACGGAGAATAAGAGAACTCAGTCGCTTAAGCGGGATTTCTACTTCGCTCAGCCACAGCGATAATTTAACGCACTTCAATGTTGAGAGGACGAGTGATTCTTTGACCATAAGTTTGATCGTACTGGTATAAAATGTAATTATCGTTCGAATATGAAATAATATGTGTGGGGTGCGTGTTTTGGACGAATCGCAAAAACGTCTCACATAGGGTGAAGTAGTCTGACAGAGCGCCAAACACCGATTTATCCTGAATACTTGCTTGTAGGTCTTCCAATGTCGCCTCTGTCATCGGATGGACTTCCTTCGTTCAGCGTTCTCAAAGTCATATTGGATCCATTTTTCTACTGGCCAATCCTCCACCAGCTCAATTCTTCGGGCAGCCCATTGACAGTACTCAAGGGAGATGTCGCAACCTTTCCACTTTCGACCCAGTTGCTCAGCCACAACGGCGGTCGTTCCCGATCCGAGGAACGGGTCAATGACCAAATCACCGGCGTTTGATGATGCCAGGACGATCTTTCGCAAGAGTTCTTCGGGTTTCTGAGTAGGATGGGGTGTCTTCTCGTGCATTCCATTGCACGTCGTGGGAATTTCGATCACATCTTTAGGTTTGGCCCCTTTGGGATGTGGCCGCCATAGCTTGTCGTTGCCACTACGGCGTCTGCCGTATTGGCTCGTCTCGGCCTGCGGATGTTCGGGGTACTTAAGCGTATGGTTCCCGTAGGGAATACGCACGTCGTCAACGTTGAAAGTGAACTGGAGGCTCTTTCGGAAATGAAGAAGGCTCTCGTGCGAACGCCCCCAGTCGGATCCAAGATTGGCCTTGTTCTTGTAGTGCCAAACCAGCCATCTGCACCCCTTGAAAAAACGTGACGCTGGAAGTTTCAGATCGGCGAGGATTTCGGAGAACCCGCAGACATAGAGTGTCCCTGTGGGCTTCAAAACCCGGGCTGCCTGTTCTATCCACTGCAACGACCACTTAACGTACTCTTCTTGTGAGTTGAAACTATCCCACTCCGCCTTCTTAATGTTGTAAGGTGGATCAGCAAAGATCAGGTCAACAGACTCACTTTGTAGAGTGCGAAGCCAAGCCACCGCATCTCCAACCCAGATTTCCCCGTTTGGGTGTCTGTAGAACAAGGTTGGAGCATCCGGCGTGATTTGAGCGGGATCGATTTGAACAAAAGATCCCTTGACCATCGGCCGGCCAAAGAAAGTCGGAATATCCTTGTTGCGGGCATACCCTCCCGACGGTTCTCGAATCTCTAACTGCTGCGCTATGGTTTGGCGTTTCCTCTCGCTCATTTTTTACTCCCATGTCGTTCCACTTTACCAGCTAATCTGCGCAAGCGCGGGGCGCTGTCGGCTGGATGCGCGTGTTAGCCCGCTATATGCTATAGGACGGTCTCCTTATAAGGATAACAACAAAGTAGATAAGAAATTAGACAACTAATTCTTGCTTTGTAGGAAATTAAGGATAAAACAAGATAGTTTCCAGTCCCCCATATCTATTAGGCCCTTTGCTCGCAAACTATTAACAGTCCTCTTTGTATGAAGTGCCCCCTTGCTTTTAATGAGGAGTAGCTCTATCATTCCATCTCTGCCACTTACCTTGCAAACCTAAATTGAAATTTCACCTGGTTTAAATCTTTACAATCTATTAGTAATATTGAGCAAAACCATACCCCCCAATCCCTGTACCAATAAAGAAATCTAATGGCTCTGCAAGTTCTTTCAAAAAGGCTTCTTTCCATGCCCAAGTTCTATCATCCTATTTCGCAATCAGCAAATGGTCGAGATGAGGACGCACAGCTGATTCAAGCAATTCGCCGATTAAATCTATGCGCTGGAGATATTCAGCCCTCGATCCAGAGGATCCCTTCTTTTAACGGGACTCTATGTTTACGATTCTTCCACTTGATGTTGCGGTCTCTCAATTTTTCAAATTGATATTGTTTGAACCCTGCGGCTATTGCGAGTTCGCCGATCCACTTTTCGATTGGACAATAAACACCGTATGGAGCTGAGTCACCAATGACCCAGCACATGCGCGATCCGGGTTTGCAGGCAATCCTCAATTGTCGAAGTACTAGGCTTATGTCTCGGCAGTAGGCACCAATCATGGTGTGATAGTGCTTCTTCCCGCCGTGACTTTCACGGACCTTAGCGAGCTGTTCCATAACGACGGCGAGTTCATTCCGAATAGGTTCCACAGCGTCGGATTCAAGAAGATCGCCAGCTTTGAGTCTCTCCCGCGACGAATGTTGAGAAGAGGATACGATTAAGTATTTCCTTACAGTCTCATGGATGTCTCCCCAGCCAGTAACGTCGCCCCAGAAGGTCATTTCGAATCTTAGGGCATCTGCATAGTCGTAATTATTAGCATAGGGAGGAGATGTGATTACCGCGTCAACCTTTTGTGGCATGGTAATCGCAAAGGCGCGAGCGTCACCTCTGATAACCTCGGCACGTGAACGCTTGGCCCTTGCCTGCATCCATCGAATATCTGACTCGATAGTCTCTAGTTGCAGCTGAAAGGCCAGTAGCGGATGAATCACTTTCTTTTTTGTCCTGTTGGGTAGAATGTATTGCCATTGAGCAGTCCCAGCCCTTGACGTCGGGCGGAGAATTGAGGTCAAGGCAAGCCAGACAAGTTCTGATTCTGGAGATGAGTCTTGTAGCGATGACCAAGCTGACTTTAGACTATCGAGCGTTGCGAGCGCTTCTGTGTCGAAGCTTCGCTGGATCAACGGGGGATATGACGAAACATGAGGTTTTTGGCCGTGTGCACACTTAAGCACTTCGGCTGCAAATGATCTGACTCGGACTGGATCGCATTCCCACAAAAGTTTCGCCTTGCAGATTCGAGCGACCAAGGGATGAGCTTCAACTCCGATGCTATCGATCCCGATACTGTCGCAAACGACCAGCACAGTCCCGGAGCCAGCAAAGGGATCAAGAACGAATTGCCCGGGCTGGATTCGCCACTCAGATAGAACTTCTTCAACCCACGACGCGGCAAACCCTGCTGAATAGCGGAACCACCGATGGATAGGTAAAGACATGTTGTCAACAAAGGTGCCAGAACGTGCGACCTTCAAATCTGGTGATGCCTCTACAGGACTGTCGAATAGTGTTAGCTGTTTTAGAAACGCCATCTTCCTTTTCCGGCTAACATAGTCATTGAGCCGACTTTGCATACTACGCCGACTCAGTGATAATGTCCTGTGCTGCGTGCCACGCCGACTTAGCCAGCAGTTTATCACAGTCTTCCATGCGTGCAACACACGATCCCTCTCGACCTTTGAGGTCACCGTTCCTCGAATCGGTCAGACAAACTATTCGCCGTCGCCATCTGAGTTACGCTCGACCAATTTTTAGCAAAAGTCGTGCGCCAGCGCCACCGCGCCCAGCGCCGGCGGCACGATGTACTCGTCAATCCGCGACAGGATCGCCTCGTGGACAATATAACCATTCCGCATTGGCTTTCACACTATAGTAACGAGTGCACAACATCAGTGTGAATGCAATCGAACGCTCGTTTTCGATGCGTCATTCGCAATGTTTAATCTATTCTTAAATAACTGATCAGTGCTAATTTCGATCAGTGCTTTGCTTATAAAGTTCACAAAGATGTCTTGTGAAACGTACGATGATCTTTTGCCTTTCCCGGCCGCTAGTGTAAAGTAATCGATAATCACCAACCAGTAATTTAAACACGCTTTACCATTGACCTGTTAGAGCCTCCGGCGAGATGACTTCAAAATTTTCTGCCAACCAGCGCAACTTCTTCAATACTCGCTGTGCTGTAGACTTGTCCAGACGGGCCAAGTCACTTTGCGCTACCGCCGTGAACTCTACCTTGAACACGCGTCACCATGTCAGCCCGAGTCTGGCAGCAACATCTTGGGCAGGGATTGTCTCGCTAGCTTCATCCGTGGCCAGCGCATGTTGAAGTTCAAGCTTGAATTCTTCTCTAAGTTCAAGACCTTCATCAGGGTCACCCACCATCTCGAACAGCGTCTGAATAACCGTCTCTCGAATGAGTTTTCTCAAGTCATCCACAGTCAAATCGGCAACCTTTGTTTGAGACATTTCTCTCCTTCAATTTCACGCAAAATGATGAATAGATACTAACACAAGTCGCGCTAGCGCAACCGCGCCCAGCACACCGGCCTGCCCGCCCAGCGCTGGCGGCACGATGTATTCGTCAATCCGCGTCAGAATCGCGTCGTGGACAATATAGCCGTTCAATAGCATTCGCACCCGCGCGCGGATCATCGGGAAGAGGAAGCGCTGCTCCATCACCCCGCCGCCCAGGATGATGCGCTGCGGCGAGGGCATCGTGTTGGCCAGCGCCAGCGCGATGTAGTCCACCTCCAGCGCCCAGGCTGGGTGATCCGGCGGCAGCGTCTGCGGGTCAGCCACCCAGCGCCTGGCGATCGTCGGCCCGCTCGCCAGGCCCTCGAAGCAATCGCCGTGATAACCCCGGATACGGGTCACGCGCGCGATCATGTGGCAGGAAGACGTGACCCATCTCGAGGTGGATCAGGCTGTGCATCAGCCGGCCGGCGAACATGCCGCCGCCGCCGACCCCCGTGCCGATGGTATAGTAAACGAACGTGTTGCGCCGCACCCCACACATAACGCTGCTGCGTTCACGTCGGTGTCAAACGCCACCGGCATGTTCAGCGCGCGGCGGATCGTGCCGACGACATCGGTGTTGCGCCAGCCCAGCTTCGGCGTGCTGGTGATAAGGTCGGCCAGCGCGGGTTAGGGTCCACTGGCCCAAACGAGCCGATGCCGACCGCCCTCAGCGGCACCACGCATGATCGGAAGAAGGCGATCACCTGCGCAAGCGTCTTTTGTGGGGACGTAGTGGGGATGCGCGCGCGATGCAGGACGTCATTGGCGACGATGCGATTGAACTTGGTGACGCCGGCTTCGATGCCGCCGAAGCAATCAGAATCCATGAAGCTGTGACGCTCATCCCGCCCTACGGCGGCCAATTCGTCAACCTGATTGTAGACGAAAGCCAAGAGTTGATGGCGGTGTCCACGTGCCTGCCCTGAAGGGATGAGATCAGGAAATCGGTTGTAGCTGACCAGATCAGGGTGTGTTATGACATACTAAAGGTAGAAGTTGTGATAGTTGGACTGATGAAAGTGAATGATAAATCTCGTTGATGCATAAGCTACCACGCGGCGAAAAGTTGTTCCAGTGAGGTAGTGCAGACGTGGCAACACAGCTGGGGCTCTTTGGAGGCTTGTTTGTCAGTAGCACAAGTTATCTTGCCCTGGTGTAAATCCGAGCTGACGTTAAAATAGAAAGCGATGTCGCATGCGTATTTGCGTCGGGTAGGGTCAGACTATTACCGTTGGATCGGCCCGGACTGTCAGGTCCTGGTGGATGGCTGCCTGCGCCTATTGGAGCAGCCGGAGGCGGCGATCTGGCCACAGCTTGCGAAGTTCCAACTCAGTGAGGACGAGCCGTTTGCCCCGTGTTGGCTGGCGATGGCGGGGGCGATCTGGCCGTATATGAGCAGCGCGCCGATAGACGTGGATATCTTCAAGTCAGCGTTAGTCCGGTTGGAGGCAGTCGCACCACAGTGCCCGCCGGCCTATCGCTTCGCGCTGCGCCATTGGCCGGCGGAGGCGACGAAGGATTTCTTAGCATCTCCGAGCGGCAGATTTTATATAGACTATTCATCTTATGATTTTAATTCTATAAAAGAAGATGAAACAGATGTTGTTCTAAATTATTTAGCCTTGAATAAAGCAGAAGAACTTGAAGAAATAATATTAAATAAAATCGATCTAATTGGGAGGGCAACCCCGCCACTGAGGCCTGAGATCCTCGACTTTATTATAGAAAAATACAACAAATTTTTAGGTGACAAGTCAATATTAATTAATATTATTAGGCGTGATAGCCTGCATATTCCGCTGTGTAGTGTGCGTTGGTTCTTGTGGGGTAGGCACGGGGATCAACTGCAGGTGGAGGAGTTTATTAAGGTTTCGCAACCAAGTCGGTTAACTGCATTTCTGGCCGGCTACCATGGATATAAGGCTGACTTATCGCCGCATAATGAGGATGAGGTTGAATTGCTCTTATTTTATATTTTCGGTTTTTTATGCGCAGAAAGGAGTATAATTGAAGAAAGAATTAAAAAAGCAATAGAAATTGCCTTTAAAATTGAAAAAATAGGATACAATGAACATGCAAAAATATTGAAATTTATAATTGAAAACGAGATTTCTTATTTAAATTCAATTAGAAGCGAAATAGTTCTTGATATATTACAAGACATGTATTATTTAAGCGTAATATGCTCATTAAATTCAATTGGATCTAGAATTAGAATTTTATTTAATCAAGGATATGATGAATGCTCAGCGTATTTTTTCTATAAAACAGCAAAAAAATATGGCAAATTATACGACTTAAATTTTGAAACATTTTTATCTGGGGACCGGTTATTGGCTCTGTTAAAATCCAACGCAAAATCACTTGTTTTAATAAATAAAAGAAAAATCATAGAATACGAAAATTATATTAAAAAATTAGGTTTAAAATTAAATTATTGGGAGATTTTGCATCATAAATATGTTTACTATGGGCATGCAGGTGAGTTTTCGAATACAAAAAGCACACCGTTCTTGAGTTTTCATAAGAGCGCAAAATATAATATTTTGTGTGGTAATTATGAATTTAAACAAAAAGAAGGAATTGAGGCTGTAATAGACATGATAAAGGTAATAAGAGATATTATGCTAGTTGATGATTATAAAGTATATAACAGAATAGAGAAATGGCTTAAAAATTACAGCATTGAGATAGCATTTCCTGTTTTTATGATAGCATACAAAAACAAAGATCATATTAAATTAAAAAGTAATTTATATAATGATGAAAATATGAAATATCTTTCTCAGATTAAAGAAATAATTAACAACAATAACTCAAAAACTTTTTATGACTACATATAATCGTTGGATTGGACCAGATTGTCACATCCTCGTGGATGGGTGCATGCGCCTCTTGGCGGAGCCGGAGGCAGCGATCTGGCCGCAGCTTGCGAATTTCCAGCTCAGTGAAGATGAGCCGTTTGCCCCGTGCTGGTTAGCGATGGCAGGGGCGATTTGGCCGCACATGAGCAGTGCGCCGATAGATGTGGAGATCTTCAAGTCAGCGTTAGGCCGGTTGGAGGCGGTTGCGCCACAGTGCCCGCCGGCCTATCGCTTCGCGCTGCGCCATTGGCCTGAAAGGGTAACGCAGGAAGCCCTCGCCACGCCAGCGGGTGAGTTTTATGTGGATTATTTATCATATAATATGTCAGATATAAATTATAAAAACTTAGATGTTATATTAAATTACCTGCACTTTATACCATATATGGATTTAGATAAATATTTTAGACTAGTTATTAGCTCAATAAAAAATATATCGTCCAAAATTCCAGAAAATTTTTTATTTTTTTTAATATCTAGATATAATTTATTCAAAGAAAAAGAAAAAAATTTGATATTAGAAATAATTAAAAGAGAAAATAATAATATGTCAATAAAAGTAATTGAAGTACTAATAGATAGCTGGTACGGTATTAGTATGCGCGAATTTTTTGATATTATAGAGCAAAATACTTTAAAAGCCTTTATATGTGGTTACCTTGACTACGATATAAATGATAAAATGAAAGATATTTTAGGTGGAGGTAATTTAGACGAAGAAGGTGCTGAAATTTGTATATTTTACATAACCGGACTTATATTTAATAATTTACAATATAGCAGGTTGGAGAAAGTAAATTACATAATAAATATACTAGATAAAAATGAATTAGAAGATTACTTAAAATTAATTAACTTTATTATGTTTTTAAGAGAAGAAGATATTATTTCCATAAATAATAAAAAAATATATAAAATTCTTAGCAAAATTCTTTTCTTGGCAAGTATATCTGGAGAAAATAACCAATTAAGAAAAATAGAAGAATTTTTTCAGTATAATACTAAGAAAAAATATATTAGCGATTATATTGAAGAGTTCTTGAAAGATGAATCAATTAAATTTTTAAATCCAGATAACACTTTTTTAATATTAAATAAACTAGATCATAGGTGTGTATTGGCATTATTAAAGAATATAGCTAAAAATAAATTACTTATATCTGAAGATGCAATAAATAAATACATAGAATTTCTAGTTAAAAACAATTTTAATTTTAATTTTTGGGAAATTCTAAATCATCACTATGTTTCAGATGAAATATACCCTCGAACTTTCAAGAGATATAGAATGTCATATATATACAAGCTAAAGCGTGATTCTCAATATAATGTCATGACTGGGCGATATAAGGCCGAGCGACGAGAGGGGCTGGGGGCAGTGCTTGATATGATAAAAGTAATGCGCGATATCATGCTTGTCGAGAGCGCGGAGACATATCAACACATCACGCGCTGGTTGATGAGACAGGACATAAAAATAGCCCTCCCAATCTTTATGCTAATATATAACAACAAATACTCAAAGTTTAATCTAGAATTTTATAACGAATCTAATAAAAAACATATGTTAAATTTAATGAATATAAACAAAGAAAAAGGGGGAGAAATTAAAAATATATTAGGAATTTCGTTTTAATTCGATGGTAAGGGGGATGGGATTCCTATATCGCGGCAACTGGCGTCGCGTCCTCTGTGTGCTGACGCTGGTTGATTTTCCTGCTGTGAAAAGCGCAGCCAGGCGCTGCTGGACTGCCTGGTAGTCGCGGTCGGTGGGCAGGCGGTACTGCCGCCCCTGCGTGCTGAGCTTGAGCGTGACCACGGCCAGCAGGCGCACGCTGCCAGTATTGGGTAAGCGTACAGTGTGAGCGTCATATTTTGCTGTGTCTAGTTCCAGTTTTCGAGATAGAGTTAGTCTACAATGGCTTAACCTACACCCTCACTGGTATATGAGAAAACTAAATCACCAAGCTGTGTGCAATTATGATTCTTGTTATTATTAATAATAAAAAAATTACTTAGGTCGTTATTCTAAAAAAATTTCAAATAAGTACAACTCGCTCAGCAATAAATTTTTAAGTTTTATAATAAATTTTATATAATTATCATATTAGATTTTTTGCCTGGGACGCCCCTTGCTCGTCTTTACAAAAACCAAGAAATACGAATGGTTCTTCCGCGCATGTACTTGTTTCTTAACACGACTCACTGCCGGCCTGTTTGGACGAACAAGAACAAAAAGATCTTTAGCGTAAAAACCAATAGATTGATAATATATAATAATCTCTACATGTGTGATATGCTGCGTATTAGCGCTCACTTCATCCTGACATTTAACAATTAATACACCATGCTTGCGCAAGACACGATAGGCTTCTTCCCCAGCTTTGAAGTAGAGGTCGAGGACGGCATGGTGATACTTCGGCCCACCAACAGTTGGTTCACCATTCGAGTAAGTTGAGCGGAACGCCGCATACGTTCCAGAACCCGCCATGTGAGTCTGTGAGCGACGATAAAGACCCTCCATGTATGGCGGATCGAGGACTATGCAGTCAAGGCTCTCGTCTCCATAGGGCAGATTCCGACAATCCACACCATCTTCTATATCTGTTGCAAGAAGAATATATCTATCTTTTACGACATTCTTCCAGAAAATACCCTTACCGTGGGTTACATCTGCAACCACAGATCCCGGCGGGACATGCAATGCTAGTATGAGTGGAAACAGATCCTCGTTCTTGCCAACATAGGAACTGAAAATTAGTTGGCTAGTCGTAATCCCATCTGGAGATTTACGTTTGCTCGTGTGAAACAGGCGCTCATGGCGATGGCTCATGATCAGGACTGCTCTGAGGTCGTATTATATGATTATCCTCTCGTGCTCATCCGCACGTCTTACGAATGCGTAGCCAGTCGGCTGCGCAACAGCAAGAAACCACGAGCACCCATTTTCCCTTGATCGCAAACGTCATTCCACCCTCACGCTCGATGCTGGGCATACCGCCAACTCCGGCATGCCGCTGGGCATGACCGATGTGCTGATTCATGCGCCTCAACCTGCGCAATCCACGCTGATTCAACCGCGACCGCCTGATCGTTTCCGCCGGCCTATGTCATCCTGCACATCACCGGCTATCTGGAGATGACGCTCGACCAGCCCAAGCGCTTTCAGCAGCATTACCCCAGGGAATAACCTGATGCTGGGGACTGAGGTCACCACTGGACAGCGGCACTGCCAACAGCATCGGCATGGCGTCTGATGCTATAATAAAAGAGATGAGGTAGATGTATCTATGACGTTGGAAAGCGCGCTTTTACCGGAAGATGATGATCTGAACGACGATGAGGATCTTATTGACGTATCTACGATGTTGGGGACCGCCCGTTTGCCGCGACATGATCTGACCTATCAGGACCTGCTTGACATCATAGAGGAGGAAATTTTCTCAGAGGTAGACTGGGATGACCATTGGCCCGACCAAATTGACGGAAAGCAAATCCTGGGGTATCGATTGAACTGCGACTACAGCTGCCCAGATTTTGACGGGGGCCACTATATAACCACAATATGGGACGACAATGTTCCGCTTTACGATATCATGTCTGGTGGTGGAGATCATTACTATCTCTGTTCCGTCAAAGAAAGAATGCGTTATCAAGGCTATGAATAGCGTTTTGCTGAACGCCAGCCATTGCAATCCCGCCGGCACGCGTCAGCGGCTGTTCGACGCTTGGCCGGCGACACATAGTGCGGCGCTGCGCTGGTGGCCAGTAGCGGACAATGGGTTTGAGCTATTGTCAAGAAGAGACTAGCCGACAAAGCGCTAAAAGCTAGTGATTTCGCAAACATATCCAGTAATGACATATTTAAGCTATTTAAGGCTGAAAGACAGCCATAATAATAAAAATACAAATTGTGTATTTGATTTAGTATTTGTTTTAAATACTAAATTATCTATGATCTATGCAAGCGCAAGACGAGCCGCGTCCGCGGCCCTGTGACGACGAAGTTATCCTTCAGCCCATCCTTATACCCATCCTTCCCCCAGCCAATGCTATAAGCCTGACCCACCGCGATCTGCGCGCTGCGGAGGGCAAACCGCCCGTCCTTCCCGGTCACGACGACGATAAGGACCTGATCTGCTTGCCCGCGATACGACCCCCACGTGACGGGCGGTTTGAGCACGGCAAAACGGGCGCCTGGCACACCTTCCCCGCTCCGCGCGTCGACGATCTGCCCCTCAATCACCACCTCCTGAAAAGCCTGCTGCAAGACATCTGCAGCGAGCGAGACCGGCCTGAGCAGCGAGACCCGGGATTCGGGGAAGCAAGGGTGAGAGGGCTGGAGCACTTCGTCCGGCTCGCGCAAGCCAGCGACGACCCCACGGCATTCCTCCTTGACGTAGTACTCGATCAGCGATGGGATACCCACCAATCGCTGCTGCTCATCGACGGCTGCGCCGCCGCTAAAGCCACCGCTGAGTCGGGCGTCGACGTGCAACCACCCGTCAAAGCGGTTGCTGTGGTCATACCGATAACCGAGGAACTGTCCTTCTAGCTGCGTGAGGCGGAAGTTGCGGTTCGCCGGATACCCGTAAATGCGCAACCGGCTGCCGGGGCGCAGCCCTTGAGGAGATCCCAACCTTAAGAACGGCAGGTTGAGGTTTGCCACCGGCTGGTCGTGCTTGTCGCGGACGATCCGCATCACGGCGAGGTCAAGCGCGCGGTTGACGACGAGCGGAACCGCCCAGTATTCCCACCTGGGATGCTTCCCGACCTCGGTCGGCAGGTAAACCGTGTATTCGTGCTTGTATCTGTCGGACCGCTTCGCCGTTTTCCTGATATAAGCCTCCTCCTCCGCCCCGATGTGGATGACGTGGTAGTTGGTCAAGATGACGCCGTCGCGGGAGATCAGCGTGCCGCTGCCGGCGACGAAATGCAAGGACTCGTCCGGAGCACTGAAGGCGATGCGATGGCCGATCATGACGACGGCTCGCCACTCGTCGGCATGGGCGAGTCGCAAAGAGAGGAAGATGGTGACGAAGACGAGGAGGAACCTAACCATCACTTAGTATTTTTCCGCCTGCGCCGATCGGCACAAGTTGTTTTCCTGCGCCTCGGGAAGAGCTCGTCCATGTGCTTACTCCCGCTCCTGAACAAGGTCGCAAAGGGAAACCGGCGCAGCGGGAACAGGGTTTCAGCATTTTTCTGCATAAGTTATTATGGCGTCAAAAAGTAGTAGTGAGAGAGGTTGGAGGGGTAGGAAGAAGGAAGATGAGGAATGAGCCGTTCGCTTGTTAAACAAAATTTTAAAAAAGTGATTTCGCGCGGAGTTGCGAATATTTATATATATCATATTTCTCGCATCGAGAAGGAATAATAGAGCAACTTATTAAATTTGTATTTTTTTACATGATTCTCTCGCCCAGGTTGATGTATTAGAATTTACCTTTCTAGGAAGCTAAAGCAATGCTTTCTCCTGCGTTCTCCGTGTGAGAATCAGTTAATTATCTAAATCCAAGCTTAATTTAAAATAATTAAAATAAACAAAAATGAGATATTTTTAAAGTAGCCTGGCTTTATTGGGCGGGTTGGCGTGGTTTCTGACGACCAGCACGCCTAGATCCACGGTGCGCACAGCGCAGCGAGGCAGATCGGGGGCAGGAACGGGATCGGCGTGACGTACTTGCCGCTGGCTTCTTGGATCAAGCTTAGGAGCGTGTAGAACGCGCCCCCTAAGCGCGCCAGGATCTCAGTGCGACGGGCGAATAGCGCTGCGCAGATGTGGGCGACCCCATAGACGAAACAGAGCGCGCCTGCGACGAGCAGGAATCGCAGCGCCAGCGCGGGGTCGTTGTATCCCGTCCCGATCAAAAGCAGCACCGGCGGGTCGCCCCCGCCGGTCTCCTGTTCGTCCTGTCGCCTCCCAATGGCGAGCGCCGTGCTCAGGCCATAGAAACTGGCCCCGATTGCGAGTCGGCCCATCGCCGGGGCGAAGCCCTCTGTGATGCCGTGCAGGACGACCAGGGCTATGCTGGTGAGATACAGGAGCGGCAGCGCCGGGACGTAGGCGGTCCGCAGGTCGAGCGCTGCGATGACGGCGACTGCGGTCGCCCAGGCCCAGGTCAGGGGTGAGGGGAAGCGGCTCTGGCTTAGCCAGATGGCAGCGTAGATGAGGTACGTCAGCGCGATGCCGATGACCTCGCGCGCGTCCCGCGTGCCCAAGCCCAGCCTCACAAGCAGCGCGTCCAGCCAGCCGAGCAACAGCGGCCTGATCTCCTCCTCTTGGCGATAGATCTTGCGGATGTCGAGCCAATATATGGCTAGCGCGGCGAGGCATCCGGCTGGGAGAAAGACGAGCGGCCACATCTAGTCGCGGAAGGTTCGGTAAAGCGTGTAGAGGGCGAGGAAGATCAGCGACGGGATGAGGAGTGTTGTGATGGGCGGCGCGTATGGGATGAGGTCACGGAGCGCCGATTGCAGGCCGGCGACGAACGGGATGCTCTCGTTGTATTGATACACCAAGTAAGCGGCGAACAGGAAGAGGCCGGCAAGCGCGACGCGCCCGATGATGGCGAACGCCGTCCCGATCAGGTACAGCACGATGCCGCCGATGACCACGGCGGCCAAGACGGTCAGGAAGATGTTCGCGTCGATGCCTTCAAGCAAGCGGGAGACTTCTCGATAGAACTCATGCATGGGATCCGTCCTCCGTTCCCGCACGCCATGTCATGCCGTGCTGGTAGATCGAGCTGTAGACGTTGAGGATCTCGTCTGCGCTCATGATCCAGGTCTTGAAGTGGGCGCTGAGCTGGACGATCAAGACGTCCAGCTTTTGCTTCAGGCGCGTGTACATTCCGTCGAGCTCAGCTTCGCTTGGCATGGTCAGCACCCCGCCGCGCTTGGGAAGCATTGGGCGTTCCGGGACGATAAAGGCGAGGTAATGCAGGGGTGGACCGTGCAGCATCAGGTGCTGTTCGTAGAACGAGGCTTGTTCGACGATAAGTTGGAGGTAGTGTTTCAGGACCTCGATGCTTGTCGCGAGGCGTTCGCGCACGGCCTTGCTCAGCTCTGCTTGCTTGTCTTCGGGCAGCGTCCCCCAGCGTGCGATGAAGATTGGTTTTGTGATATAGGCGAGGGTGCGCATGAGGTCGCTGGGCCCGGTGTATGGCGGCTGGCCGACGCGCTCATAGAGCAGGCGACTGAGCTCACCTGTATCGACGCGCTGAGCGGCGAAGTCGTGGAGTTTCTCGGGATCTTCGAACTTTTCGTCCGCCTTGTTTTGTATATACTGAAGCGCGTCAGAGAAAAATTCTGGAATATAGTCATAAACTCTCTGCGTGAAATGCAATATATCCTCCCAGAGCTTGTATGATGAATCAAAATTATTCTTTATTTCCTCAAAACGCTGCTGCCTACATCCGACAAAGATTTGATAGTCATGCAATGTCTTGGCGAACATCATGGCCAATCGGGTTTTCTTTTCTTCGATCTCCTCGATTGGCCGCAGCGCGTCGCTTTCGCCTTGTAGTCCGATCCCGCAGACCATGGTGTAGTCGCGGAGGATGACGGCTTGGTCCTTGAAGGTAGCGATGAACGGGACGAGGTCTTGGCTGCGTCCGTAGCGGGCGCGCAGCTCGTCCTGTGGGATCATGCCCGTGTTATGCCTTGCCATCTGCCGTTGTTGCTGTAAGAGATATCGGCGCTTTGGACGGGCCCATGAGTGATTGACTCGGCTGGGCGCGTCTCAGTCGCTTGCTGCTGGGTGCGCTTGTGGGATTGCCACAGGCGCGTGGCGAGTCGATCGAACTGCTGGGTTGTGAGTGGTCGTGATGGTTGGTATTGTGGGACGCGCAGGCGGGTGAGGAACTGGGACAATGCCTCGCCGCGCTGGGCGTCCGGGGTCAAGCGGATGAGCTTGCTGCCGATCAGGGGCGCGTTGTCGGGGGCGAGCCAGTAGCGTTCGATGAAGACTGGCAGCGTCGCTTGGCTTGGTGCGCGGAAGAGCTCCATGCAGCGCCGTGTTTCGCTGTTGGCGTTCGGGCTTAAGGCGAGGAACAGGTGCAGGTCGCTTTGCTTATAGGACAAGCGCAGGTTCAAGCCGTAGAGGATCGCGCCGTTTTCGTCATCGACAAACGGGTCGCCCAAGTCCTCGTTTGTTTTGTTATATAGATCTAAAAACGATTGTTCAGATTTCTTACAAATGGTACTGAGCAGCGCTTGGTAGTGTGGCCAAGGCATCAGCGCCAGGAGGATCAGGTTGCTGGACGACCTGTCCACGAGCGGCACAGTCGTTAAGTAGGCATAGTACATCACTCTGTATTATACTTGCTCCGACGATAAAACCAAGCCGCTTAGCCCATGCCGAGCGCCTGTTCCTGACGCAGGGAGCGCACGATGTGCGGCACGATGTGCGGCAGGTAGGGTGGGTTTTTAAGCGCGCCGATGATTTCTGTGAGGCCAGGGAGTGCCTTCTTGATCAGCTCGGCCAAGGCCGGCGTCTGCGACTGATAGGACGCCAAGGTGGCGAGGCAGGCATTCAGGTCGGCGACGGCTTGGGCATCGATCCGCCGGTCGAGGAGCGCCTGGGCCTTATCGAGGGCAGCCTCTGCGAGCAGTGCGTGCGGGTAATGGCGCAGGGCAGCTTCGGCGAGGTCAGTCACCTCGTGGATAGAAGCCGCGTATTGGCCGAGGGCGATGAAGATCGCCTGCCGCGCGATTTGGTCTCCGATCTCTATCCACAAGTATTGCGTGTCTATTTGATCCTCAAATACCGCATCGATGTGCGTTTTAATGTGTGAGAGGGCGTCGCGGCATTTGTCAGGCAAATGGGCGAGCTCGAGGGCAGCGCTGCGATAGTACAGCGAAGCGGCGTGGTAAGCGAGGGGATGGGCGGTCGCCAGCGCGTCGATCCTTTGGGCAGCTGTGGCGAAGGCTGTCAGGTGGTGATCGACGGCGGACGACCAATTTTCGGGCGGCGGCTGTAAGTTGAAGGCTTCGGACAGTTCGCGGAGGGCGGTTTCGTGGTCGTCGTTGAGGCGTTCTTGGAGCTTGAGGAGCTTGAAATACCCCAGGTCGATTCGCATTTCGCCTTGGCTTGTTGTCTGATGCAGCGAGCGGAGGGTGTTGTCGCACAGCCCGCGCAGGTCATCCGGGTCACTGAGCCGATGTTCGAAGAAGGGGAACTTTTTGAGGATGGCCGAGCGGGTCGCCTGGCTGAGGCCCTTGAATGCCTCGCCACGGTCTTGGGCTTTCATCACTTTGTGCGCTTCGGACAGCGTCTCCAGGTCTTGGGCTGGGAGGCTAGCCTTCAGGGTGGCGATGCAGGCGCTGACCCGACGTTTGAGGGCTTGGGCAAAACCGCGCGCCATCTGGGTACGCTGCGCTCGTGTGGAGAGGCCTTCGATGAGGATCTTCAGGGCTTCTCTTTGGGTTGAGGAGAGCCCGTATGGGTTTAGAGCGGTGCTCTGTTGGAACAGTTTGGCGGCTTGTTGAATGACTTCGGAGTCCGAGATGGTTTGCAGCATGGAGAGGAGGCGGCCCAGCTTGGTGCGCAGCTCTGCGAAGCGCTCACGGTCTGTGATAGCGACTTTGATCGCTGCGTCGCGTGCTGTTGGGGGTGGTGGAGTTGCTGCGTTTGGGGGTGGGGGAGATGCGTCAAGCGGCTTGGTTTTTTGACATTGATCGTAATACTCTTTTGTCTTTAATATTACTTTTTCAATTATAACATGAAGTGGTATATTACCAATGATAGATTCTTCTTCTATGATACCATGTCTCTTTAGTATATTTTCTAATTTATCTTTTGTTATCATTTGCTTTCTAAAAACTTTATACATATTAGGGACATCTTCATTTTCTATCTTTTTACAAAAAATTGATGAAGCTATATAAAAATTATATACATTCCCAACATCGGCACCATCATCTTTTGCATGATATGCTTCGCCTAGGCGTCTGAAGATGTTGAGTGTGCTGCTGTTGACGAAGGCATCGAGGACGAGGTTGATGTTGTAGCGGATCGCGTTTTGGAGGTCGGGTGGGGCATCGGTGACGAGTTTGTCCTGCATATAGGCGCGCATGATGTCGCAGTGCCCGTAGACGATGTGCAGCAGTTCATGCATGAGGACGACGTAAATTACGTCAAGGGTATTAAAATTCAAGATAAAGGCCGCAAGATTAGAGATATTATAAACTATTTTCCCGTCACTAGTTGCATAAGCAACATAGCCATCGCCTGGTCTGTCAACTTGCGTTAAAGATATATTTCTTAGCTTATTATAAACATCTTGATTAAACATGAGCGACGCGCCGCGCGCCATTGGGGTGTGGGAGATCGCGTTGCACAGGTCGGTGAAAGCGATCTGCATGAGATCCTCGTGGAACTCGTCGCACGTCCGGTACAGGTCGCCGAGGACGATGAATGAGCGGTTTACCGACTGGCTTGGGCGTCGGCGACTTCGATAACGGATGAGATTCACGATGCCGTCGGGGGCGACGAAGCGTGAGGTGTTGACGTTGTAGCGTGCGCCGTTGCGATCGTAGATGTACTCGATCGGGAAACGTGCAAGGAGCGGGGGTAGCGGTTGGTTCTTCATTGGGCGATCTGCGCACCACACATTTCCAGCTGTTTCTGGTAGCAATGCTTAAGGAATTTATATAATTTTAATGCTATTATGTCAACTCTTTCGTGCTTATTTAACTCATCTAGAGTGCGGAGCACCTCGATGCGGTCACGCAGGCCGCTTTCCAAGTAGCCGGCGGGGTTTTTTTTGATGGCCTCGATGAACCCCTGCTCGTCTCCCGCGCTGAACGGCCTGAGGATAGGGGCGGTTTTTAGGATATCTTCGTAAATCTTATTGATCTTTCCCAGGGTAAGGTCGTTCTCTTCCTCATTTGGCTTAGCGATCATGAAATCATAGGTGTGCATCTCGTCGTATAAGATTATGTATGCAACGGAAGCGTGGTACAGGTGGGCCGGCACGAACAGGCCATAGGCGTAGTGCTGGAGGCGCGACCAGCCGGGGATGTACTGGTTTGCGTTGACGTGTAGCCTTGAGTTACCCTGATTGGTGAGCACTGAGTGGGTGATTGGATTGCAAGACCTGTCCATGATGTACCCCGCGAAGTCGTGCAGGAAGGCATAGCGTTCGGGGTTTTCCGCGACAAGCCGTTCAGCGAAATTGAAGAACAAAGACTCCATTTTCGCCAATTCATCTCTGCTCGCGTGAACTAATATCTTTTCAAGGAACTTATACCTGTACGAATTGTAAGCTCCTCCTTTATACGCCTTGCACTCGCCGCTCAGGATATGGTTGAGCAGGAAGATATCAAAGATGGCGCGCTCGAAGCCGTTGAGCCTGGCGAGCTTTGCCTGGATCCACGTGTCTGGGTCTTCCAGCCTGATCTGTGTTAGCAATTTAAACAGGCGACTGATGATATCGCGCTGCTTATGCTGCTCGTCGTGGTAAGGTCGACCGAGGTCGGCATCGGCGACCATCTTTGGGTTTTCCGCGACTTGGTAGATGATGTCAGCGCAGGTGTTGGCGTGAACGGGGTCGTCATTGATGTTCACCGGCAAGGGCCGCAGGCCAGCCACGTATTCGTCGGCGAGTAGCTCGGGGACTTTCTTTGCGAAGAACGACGATATGGATGTCCACAGGTTCAAGAATTCCTTGCGGAATTCCGTCGGCATGCCGGCGGCGATCAAGATCGCGTCCACAATATCGTCGATGTTCCTGTCGTTGATGTATGGCTGCCATTCCGGCGACGAGCGGGCAGCCAAAACGATAGCGATCGGGAACAGGACGTTCTCGATCAGGCTGCGGCTGTCGGGGACAGCGTCTTCGGTGACTTTTGAGAGGCTATTAAAATATGTCCTAAAAGCTCCGTATATAACACCATTAACTATATCCAGATAATCACTAAAATTTTCAAGGCGAGGGAAATCTGGAAATTCCCAGCGCTGGCTGCTGTTTAAAGATCGATTGAAAGAGTGAATACTCCCAGAATATCCATCTTTGCCATTCACATCGGCTACAATTATATTTTCAAGAGAAATTATAGTTTTTAATACATCTTTTTCTCTATCCCCCTCTTCCTCATCTGCCAACATCCCATCGGCGACCAGGTTGAAGGTCTGCTGGGACACGAAGGATTTGAATGCCTCCGCGTTGTATCGCCAGCTGACGGTCAAGAAGCGACTGCGGAACTGGTGCGGGAGGTCATCAGCGAGCGATGATTCTTCTGCCCTGTTGCCGGCGCCGACGAAGACCGGGTAAACGTTACGGAAGGTGTGCTTGCTGAAGGTGCCGCTGGTGATCGCGCTGAGGAGGGTGGCCTGAGTCTTCGGCGAGGCGTTGGTGATCTCGTCGAGCACGATCACGACGACGGGCTTGCGGTAGCCGGGCTGTTGTGCACATTCCTCTAGGCTCAGGTCGTATTGGATGAGGTCGTGGATGACGGGGTGTGTGATGCTGTAGATTTGCCCGTCCGGGCCTGGTGCGGACAGCGGCTCGATGTCTTGAGGTTCAAGGTTTGCTGCGTTCAAGTAGACCACGCGCCCGTGCTCTTGGCGCGCCGGGCCTTGGAAGGACTTGCTGAGCGCGTCGAAGAAGCTGGTCTTGCCGGTGCCGCTTGGCCCAAGCAACAGCACGCGCACGCCGGCGCGGATCAGCAAGGCGATCACCGCCGGCGGTATCTCCGGGAAATTTTCAGACGTATCCATAGCTCAAGATGGGATTTTTAAATTCCTCTTTTGGTACCTCCCCCCTTTCCTTTTTATACTCATTTACTTCTTCAATTTTTCTCGTTTTTCCCATTTTTTCGCGCTCTATTTGAATAGATTTTTCGTATTTTTCTACTATATCTGCGCTTGACTGTTCGAGTAGAGGGGCGAAAAATTTACAATTGAACATCGCTTGCGCCGCTGTGGGGCCGACGGCGGCGTAGGTGAGCATCTCCCTGAACCATGGCGGGCTGTCGATTGCGATGGCGATCCCGAGCGCGTCGTATAGCATGTGTCGTCCGCTTGGCGTATCGATGCCTTGTCCGCGTGCCAGCCTCGTTGGCAGGTCGATGTCATATTCAGAGCGATTTAAAATCTCAAATTTGCACAAATCTGGGTTATTATTAAGTGAGATGCGCGCGGTATCCCAAACATACGCTCTGCATTTTATAATCTTTTTTATATCCGGCAACTTCGAGTATTTAAAAGCGTTATGGCCGGCGACGAATGTGTACGGCTCACAGCCGGCGAGGAATCCTTGGCGTTTTTTGTGGTCGCGAATTCGCTTGACCAGCGCATCCGAGACGGTATAGTATTCGTCGGGCGTCGTGTGGGAAAGGGTGAAGACCAAAAAGCGGCGATGGGCGGGCACGGCCAGCACCGAGCTGAGGACGTTTGTCTCCGACGGGGGGTTGCCGGTGGCGACAATAGTGAGCGGGTTCTGGATTGTGTAATTGAGGATCGTACGGTGCGAGACCAAGGACAAGATCGCCCTCTGCACATGGTACGGCGCGGTGAGGAACTCATCCAACAGTAAGATGACGGTGTCATGCCCTGGTTGCGCCTTGCGGCGTATGGCTTCGAGGTGTTTGCTATGCGCGCGGTCCTGAGTGTATAGGGCGAGGATGGTGGGATCGATGACGATTTTTCCGCGGGCGTGTTTTTCATGCGTCCTGGTGATGTTCTGGGAGAGCTCGTCCAGTGAAAAGCTAGCGCCATCCGGCCCCCAGGTGACGCCGTTTACTGCTGCGCTGTCGAGGGCGTGCGACGCGTTGAGGGAAAAGACGCGCTTCGCCAACGTTTTGTCGTTGTTGGGATAGGCTTCATTTAAGAACGCCTCTAAGCCTGTCACCGCGCGCGTCTTGCCGACCCCGGCTGGGCCTAAGAGCATAATGTTGAAGCCGCCATGGACCATGAGCGCCGAGATATAGTAGATGATGTCGGCATTCGATATCCTACTTGGTTGAACGGCCATCAGTTTTATTATATCAGCAGCCCGGCAGTGCGCATGTCATAGGGTGCATTCACAGCCAGGGGCAAGACCTTCCGTCGCCCACCCTCTGCAATCATTCACATTCGCTGGGCACAGATAGGGAGGTCGCGCTAGCGGCATAGCTACGCGCAGCACGCTCGGCAGCGCCAATTTTAATTTTTGTACTTATACCTACTTTTTATATATTTTTTATTATATACATCTAAGGATCACTGAGCGCACCCTTCATCTAAATCTGAACTATGGGCATTACCGACAGGCCAGCGCGCCGATGGCACAGCGATCGCCGTATTGTGCGTCCGCTGCCGACAGGCAAAGCGGTTCTGGGATCGCGCTGCCCAGCCAGCTCTTGCAGGATGGTGCATCGCCGTGCGCGCGGAAGCGCAGCGGGAAAAGCCCAGCGCAAGAGCCGTCGTCGCTGACCGAGAAGGTCGGATAGATGGCTTCTCCTAGGCAATTCATCTTGTTTTCGCGCAACCACGTCCCGAACAGATTGACGCTGGCGCTGAAGTCGTCGACGTAGAGGCCAACTCGATGGTTGCGGATCGTCACGTGGTTCAGCTGCGCGCTGGCTTGATGGCCGACCTTGACGCCGTAGGTGCCGTTCTGCTTAATGAGGACGTGCAGGAGATAGGCGCCTGTTTCGCGCACCACCAAGCCAGCGAGTCCGTTTGCAGCGATCGTCCCGTTAGCGAGTTGGTGTGGTCGGCGCGATTCGGCGATGTACATTCCGTAATGCTTGTCCGCGGTGACGAGGAAGCCATTGGCCTTGAGCTCACCTGCGAAGGCTGCGATGCCGCCTCCGGCGTTGGCGCTGATGACGACGTTGCTGAGGATGACGGATGAGCGGTAGGCTGCGATGCCGCCGCCGTGGTAGCGCGCGCGGTTGATTCGAATCGCGCTCCCCTCGACGCGGAGTTCAGAGTTTTCGGCGCAGATCCCGCCGCCGTTCCCCGGTGCAGCGCCGCCTTCGATGACGCTTGACGCGAGGGTGAGCTGGCCGTCGCGGACGCGCACCAGCCCGCTGTTTGTGCATCCGTCTTCTGGTTCGACGTGCGCCTCATGACCTCGCCCGTCCCCGGCGATGACGAGGTTGGTGATGGTTACGGTGGCGCTGATGATGTCGATGAGCCTCCCGCTCCCCCGCAGCGCTGCACGCTCGCTGCCGACGATCTTGACGGGATATGGCAGGTTGTGGAGGCGGAAGGGTTGGGAGAGGGTGATGGGGGCGTTGACGACGACTTGTAGATGGGCTGGTGCGTCAGCGAGGCTGCAGACGACCTCCGGCAAGTCACACAGGGCGTGGGTGACCGTGAGGAGTGTGCTTACAAGGAGCGTGGACATCTTGGTTAGTTATATTAAAATAATAAATATGTTTGTGAGTATATCACATTCCCATCACCAGTCCCTTTCCCTGCATTCGCTTGCGCCAGTAGTAGACTGTCCGCGTTGAACAGCCGAGCGCTTCGGCGATTGCCTTCACCTGTTCCCCCCGTTCCAAAGCAGCCAAGACTGCCTCTTTAAAGTTGGGCTTGTTTATTGTTTTTTCGTCTTTTTTTTGTAAATATTCAGGCTTTACTTCGCAGGTGTAGGTCCAGACCTTATCGCTCTTCCGCACCTCGGATGTTTGGAGGATGCCGGTGAGCAGGCGGGTCAGGCGGCTGCTTGCGTAGGTTTGTTCCTCGCGCAGGGGTGGGGCGACGACGAAAGTTACCGCTTTGCGCGCGCGAGTAACCCCGACGTAGAGCAGCCGAGCGGCCTCGGCGAGGGACTCGACCTGGGCGGCTTGGATAGCCGAGGGGAGGTCATGTTGTCCTGTGCGCTCGATGGCGCGCAGGGCGAGGTCAAAACATGCTGCGTGGTCCTCCGGCTGCTGGGCGACGGTCTCGAAGGAGGCCTCGTCCGCGTAGAGCAGGGCGACGTAGTCGTATTCTTGTCCCTTGGCCTTGTGTACTGTCGTCACGGTGACCGTGCCGCGCTCGGCCTCGTGGGTGCGGTACCGGTCGCTCCGCGGGAGCCTGTCGACGATTGAGTACCAGTCCTTGAAGACCTGCTTGAGGCTGCCTGGGTCGACGAAGGGTCGCCCCTGGCGGCAGCTGGCGAGGACGTCACGCAACATCCCGAAGTAGCCCTGCTTGCTGGAGAAGAAACGCTGGAGGACATACAAGCCGTAGTCCTCGACGAACAAGCAGGCGACTCGGCGCAGCTCTGCGATGATCGCGAGCGCCTGCTGGTCGCGCTCGGTCAGCTCTGCTGCTTGGTTTGCCAACGCCTTGGCGACCTGCGCGGCATTCACCTCCATGTCGATTGCGGCGAAACCGGCGCGGATGTCCTCGGTGCTGAGGTCTGGGCTGCCGAGCCCCATCACCATGGCGAGGCGCTGGCCGAGGTTGATCATATCGACGTCGGCGCGCAGGTCGAAGCGGAGATGGGGGAGGAGCCAAGCGGCGTCCTTGTGCCTGCGCTCGGTGAGGTATTGGGCGTAGAGGAAGCCGACGGCGTTGCGCCGGACGAGCAGCCCCAGGCGGGCGGACGGCTCTGCCAAGAGCAAGTCGCTCAACCAAGAGGTGACGACGTCGAACGCTGTCTTCTCGGCGTCTTTCGGGATGACGCGGCTGATCGAGATCGGCGGGACGTGCGTGGATGGTTCTGGGTTGCCGCCGTTCGGGGCTGGCTCTATCGGCGGCTGTGTTGACAACGAGGCCGTGCGGACGGCCTCGACCGGGTGGTTGGTGCTGCACCAAGCGGCGAGCGCGTTGGCGAGGTCGATGATCTGTTGGGTAGAGCGCGGGCTGTGGGGCATGATGGCGCGCTTGAAACGGATCTGCGGGAGGTTTGAGGCGAGCGAGCGCGCCGTCGAGAGGGTGAACGAGCCCATGATCGACTGGTTATCGTCGCCCACCCTGACCCAGCTGCGTTTCGTCACCCAACGCGCCAGCGCGCCGAGCATGGCGGCTTGCTCAGGCGTGCTGTCCTGTGCTTCGTCCTCGAGGATGCATTCCCATCCCTTGGCGAACTCCCTTGCCTGGCGTGGATTGGCCTCGATCGCGCGCAGGGCGGCGGCGATGATCTGGTCCGGGCTGATCAGGCCGCGGGCGCGCATCTCGGCGTCGTAAGCGGCGTAGATCGCTGCGAGGGTCTGGTGGAGGGGGGTGTCGAGGGCTGGCAGGCGCCCGAGGGCAGCGAGCTGCATGGCGCGCTTGATCGCTGGGAAGGCGTTTCCGCGCCCGCGCCACCACAAGTTCTCGACTTGGAGTGGGTTGAGCGGCCTGGTTTGCTGCAGGCCCATGGCGGAGGCGCAGAGCTCAATGGCCTGGGCAGCGCTGCGGCGGTCTTCGGCGATGACGACTTCGATGGCGTTGCGCAATAAGCTGTCGCTGGTTGATTCCTCGGCGACTTGGGCATATGCCTCGTAGCTGCCGGCTGGGGCGATGTAGTCAAGGATCAGGCGGGCGAAGCCGTGGATGGTGCCGGCCCAGGCGCGCTGGTCGATCAGCGCGCGCGCGGCGCTCTCGTCCAGCCCAAGCTCGTCTTGTAGGCGCGCTTTGAGGCGTTCGACGGCGTTTTGGGCGGCGGCATTGGTGTAGGTGACGAGCGCGGCGCGCCGATTCGTCGGTGGTCCTTTGAGGCGATGGGCGAGGATGCTGACGAGGAAGGTCGTCTTGCCTGCGCCTGGGCGGGCTTCGACGAGCAGTGGGCCACCGTCGTAGAAAGACGCGTCGTTCGGATTTGCAATGCGATATGGCTTTCTTGCCACGTGTTTTATTATATGTCTCAGGGGGCTGAGGGGAAGAAGCGGGGGATTTTAAGCAGGCGTGCCTACTTAAAACAAAAAAAATTAGCTTTCCTTTATTAAATCATAATTTTCAATTATAAAATATACCAACTCGCGCAGTTGATTCGGTTCGCTATAACCCTGCAGGCGGTATTGATCGATGAAGAGTATGGGGACGAAGCGGTGGGCGTATTCTCGGCGCTGTCTGACGTCGGCCTTGACGGCGCGCTTGGCTGCGTCGCTGGCGGCGCATTCGGCAAGTGCCTGATATGGGATGCCGATCTGTGTGAAGAGTGACCTCGCGTAGTTGTCCTCGCCAGCGCGTTGCGGGTCAAACACGTTGATGAACTGTGCCAGGTGCGTCGCGTGGTTGCGCATCAGGCACTCGCTGTACAGCGCCCAGCGCAGGTCGGTTTCTTGAAAAGCCGGCGCCCAGCGCAGGTGAAGTTCGTAGGACTCTTGGCGCTTTTGGCTGAGGTTGTCGAGGATCATCCGTAGCGATTGGAACATCTGCCAGCATGGCAGGCAGGTTGGGGAGATGTAGAGGACGAAGACCCGCCTGACGTCGCCTTTTCCGAGGGTCTCTCCCATGTAGGGGCGGTAATGCTCGTCGCGCAAGGTCGCGGCTGGGACGATTGCGCGCATGGTCTCGCGCTGTAGATATTGATCTTGGAGCTTTTCGAGGGCTGACCACGCGGCTGCTGCGGCGCGCGCCCGCTGGTCCGCTTCGACGCGCAGGGCAAAGCCGGCGACCCAGCACAGGAGGGCGAGGGTGAGGAGTGGATAGGCCAAGCGGGGCATTTACTGCTTCCTGATGGTTCCGCTCATGGCGATGCCGTGACTGATGCTCGGCGCGCCGTAGCTTGGGCAGAGCGCCTCGTTGGTCAGCATGATGCGCTTGACATAGCCGACGATGGGGCGTTGGAAGCGGATGATGTATGGCCCATCGCGGCGCACGGCCTTGACCGGCTGGCCGGGCATGATGGCGATCTTCACCCATGGTCCGTGCAGGCCGAGCACGCGCACGGGGGAGCCACAGAGCAGGTAGCCGAGCGGCATGGCGCGCTCGTCGGGCGCGCTGCGAACGAGCGTCTCGTGAACGCCGACGGCCATGGTTGGCTGGATGAGGGTTTGGGCGTGCGCGTTGCCCGTGAACACGGCAAGGGCGCTGAGCAAGGCTATGAAGAAACGCATATGTGGATTATACATATACT
>Ga0308394_1000254_pt1 | contig 30707 bp, 30 predicted proteins | sample Hotspr2Sampleme2_FD_202366 | JGI IMG/M metagenome (GOLD analysis project Ga0308394, IMG submission 202366) | Hot spring phototrophic mat microbial communities from Mushroom Spring, Yellowstone National Park, Wyoming, United States - 20050701_me2 ...
GGCTGGCGATCGGGCGCAACATCACCTTCGCCGACCTAAAAGGGACGATGGCCGAGTTCGCCCGCCAGATGTTCGGCAGCGCAGCGCGCATCCGCTTTCGCTGTTCCTACTTCCCGTTTACCGAGCCAAGCGTGGAGGTGGACGTGTATTGGGGGCTGGCCAGCGAGCGCGACCGCATGATCACCAAAGGGACGGGCTGGCTGGAGATCGCCGGCGCCGGCATGGTCCACCCGACCGTGCTGCGCAACGGCGGCTACGACCCGGCCGAGTGGTCCGGCTTCGCCTTCGGCATGGGGCCGGAGCGCCAGGCCATGCGCCTGCTCGGCATCGGCGACATCCGCTACTTCTGGCAGAACGACCTGCGCTTCCTGGAGCAGTTCTAAATCGTCGGCTGCGCGTCGGGGAATCGTCGGGTGAACGTGCTTGTTTACAGCGATCGAAGCGGTTAGAATTGGGGTGAGCTATGAGCAAAGGAGAACGCCTGCTCCAGTGGGTAATCAAGGGTCTAGCACTCTTTGTACTAGGCTGTACTGTGCAGATTCTGTCTGCGCAGACTGCGCACGCTGGTCCACTTCAAGATTCGCTAGAACCCAATGACCCACCGGCAGTCCGTGTTCTCTCTCCCCAATTCTGTTCGACTGCAGCGCCCTTTGAGCCGTTGACAATCTATAGCCCAACGTTGTCCAACCCTGCCTTAGATCTCGATCACTTTTCTTACCAGCCACTCCCTCAACGCATCTTTACAGTTGAGGTCACTATCCTTACGCCCACCGTGACAACGGCAACCGATGATCTTAGGCTCAGCGTCACACTGCGCAACAATCCTAATATCTTCGACCCGCCCATTAGTTTCGTGAACGTCCTTACGACCAACCAAGATCGTTTAGGTCGCATATCACTCTACACGCCGTTCGGCGCTACGTTTTATATTCTTATTCAAGCAACTGTACCTGTAACGGATACACAATTTAAACCTTACCGTCTTAAAGTTTGCCACTCGGATGACATTGTCAACCCGACCCCGCTTCCACCGCCCACGCCGGTCGGCGCTAGCCCGGATCCCTACGAGCCGAACGATCTGCCGTCAATCGTGCAAAGCCAAACACCAATCCGCAGCTTCGTCAACGTCGGCCAGCAGTTGACCAACCTGAACTTCTACACCCAGCCCAACACCGGCACGCTGGACCTCGGCGACGTGGACTGGTACTTCTTCTACGGGCGCGGCGGGGCGGTTTATCGCGTCACCACCGAGGTGCAGCCGGGGGTGGACACCGAGCTGTTCATCTACCGACCTGATCAGCTCCCAGCGAGCAACGCCTTTACGACCACTGGCCTGCTGGCCTCCAACGACGACTACCAACCGCTCAACCGCGGCTCACAGGTGACCTTTGTCGCGCCCTTCGACGGGCTGTTCTGGATCAAAATCTGGAACAAGGACAAGTCCCCGCGCGTGGCCGGCCAGACCTATAACCTGTCCGTCGTCGAGCTGGCTCCAAACACGCCGACGCCCACCAACACGCCGCTCCCCACCTTCACGCCCACGCCCTTCCCGGCCGGCGCGGATCAGTATGAGTACAACGGCGACTTCGACTTCGCCACGCTGATCGCGCCGGGCGTGAAATACAGTGGCCTGACCTTCGTGCCCTTCCAGCCGCCGACGCCGGACACGGTGGACAACGACTTCTTTAAGCTTCCGGTCAAGCAGGGCGTGTTCTACACCTGCGAGACGCAGGACCTGGCCGGCGGGGCCGACACCAACATCATCGTCTACAACCAAGACCGCGTCGCGATCGGTGGCAATGACGACATCTCGCCGGAGGACAAGGCCCAGGGGCGCTTCCAGAGCCGCTTTAGCTGGCTCTCCGCCTACACCGGCTATGCCTACATCTTGGTCGGCGACGTCAACCCGCCGCGCGCCGGCGAGGCGCAAGTCCGAAGTTACTCGCTGATCTGCTACATCGGCCTGCCGGCCACGCCCACGCCGACGCCCGACCCCAACCCGCCGACCGCGACGCCGCCGCCGCTGCCTCCCACGCCGCTCCCACCGGAACCGACGCCCACGCCCTTCCCCACGCCGCGCGCCGCGCAGAACCTGGTGGTCCAGCGCTTTGACGCACCACGCCCGACGATCGGGCCGACCCCAACGCCGCGCGTCCTGCTGATCGATCTGCACATCTTCAACGACTTCAACCGCAACAACCTGCTGGACGCCGGCGAGGGCATTGCGAACGTCTCGGCCCGCCTGAGCGATGAACGGACGGGGGTGCCGCTGGCACAGGGCTTCACCGACGCCGATGGGCGCGCGCGCTTCTCGCTCAATGCGAACGGGCCAATTCGGGTGAGCGTGCCCTCCTTCAACTTCTCAGCCGTCGTCACCGAGTCGGTCACCCTGCGCATCGGGGTCGAGCCGCGGATCGCGCTGCCTGTACGCATCCCGTAACTTGGGGCGATGGGGGCTCGTCTCCTCGCAGCAGCGCAGCGCGATGGCCGGCTGGTGCGCTACTGCGACGCCTTCATCCAGGGCCTCATTGCGCTCACCTTGGTCGCTTCCGCGGTCGAGACGCTGCCCAACCTGTCCACGACGGCGCAAGCGTGGCTTCACGGCTTCGACCTCTTCAGCGTAGCCGTGTTTACCGTCGAGTACCTGCTGCGGATCTATTTCGCCAGGCCGCGCCGGCAGTATATCTTCAGCTTCTTTGGGATCATCGACCTGCTCGCCATCCTGCCGTTCTACGTCGGGCTTGGGGTTGACGTTCGCTCGATCCGCGCCTTTCGCCTGCTGCGCCTGTTGCGCATCCTCAAGGTGGCGCGCTACAGCGCGGCGGTGCAGCGCTTCTACGTGGCGCTGCGCATCGCCAAAGAGGAGCTGATCGTCTACCTCAGCGCAACGCTGGTGCTGCTCTATCTATCGGCGCTGGGCATCTATTACTTTGAGCACGACGCGCAGCCGGACAAGTTCACGTCGGTGTTCGACGCCCTGTGGTGGGCAGTGGCCACGTTCACCACGGTCGGCTACGGCGATGTCTATCCAGTCACAGCAGGCGGCCGGCTCTTCACCTTCTTCGTCCTGCTGATCGGCCTGGGCATCGTCTCCGTGCCCACTGGGATCATCGCAGCTGCGCTGGCGAAGGCGAGGCAAATGGAAGACGACGCCCAGAAGGGCAGCAGCAATGCCACGGATTAACGCAACAGGTCGCGCGTCACCACGGCCACCGCCAGCAGCAGCCCAATCACGAAAGCAATCAGGGTGAGCACATCGGCGCGCGTCGCCCCAACCGGCAGCGTCAGCGCCGCCAACAGCATGGCCGGAATCCCGATCAGGCCGGTGAGGGCCGCGCCGATCAGCACTGCGCGCCCATCGCGGAGGACATAGCCGGCCATCAGCGGCAGCACAATGTAGATCGGCCAGTTCACCCCGTTCACATAGCCTTGCACGAATTGGCGCGGAGTCAGCGCCAGCGCTGTCTCGACCACCAACCCATAGGCCGCCGCGCGCGGGTAGCGCCCGGCCAGCCAGACGAAGCATGGGATCAGGGCCAGGTCAACCAGGCCAACAGCCAAGCTGATCGGATGGCCGAGCGTAAAGGCGACGATCAACAGGAAAGCGGCAGCCACAGGGGCCTTGACGAGGGCCACCCTGCGCAGGCGCGCTTGACACTCAGCAGCAGTCATTCGTCGAAGCGCACGGCCAGGACGCGATCCAGGCCGGCCAGGTCTTTGAGGATGGCGCAACGGGCGGCCGGCAGGTGCGCGTGGGCAGCGGTCAACGCCGCCGGCCCTTGCGACGCGCTGATCTCCAGATAGGCTGCGCGCAGCGGGCTGCCCTGCGCCAGGCAATCGGCAAGCTGACCCAACAGGCGACGCACCAGCGCTAGGCCGTCTTCACCGCCGTCCAGCGCGACGCGTGGCTCGTGGCCCTGTATCTCCGGCGGCAGGATGTCGATCTCGGCGCACGCCACGTAGGGCAAGTTGGCGACGACGATCGGCGGCGGCGCCCCGATGCCCGCCAGCAAGTCGGCTTGGATGAAGGCGATCCGATCGGCCACTTCGTGACGGTGGGCGTTCAAGCGCGCCACGGCCAGCGCCTCGGCGCTGATGTCAGTGGCCAGGACTTTGGCAGCGGGGGCATGCTTGGCGATGGCCACTGCGAGCGCACCGCTGCCAGTGCCCACGTCTAGGACTGACCAGGCACAATTGATCGTCACCCCCGGTTTATTCAGCGCGCCGAGCGCCAAATCGGCCAGCATCTCGGTCTCCGGGCGCGGGATCAGCACGCGCCGGTCAACGACGAAGTCCAGGCCGTAAAAGGCGCGCCGGCCCAGGACATAGGCCAGCGGCTCGCGGGCGATCACCCGCGCCAACAGGCGCTGAAAGCGCTGCTCAGCGAGCTGGTCGAGGGGCTGCGCAGCGTGGGCGACCAGCCACTCCTTTGATGTGTCCAGCGACTCGGCCAACAGCAGGCGGGCGGTGGTGGTCGGCGCGTCCACGCCGGCCGCATCGAGCTGAGCGGCCGCGGCGCGCAGGGCTTGCTGGATAGTGAGCACAGAAGCACTCAGACGCCGGCAGCCTGCAGGCGCTGAGCCTGCTCGCGGGCGGCCAGCTCGTCAATGAAGATGTCCAGCTCGCCTTCGAGCACCTCCGCCAGGCGATACACGTCTAGGTTGATGCGGTGGTCAGTGACGCGGTTTTGCGGATAGTTGTAAGTGCGGATCTTCTCGCTGCGCTCGCCGCTGCCGATCTGCTCGCGCTTCTGCTGGGCCAGTTCGCTGGCCAGCCGCTGCTGTTCCATCTCGTAGAGCCGGGCGCGCAGGATGGCCATCGCGCGCAGCCGGTTCTGGGTCTGGCTGCGCTCATCTTGAACGGAGACCACGATGCCGGTCGGCTTGTGGGTGATGCGGACGGCGCTCTCGTTCTTCTGCACGTTTTGGCCGCCGGCGCCGCGCGAGCGAAAGGTCTCGATCTCTAGATCGGCTGGTGGGATGTTCACCTCGATCTCGTCCACCTCCGGCAGCACAGCCACCGTGACTGTGCTGGTGTGGATGCGCCCGCTGGCCTCGGTGGCCGGCACGCGCTGCACGCGATGCACACCGCTCTCGAACTTCAGGCGCGAGTATGCGCCTTTGCCCTTGACGGCGAAGATGACCTCCTTAAAGCCGCCGATGCCGGTCTCGTTTGCGTCGATCAGCTCTACTTTCCAGCGATGGTTCTCGGCATAGCGCGTGTACATGCGGAAGAGGTCGGCAGCGAATAGCGCGGCCTCCTCGCCGCCGGCGCCGGCGCGGATCTCCATGATTACGTCGCGCTCATCCTTCGGGTCTTTGGGCACCAGCATCTGTTTGAGGGTCTGTTCCAACTTGGCGACGCGCTCGCGCAACGCCCCAAGCTCGGCGCGCGCCAGCTCAGCCAGCTCGCCATCGTCCCTGGCCAGCGCTTCGCTATCGGCCAACTCTTGGCGCGTCCGCTTCCAATCGCGATATGTCTGCACGATTGGCTCCAGCTCGCTGTGCTGGCGAGCGATCTCCACATAGCGCGCGTAGTCATTAGCGAGCGTGGGGTCGGCCATCTGGGCGGTCAGTTCTTGAAACCGCCGTTCGATGCTGGCAAGCTTGTCTTCCATAGGAGTACAGCACGAACCGCCCTCCCGCATTAGGGTAGCGCGTTGCGCTGCGCACGCTGGAGAGCGGTTAATTTGACTCGAGATTATACCGTTCGGTTAGCGCGCTTAGGTAGTGGGGAGTGCGCCACTTGAAGGCACCGGTAAGAAACGTGCACCGCGGAGACGCCGAGGACGCAGAGATGCTTCAGCTTGTCTCTCCGCGCGCTCTGTGCCTCGGCTACTAGTGAATGCACCTGAGCATTGGACGAGTGGGTGCGTTCACCAATACTTCCACAAGCTATGCTGCCAGCGAAGGCAAATCTGTAGAGGGTGGGCAACGGCAGTGCCGTCGCCCACCCAAGCTTTTGCCCCTGGCTGTGAATGCACCCAGACGAGTAAGCCCTGAGCCTATAATCGCTTACGTGAGCGTAGAACTTGAAACGCGCGTCGAGAAACTGGAGGCGCTGATGGCGGACACGCTGCGCATCGTGAGCACAACCAGCCTGCAGGTAGACCGTCTATCGCAAGAGATGCGCGCCTTCAAGGATGAGATGCGCGTCTTTAAGGATGAGATGCGCGAATTCAAAGAGGAAAGCCGCGCCTCTAGAATAGAGATGAACAAGCGTTGGGGCGACCTGTCCGCCAAACTCGGCCTGCTCGTCGAGAACATCGTCGCCCCCAGCGTCCCGCGCGTCCTGAGCCAGGTCTTCGCTTGCCCTGAGAGAGCCATTGAGTTCCTCGGCTTGCGCATAAGGCGCAAGCACCCCTCCCTGCCCGACCACAACCGCGAGTTCGACGCTGTGGCCGTTGGCTGCGGCCACGTCCTCATCGTCGAGAGCAAGGTCCAGCTCGACGCCCGAGCGGTCGCCGCATTCGCCGATCAGCTCCCAGCAGCTAGGGAATACTTCCCGGAGTTCGCAGATAAGGGTTATCGCTTCGCTGGCGCGGTCGCCAGCTTGTATGTAGACCCCAGCGTGATTGCCTTTGCTGAGAAGCTCAGTCTGATCGTGCTGGGCATCGGCGACGACCTGATGGAAGTGCTGAACTCGCCTGGTTTCACGCCCAGGACTTACTAGGCTCGCTGAACCTCCGCTGCACGCACGGGGGGCGCTCACCAAGAGCACGATGCCATATCGCGGATGCTTGGCCTTGGCTATGAATGACTGATCATGCCTTGTTAAGCCAGCGCAGGCGCAGTTGGGCAACTCGCAGCTTATCCATTTCCTCCACACACAGCACTACACCTTGTGCCTTCAACTCCACGCAGTCGCCCACAACGGGAATGCGCCCCAGTTGGCCCATCACAAATCCACCGATCGTGTCATAGTTGGGATCCTCCAGCGACAGCCCAAAGGCCTCATTCACGTCGCCGATGGTCATCAGGCCGTTAATGAGCACGCTGCCGTCGCCGGCTTGCTGGATATCCGGGAGCGAAGCGGCTGTGCCCTCCACTTCGCCAATCAAGCGCGCAATCAGGTCGTTTAGGGTGACCAGGCCAGCAGTGCCACCATACTCGTCCAGCACGATGGCCATATATTCGCGCCGGGCGCGAAACTGATGCAGCAGCTCGTCGGCGCGCTGCGTATCGGGCACGAAGAACGGCTCGCGCATAAGCTGTCGAATCAGCGGGACACGAGTAGGCGTGAGCAACGCAGGCACTAGATCCTTGATGTGCAAAACGCCGACGATGCGATCAGGTGTCCCTTCGTAGACCGGCAGCCGGCTATAGGCCCGCGCGGAGAACAAATGCGCCACATCCGACAACGTTGACTCTACGCTGACGCAGAGCATTTCAGTGCGCGGGATCATCACCTCGCGGACAGTAGTATCGCCCAAAGAGAAGACCTTGCTCAGCAGCTCGCCCTGCTCCGCTTCGATGACGCCGCCGCGCTCGCTGGCCTCGATCAACATCCGCAGCTCCTCGACGGTGTGCAGCCGCTCCCTGCTCAAGCTGGACTGAAAGCCCAACCCCCGCAGGACTAGCCTGGACGACCCCTTGAGCAGCCATACGAAGGGCGCGATAACCCGTGCCACGACGCGCATCGGCGGGACGACCAGCAGCGCAACCTGCTCTGCTAGGCGCAGGGTGATCGACCGCGGCACCAACTCCGCCAGCACGATCTGAAAGTAAGAAGCGACGAGCAAGCCAGCCAGAGCGCCTATCAACGGGACGGACTGGGAGACGGCTGGGATAAACATGCCAAGCGCAGCCAGCAAGTGCATTAGCAGACGGCTGAACGCCGGCTCGCTCAGCGCCCCTACCGCCAGCGACGTCAGCGTCACACCCACCTGTGTCGCTGCGAAGAACTGATCAGGATCCTCCATGACGCCGAGCACAAGCCTGGCCGGCCTACTCCCTTTCTCGGCCAGTTCCGCGATCCGCGTCCTGCGCGAGATAGCCACGCTGTACTCTGCGAAGACAAAGAAGGCGTTGACCAAGATCAAGAGGAACAAACTGGCTATGCCAACAGCGATATCGGCATCCATCCTATAATGTTCTGCGCAATTCTAGCCTTCGGCTGCTATGCTGCGCACTAACCGCAAGGGCATCTATCAAGCCTTCGATGCCGCCGGCAACGTCATCGCCGACGAGCGCTGGCAGGCAATCCGACTCACGCAGGGCGTTCAGATTGACAACGAGACCGTCCGCATCGCCCCTTTCAGCGAGCCTCGCAGCGACGCAATGACCATCCAGCTCGACGACCAGTTGCGATTGATTGAGTTCAACATCCACGGGCTATTCGGGACGCGCGAGAGTCGCATTTGCGTGTTGGGTGAATCGCGTGACCGCGCCACCATCTGCTGGCGGCGTGGCGCGGAAATTCACGAGCAGCCCGTACGCTGGCGCGACGACATCGAGATTTTATGGAACACGCCGCTGTGTCACATGGTCGTGATCTGGCACAGCCGGCTCGCACCCGGCCAGGCGCGCACCTTTGACGCCTTTCTGCTCGACGCCGTCACCTTTCGGCCCTCGGAAATTCAGCTCACCTGCCAACGCCACCCCGACGCGATCCACCGCACGCGCTTCGGCCAAAAGCACCTGCAGCACTACCAAATGATCAATGGTCAGACCCACAGCCAGCTATGGTGCGACGACGACGGCGTCATCTACGACTACGTCGCCGCCGATGGTTCAGGATACACGCTCACTGCGGTGAACGTTTAGCAGCAGATGCAACGCTTTGGCCCTTACAAAGACCTAGTGGAGATCGGGCGCGGTGGCATGTCGGTCGTGTATCGCGCCACCGCGCCAGATGGCCGGCTGGTGGTGATCAAAGTGATGGCGCCGCACCTGGTCGGCAACGCCACTGCGCGCCGCCGCTTTGAGCAGGAAGGCAAGCTGACCCTCACCCATCCCAACATCGCGCGCGTTTATCGCATCGGCATGCACGACGGCATCCCATTCATTGAGATGGAGTACGTGGCCGGCGAGACGCTCAGCGGGCTGGTCGCGCGCAGAGGGCCGCTCTCGCTGCCAACCACGGCGCGCATCCTGGCCGACATCGCCAGCGCGCTGGACTATGCCCATCGCCAAGGGGTGATCCATAGAGACATAAAACCGAGCAACATCATCATTCGGCCAGAAGGCCGAGCTGTGCTCACTGACTTTGGCGTAGCCAAACTATCCAACGCGACGGCCTATACAGCGACGACAGCGCGCGTGGGATCGGTGCTGTTCATGTCGCCAGAACAGGCAGCCGGCGCTTATGAGCTAACGCCTGCATCGGATATTTACGCCTTGGGCGCGACGATCTACTACGCGCTGACTGGGCGCACGCCCTTCCAGGGCAGCACCGACGTTGCTATCGCCCGCCAGCACATCGAGCAAATGCCCCCCCACCCGAGCGACATCCGGCCGGCCTTGCCGCGCGCCGTCGGCGACGTGCTCATGCGCGCGCTAGCTAAATCGCCCTCACAGCGCCCATCCTCGGCAGGTGCGTTGGCCCGCAGCTATCAGGCAGCGCTGGCGGCCACCCAGCAGCAAGCAGCCAGCGTGCCCGCAGCAGACACTTCGCCCAACGGCCTGGCGCCGGCCGTGATTCGCACAGCGCCCTCGGCGCAGCGTGGCGCGCTGCCGCTGGGGTTATTTGCTGGCCTGGCGAGCATCGCAATGCTCGTCGCCTTAACGGGGCTGGCAGCGCTGCTCCCCATGCGCTCGCTGTCATCTGGAGCAGTTAGCCCTGCCCCGACCGCAACCAACGTAATCGTCACCGATCAACCCGCATACCCTACTGCCTCGCCGCCGCCCGCGACGCCGACCGCTACATCCAGCCCGATAGTTACACGCATTAGTCCGGCGACCGACCAACCGATCGCTCGCCCGCTGCCTACGCGCACGCCGCGCGCTCGGCCAGTCCGACCGACGCGCCCACCCCAGCCCACCCGGCAGCCGCCTGAGCCGATTCCGCCCATCGCGTCGTCGGCGACGCTGCCGGCCTATTTGAGCGCGACGCCAACCGTTACACCTCTGCCAACGGTCGAGCCAACCAGCACGCCCGAATCGCCCACAGCCACGCCGGAAGTACCTACCCCAACGCTCGAGCCAACCAGCACACCCGAATCACCTCCCCCGACGTCAGAAGCGCCTACCCCAACGCTCGAGCCATCGGCCTCCCCAACGCCGGAATCATCAACCTTTACATCGAAGGCTGCTTAAGCCCGCGCCCTATAATCCCGCGCCATGAACGAGCTTGCGCAGATTGCGCATCAGATTCGCGCCTGCACGCGGTGTGGGCTTGCAAACGGTCGCACCCACGCCGTCCCTGGCGAAGGACCAGCCCAAGCGGAGATCATGCTGATTGGCGAGGGGCCAGGATTCCACGAAGATCAACAGGGCAGACCGTTTGTCGGGCCATCGGGCCAATTCCTCACCGAGCTGCTGGAGAGCGCTGGCTATCGGCGCGACCAAGTGTTCATCACTAACGTGGTCAAGTGCCGCCCGCCTGGCAACCGTGACCCGTTGCCCGAGGAGATCGAAGCCTGCGCGCATTATCTGGACCAGCAGATCGCGCTGATCAACCCTAAGGTCATTATCACGCTTGGGCGGTTCTCGATGGCGCGCTGGTTTCCAGGCCAGAAGATCTCGGCCATCCACGGCAAGGCCAAGTATGTTGACGGCCGAGTGGTAGTGGCAATGTTCCATCCAGCCGCCGCCCTCCATCAGCGCTCGTTGCGCAGCTTGATTGAGGAGGACTTTCGCCGGCTGCCGGAGATTATCAAGTCAGCTCAGGGTAAGGCCGACGCGCAGCCCGCTCCCCAAACCAAGGATGACGGCGCTGGCGAGCAACTGAGCCTGTTCTAAGTGGTTAAAGCGAACGCAATGCGCGCGTGGTGGCTGGCTGCGCGCCCACCATCGTTGCCGGCCTCGATTGGCCCAGTGCTCGTTGGGAGCGCGCTGGCCGCCCGCGAAGGCAGTTTCTCTCTACCAGTCTTCCTCGCCACGCTCGGCGCAGCCGTGCTCCTGCAAATCGGGGCCAACTACGCGAACGATGTCTTTGATTATTTGAAGGGCGCGGATCGCGATCGGCTCGGCCCATTGCGCGTAACGCAAAGCGGCCTACTCTCTGTTCGACAAATGCTCGTCGGCACGACGACCGTGTTTGTGCTTGCTGCGCTGATCGGGATCTACTTAGTAACCGTCGGCGGCTGGCCAATCCTAGCAGTCGGCGCGCTGGCTATCCTCTGTGCGGTCGCCTACACCGCCGGCCCGCTGCCGCTGGCCTACCATGGCCTGGGCGACTTGTTCGCCTTCCTCTTCTTCGGCGTAATAGCAGTGACGGGCACCTATTACTTACAGACCGCGACGCTCACCTGGCTGGCCATCGTCGCCTCATTGCCCAACGCCTGTCTCGCCACCTGTATCATTGCCGTAAACAACCTGCGCGATATAGACACCGACCGCCTGGCCAAGAAGCGCACGCTGGCCGTGCGGATCGGCGACCGCTTAACGCGCGTCGAGTACGCTGTGCTGATGCTGGCAGCGTATCTTGTCCCCCTCGCCCTGCTCGTCGCTGGTGCATCGGACAACGAGTGGCTTTGGCTGCCCCTTGCAAGCGCGCCAGTCGCGATCATCCTCACGCGCGATCTGTGGCGCACACCACGCAGCCCAGCGCTCAATCCCATCCTGGGGCGCACAGCAAGGCTCGACCTGATCTTCTCTGCGTTATTCGCAGTCGCGTTGTTGCTGAGCTGATGTCCCGCGAGCGCGCCCGGCAAGTTCAAGAAATGTTCGCGCGCATCACGCGGCGCTACGACCTGATGAACCGCGTGATGACCGGCGGGCGTGACCAGGCATGGCGGCGCGAAACCGCAGCGCAACTGGGCCAATCAGTGGAGGGGCTGATCTTGGACCTGGCCACCGGGACGGGCGATCTCGCCTTCGCCGTCCGGCAGTTGCATCCTCGTGCGCACGTGGTGGCAACGGATTTCTCCGCGACCATCCTGCGCGAGGGCGTGCGCAAAGCAAAGGCACGCTGTGAACGCGGCATCACGTGGGTTGTAGGCGATGCCCTGGCGCTGCCCTTTCCAGACGCAACGTTCGACGGCTGTACCAACGCCTTTTTACTGCGCAACGCGGTAGACCTTTTGGGCTGTCTGCGCGAGATGCGACGAGTGGTGAAACCAAACTGTCCGGTGGTGTGCATGGAGATCACCCATCCGCAGACCCCGATCTTCAAGCAGCTTTTCGCCCTTTATTTCTACAGGTTGGTGCCGCTGATCGGTGGCATCGTCGCTGGCGATCTTCAGGCCTATCGCTACTTGCCGCACTCGCTGACCAACTTTCCACCAGCCGAGCCGCTAAAACAAATCATGGAAGCAGCCGGCTACAAGCATGTGCGTTACCGCCTGCTGGGCCTGGGGACGATGGCCATTCACGTCGGCTACGCCTGAACCTACGGCTTGCGCGCGACGCAGAAGATGTATGCGCCCACCGCCGGCAGCGGCTCATCATAAATCGGCCGCAGCCAGGCTTCCAAGGCGCGCAGGAATGGATTGCGTTTGCTGGGAAAGGGCACCCAACGACCGGAGAGCGCGTGATAAATCAGATTCGGCAACCCCAGGTAGTGACCCAGTTCGAGGGCGCGCAACGCGCGCGGAGAGAAATAGTACCAAGCCCGCTCCAGGACCAGACCAGCACGCAACAGGTATGCCTGCCACGTCTGTGCGCTATTGCAATGATGATGCCGTGAGATGCGATTGAAGAAACGCGCATAAGGCTCACCGAACAGCGCTCGGCCTATCAACCAATCGGTGAAGTGATCAGAAGGCGCGGAGAACAGCAGGTATCCCCCTGCTCGGAGCACACGATGACACTCGGCCAACACTGGTGTGAGATCGGGAATGTGCTCTAAGACCGAATTGCTAATAACGGTGCCAAACGCGCCATCCGCAAAGGGCAGATGCGCGCCCTGGGCCAGCACCAATAGCTTATGCGCATGGCGCGCGCGCGACGCGCGCAGCGGCTGCGGCCAGGGGTCAAGTCCTATATCCAGCAGACGCGCGAACGCCTGCGCTGCGAAGCTACCGTCCCCTGAACCTAGATCGAGCACTGGCGGCGCGATGGGCAAGTCCTGGTAGAAACGCGCCTCTACGGCTCGCAAGAGCGCCCGAAAGTAGGGCACCTCCAGCAGATGGGGCCACAAAAAGTCGTAGCCGGCTGGGCGAGCGAAGGCGTTATCCATGCGCTGGCTAAACGAGAGCTAATGACGGGCGAGGCACGCTCGCCCAGAGGGTGAGGCTTATCAGGTGACCGGTCGGGGCAACAGGGCGCGGCATACATGACAGATAAGGTCGCCCTCCTGCGTCTCGTCTATCTCGGCGCGCCCGCGACAGAGTTCGCACTGCTCATACTGGTCCCAGTCTTTCTGCACAACCGAGTTGCCCGGCGACGCATCCAGTGGCAACGGCTCCACGCGCTGATTAAGGAGCGGCTCAACCATTTCTAATAGACTGCTAATTTACGCATTTGTGCCTACTTGTCAAGGGTGCACAAGCGCGATTCTAACCCGCCGCCTACATCCGAGTGCTTTTGACGGTACGAGCAATGCCTCTGCCAGCGCACTGACTTCCAGGTGACTGAAAATATCGGCGAGGAGGTGTGTTTACTTTTTGTATTCTCCGCGACTCTGCGCGCGATCAGAAGCCGTGAACGCACCCCTACATCCGTTTCTCCATGAGTAACCCATCCTCGCCGTCGTGGTAGTAAGACCGATAGGTGTCTATCCAGCGGTAACCGCAGCGATGGTAGAGCGCAATGGCGCGCGCGTTGCTCAATCGCACCGTCAGCCGGAGGCAGGGCGCTTGGAGGGCGTGTTCAGCCGCAAGCAACAGCGCTGTGCCAATCCCGCGCCCCTGGTAATCCGGGTGCACAGCCAGCATAGCGATCCAGGCATGTCCTCGGTGATCGCGCTTCTCCCCAGCCACGAAGCCAACCAGCGTCTCATCGGCTGCTGCTTTTAGCCAACATGCGCGCGGTGACAGAGACATCATGAACAGCGTCACTGGGTCGCAGGCATCACAGCCCAAAGCAAGCCGCGCCAAGCGCCAGATCGCCCACACATCTCGCCAGCCGGCTCGTTTGATCTCAAAGGCTGGTATGTCGAGGGTAGCGTGCATTCACTATGGAGCGAATCTACCACCGCTGCGATCAATCTGCACACGTGCGACGCTGCTCTCAGCAAATCATCACAGCGCCATAGGTGAAGACAATACAATCCAACGTATGCCGTTCTATCTCGGCTGTCCGCTTTGGGGACAAAAGTCCTGGGTCGGTCGTTTCTTTCCACCGCACACCAAACCCAAAGACTTTCTCTTTGCGTATAGCCGCCGGCTTAACGCCGTCGAGGGCAACACCACGTTTTACGCTTTGCCCAGCGCCGATACAATAACCCGCTGGCGGGACGCTACCCCGCCCGGCTTCAAGTTTTGCCTGAAGCTGCCCCAAATCATCAGTCACCAAAAACAACTGCAGGACTGCTGGCCGGAGACGGAGGCGTTCATAGAACGCTTGCGCCTGCTGGGCGACCGCTGCGGGCCGGCATTGTTGCAACTCCCGCCCAGTTTTGGTCCAAAGCAACTTGATCGCCTGAACAAGTGGCTGGAAACATGGCCAACCGACTTGCGGTTGGCCATTGAGCCTCGCCATGCAGGATTCTTTGGCTCGCACGAAGCGGCGTTCGATGCACTGCTGAGCCAGCACAACGCAGCGCGATGCACCTTCGACACCGCGCCGCTGTTCAGCGCTGACCCAACACAGCCTGAGGTAGCTGAGGCGCAGGCGCGCAAACCGCGCTGGCCGGCGCGCCATACGCGCACTGCCAAGTTCGCTTTTGTCCGCTATGTCGGACACCCAGATATCTACGCAAATCACGCCTGGCTCGCGCCCTGGGCCGCGCGCATCGGCGAATGGTTGGCCGGCGGCAGTGACGTCTTCTTCTTCGTCCATCACCCCGACGACACCTTCGCGCCGGATTTGGCACAACACGCCCGCGCGCTGGTAGAACAATACGCGCCACAGTCCGGCGCGAATGTCCCGCCCACGCAGCAAGTCCTCTTGTAATACCAGGCGCTGCGTTGCTGGTATACAAACCTTGACCGGATGAGACTTGACAGTTCAGGATAGAAGTTTTAGATTTCCCGAACCAGAAGAACTACTACCGTATTAGGCAAACATTCAGATAGGAGGATAAATTGACGAAGTCAGTGACCTTGCGCGAAGTTGCGGAGCGAGCCGGCGTTTCGCTGGGCACGGCTTCGCAGGCCCTGAATAATCGGCCGCACGTTTCAGCCGCTGCGCGCGAGCGCGTGCTCGCAGCAGCACAGGAACTCGGGTACGTGGCCCGCCGACGAGCCGAGGAAGCGACCGTCTCCACGATCGGCCTGTTGATCAAACACGACAGCGGTCCGCTGCCGCGGTTTAACTACTTCTTCTCCTATGTGCAAGCGGGCGTGGAGCTAGAGTGTCACGCCCATCGCATCAACCTGATGGTCGCCATCGTCAAGACGGATGCAAACAATCGCCCGGTTGATGGCTGGCCGCGCGTGATCGAAGAGCAGAGCATAGACGGTTTCATCCTTGTCGGGTTGAACGTCGAGCCTGCTTTCTCAGAGCTGCGCCAACAGCTCCCGAACAAGCCGATTGTGCTGGTGGATAGTTATGCGTTCGGCTTCCCGTTCGATAGCGTAGTGATAGATAACATCGGCGGCGCTATCCAAGCAGTGAACTACCTGATTGACAAAGGGCACCGTTGCATCGGCCTGCTAGGGACGAACAAGCACTCCTCCCCAGATGTGCGGGAACGCCGCGAGGGCTACTGCTGGGCGTTGGCTTCGCGGCAGATTGATGAGGTATACATTGAAGAAGGCCCCATGCAGCGCGAGGAGGGATATCACGCCCTGAAGCGCTTACTGCAGCGCGCCCCGCACGTCACCGCGGTGTTCGCCGTCAACGACGAAACAGCAATAGGGGCGCTCCAGGCAGCGCATGAAATGCGCATCGCTGTGCCAGAGGAACTCTCGATCGTCGGCTTCGACGACATTGACATGGCCAGCGAGGTGCGGCCTGCGCTGACCACCATTCATGTGCCAAAGATGTGGCTTGGGCGGCTCGGCGTGCGCCGGCTGCTCGAACGCGCCCAATCGCCCGATGCGCCCACGGTGACCATCAGCGTCGCTACCCATCTGGTCGAGCGAAACAGCGTTGGTCCTTGTCGCAACCCCGATGCGCGCCCCGAGCGCGATAACAAACCTGGTGGTGTGTATATAGACCTCCCAAACATCTAGCGACATACCTGCGAAGGGCGGGCGCGTCGCGCGTGCCCTTTCGCGCTTCGTCTATGACCACGATCGGCATCCTAGGCGGCGGGCCGACTGCGCGCTTGATCGCCCAAGCTGCCCAGCGCATTGGGCTTCATGTCGCTGTGCTCGATCAAGACGAATTCAGCCCTGCTATGCAGGTCACCGGCTTGGGTGTGAGTGGCTCGTGGGACGATCGCGAAACAGTGCTAGCCTTTGCCAGGGCCGTGGATGCGATCACAGTTGAGGGATTGCGCGTGCCCACTGACCCTATTGCGCTGATCGCACAACACGGCTGGCGTGCCTGCCCCGACGCAGGCGCGCTGGCTTGCGTCCAGGACAAACTACGGCTCAAGCAAACCCTGCACGCAGCCGGCCTGCCCGTGGCGCCGTTTGCGGCAGTCAACGCACACGACGATGCGCGCGCCTTCGGCGCGCAGCATGGCTATCCCGTTGCGCTTCGCGGGCCTGGGGTTGACGACGTAACGATTTGTATAAGCTCGGAGCAGGACCTCGCGCTTGCCTGGGAGCGATTGTCCGGCTCATCGAAGGCGCTGCTTGTGGAGAAGCTGGCTACCCCCAAACGAGAACTGGCGCTCGTCGTAGTCCGTGGTCAGGATGGCAAGACAGTTATTTATCCGGTCGTCGAGATAGTGCGCTGGAAGGGCGCTATTCACGTTATCCGCGCCCACCAGCGCGGGTTTGACCATCCAGCCACCAGCCTGGGCAGCGCGGCGGTAGAAGCAATCGGCGGCATCGGCGCGTTCGGCATCGAGCTGTCGGAGCTGCCCAACGGTGAGCTATTGATCAACGACGTCTTGCCCTGCACCCACGATGCCGGTTTATTCACCATCGAAGGCTGCCTGACCTCGCAATTTGAAAACCACGTGCGCGCTGTGCTGGGCCTGCCGCTGGGCTGGCCCGACATGGTGAAGCCGGCTGCCGTGACGGTGAACTGTCTGGGGGTGGGCAAGCCAATGCCCGGCCCGCGCGATTTCGCGCGCGCCTTGTCCTATCGCGGCGCGCGACTGCACTGGTATGGCGAGCGCGCGTGTCGCGAAGGACAAAAGATGGGGCACGTCACCGCGATACACGAGAGCTTGGCCGAGGCGGAGCGCATCGCGCGCATGGCTGCCGGCGACTTGATGAGCGCCTCGGCCTGGTTTGTATGAGGCGCTCCCGCGCGTTTTATCAGCTATCTGCGCGTCTGCCGTTGCCCCCGGCGGCCATCATCTCCGCCAACGGCTTCACTAGGCCAGTGAACTCCATCGGGAAGATGTATTTGGTGGACGGGCTAGACCCAATCGTCTTGAGGGCTTCTAGATACTGGATCAGCATAGTGTTAGCGTCCACGTTCCTAGCCGACTTGAACATCTCGGTCAGCGCCGCAGCAAAGCCCTCAGCGCGCAGCAGTTGAGCCATCTTCTGGCCCTCAGCTTCCAAAATAGCAGCTTGCTTCATGCCCTCAGCGCGCAGAATGGCCGACATCTTCTCACCCTCGGCTAGGGTGATGGACGCTTGCCGCTTGCCTTCTGCCTCGGTGACCAGCGCGCGCCGCGTGCGCTCGGCGCTCATCTGGCGATTCATCGCCTCCTGAACGTCGCGCGGCGGGGTGATCTCGCGGATCTCCACGGCGGTGATCTTCACGCCCCATCGCTCGGTGACCTCGTCGAGCTTGCTGCGCAGCGTCTGATTAATGCGCTCTCGTTGTGCCAGCACATCGTCCAGAGTGATGTCGCCGATCACAGCGCGCAGGGTCGTGGTAGCGATGCCCTGCGAGGCTGCCGCGAAGTTGCCGACCTGCAGCACGCTGCGCTCGGGGTCAGAGACCTTCCAATAGGTCAGAAAGTCAACCAGGATCGGCGCGTTGTCTTTGGTGATAGCAGTTTGCTGGGGCACCTCCATGAACTGCTCGCGCAGGTCCACTTTTGTCGCTGTGTCTATAAACGGGATCAGGATCACTAACCCCGGTCCCTTCGCGCCAATCGAGCGACCTAGGCGAAAGATGACAAAGCGCTCATACTCTTTGGCGATCAAGATGAATCGGCGCAGCAGTCCACCAAAGATGAGCAACACAATCAGGACGATCAGGCCAGTCGTAATCAATGCTGTTAAGCTACCCATTGCTGCTCTCCTCCTTAGATAAGTTGGCTGGTTGATATGCCAACGCACGCACGAAAAGCGTCAACCCCTCGACATGTACGACCACGATGGGCGTGCCCTCGCTCAGCGGCTCGTCGGATTTCACCGTCCACAACTCGCCAGCGACCTGCGCTGTGCCGATGAAGTGCGACTCCGCTGTCAACGGCGATTTAATCACACCTTGCGCGCCGATCAGGCTTTCCTGAGAGAACGCTGGGCGCATCTGCATCACTCGCAACGCGCGATGCAAACCCAAGCCAAAGAAGAGCGCCGACCCGCCCGAAACCAGCATGATCAACCACCACGAGACAGCAAACGCACTCTCATCCGGCCTGAACAGAAAGACCGAGCCAATGCCGAGGATGATCGCCCCGCCCAAGGCGACCAGCCCACTTTGGATTTGCAGGTCAGCGATGAACAGGCCTATGCCAACCAGGATGAGCAACAGCCCAGCCACGTTAACGGGCAGGCGCGACAGGCCCAGCAGGGCGAGGATAAGGCACAAGGCCGCGGCGACTTCCAGAAAGCCCGTCCCTGGAAAGGCAAACGCCATCACCAGCGCGAGCAAGCCCAGCACCAACAACAGATAGGCGACGTTAGGGCTGGCAATTGCGTCGAAGATGGCCTGACCTATGTCCATGTCTATCTGACGATATCGCCCTACAGTTAACAGAGCATGTGAGTTTCAGTTTCCCAGATTCGACTGGCCACGCACGAACAACTCCTGGCTACCTCCATATATCTCCTCCATCGCGGCCAGCGCGTCGTGCAGCGTATTCACCTGGGCGACGATGTTCTCGCGGAGGCGCTGCGCCTTGCTGCTATCCACCTCTTTCGCGTCTAGCAGGAGCATCTGCGAATACACCATACCGAGCGCGGTGAGGGTGTTCTCTAGCTGTAGATCGGCGCGATCCATAGTGGACTCTAGTTTGCGCAGGTTCTCGTAATGCGCCTGTCGGCGGCGAATGGTTTCCTCGAGTTCACGCCTGACTGAGGGGTCGTCCTCGTCCCGCAGGCGTTGCTCTAGACGCCTGATGGACGCTGGCACTTCGCGCAGGTCGCGCTGAATGAGTCGGTCGTTTTGAAAAGCATCCAGCCGGCTGGCCAGCGTATAGATGTTGTGAACCCACTCATCCACCTGGTCGGCCAGATCCCGCATTCGATGCCGCATAGACGAATCAGCAAAGCGCGCAGCCGCCTCGTTGATCCGCTGACGATAGATGATCGCTTGTCGGACGTTGGCACGCAGCGAGGTGTTGCGGATCTGGTCGAGGTCGAGGTCGCTGCTGAGCGTGCTGCTAACGAATGCCTGGGCAACGCTTAAGCCAACGACCGCAGCCCAGAGCGGCAACAGGCCGGCCAGCCACCAGACAGGCGAGAGCGAAAGCGGCGGTTCACTCAGCAGCGGGATAGGTACCCCTAGACCGACCAAGATGATAGCGGCTGCGATGATAAAGGCACTCCGCCGGCCAAAGACCGCATTCCAGATCAACTTACTCAGCGTGCGCCGACGCCGGTCGACCATTACGGATTCAGACCCAACCTCCGCTTACGTTCTTCCAGTTGCGCGTCTAGTTCGCCACGCCCCAGGGCCTCATCCATCTGCGCGTCCAGGTTCTGCGCGGCGATCTCGGCGCGCGCTGAGGCTTGGTCGAGCCGCGTCCGGATAGCTTCGGCCATGCGGGCCACATCAGCATCACCCACACCGGCCAGGTCTTTCAGCGAGCGAATCGTCCGGTTGGTGATCTCCTTGGCCCTGGCCAGGTCGAGCAAGGCCACCATTTCTTCGCGCTGTTGGCGGATCGTGGCGAGCTTGGCCTGGAGCTTCAGGCGCGCATCGAGCAGCGCCTTGTACTCGCGCTGCTGCCGCTCTAGCTGGCTGTTATATGTCTCAAATAAATCGCGCACCGAGTTCAACTTGGCCTGGGCAGCGCGCGCCAATTCTTCTTTGCCCTGGGTGAGGAAGAGATCTATGTTGCGGTCCAGCTCCTCCATTTGCTTCTTGAACTCAGCGGTCTTGCGCTCTAGCGTCTTTACTTGACCGCCAACCGTCGCTGCAGCATCCTCCAGGGCATCCAGATTGTTGTCCACGTCACGGATGTACTGGTCAATAACAGCAATCGAGTTGGCTCGCAGTGCGCTATCTACCAAAGCGTGCAAATTGGCTTTTATCAAGGTCTCTACCTTCTCGAGTAGCGATGCCATAGCTGCTCACTCTCCTGTCGTTCCCAGGGCTGGGCCGCTGGGTAAGTTACCCAGATTGTAAGTCCGGATGACGGACCGGCTTACCACTGCCCCTCGAAGCGCTCCTCGGCCCACACGCGCGCGACGTTGTGATAGCCGGCTTGCTCCCAGAAGCCAGGGCGGTCCTCACGGGCGAACTCCAGCGCGCGCAGCCACTTGCCCCCCTTCCAGAAGTAGCGCGTGTCTGGGTCGCGCGCGTTATCGGGCGTAGCACCCACCACAACCCGCAGAGGATATCCATGTTCAGGATCGAGCGGTTTACCATCGTATTCGATGGCCAGCAGCGTGGTGGGCTTCATAAAGTGCGCCAAGTCCAGATTGGTCGTGAAGCCATATTCGCAGTGCTCAATCACGAAGCGCGCTGTGGGCTTGAGCTTAATAATGCCCTGTTCGATGAGGTCCGGTAACCACACCCCCTTCCAGCGCGTGTCGAACTTGCTCCAGCGCGTGACGCAGTGGATGTCCATCACCACCTCGCGCATGGGCAGCTTCAGAAACTCCTCCCAGGTCCACGTCTTTGGCTCTTCCACCTCGCCATAGACCCTAAAGGTCCATTTGCTCATGTCGTATTGCGGCACGGGGCCGTAATGCAGCACCGGGAACTTGTCGGTGAGGGACTGGCCGGGCGGAAGCCGGCCCGCGAGCTTGAGCGCGTCCTCGCGCGGCTTGCGTGGGTTGAATAAACTCATCGCTCTTCTCCTTTCTCAGGAATCTAACATACGCGCGCGTGACGCCGATTAGTTAGGAGGATGAACGCTTAAGCGCCGGCGCGATCCCCTCCTCGCGCTCATCACGTTTTGGCGCGGGCTGCGCCTGTGCTGGGGCGAGCTGCTCACCCGTCGCCGGCTGCGCTGCTCCTTGGCGGCGCGGGAGGTAAACATCGAACAACAGCGCGTAGATCGCGCCAGCAAACGGGACGCCGAAGATCACCCCCCAGAAGCCCAGCAATTGCACCCCCAGGCTAATGGCCAACAACGCGACCAGCCCCGGCACACCAACCATGTCTTTCATCAGTCGCGGCATCACGCCATAAGCGACCACTTGATCGCAAGCTGCCATAAGCAACGCAACCGGCAGCGCCGCCTCAGCGTTCACTATCAACGTCACAATCACGCCAAAGCCAATGCCGACCAGCCCGCCGAGCAAGGGAATAAACGAGAGCAGCGCAAACGCGAGCGCCACCACCACTCCAAACTTCACCTGGAACAGGGCGAAGATCAACAGTGTGCACCCTCCGCGCAGCAATGCGCCAATGAACTGGCCGCGCAGGTAACCACTGAACGCGCGGTCCACCGCCTGCAGCGTCGCCCGCACCGTCTCATGCGCCCTCAGCGGCAGCAGGGCGAAGAGTTGCTTCATCAGCAATTGATCCTCGACAACGATATACAGGCTCAGGATGAGCACCAGGAAGACTTGACCAATGAAGCCAGCCGTGAACGCAGCCAGGTTGAATAGCTGCGCGGCGGCGATGGTCGCAGCGCGCGCGATCGCGCCGGGGATATCCTGGCTGGCGACGAGCTGATTAAGCGCCCCAGGGTCGAACCCGAACCGCTCCGCAAGGCTGGCCCATAGCTCAGCCACCTGGGCCGGCAGCGACGCGGCGAAACCTGGAATCTGGTTGATCAGGTCGGCAGCCTGCGGAATGACCGTAGCTGTAGCAATCGTGGCGCTACCGACTAGGATAACCAATAGGATCGCGTAAGCCACGGCTACAGCTACCGGCATCGGCATCCGCACCAGGCTGAGCTTCTCAACAGGCAGCGCTGGATACCGCCGCTGCAACCATGTAATCGCAACCCGTGGCACGACCCCCATCTGCAGATGGGTGATCAACGGGCGGATTAGAAATGCTACGAACCAGGCTGCGACCAGCGTGGAGATTACGCCGCTGATGAACTGGCCGAAGACCCAAACACGTTCAATGATGAAAAGCAACAGCGCAACGATGGCCAGGATTAGGACAATTCGGATTAAGCGCGAGTTTCCCATCGTTCCTTCAAAAGGCGTGGCTGCGCAACAGAGCCAGCTCAGCGCTAAAGCCCGGCCCTAGCGCGCCCATCAGCAGATACTGGTCTGGCGACATCGCCGACTCCATAGCGCGCTCCAAGACAAACAGCACAGTTGGCGAGCTCATGTTGCCACACGCGCGCAACACATCGCTAGCATCACGCAGCGCATCGTCATCCAGACCAAACGCCTCTGCGTAAGCATCAATCACCCGTGCACCGCCGGGATGTAATATGTAACGCGCCACATCTGCCAGGCCCAGGCCGTGCTCGACAAGAAAGGACGCGACCACCGGCCGCATGTCGCGCGCGATCCGCGCGGGAATCTCGGGCGCGAAAACGACGGAGAGGCCGGTATCCACCACATCCCAACCCATGACGCGCTCGGAATTGGGGAACAGGTATGAATACGCGCCTTCGTAGCGCATCACCTGACGCGCGCTGCGCCGCGCCCAGCGCTCCCCACCGACCAACACCGCCGCTGCGCCATCGGCAAAAATGGCCGCCGCGACCAGATTCTTCTTTGAATAGTCATGAAACTGGAAGGTGATGCTACAGGTCTCCACAGCGACGAGCAGAGCCAGCGCATCGGGGAAGGCGCGCACGAACTCGGCAGCGCGGGCCAGGCCGGCCACGCCACCGGCACAGCCCAGCCCCCAGATCGGCAGACGTTTAACGGTTTGGCGCATGCCAAGTTTGGCGATCAGACGCGCGTCCATGCTCGGCGTGGCCAGGCCCGTGGTAGATACAAAGATGACGAATTCCACGTCTTCGGGCGAGAGCCCAGCGCGCACGAGGGCACACCGCGCAGCAGCGCAGCCCAGCGCCTCTGCGCTGGCGATATAGATATCGTTGCGCTCCTTCAAGCTGTGATCTGGGGACGTGAACCAGGTCAGCGGGACGACGAAGTGGCGCTCAGCAATGCGCGCGTTCTCGAAGATGGCCATGAGCTGCGCGTGGTGCGCCAGCCGGCCGTTGAAATGTTCCAGCGCAAACTGGGCCGCTTGCTGTTGGGTGACCAGATGCTCTGGCAGCGACGTACCCACCGAGAGGATGTAGCCCATCGTTTCACCCCTGCCTTAGCTTCACCACGGTGACGCCGTCGCCGCCTTCGCTATCCAGGCCGGACTCAAACGACTGCACAGCCGGGTCGCCTTTGATCGCGTCCCGAATCGCTCGGCGGAGCGCGCCTGTGCCCTTGCCGTGAATCAAGCGCACAAATGGCAGGCCGGCCCGCACGGCGCGATCCAGATAATGGCGCACGCGCGCCACACCTTCATCGGTCGTCAGCCCGCGCACGTCAAGCTCCATCGGCAACCACTCGCGCGGAGAAGATGCGACACACGGCTCTTCTTTCACAGCGACCTGAGAATCACCAGCGACGCGCTGTAGGTCGCTCAGCTTCACGCGCAGGCGCGCGCGACCGGCTTGTACGTCGGCCTCGTCTCCGAGGATAGCGCTCACCCGGGCAGATACGCCGAGCGACTTTACGCGGACGGTGTCGCCGGCGCGGATGGCCTGGCGAGCGTCTGCGCGCGGCTTGGGCAGCGCAGCCATTGCGCGCGCAGCGAGCTGTTCAGCTTCCTGCTCGAGACGCTTTGTCTCCTCGATCCCGCTCCCGATCGCCAGCAAGCGCTGGCGCAATTGACGAATCTCCGTGCGCAGCGCCTCCGTTTCACGCAATGCCTCCTCGTGCGCCTGCTGCAAAACAGCCTGGCGTTCTTCCTCGATCGCGTTGAGCCGCTCCCGCAGGTGTTCGGCGTCCGCCTCAGCCGATCGCCGAGCAGCCACGGCCGCTTCGCGCGCGCGCTCAGCCTGTTGATACAGCCGGTTGACCTCTCCCAGCAATTCCTCGGCCTGCATCAGATCGCGATTCAGATAAGCGCGCGCAGCAGCGATGATCTCGCTGGGGAGACCCAGGCGCTGGGCGATCGCGAATGCATTCGAGCGCCCCGGCAACCCGATCGTCAGCTTATAGAGCGGGCGAAGCGTCTCCTCATCGAAGGCGACGTTGGCGTTGACGGCTCCTTCAGTCAGGGCGGCCCAGGACTTTAGCTCAGGATAGTGGGTGGCGACGAGGCAAAGCGCACCGCTGCGCAATATATGTTCCAACAGCGCGCGCGCCAACGCCGCGCCTTCCGCCGGGTCAGTGCCGGCTCCTAGCTCGTCCAGCAGCACCAGCGTGCGCGGCCCGATGCGATCCAGGAAGGCGCAGAGGTTGGTCATGTGCGCGCTAAAGGTTGAGAGATTTTGTTCGATGGACTGCTCGTCGCCGATATCGGCATACACTGCCTCAAAGACCGGCAGCGTCGCCGTCGCGCACGGGAGATGCAGGCCGCACTGGGCCATGAGGGCCAACAGGCCAACGGTCTTGAGCGCCACGGTCTTGCCGCCGGTATTGGGCCCGGTGATGACCAGGACGCGCGCGCCCTCCAACGCGATATCAATCGGCACGACCTGATGCGGGTCAATCAAAGGATGCCGAGCTTGGGCGATGCGCAGTGTGTGGGCTGGCTGAGCGTCGCTCATCGCCGACGTGGTGGTCGTCGTCGGCTCGCTGGCCTGGATGGCCTCGGCGTATTTGGCTTTGGCCAGCGCCAGGTCGAAGTGCGCGAGCGCCTCGACCGTGCGGACGATGTTATCGGCTTCCGCCCCAACCAGGCCGGAGAGGGCCAAGAGGACGCGGCGCAACTCGCGCTCCTCAGCCAACTGTAGCTCTCGCCATTCGTTATTAAGCTCCAGCGTCGCTAGAGGCTCAATGAACAGCGTCTGGCCGCTGGCGCTTTGATCGTGGACCAGGCCTGGGACGCGCCCTTTGAAGTCCGCTTTGATGGGAATGACATAGCGACCGGAGCGCTGGGTGATGATTGGCTCTTGGAGATAAGGCGCCACGCTCACGTCGCTGATCAAGCGCTGGAGCTTCGCCAACAGGCGATCGTGCACCAAGCGCGCCTCGCGCCGAATGGCGGCCAGCTCCAACGAAGCCATGTCGCGCACTTGGCCGGAATCGTCCAGGCAGCGGTTGATCTCAGCAATCACCGCGCCGCTCGGCTCGATCGCGTTGGTTATCGCGGTCAGCCGCGGGTAGATCGCGCCGAAGCGCGCCAAAGCCCGCTGGATGGCGCGACCGCTCGACAGCGTGTCCCGAATTGCCAGCAGCGTGTGCGGCTCCAACACCGCACCGCGCGCAGCCAAACGGGCTGACTCGCGCACGTCGCGGGCGTCGCCGACGCTGATGTGTTGCTGCTTGGCGAGCAATGCGCGGGCCTCGCGCGTCTCGGCCAGCCGGCGCATGACCTCGCTCGGTTCAACCGCCGGCTCTAACGCGCGGGCCAACTCTGCGCTGGCCGAGAACGAACAGTAGCTGGCAAGCCGCTCGAGGATCTTGGGTAGTTCGAGGACGTGCAAATGGCGGGCAAGCACGCGAAGGATTGTAGCATTCGCTGCCCAATGATCACCATCTGAGGTGCGTTCGCCATTATTGGGAGCGCCAGCTTTCAGGCGACTATTGTCAGCGTTCCCGATGTGGCGATCGCTGCGCGAAGGTGTGCGCGATGAGCGGACGACCAGCGTCTTTCGCCAGCAGCTCAGGCACTGCGCCTGCGCTGCTTGGGCTGTTTGGCTGGCGGGCCGGCATATACCTCCGCTACGGCAAGCTGCACGACATTGAGCAGGGCGTTGATGCGCTTGATGAGCTTGGCGCTATCGCTCGCCTGCACCGGCGCGGTCTCCGTTAACTCGAATGTGGCTTCCAGCAGTTTGTCGCGGAAGAACAAGGCAGCCTGTAGCGCGTCATAGAGAGAGACGCCGGCCGATTTGCTCAGCTCGCCGTAGTCTTGGCCGATCGCCCGCGCCTCGTCCAGCAGGGGCGCGCCGTCTTCGGCGGAGACGTACTGCAACGTCAAGCCCATCAGTCGGCGGCCAATGGCGCGATGGCGCTCGCGCATGTTCGCATCTAGCGCTGCCAGCCAGCCGGCCGACTCCGGCGCTGGCAGATCTTGCCGTGCGCGCGTTAACGCTTGCTTCGCCCACGTCGTGGGCAGGGCCGACGATGATTTGGTCGAGCGGTGTTTCTCAGCAAAACGCTGTAAATCTGACAGTGCAAATCGGCGGTGCCCGCCTGGCGTGAGCAGATATGGAATCTCGTCCGCATCGGACCATCGGCGCAGCGTCGCCGGATGCACGTTGAGATAAGCGGCCGCTTCGCTGACGGAGAGCCACTGCTCGGGATGTGACATCTTTCCTAGTGTATCACCGCCGAAAATCCTTCACAAAGTTGAGCAAACCTCTATAATCATCAACGGATTGGAGGAGAGACGATGACGTATAAGCCGCTCACCTTCGCACAACGGGCTTTGCTCATCGGCGTCGGCACGACCAGCTTAGGGTTCGGGATCGCCGGCATGTTCCTGCCAGGCATTCCAACTACTCCCTTCTTGCTGATCACCGTAGGCTGCTACGCGCGCAGCTCGGAACGGCTATACACCTGGGTGCTCACGCGCCCGTGGTTGCAAAAGTCCCTTGCGACGGCTTTTCGCTTTAAGGAGCGCCGGGCACTGCCGCTGCAGATAAAGTTGATCGCGCAGGGCGTGGCGTGGTCCTCATTCGGCTTGGCGGTCTTCACCGCGCCAAGCGTGCTCACGCAGCTCAGCACCCTTTTGCTGGCGATCGCGTGTTCGGTGGCGATGGGGGTGATCAAGACTGACGATGAGCCGCTGCCCGAACGCCGCTGGCAGCCGACGCTTGCCGACATCGCAGCGCAGCTCGGGCTGGGCGCATTGGCGGGAGGCTTCGGCGGGCTGATGTGGGGGCTGGCCGCCCGCGCCGGCGCGCAGTTCGCGGCCAACCTGACCGGCCAAGCGGTGGCAATGGATTGGCAGGCTTTGCTGACGCTGCTTGGCCTCGGCGTCATCCTGGGCGCGCTGCTCGGCCTGGCCTATGCCGGCCTGCGCCGTCGGTTGCCGGCGAATAAATGGCTGCGCAGCGCGGCTTTCAGCGCGCTATCCGCGCCCGTCCTCCTCTATGCGATCTGGCAACTCCAGGCCGGCTCGCCCCTGAGCGTCGCCTGGTTCATCCCCAGCACCATTGCGTATGGCCTGCTCACCAGCCTGGCCTTCGGTCGGCTGGCCGGCGATCGCGCCCCGGCTCAAGCGGCGCTCGCGCACAGCGCGGCGGGCGAGCAAAACCGCTGAGGTGCTGATCGCCGCTAGACAGAGCAGGTGCACGACGTTGAAGGGCGTGCCGGGGAAGAACCAGGAATCAATGCGCAGGAACTCCAGGAAGAAGCGCCCCAGCGGATACCAGATGGCGTAGATCAGGATCAGGTCGCCATCGCGCAGGCGTCCATCAAACCGGCGGGCGACCACGTGTAGCAGTCCGAAGCCGGCCAGGTTCCACAGGCCCTCGTAGAGGAAGAGCGGGTGAAAGCGCGTGCTCTCTGGATAGAGTGTCAGGTCGTTGAAAGGGGGGATGCGATGTGGCGGTTCAATGCGCAGCCCCCAGGGCAGGTCGGTGGGCGGGCCATAAAGCTCCTGGTTGATGAAATTGCCCAGCCGCGCGATGGCCTGGCCGAGCGGCAAGCCCAGCGCTGCACCATCCAGGTACACCGCGAGCGGCAAGCGGTGGCGGCGGGTGTAGAGCGCGATCGCCAGGCCGCCGCCGATGAAGCCGCCGAAGATGTGCAATCCGCCACCCATCACGTTTACGATCTCGATCGGGTTGGCCAGGTAACGGCCTAGGCCCTCCGGGCCGCGCGGGGACTGGATAAAGACGTAATACAGCCTGGCGCCGATGATCGCGCCGATTAACACCCAGAGCAGCCCATCCCAGACGGTGCTGGCGCTCAGATTCTTGCGCTCCACGTGGTGCGCGGCGATCGCGGCAGCGACCAGGAAGGCCAGCAGCATCAGCACGCCATACCAGCGCAAGGCCAGCGGGCCGATCTCAACAATCGTGGGTCCTACCGGTGGATACATGGCTACTCTAAATAGCCCAGATCGCGCAGCCGGCTGAGCACGACTGGGTCATCGCTGGCCGCGGCCTGCTCCGAGGCCTGGTGGCCATATAGCCGAGTGGCGAAAACGCGCAGGCGCTCGCCGAGCGCAGCGGCCTGATCCGGCAATGCGTCATAGAGGTTGCGCGACTCCGCCGGGTCATCGCGCAGGTTGTATAGCTCAAAGTGGTCAGCGCCGGTCTGGATCAGCTTATATCCGCCGCGGCAGACGGCGATGCGCCGGCGGTCTGCGCCGCGCCGGCGCGCCAGATCTGGCTTGCGCCGCATCAGCAAGCGCTGGACGTTGAGCGGCAAGACCGCTTCGGCGAACGCCTCGCCCTGCTCTGGGTCGTTTGGGCCAACCTGGGCCAGGTCCAGCGCGCGCTCTTCGGCCAGCGCAGCGCCGGCCGTGGTCAGCGCGGTGTGGAAGATCCGCCGCGAGGAGACGATGTGATCCACATCGCCGGCTGCGAGGCGGCCTGCAGGGTCGCGGATCAGCAGCGGGACGTGGATCAGCTCGTTGTAGAGCGAAATGGTGTGGCCGACCAACTGTCGCTCGCCCAGGTGCTCACCATGGTCAGCCGTGACGATGAACAGCGCCCGATCGAGCGCGCCGGCGACGCGCAACCGCTCGAGGAAACTCCCGACCAGCTCATCCTGCCAGGCGGCCTGCGCGTCGTACATGCCGCTGAGCAGCACCTGATGCGCCGGCGCGATGGCCTCTTCCAGCGGCGCCAGCCAGCCGAAGGCGTCGCTGTTGAAGCGCCGCAGGTAGCTGCGCAGCTCGGGATCGCTGAAGTACTGCGGCGCGAACTGCGCCACCAGCCGGCGCGGCGCGTGGTAGGGCATGTGGGTATCCATCAGGTTGATGAAGCAGAAGATCGGCTGGCCCTTGGCGAGGCCGTCGCGCCTGATGAGCAAGCGGGCGGCGTCCTCCAGCGCGCGGCGCGAGTTGCCCTTCAGGCTCAGCGCGGCCTGCCAGAGCGGGAAGAACAGCGGCGTGAACGATAGCTCGGTGAGCCGCTCAGAGCGGGCGACGAATGCCTGGACCTCGGACACCAGCGCCGAGAACTGGCGCTTGAACCACTGGCGGTATTTGTCGATCAGGCCCGAACGCGGGCTGGCCTGGTTGGGATGGGTGGTGATCAGCCCAACGTAGTTGAGAAAGCTGACGAACCCTCGCCGCAGGCCATTGTTCACCACGCCGACCAGCGGGTTATTACAAAAGGCGGCGGTGAAATAGCCCGCCTGGCTCAAACGTTCGGCCAGGGTCGGCAGGTTTGGCGAGAGCACGCTGGTGGTTTGGAACATGCCATGGGCTGAGGGGTATTCGCCGGTGAAGAGCGAAGCATGGGCCGGCACGCTCCACTGCGCCGGCGAGAAGGCCATCCGAAACCGCGCGCAGCCCTCGGCGAAGGCGTCCAGGTGCGGGGAGGTGCGCGTGGGGTAGCCCAGGCAGGCGAAACGGTCGATCCGGCGCGTGTCGAGGACGAGCAGCACGATGTCCGGCTTGTGTGTGGTCACGAGGTGCAAGTATAGTGGCGCTCCCCTTCGCGCGGGGTGCGTTCACTGATAGGGGCGCTCCATCTGCACGAGGATCGGCCTGCCCCCTCTCCTTGGACGCGCTGCGGAGCGCACGGCCATCCGCTGGGCCGGGCAGCGCATCCGGGGAATCACGCGCCAGCAGCCCAGGCTGCCGAAAGGACTTCAGCCTGCTCCAGCACCGTCTGCGTGGCCTGCTCCTGCTTATCTGGCGGGTAGCCATACTTGCGCAACACGCGCTTGACGAGCACCCGCAACTGCGCGCGGACGTTCTCGCGCAGCGTCCAATCAACTGTGACGTTCCTGCGCACCGTCTGGACCAGCTCGCGCGCGATCGTCCGCAGCGTCTCGTCGCCCAGCACTTTCACCGCGCTGTCGTTGGTCTCCA
>Ga0308394_1000256_pt1 | contig 30656 bp, 31 predicted proteins | sample Hotspr2Sampleme2_FD_202366 | JGI IMG/M metagenome (GOLD analysis project Ga0308394, IMG submission 202366) | Hot spring phototrophic mat microbial communities from Mushroom Spring, Yellowstone National Park, Wyoming, United States - 20050701_me2 ...
AACTCAACACGACGACTTCTTCACTCGAAAACAGCCTTCTCATCTTCTAACTCCTGCACAGCATTTAGGCGTAAGTCAAAGGTGTTCATGCACAAGGGACGTAGTTGCCAGGTAGGGTAGTAAGGAGGTAGGGTAGTAAGGAGCTAGATGCGTCTATCCCTTGTTCTCTTCCACAAGTGAGATATAGTCAAGAAAGGCTTAGCATGCGGTGCTGCATGCACCCAGAAAACGCCCTACTTATGAATTCCAAGAGCGTGATAACTATAATTCAAGCCATCCTCCCCATTATACACGATGCACCTGAGAAGCGAGCGTGACGCATGACACCAGAGATCCGCGTGTCATATCAAGGCGAGCCGGGCGCGTATAGCGAGCAGGCTATCTTCGATTTCTTCGGCCCGCAGGCTGCGCCGCAGCCGGTGCCGTGCGAGACGTTCGATGATGTGTTTGACTGCGTGACCGCCGGCCGCTGCGATTACGGCGTAGTGCCGGTGGAGAACTCGCTCGGCGGAAGCGTCCACCGCAATTACGACCTGTTCATGCGCCATTCCCTTCACTTGGTGGGCGAGGTGATCGTGCGCGTGCGCTGGTATCTTTACGCTCTGCCCGGCGTGACGCTAAGCGAAGTTCGGCGCGTCATCTCACATTGGCAGGCGCTGGCCCAGTGCGAGCGCACCCTGAGCCGGCTGCTGCCCGCCGCCGAGCGCGAGCCGGTGTACGACACCGCTGGCAGCGTGAAGATGCTGGCCGAATCCAGTCGGCGGGACACAGCGGCGATCGCTGGCCGGCGCGCCCACGACCTCTACGGGCTGCCTATCCTGTGCGAGGGGCTGGAGGATGACCCGACCAACTACACGCGCTTCGTCGTGCTCTCGCGCGACCCGTCCCTCCCTCCGCAAGCCCGCGCTGAGAGCGCTGCGACGCAAGCCTACAAGACTTCCATCGTGTTCGCCATGCCTAACCGACCGGGCGCGCTCTATCGCGCCCTGGCCGCCTTCGCCCTGCGCGACATTGACTTAACCAAGATCGAATCGCGGCCGTTGCAAGGGTCGCCCTGGGAATACGTGTTTTACCTGGACTTCATCGGGCACGCGGACGAGCTGAACTGCCGGCGCGCGCTTGACCACCTGGGCGAGTTTGCGACAATTCTGCGCGTACTGGGCAGCTACCCGCGGGCCAGCAGTCCAGAGTGAAGGAGAACCACAATGAAGATGATCCTGGCAGTTGTGCAGGCTGACGATGCATCCAAAGTGACGCAGGCGCTGATCGAGGCCGGCCATCGCGTCACGCGCATTGCCACGCAGGGCGCCTGGCTGCGCCGCGAGAACGCCACGCTGCTGCTCGGCGTTCAGGATGAGCAGGTCGAGGATGTATTGCGCATCCTGCGACAAACCGCCCGCCGGCGCACGTCTTACATGAGCACGCCGCGTGAAGTGCCCGGCGCCCTAAACACGCAAGTGATCGATGTCGAGGTCGGCGGAGCGACTGTCTTTGTGCTCAACGTCGAGCGATTCGAGCAAGTCTGACGCCAAGTCACACCTCTGGCTGCTCCAAGCGTTTGTATTCCTCTTGAAGGCGCAGCGGCAGGCGCTGCACAGCCAGCGAGGGCGCGCGCAGGTTAAAGTGAAAGATGTCGCGGTTGATCTCAGCAACTGCCTGTTCAAACTGCGTACGCGCGCGCAGCCAAGCCTGTTCCACCCGCTGGCGATCAGCGGGGTCGTTGCTGGTGGCCAGCCGTTGCTGCCGCCAGCGATAGGCACGCCGCAGCGCGCTGCGGGCGGCAGCTACCTTCTCGCGCAGGGCTTTATCGTCCTCGATCCAGGCTGGCAGCGCGTCGTTGGACTTTAGTATGTGCATCCCCAGGCGCTCCTCTTCTGGAATGAGCGCGTCGTCGTCCAGATCCAAGCGACCCTTCTGCGGCAGGTCAGCCAGCGTGCCCGCCTCACGGGCGGCCTGCCACTTTCGCTCGAACAGATAGCCGAGGTTCACAGCGCCAATTGTAGCGATCAACAGGCTGCTACTCCTCCTCGGGGTGCATTCACAGCCAGGGGGCAAAACCTTGGGTGGGCGACGGCACTGCCATCGCCCACCCTCAGCCCTGACCAACACAACCGCAACCGTCCCTAACACATCCCTTACCTGCTCTTCGCAAGTGCTAGGTAGCTAGACGACCCTGGATTGAAATCCGGGCGTTGGGCGCTCTGTCTTGCTTAAGGAGTGATAAACTGGTCAACACAATGCGCTAGGCGGCGCGAAGGACACAACAGTAAGACAGCATGACGAGACAGCGACAAGCGATCTCCACCCGCCAAAACGGTACGCAAGCGCCGACAGGGCGCAAAGTGACCATCAGCGACATTGCCAAGCAAGCTGGGGTTTCTAAAACTGCCGTATCGTTTGCCTTCAACAGACCGGGGCGGCTATCGCCAGAGACTGCGCGGCGCATCTTGGCCGTTGCTCATGAGATGGGCTACATGCCGAACCCTGTCGCACGCAGCCTGAACACGCGCCGCACGCAAGCGCTGGGCGTTATCGTGCCGCAGGACATCCCCACCGTCCTCAGCAATCCTTTCTTTGCTGAGCTGCTCAGCGGCATCGGCGAGGGTTGTCAAGCAGCCGGCATGTCGCTGGTGCTTGTGCCACCAATGCGCGGCTCGCTGGTAGAGGCAGCTTATGCCGCGCTGATTGATGGCTGCATCGTTACTGGGCTGAACGCCAACGACCAGGTGGTGCGCGCGCTGCGCCAGCGTCGCATCCCGTTCGTCATGCTCGATGCCGACGCGCCCGAGGACATCGCTTGCGTACAAGTGGACGACTATCAGGGCGCTTATCTGGCGATGCAACACGTCCTGGCGTTGGGCCATCGCTACATTGCGATTGCCACCTTCGAGCCATTCACTGGCCGCATTGAGGACTACCACGGCACGTTGCGCCACCGCTTCGAGGGTTATCGCGATGCACTGCTGGAAGCCGGCCTTTCGCTTGAACACGTCTCCGTGATCGAGTGTCAATGCAGCCTAGCAGGCGGCAGGGAGGCATTCCGCATCCTGGTTGACCTGTGCCCGCGCCCAACGGCGCTGGTCGCGCTAAGCGACGTGATCGCCTTCGGCGTGATTGACGCGGCCCATCAGGCCGGCTGGCGCGTGCCAGAGCACCTGAGCGTGGTCGGCTTTGACGACCTGGAGGTCAGCCAACTATTGCGGCCAGCCCTCACCACGGTGCGCCAGCCCACGCACGAGAAAGGGCGTCGCGCTGCTGAGCTGTTCATTCAAATGATGTGTGCTGCGGATGAAGCCGCGTCGCCCCGACACATCAAGCTGCCAGTGACGTTCATCGTGCGCGAGAGCAGCGCGCGCGCCCAACACGTGGCATGACGCCATGGCGGGCTATCGCTGAGCACACAAGCGCTCACCTTCCTGCTATCCGCTTTGAGCGCGGCGAAGCGATCATGGTGGCCTATCGAGACGCGCGCTCCCCTGGCTGGTGGTGGTGCACCGACAAGCACGGCCGCAGCGGCTGGGTGCATGAGCGCTTCTTCGAGGAAGACGACTACCGGTTCGTGGGGCGCGAGGAATACGACGGGCGCGAACTCACTGTCCGCACCGGCGAGCAGGTCACAGTCCTGGATATTTGCGATGGCAGGGCGCTGTGCCAAAACGCAGCCGGCGAGATTGGCTGGTTGCCGCTCAGCATCCTAGAACCAGTTGAGAACACCTAGACCAGCGAGGGTCAAGGCAGCATTAGCTTTCACAGAAGGAGCCGCTGGCTAATATCCGGCAGATGCCGGCCAAAACCAAAGTGAGCGCATCGCGCATCCCTGCTGGGAGCACTTGGTTGAGCGTAAATCGGGTGCGTTCACCAATAGGGGTATCTTCCACAAGCGATGCTGCCAGCGAAGTGAGAGGGTGGGCGACGGCAGTGCTGCCGCCCACCCAGGGTTTTTGCCCCTGGCTGTGAATGCACCCCTTGAGTGCGCCCCAGTCAACAATCATGTAGAATATTGCTTGATTGGGGAGTAGCCTGCTCCGAGAGGAGTCGGCTGGTCGTCAGTACGGGTGATTAGACCCCGGCCAGTCGTAAGTGCGATGTGCTGCGCGCGATAGGCGAGACCATCATGGACGCGAGGCTGCCATGATGGTCTCGCTTTGTTTAGCTATAAAGATGAGTCGCACAACAGAAAGATGGACGGATTAACCCTTCTCCTTTTCATTGTCGGACTTGCGCTGCTGGTCGTTGGCGCAGAGTGGCTGGTGCGCGGGGCAGCGCGCCTGGCTGCGGCGATCGGCGTATCCCCGCTGGTGATCGGCCTGACTATAGTGGCATTTGGCACCAGCGCGCCAGAGCTGGCGGTGAGCATTCGGGCAGCGATCACCGGCGAAGCCGACATCGCCTTTGGCAACGTCGTCGGCAGCAACATCTTCAACATCCTGGTTATCCTTGGCTTATCGGCTGCCATTACCCCCTTGATCGTGGCGCAGCAACTCGTGCGGTTGGACGTGCCGCTGATGATCGGCGTGACGCTGATCACCGTGCTCTTCGCTCAGGACGCCAACATCAGCCGGCTGGAGGGCGGCGTATTGTTCGCTGGTTTAATCGTCTACACCGCATATCTCTTCATCCAGAGCCGGCGCGAGACCGACGCCGCCATCCAGCAGGAATACGAAGCAGAATTTGGCGAGCGTCCAAAAGGCGCCGCGCAAACCGCGCTGAACGGGCTGCTCGCCGCTGCCGGCCTAGTCATGCTCGCCATCGGCTCACGCTGGTTGGTAGAAGGCGCTGTGATGCTAGCGCGCGCCATTGGCGTGAGCGAGCTGATCATCGGCCTCACCATCATCTCAGGCGGCACGTCGTTGCCCGAAGTCGCTACATCCGTTGTCGCAGCGATCAAGGGTGAGCGAGACATTGCTGTGGGCAACGCGGTGGGCAGCAACATCTTCAACCTGCTTTCGGTGTTGGGCCTGAGCAGCATCGTCGCGCCGCTGGGAATTGCCGTGGATACTGCAGCGCTCAACTTTGACGTCTGGGTGATGTTGGCAGTGGCCGTCACTTGTCTGCCGGTGTTCTTCACGGGCAATCAGATCGCGCGCTGGGAGGGGCTGATGTTTATCGGTTACTACGTGATCTATCTAATGTATCTCTTCCTGGCCTCTACCCAGCATGACGCGCTGCCGGCGTTTAGCACGATCATGCTGCTCTTTGTGCTACCACTGACTATCCTGACGCTGGCTATCACCGTGTTCCACGAGTTTCGCCTGCGCCGCCGGCTCGCAGCTTGAGACGATGAGCCTTGTCGCGCTAACCCTGCTCGTCTGCACCCTGGGCGCCGGCCTGGCGACCGTGCTGACCATCACGCGGCTGGGCAATCGCATCCCTAGTCGCTGGATGGGCTGGTTGCTCTCCCTCGCGCCGGCGGTAGCCTTTGGCCTTTTGCTTGTTCAGTCGCTGCCGGTCCTGGCTGGTCAGACAGTGCGCTGGTCTATCGGCTGGATGCCCTCGCTGGGGTTGAACTTCTCGCTGATGCTAGATGGGCTCAGCCTGCTCTTCGCCCTGCTGGTGGCCGGCATTGGGATTCTGGTGGTGATTTATTCCGGCTACTACTTCACAGAGCCAGAGAGCCAACTTAATCACCACGCGCGCTTCTTCGCCTACTTGATGCTGTTCATGACCAGCATGTTGGGTCTGGTGATGGCGGGCGACGTTATTTCGCTGTTCGTATTCTGGGAAGGCACCAGCATCACCTCGTTCCTGCTCGTCGCCTACAAATACAAGGACGAAGAAGCGCGTCGCAGCGCTTTCCGCGCGCTATTTATCACCGGCGGCGGGGGGATAGCACTGCTAGCTGGCCTGCTGCTGATAGCCCACAGCGCCGGCAGCTTAGACTTCACAACGATAGCAGGCAGCGGTGATGCGCTGCGCGCAAACGCGCTGTATCCGGTGATGTTCGGCCTGGTCGCCCTCGGCGCGCTGACCAAGAGCGCGCAGGCACCAGCACACTTTTGGCTGCCCGGCGCGATGAGCGCGCCAACGCCAGCTTCGGCCTACCTACACTCTGCCACAATGGTCAAAGCCGGCATCTATCTACTCGCGCGGCTGCACCCCGCGCTGGGCCAGACAGATTTATGGTTCTGGACGCTGAGCGTAATAGGCCTCGCTACCATGCTGATTGGAGCATACGTAGGATTCACTCAGCATGATCTCAAAGCCCTGCTCGCCTACTCCACTGTGAGTCAGCTTGGCGTGCTCGTCATGCTGATAGGCCAGGACACCGAAGTCGCCTTCAAAGCCCTTGCGATTGGCGTGCTGGCCCACGCACTCTACAAAAGCTCACTGTTCCTCGTGGTCGGCATCGTGGATCACGAGACAGGCACACGCGACCTCAGGCAGCTCGGGGGAATATGGCGCGCTATGCCCATCACATTCATTGTGAGCACGGTCGCAGCCCTCTCGATGGCTGGATTGCCCCCATTATTCGGCTTTCTGGCCAAAGAGACGCTGCTGGCGACTGCTACACACCCAAACGTACCTTCGACTGTTGACGTGATCTTCCCAGCCGCTGCGGTCGTAGCCGGCGCGCTTATCCTAGCCCAGGCCGGGCTAATCGTGCTGGATGGCTTTCTCGGAAAGGCCAAAGTTGAACATCACGCTCACGAGCCACCGGTCGCAATGTGGCTGGCGCCAGCTTTGCCAGCAGCGCTCTCACTGGCCATCGGCGTCTTACCCGAACCACAAGCAATTGCCACGCTGCTGGCCAGCGCAGCCGCAGCAAGCTATGGCGCGCCGGTCAAAGTATCGCTGGCACTTTGGACTGGGATCAACGTCCCGCTTGTGCTAAGCGCCATCGCCGTCAGCACTGGCTTGACCATCCTGGCCATACGTAGCCGGCTGCGCGCCCTGCTCGAACGCATCAGCGGCGCAATCCGCCTCTCCGTGCTCTATGACGGCGCGCTCACAGGTATTGATCGGTTGGCCTGGCTGGCGACGCGCGTCCAGAACGGTAAGCTGCGCCTGTATCTGGTGGTGATGCTCCTCAGCATGGCAGGCATGATGCTGCTCATCGGCCGGCCCAATCTTCCACCGCTGCAGATCGCCGCGGCCACGCAGCAGCCTGCTTTGACGCTGCTGCGCGTCTTCACTTTGCTGATCATCAGCATCGCTGCGATTGCAAGCGTGCTGCTGCGGCGCGACCTGTTCGCCATCCTCGCCCTCACCACATCGGGGTTGAGCGTCGCCGTGCTCATGCTGCTGGAGCCAGCGCCTGACCTGGCGTTGGTTCAAGTGGTGGTTGAGTCGCTGACATTGGTGATCCTGGTGCTGGCGCTCACCCGCTTGCCGCGCGAGCAGCGCGCGCGCGCCTTCGAGTTAACCTTTCGTCAGTCTTATCTGGGGCTGGCGCGCGATTTTGTGATCGCCGTGGTGAGCGGCGCGATGATGTTCGTCATCGTGTTGACGGCGCTGGGCACACGACCGCGCGAATCCCAGCTTACACCCTTCTTTGAGCAGAACGCCAAGCCACTCACCAGCGCAAATGACATCGTTGGTGCGATCATCGTTGACTTCCGGGCGTTCGACACGCTGATAGAGATCGCGGTTTTTGCAACTGCCGGCCTGGCCATATACACGTTGCTGCGCTACGCCTCGTACAAGGCCGGCGACCGCGATGTCTTCCAGCCAATTCGCGATCAGTGGGCGCGCTTTCTGCGCGGCACCGCCAGCCCGCGGACCTCACCGTTCGTCCAAGCTCTGGCCCTCTTTCTCCTGCCCTTCACGCTGGTGCTGGCTATCATCCACGTGCTATACGGGCACGACCAGCCTGGGGACGGTTTCACCGCCGGCGTGATCGTTAGCTTGGGCGTAGCGAGCTGGTACGTCTCCTTTGGCTACGAAGAAACCAAGCGGCGCTTATACTGGTTCAATCCTGCCAATTTCATCGGCCTTGGCCTACTACTGGCGCTGGGATCAGCCGCGTCCGCAGCCATCATTAATGGCAGTTTCTTCTCGCCGGTAGATTTTGGCAAACGCCTGGGGATGGACTTCTTGCCGGCAGGGGTATATCTCAGCACTGCCACGCTCTTCGAGCTGGCGATCTGCCTCACCGTCGTCGGCAGCGCCGTGCTGATGTTGGACACACTCGGCCATCCCAAAGACGCCGACGCCGAATCCATTCAGCAGATGCAAGCGATCGCTGCACTGCGCGACCGCGGCGAAGTCACCCTCGACGAGGTCAGCACAGACCATATCGCGCCGGTATCGGAACCTCAGCGCGCCGGCCCGGAGCATTGAGCCATGGAAGTATTGCTTGCGTTCACTATTAGCGTGTTGTTTGCGACTGGGATCTTCCAGATGCTGCGCCGTAACCTGATCCGATCGGTCATCGGCCTGGGCATTATCTCCAACGCGATCAACCTGTTTCTGCTTGCCTCGGGCGCCTACCAGGGCGAGGTCTCTGCCTACGCCAACGCCATCGGCCAGCGCAGCGATGCACTTCCTCAAGCGCTTATCCTCACGGCCATCGTGATCAGCATGGGCGGATTCGCTGTCGTGCTCTCGATGCTATACGTGCTCTCTGTGCGATACAAAACCAGCGACAGCGACGAGGTCAAAGGGCTAACGCATTGAACCTGATCGCCTCCTCCCGCTCATGAGCGCACTCGTTGTGTTGCCCGTCGTCATCCCGCTGACTGCGTCGGCAGTCGCCGTGCTGCTCCGCACGCATCATCGGCTCCAGGCTGCCTGGGCTTTTGGCACCATGTTCACCTCATTCATCTGCAGCGGCGCGCTGCTGTGGTCAGTGTGGTCGTCTGGCGCGCCAGTCGTGTATCAGGTGGGCAACTGGGCAGCGCCGTTCGGCATTACCCTAGTGGGTGACTTGCTCTCCGCGCTGATGGCCGTGATGTGCCAGCTCGTGTTGACGGGCGGATTCCTCTACGCGCTGGGCTGTCGTGACCAGTGCGCCCAATATCCAGCCTTTTATCCTATCTTTTTGATGCTGGCGGGCAGCCTCACTGGCGCTATGCTGACCGGCGACCTCTTCAACCTCTTCGTGTTCGCCGAGTTGCTGGTGTTCTCCGGCGCTGCGCTCACAGCCATCTCCGACGACAAGTTTGGCACAGAGGCGGCCTACAAGTATTTCTATATCAGCTTCATCGCGTCCATCGCGCTGTTGCTCACCTGCGGCAGCCTATACGCCTCGTATGGGACGCTGAACATCGCTGATCTCGCCCGCCGCATTGCGGCTGATCCCTCGCCGCCCCTCCTGCTGCCGGCCATGGCGCTGCTGATGGTCTTCTTCATGGTCAAGGGCGCAGTTGTGCCCTTTCACTTCTGGCAACCAGACTTTCACACGGCAGCCCCCACGCCGGTGCACGCCGTGCTTTCATCGGTGGTCGTCAAGCTGGGCATCTACGGTTTCCTGCGCATGACTACGCTACTCTTCACTGAACAAGCCGAGGTGATCCGATCTATCTTGGTGGTCGTCGGCGCTGTCGGGGTATGGTTCGGCGGCCTGGGCGCCGTGGGTACCCACGACGCCAAACGTATGCTGGCCTATTCCACGCTTGGCCAGTTAGGTTTCATCCTGGTCGGCATCGGCTGGGGGACGCCGCTGGCGTTGAGCGCGGCCCTGGTCTACGCCTTCAACCATAGCCTGCTCAAGGCAGCCATGCTCATGCTGGCCGGCAGCGTGGCGAGCTACGCGCCGGTGAAGACGGCCGCTTTTACTGCGATCACCGGTCTGGGCAAGAAGCTCCCCCTGGCCGGTGTGCTGTTTATGCTCGGCGGCATGGGCTTGGCCGGCATCCCGCCGCTCAACGGCTTTGTGGCCAAACTCATGCTTTTCAACAGCGGCCTGGACGCGGGTGCGTATGTGCCCCTGGCCGTGATCGGGCTGGCAGGTATCGTCACCGTCGTATATATCTTTCGCGCCTTTCAACGGATCTGGTGGGCGCCATTGCCAGCAGACGTCAAGCCTAAGCCTCATGGCGACCGCCTGGTCGCGCCGGCGTTTCTGATCGCGCTGAGCTTGATCCTGGGGATCTGGGCAGAGCCGCTGATCGCGCTCTCTCAGGCCACTGTAACCTGGATGACCTCGCCGGAGCAGTATGTCAGGGCTGTGCTTGGTGGATAAATGGCAGCGCGCCTGAAGGGACTTCGGACATGGGCATGGAAGAGATCCTTCAAACCGTTTTTACGATTGCCTTGATCGCGCATCTGCTGCTGCTAGCAGTGGCTGCCTGGCGCGCGTTGCGCGGCGAGAACGCCGTGGATCGCCTGCTGAGCGTGGAGCTGGTGAGCGTGCTCGCCTTGTGTATCGTGCTCATCGCTGTGCTCATCACTGGCCAGAGCATCTATATTGACGTCGCGCTGGGACTGGCTGCGCTTAGCTTTATCGGGACGCTGGCGCTGGCCAGATACCTGGCCGACCAGCGCATGTTCTAAGCACATGTCTGTTTTGATCCAGATTCTGATCTTGATTTTGGTCCTGGTGGGAACGTCGTTCTCCATCCTTGGTGTATTGGGGTTGATCCGCCTGCCGGACGTTTATGCGCGCCTTCACGCGGCGGGCAAAGTGGGTGTGTTCGGCGCTGCGCTCTTGGCCGTGGCCGTGGCCCTATCGGCGCCAGCCACAGCCAGCAAAGCGATCTTGCTGGTGGTATTGCTGATCGTTGCTGGTCCGGTTGTGTCTCACGCCCTGGCCTCAGCGGCCCATCGGCTTAGCATCCCGATCAAGCAAGCATTGCGCGATGAGCTGACCGAAGCGCGCAAGCGACTCTCACGACCAAACTAGACCCGCGACCTGCTATGTTGAGTTTGCCTTTGCTGGCCTGCCTCGCTGGCGTCGCTGCCAGCGCATTGTTCACGCTCTCCCCGATTGGCAAACTTATTTCCCCCCGCGCCATGGGCTGGGGGCTATCTCTCGCTCCGCTATCGGCTTTTATATCCCTCTTGGCGCTTTCCTCGTCGCTGACCGACAACCAGCCGATCGTCTGGCGTTTCCCCTGGTTGCCCGCGCTGAACATCGCGCTCGCGCTCTATCTGGATGGCCTCAGCCTGCTTTTCGGTTTGATCATCACCGGCATCGGCACGCTGATCGTGATCTACGCCGGCTACTATCTATCACCGCACCATCCTACCGATGCGCACATTCATCATCAGGATACACAGCAAACGTTGTCTACGACGGGCACAACCGCCACGGATGCCCGCTTCTTCCTGTATTTGCTGCTGTTCATGACCAGCATGCTTGGGCTGGTGTTGGCCGGCGATGTAATCGCCTTGTTCGTGTTCTGGGAGGGGACGAGCCTGACCTCTTTTTTGCTCATCGCCTACAAGACGAAGGACGACGAAGCGCGCCAAGGGGCGTTCAAAGCTTTGTTCGTCACCGGCGCTGGCGGCATCGCTATGCTGGCTGGCCTGCTGTTCGCTGCAATGATTAGTGACAGCACGGACCTCGCGGTGATCCTGCGCAATGGCGACTCATTGAGGAACCACCCCTGGTATCCGATCATGTTGAGCTTGCTGGCCTTCGGGGCCTTTACGAAGAGCGCCCAGGTGCCGTTCCACTTCTGGCTGCCCAAAGCCATGGCTGCGCCGACGCCGGCCAGCGCGTACCTGCACTCGGCCACGATGGTCAAGGCGGGGGTGTACTTGCTGGCACGCCTGCACCCCGCGCTGGGCAACACGGACTGGTGGTTCTGGCTCATGGTCGTCATAGGTGGAACCACGATGATCACCGGCGCCATAATCGGCCTACGTCAAAGCGATCTTAAAAGCCTGCTTGCCTATTCCACAGTCAGCCAGCTCGGCGCGCTGACGATGCTAATTGGCGAAGAGGCTCCGACAGCCTTCAAGGCGCTGGCCATCGGCATCTTGGCCCACGCGCTATACAAGGGCGCGCTGTTCATGATTGTGGGCATTGTCGATCACCACGCTGGCTCGCGCGACCTGCGCCGGCTGGGCGGGCTGTGGCGCGCCATGCCGTGGACCTTCGCGGTATGCGGCTTGGCAGCGCTCTCGATGGGCGGTCTTCCCCCGCTATTCGGCTTTCTGGCCAAGGAAACGCTGCTGGCTGCCGAGATGGAAGCCATCCTGCCGCAGCTCACGCGCATTGTGCTGCCGGCGATCACCGTGCTGACCGGCGCAGCGATGCTGGCCCAGGCTGGGAGCCTGACGCTGGACACGTTCATCACCAAGCCAGGGGCAGGATGGCCAGCGCCACATCTAGAGAAGGATCACGCCCAGACGTCGCACGAATTGCACGCACACGAGGCACCGCTCGGCATGTTGCTTGGGCCGGGGGCGCTCGCGCTGCTATCTGTCGTCATTAGCGTCCTTCAGCCAGCGGCCATCACTGGCCTGCTGGCCAGCGCAGCCACCGCTGCCTACGGCGACAAGGTCAAGGTCTCTCTGGACCTCTTCCACGGCATTAACCTGCCGCTGATCCTCAGCGGGGTCGCCATTGCGCTGGGCATCGCCTTGTTCGCTGCGCGGCGAACAATTCGGGCTGTGCCGCGCATCCAGGCGCTGGACATGAACCTGGCCTATAACGTGGTGCTGCGCAGCGTTGACCGCGCCGCAAACATGGTCACGCGCGCGCAGAGTGGGCGCATCCGAGTGTATCTCTCAGTAATCCTGACTGCGTTACTCGCGCTGGTAGTGCTGTTTGGGAATACTCACCTCGTGCTGAATTCAAACGGTTTACGAATAGATGAGGCGCTGGACGTGGCCAGTGGGTTGCGCCTGTTGGGTCTGCTGCTGGCGGTTGCTGCCTCTTTCGTCTCGATCGTGATCCGGCGCGACCTGTTGGCGATCATCGCCCTGGGTTCGTCGGGGCTGGCGATCGCCGTGGTAATCGCGCTGGAGCCATCGCCGGACGTGGCGCTAGTGCAAGCCGTCGTGGACGTGCTGACCACCGTTGTGCTGGTGCTGGCGCTCTCCCGACTGCCGCGGGCGCAACGGCAACAGGCCGAGGCCCTAAACAACGGCGCTTCGATCCGCAACGCTTTGTTAGCCGCCGGCGGTGGTGCGCTGGTCACCCTGATTTGTCTGTACGCCTTCGCTTCTCGGCCGCGACCCTCAGTCGTGACGCCTTTCTACGAGCAGAACGCCAAGCCGCTCACTGGCGCCGCCGACATCGTCGGCGCAATCGTGGTGGACTTTCGCGGCTTTGACACGTTGATTGAGATCACGGTGTTCAGCGCTGCTGGCATGGGCGTCTTTACCCTGATTCGCTATGCAATGAAGAAGCGCGAAACAGCCAGGCTTCCCGCTGAAGGCGAAGACGAAACACTGCCCATCACGCTGCCGGCGCACATCACTGGCGTGGACGGCGTTCGCACCTCGCCGTTCATCCGCGCGCTGGCTTACGCTGCGCTGCCATTGGCCTTCGCGCTGGCGATCGTGCAGATGATCTATGGCCACGATCAGCCCGGTGACGGCTTCACCGCAGGCGTCACCCTCAGCTTGGGCGTCGGGTTCTGGTATGTCGTCTTCGGCTACGAACGCACCAAACAGCGCCTCGGGCTGATCCGTCCGGCGTTCCTGATCGGCAGCGGCTTTCTGCTCGTACTATGCGGATCAACGCTGCCGATGTTCCTAGGCGGTGGGTTCTTCTCGCCGTTCGACTTTGGCGCAGCCCTGGGCCTGCCGCTGCCGAAAGGGTTCTACCTCAGCACTTCATTCCTCTTCGAGTTGGCCATCTGCCTGGTCGTGCTCGGCGCAACGATATTTATCGTAGACACGCTGGGCCATCCAGAACGTGACCTAGAGTAGACGACATGGAAGTTTTGAAAGCACTCGCCATCGGCGCTTTGTTCGGCATTGGTTTGTACCAATTGCTGCGCCGTAACATCATTCGCTCGGCCATCGGGCTGGTGATCCTCTCAAACGCAGTGAACCTGTTCCTGCTTTCCGCCGGCGCCTATGATGGCGTGGTTGAGGCATACGCCAAGGCCACAGGACAGCGCAGCGATGCTCTGCCCCAGGCGCTGGTCCTGACCGCGATCGTAATCAGCTTGGGCGGATTTGCCTTCGTGCTCTCGCTACTTTACGTGCTCTCAGCACGCTACCGCACCAGCGACAGCGATGAGGTGAAGGGCCTCTCCCACTAACGCTCTGCGCAATGCACAGCAACAGATGAACCCACTTGTGATCGTGCCCATTGTCATCCCGCTGAGCGGCGCAGCCGCAGCAACGCTGCTCAGCCGCCATCCTCGCCTTCAGGCAGGCTGGGCCTTCGCCACGATGGGCGTGGCGTTCGCAAGCAGCGCCTGGCTGCTTTGGACGGTGTGGACGTCAGGCAAGCCGGCTGTATATCAGATGGGGCTGTGGGCCGCGCCCTTCGGCATCAGCATCGTCGCTGACCTGCTCTCCGCCTTAATGGCGGTGATGGTTCAATTTGTGTTTATCTTCGGCTTCCTGTATGCCCTGGGCGCCAAGGACAGAGCTGTGCGCCACCCCACCTTCTATCCGCTGTTCCTCTTCCTGGTCACCGGACTGACCGGCGGCATGCTCACCGGCGACATCTTCAACCTCTTCGTAATGGTGGAGCTCGTCGTGCTAAGCGGGACGATACTCACTGCGATGAGCGACGACCGCTACGGGCCGGAGGCTTCCTACAAGTACTTCCTGATCAGCACCGTCGCCTCTTTCTGCCTGTTGTTTGGCATCGGCAGCTTATATACGAGCTACGGGACGCTCAACATGGCCGACTTGGCCGCGCGCATCGCCGCCGATCCTGACCAGCCGCTCTTGCCCTTAGCTGTCGTCCTGCTGGCCGTCACCTTCATGATCAAGAGCGCCGTCGTGCCCTTTCACTTCTGGCAGCCTGACTTTCACACCGCCTCACCCACGCCGGTATCAGCAATGCTGTCCTCCGTAGTGGTGAAGCTTGGCGTATACGGGTTCTTGAGGATGACCACGCTGCTGATGCCCAGTGCAGAGTGGGTGCGCGGCATCTTAGTGGCGCTGGGCATCGTCGGCATCGTCTTTGGCGGGCTGGGCGCAGCCGGCACGCATAACCTAAAGCGCATGTTCGCCTACTCCACGCTGGCTCAGATCGGCTTCATCCACGTTGGCGTTGGCTGGGGCACGCTGCTCTCCTTGGCCGCAGCCATTGTGTTCACCTTCAACCACGCGCTCGTCAAGAGCGCCATGCTGATGCTGAGCGGCTACTTGGCCAGCCGTGCCCCGATCAAGACGGCTGCGTTCAGCGTGCTGCGCGGCACAGGCAAATACGCGCCGCTGGCCGGGGTGATCTTCTTCGTCGGCGGCATGGCCCTAGCCGGCATCCCGCCAACCAACGGCTTCATCAGTAAGCTACTTCTCTTTCAGAGCGGGATACAAGCCAGCAGCAAAGGGAACTTCGCCGAAACCGTTTACTACTGGCTCCCGCTCCTGCTGCTAGGCCTCTCAAGCGTGATCACCCTGGTGTATGTCTTTCGCGCGCTGATGAGCGTCTGGTGGGAGCCTTTCAAACCTGATCAGCCGGATGTCAAAGTAAAACCGCACGGCGATAGCCCGCTCGCACCAGGGCTGCTGGTTGCTGCGTGCCTGGTGCTGGGCCTGTGGGCGCAGCCGCTGATTCAGCTTGCCCAAGATACCAGTGCGTGGATTCAGCAGCCGCGCGCCTACATCCAGGCCGTGCTGAACCAAAATTAGAGTAGGCAAAGGAGGATGCTTTGCTCGCGTATTTGAGACTTGCGATTATTTGCTGGTTGCTTTACCTGGCGCTTACTGCCAACTTGGAGCTATCTAACCTAATCGCCGGCCTGTTGATCGGGTTGGCCACCACAGCAATTATCAAACCGGTCAGTCAGCCGCTGTCCATCGGCCGGCTGCCGGCGGCGCTGTTCAACCTGGTCAGATACACACTTTGGCTGAGCGTGGACATCATTCGCAACGGCATTCGCGTGGCGCGCATTGTGCTGGATCCGAAGCTGCCAATCCGTCCAGGGATCATCGCCGTCCAGGCCGGCATGAAGAGCGAGCTGGGCGTTGCCTTGAGCGCACACGCCATTACCGTCACGCCCGGCGAGCAGGTGGTCGAGATAGGCGAAGATGGCACGATGTATGTCCATTGCCTGGACGTAGTGAGCAGCGCTGCGAGCGCCGAGGAAGCGCAGCGCAAGCGCCGCGCGATGCTGGAAAGCATTTTTGAGTAATGCGTGACGTGTTCCTCCTGGTCTGCGTGATTTCGTTGATCGCCCACGTGGTGATGATCGCCATCGCTGTGCAGCGGGTGTGGCGCGGCGAGACGGTAATGGATCGGATCGTCGCAGCCGATGTAATTTCGACGCTGGTGTTGGCGATCTTCGTGCTATTGGCCTTGATCCGAGATGACGCCCTTTATATGGACCTCGCGCTGGGCGCCTCGGTCATCAGCTATGCCGGCACGATCGCGCTGGCGCGCTACATTGCCAGCCGACAAATGTTCTGACGGGTTGGCCATGTCTGAATCGCTCAGCTACCTGATCGCCCTTCTCGCTGTGCTTATCGGCACCTTCTTCTCGCTGGTCGGCATCATCGGCCTAGTACGCCTGCCAGATGTCTACGCGCGCATGCACGCCACCGGCAAAGTCTCGACGTTTGGTGTGGTGCTGCTCACAGTAGCTGCTGTGTTTGTCACTCCCCTGGCCTGGAGCAAAGCCCTGTTGCTCATCGCGCTGCTGATCCTAGCTGGGCCAGTGGTCTCGCATGCGATTAGCTCGGCAGCCTACCGGCTGGGGCTGCCCATGAAACAGGCTCTGCGCGATGACCTGGCCAGTCAGCAGCGGCCAGCGAGTCGCGCTCCAGCAGATTCCCCAGTTCTATCGGAGCCTGCCCAATTGCCCTAGCCAACTCACTGAGCTCTGCGTGGGCTGGGCATAGAATCGTCGCACCGATATGGACGCGGAATTCATCCCTGCCTCGGCGATGGTCATCGTCGCACACCCCGATGACATTGAATTTGGCTGCGCCGGCACATGCGCGAAATGGGCCAGGCGTGGCGCGCGCATCATCTACGTGCTCGTTACGAGCGGAAACAGCGGCAGTCATGATCCCAACCTCACCCGCGAGGCGCTGGCCGAGCTGCGCGAGCGTGAACAGCGCGCCGCAGCCGAAATCTGCGGCGTGCGCGAGATCGAGTTCCTGCGCTACAACGATGGCGAGGTAATGCCAACCCTGGAATTGCGCAAAGCGCTTGTGCGCCTGATCCGCAAACACAAGCCCGAGGTCGTGATTGCGCTCGACCCCACGCGCATGTACGATGGCGACAGTTACATCAACCATCCTGATCATCGCGCTGTGGCGATAGCGACGATGGACGCCGTTGCGCCAGTCGCTGCAATGCCGCTGCTCTACCCAGAGCTTGGGCCGGCCCATGAAGTGCGGGAAGTCTGGATTCAATGGGTAGATGACCCCAACACGTGGGTGGATATCAGCGAGACGCTGGAGCTGAAGATACAGGCGCTGTTACAGCACCGCAGTCAAGTCGGCGCGGATGTTGCTGAGCGCGTGCGCCGATGGGCTTATCAGGCCGGGCGCGGTTTGTTGCCAGTCGAGGCGTTTAGAGTCATTTCCTTAAAGCCGCGAGAGCCGGCTGCGCCATAACGCGCTGCATTCTCCTAACTTACCAAAACTTGCGCTACGATCAGCAGTATGACCAAGGGCGTGAACCGCATCGTGTTCGTCAACTCAAATGGCGAGGTAGAGACGATCGCACCAGATGGCTCAGGACGACGCCAACTCACTACTGGGGAGTTGTTCTTCCAATTCCCCGCCTGGTCACCAAACAGCCGCTACATTGCTGCCCTGGGCCTGTCCTCGAAACGCGCCGGCATATTTCTGCTTAAGGATGGCCCTGATCAACATACCCCGCTACCGATCTATGAAAGCAACCAGAACATCCCAATCTACGCTTACTGGTCGCCCGACGGACGCCACATCAGCTTTATCACCAATCGCCTCGCGGAGAACTCGCTGGGACTGCACGTCGTTTCGCTCGACGACCTGCTGGGGGACGAACCAGCCAGCAGCCTGGACGACGGGCCGATCGCTGTCGGTCGGCCGTGCTTCTGGGATTGGAGCGCCGATGGCAAGCGCATCCTGCTGCACATCGGCCTAAACGACGAAGAAGGCACGCAGCTCAAGTTTATTGACCCCTTCAATCCACACAGCCGGCGCAGGAGCATTGCCCGCCCTGGCCTCTTCCAGGCCCCGGGCATTGCCCGCAGCGGCCAGTTCTGGGCGTTCGGCCAAGTAGATCGCGCCGGCAAGCTACAACTGGTCGTGGATGGATACAACGCGCCCAACCGGCTGATCATCCCTCATCAGGGTCTGGCCGCGATGAGCTGGAGCCCGACACACGATCAACTCGCGTATATCAGCCCGACTGAGCCGTTACAGACGTATTACGGTCCGCTGCGCCTGTTGGACGTCGCCACTGCTGAGGTGCGCGTGTTGGCCGACGATGTAGTGATCGCGTTCTTCTGGTCGCCCAACGGGCGACGCATCGCCTACTTCACTATTGCCAACGTCGCAGAATACCTGCGCGAGCGCATCTTCCCAAATGCCAGCATTGCTGCGCGCGCCGGCGGCTTCCTAGACAACGACGAATCAACAGGGGACACTGACGAGGACGACGAACCCATCCCTCACCTCAACCTCTGGTCAGTGGACATCGAAGGTGGGGACGCGCGCTTGCTCATAACGTTCAAACCAGCCAGGTCGTTCGCCAATCTCCTGCTGCCTTTCTTCGACCAATACGCGCTTAGCCATCGCATCTGGTCGCCAAATAGCGACGCTGTTGTGCTACCAATAGTGGAGCACGACGACGAAGCGCGAGATACCGCAGGCATCTACGTGGTGCCAGTTGACCGGCGCGCTGGCCGGCCCAGGCGCATCGCTGAAGGAACAATGGCAGCCTGGAGTCAGCGCTAGACAATAGCCATGCCCCCGTCTCAGGCGGACGGTGATTTGGCGTATATCCTGTTCGGCCTGCGCATCCTGCTCGCCTTAGCGCTATACGCCTTTCTGGCCGCGCTGTTGTGGGCGCTGCTGCGTGAGCGCTCGTCGGAGCAAAGCACGCCTTCCTCACTTGCCTGGCTGACAGAGGATAGCAGCAACGGGCCAGCGCCCAGCCATCGTTACGCCATCCAGTCCGGTGCGTGGATCGGTCGTGATCTGAATTGCTCGGTCTGCGTAGACGATGAGTCTGTGAGCGGCCATCACGCTTGCATCTTCTGGGAGGCCGAAGCCCAGACATGGCATATCGAGGACAACCTGAGCGCAAGCGGCACGTTCGTCAACGGGCGGCGCATCACGCATGCCGTGCTCGAGGATGGTGACCTGATTCAGGTCGGGCGCAGCAGATTTATATTCATCTGCCGTCCGACCAAGCAAGTAGACAACTCTCCTACGCTGTCACAGACCCTACCAGCCGCGCATCGTCTGTAGCAGCGATCTCAGTTCCCAGGCTATCACCGCGCAAGGCTGATAATACGTTGCCCGCCACCAGGCCGGAGAAGATGCGCACGGTCACTGTTGGGCGCACAGTCACCAGCGAGAGCATGTCGCGCACTTTTGCGGCCATGCCGCCGGTGACATCGGCACCACGCGCGCGCCCCACTGCCGCGCGCACGCCTTCCCATTCGCGCGGCGTAAGGCGACGGATGACCTCGGCGTTCGCTTCCGACGGCGGGAAGCGCACATAGACGCCCGCTGTTTCGCCGGCCAACAGCACATGGGTCACCGGCAGCTCACGGGCCAGATACGCGAAGACCTCTTCAGTGGAGACGATCGTACCGCCTCGCACGGTATCGAAGGCCACGTCGCCCATCACTAGCGGCACGAGTCCTCTCTCCAGCGCAGCGCGGATCGGCGCAGTGTCCAGGTAAACCAGAAGACCATCTTGACAACGCGCGCTGGCCGATGGACAAAAGCTGATGACCGGCAGGCCGGCCTCAAACAAGGCATCAGCCACGATGCGATTCAAGCGCGCAGCCGCTACGCTCACCTCGGCGAATCCACGCCAGCTCTCCGCATCGCATACACCGGCGCGCGTGCCATAGCGCTGTGCTGCCGCATGCCCAAACGAGCCGCTACCGTGCCCGATCAAGAGCAGTTGCACATGACTATTCTGCTCCGACCACCACGTTTTGATTTCCCCCGCCAGCCGCTGAATCACATCTAGGCGCGGGGTATTCTGGCGCGTTTTGTCGGTGATCAGCGATCCGCCAAGCTTCAAAAAGAACATTGCAACGCAGGAGATTGTACCAAGGTGGTTCATATAATCCGCCGAGGAGATGTCTATGACGATCACTCTGCGCGCCGACTGCCACAAGGACTACTTAGATGCCTTCCTGAGGCGCTACTGGTTCGCACCGCCGGTAGCACTGTGGCGCGCCATCGAGGCCAGGGCGCTGAGCGCACTAGAGTTCCCGCTGCCACTGTTGGATTTTGGCTGCGGCGATGGCCTATTCACGCAGGTTGTGTTCGGCCAAGCCGATGGCCTCTATGGCTGCGACATCGCGCCGCGCGAGCTGCCCGCAGCCCGCGACAGCGGCGTATATCGTCACGGCGTGCAGTTCGCTGATGGTCACCATTTGCCCTACCGCGACAGCACTTTCGGGACGGTGTATAGCAACTCTGTGATAGAGCACATCCCCGATCCACAGCACGTGCTGCCCGAGCTGGCTCGCGTTCTGCGCCCCGGCGGCCTGCTCGTGATGACCGTCCCTAGCGATCAATTTCGCCGGCTGCTCGACGGCGTCGCGCGCGCTGCGGATAAGCAGGCTGCGGAACGCTACGCGCGCAGCGTAGACGCGCTTCTGGCGCACCACCACTACCACACCGCCGACGAATGGCGCGTGCTGCTGGCCAGCGTCGGCATCAGGCTGACGTACGTGAGCTACTACGTCGCACCAGAGGCCGTGCGGAGGTGGGATCGCATGAACCAGCAGTTCGGCATCGGGAGGCGCTCCCTCTTTAACCTGCTCGCCTCACCGCGCTTGCGCCGGCTGGGCTATCAGAAGGTCATGGCGCGCGTGGTGCATCGCTACCTGTTGCCTCGGCTGCGCCCTTACTACGACGCGCCGGCCCGCGACTGCGGCGGCGGGATGCTGGTAGTGGGGGAGAAGTTGGCCAACGCAGCCAGTTAGCCACCCTACACGAGCTGACCAATAAACACCTCGAACGGCCGCAGGTGAAGCTCGGCCACGTCCAGCACGGCTCCTTCGCGCTCGCGCGACGAGAATAGACACGCTACCTTATCAAAGGGCAGGTCAAAATGCGCTGCTTGCGGGCGCTCTGACATGTTCAAGACCACCAGACAGGTCTGTTCCTCTGTGCGGCGCAGGAAGGCCAGGTAATCCTGCGCATCTTCATTGATCGGCGCGTAGTCGCCGGCGATTAGCACTCTCGCAAGACTTGCTCCTCGCCATGACGTGTCTGAGAGCGCCTAAGTAGAGACTCTCGACAGTACAATACCGGCATCATTCTGCTTCAACTGCGAGTGCGACATCATTCATCCCCCTTCAACAAGCCATGAAGACCATCCTTGTCACTGGCGGCGCCGGCTTCATCGGTTCAAACTACGTGCGCTACGCGCTGCACGCACATCCCGACTGGCATGTGGTCGTGCTGGATAAGCTGACCTATGCCGGCAACTTGGACAACCTGCGCGATGTCGCGGAGGCGTTTAAGGGACGCTACACCTTCGTGCGCGGCGACATTGCCGACCGCGAGGTCGTGTTCGACACCATCCGTCAACATCGCGTCCAAGCAATCGTCAATTTCGCTGCCGAGTCGCACGTGGACCGCTCGATCTTGAACCCCGACGCCTTCATCATGACCGACGTGTATGGCACCTACGTGCTGCTGGAGGCAGCCCGCGAGCTTGGCGTGGAGCGCTTCCACCAGGTCTCGACCGATGAAGTGTATGGGGACGTGCCAGAGGGTTACTCAAAGGAGAGCGACCCACTGGAACCTAATTCGCCCTATGCTGCCAGCAAAGCCTCAGCAGAGCTGCTCATTCGCGCCTATCGCGTCACCTACAACCTGCCGGTCACTATCACGCGCGGGTCGAACACGTTTGGCCCATATCAATACCCAGAGAAGCTGTTGCCCTTGTTCATCACCAACGCCATAGACGACCAGCCGCTCCCGCTTTACGGCGACGGCATGCAGGTGCGTGACTGGCTCTACGTCATGGACCACGTGGAGGGCATAGACCTGGTGCTGACGCGCGGTGAGCTGGGCGAGGTATATAACTTGGGCGGAGAGAACGAGCGCCATAACATCGACGTGGTGCGCATGATGTTGGCCATGCTGGGCAAACCCGAATCGCTAATCAAGCACGTAGCCGACCGCCCTGGCCACGACCGTCGCTACGCGCTGGACACGCGCAAGATACGCGCGCTGGGCTGGGCTCCGCGCAGCAACTTCGAGACTGCCCTGCGCGAAACGGTGGACTGGTATGTCAATAACGCCTGGTGGTGGCGCAAGATCAAAAGCGGCGAGTTCAAGGAGTTCTACCGCCGGCAATACGCCGAGCGGCTAGCTCAGGCTTCGTGACGACCAACCAATGTTCGAGCTGACCTTCCTCGGCACCGCCGCCTCAGCACCGCTGCCCAAGCGCGGGCTATCGTCGGCCATCGTCGCTCACGACGAGCACCGCTTCATGGTGGACTGCGGCGAGGGTACACAGCGTCAGTTGCTGAGCAGCGGGCTGGGCTTTCGCCGGTTGGAACACGTGCTGATCACCCATCCACACCTTGATCACATCCTGGGGCTAGCCGGCATTCTCTCTACGCTCGGCCAGTGGGAAACCCTGGACCAGATGAACATCTACGGTGGTGAGAGCGCCCTCGACCGCATCGAGGACCTCATCCACCGGATCGTCTTTCGCGGGGCGCGTCCGCCAATTCAGATCAACTTGATCCGCATCCAGCCAGGCATCATCTTCCAGGGCGATGACTTCGACATACTTGCCTTCCCAGTGCGCCATCGCGGGCCGGATTGCTTTGGCTTTGTCTTCCAAGAACATTCGCGCCGGCCCTTCCTAAACGAGAAAGCCATTGCGCTGGGCGTGCCCCAAGGCCCAGAGCGGCGAACCCTGGTGAAGGGTCTCCCCATCACCCTGGCCGATGGCCGCGTGATCTATCCTGATGACGTGTTGGGCGACCTCCAACCAGGGACCAAGCTGGTGCTCACCGGCGACATTGGCGACATTGACGGCCTGGAGCGCATCGCGCGCAACGCCCACGCCCTGGTCACTGAAGCCACCTACATGGAGGCCGACGCTGAGATCGCGCGCCAGAACGGGCACATCACAGCTGCGCAGGCCGCACGGTTGGCGCAGCGGGCCAACGCCCAGCAGCTCATCCTCACCCACATCTCTGGGCGCTATCGCGAGCGCGACCTAGAAGCCGAGGCGCGCGCTATCTTTCCAAATACCGCGATCGCCCGCGATTTCGACACCTTCAGGATCAAGGCGTTGCACGAAGCGCCCAGGCCAGTTGAGTAACTCGAGCTTCTCGCAATGCCTGTCCTTCTGCTGATCCGACACGCGACGAACGATTTTGTGAAGACTGGCCGGCTGCCTGGGCGCACGCCGAACATCCATCTCAACGAGGAAGGGCGCCGACAGGCCAAAGCGCTCGCCCAACTGCTGCGCGATCAGCCCTTGGACGCTATCTACAGCAGCCCGCTCGAGCGGGCGATCGAGACCGCTTGGTGCATCGCAGCTGACCGCAGCCTGCCCGTGCATATCTGCCCTGACCTGGCCGACGTAGATAACGGCGACTACACCGGCATGGAGATCAAACGGCTGAGCGAGGACGAGGCCACCCGCGACTTTTGGCGCACCGTGGTTGAGACGCCGTCGCAGGCGCGCTTCCCCAACGGTGAGGGACTGTTCGACATGCAACAGCGGGTGGTAAAAGCCCTGGAGGCGCTCGCTGCGGCGCATCCCGACCTGGAGGCACCGGCACAGGCCGAGCGCGCCGGCCCGTCCGCTGAGGACAAGCCAAGGCGCCGCCCCCAGACGATCGCCATCGTCGCTCATGCCGACGTGATCAAAGCTGCGTTGGCCCACTATTTAGGCATGCCCTTCGACAACTTCCAGCGCCTGAGCATTGCCCCAGCCTCGATTAGCGCCGTGGCGCTCGGCCACGATGACAAAACCGGCCGGCGCTACACAGTGGTTCACTATGTGAACCGCATCCCGCCCGCACAATAGCGTGCGTTCACCAATAGGGGCATCTTTCACAAGCGATGCTGCCAGCGAAGGCAAATCTTATAGAGGGTGGGCGACGACGGCAGTGCCGTCGCCACCCAAGCTTCTGCCCCTGGCTGTGAACGCACCCGCACAATAGCGCAGCGCACCCCGTCGGTACAATACCGCCGCGCAGTCGTGAACTTATCCATTCGGCAGCATCGCGTACTCTCCCTCATCGCGCTGACCTCTCTCATCCTCTCTCTCACTGCCCATATTGGTATTGCGTCGGCTCAGGCCTTGCATAGCCGCGGCACAGTCCAGCCCTTCCCGCAGCCGGTATTCGGCGCGGAGGAACTTCGCCTAGGGGTGAACGCCGCCCTCGAACAGTATGACGATCGCACCCTTGACGCGCATCTCAGCAAGCTGGCCGCCAAAGGCATTCGCGCGCTGCGCCAGGAGTTCCGCTGGAACGCGCTAGAGCCGACACGCGGGCAATTCGACTGGGCTAGCAGCGACCGCATCCTACAGGCCGCTGCGCGCCACGGCCTCTCAGTCCTGCCGGTGCTGTGGACGACGCCGGCTTGGGCGCGCGCACCTTCCGCCTCGGCGCGCTTCCCGCCCACGGAGACCGCGCCGCCCGCTGATCTAGAGGACTTCGCGCGCTTCGCCGGCGCGTTCGCCCGGCGCTACGGCCATTTGAAGACAGCCGACGGCCGGCCGCTCCTGCTGGGATACCAGATCTGGGATGAGCCTAACCTGAGCGCAGCATGGGGGAACGCGCTGATAGACCCAACATACTACCTTCAGCTCCTGCGCGCTGCGCGCGCAGCGATCCGCACGGTTGACCGACACGCACGCATCGTGCTGGCTGGCCTGGCGCCGACCGTTGAGCAGAGCAACGTTAACCTTGCACCCCAAACCTTCCTGCTCAAGCTCTACCAACTGGGAGGGCATGAAGCGTTCGAGGTCGCCGCGGCCAAAGCTTACGGCTTCGACTTCCCGCCGGATGACCGCCGTGTGGATGCCGGTGTGCTGAACTTCTCGCACGTCATCCTGCTGCGCGAGATGATGGTCGCCCACAACGACGGCCACAAGGCTATCTGGATTACCCAGTTTGGCTGGAATGCGCTGCCTGCCGGCTGGCGCGGCGAAACTTCAATCTGGGGTCAGGTCAGCGAAGCCCAACAGGCCGATTACATCCTGCGCGCCGTAGCGCGGGCCGCGCGTGAATGGCCGTGGGCTGGCGCGATGTTTCTAGAGACGTTACAGCCCCGTCCCCGCCCTCAGCGTCCGGAGGCCGATGCGCTGTGGGGGTTTGCGCTGCTCGCGCAAAACGGCGCACCGCGCCCGGCCTATCAGGCGCTGGCTCAGGCTGTGCCGATCGCTGCTCAAGCGCCGCGCGCCCAGCTCCTCGCCGACTGCCGTTACGCTCAGAGCCTCTACCGGACGCTTAATCTGGAGAACGTGACCACAGCAATGCCAGAGGTGTTAGCGTCCAAGCCCGACTGCGCTGCGCCTAACCCGCGCGCGACGTTTAGCCCAGGCTGGCGCTTCGGTCAGCTCGGCGCGGATGTGCCCGACCAGCCCGGAGCAAAGGTGTCCTTCACCTTCAGCGGCGACGCGCTGGCCCTGATCGTCCGGCGGGGCAACTATCGTGCCTACACCTTTGTGGAGGTAGATGGCCAACCGGCCAACCGCCTGCCGCGCGAGCCGCGCGGCGCTTATCTGATCATGACTTCGCCTGGCTTGTATCCAGTGATCGAGACGATCGCTGTAGCCGACGGGTTGGGAGAGGGGCAACACACGGCGACAATCACAGTCGATCGCGGCTGGAACCAGTGGTCTTTGATCGGTTGGAGCAGCAAGCCGGCTGATGACACGCCGTGGGAGCTGCTGCGCGGGCTGGCGATGCTCATGAGCGGCCTGAGCATCGCCGGCTTGTTCGTGAGCGTCCCCCGTGCGCACTGGGGTGCGTGGTGGCGCGTCCAGTCATTACGCGTCAACGATCCCCTCGACCCATGGCGCATCGCTGTATGGCGCGCCCGCGCAGCGCTCGCTGCTGCGCTGCTCTGGCTCACCGCGGCCCTCACCTGGGCGCAGGACGCCGCCACAGCCTACCGCGCCCTCAATCTCGGCCCTCAGGTTGTCCTGAGCGGGCTGGCCTCCAGTGTGTTGTTCTGGTCGCCGGCGACGACGATCAGCTTGCTGGCCCTGACCGCGCTCGGTTTGCTGATATGGCTGCGGCTGGAGCTGGGGTTGATGCTGGTGGCATTCTTCATCCCCTTCTATCTACTGCCCCAACGCCTCTTTGAGCGGTCGTTTGCAATGGTCGAGCTATTGCTCTTGTTATGCGTTCTCTCGTGGGGTGCACATTGGATTCGGCGCATACGGGCTGAACCACGCCTGCCCCGTCTCCGACTGAACTTGCTCGACTGGAGCATCGCCGGGCTGGTTATCGTCGCGCTGCTCTCGGCGCTGCAGGCTGACTTTCAGGTCGAGGCATTTCGAGAGTGGCGCTTGGTGATCGTCGAGCCGGCCCTACTCTACTTGATGCTGCGGACATTCCCTGATGCTGACAGAAACCGCCTATTCGTGCTGGAAGCCTTCCTTTTGGGCGCGACAACCGTCGCAGCCATCGGACTGATCAACTACGCACAGGGGAACGTCGTTGCCGCTGAGTTCGGATTGCCGCGCATCAAGAGTGTCTTCGGGTCGCCCAACAACGACGCGCTCTTTTTGGAGCGCGCGCTGCCGCTCCTGCTGGCCAGCGTGGTCCTAGGCGTCAGGCATACCCCGCGCTGGTTTGCGCATCTCGCTGCCCTCATACCAATCGGCCTGGCCTTGCTGCTCACGCAATCGCGCGGCGCGCTGCTCCTGGGCTTGCCGGCGATGGCGATCACAATGGCGCTGTTGGCCGGCCGGCGCTGGCGCTGGCTGGGCATCGCGCTGTTGATCGCTGTTGGGCTGGGGTTCCTCGCGCTGCTTAGCGGCGCCGCCCAAGAGGCGCTAGCGGGCACGCGGCTGGCCGGCGCGCTGGACTTACAGCGCGGCACAGGGTTCTTTCGCCTGAACCTGTGGCAGAGCGCCCTCACAATGTGGCGCGATCACGCGCTGTTGGGCGTCGGGCCAGATAACTTCCTATATGCCTATCGCAGCTTCTACATTCTGCCGGCAGCCTGGCAAGAGCCGAACCTCTCTCACCCGCACAACGTAGCGTTGGATTTCGCGGCGCGGCTGGGCGCGCTGGGTGTGATCATCGGCGTTGGGATGGTGGTGGGATACATTGTGCAGATTAGGCGCACGCTGCCGGTCAATCGCCCGCTTGCGGTTGGCTGCGCCGGCCTGTTGGCGGCCATGCTCGGCCACGGGCTGGTGGACCACAGCTTCTTCCTGATCGAGCTGGCCTATCCGTTCATGCTCACTGCGGGCTTGATGTCCGTTAGCACGCGCGGCGGATTAGCACGTGACGACCATGGATGACGCCACGACGCTGCCACCGACCGAGACGCGCAAGGCGCGCTGTCGGACCTACCCCGCACTGGGCGAGCGCGCTGCGCTCTGGTACTTTCCCCAACTTACCGGCGGAACCATGCGTGTGCTGCGCAATGCGTTGTGCATCTACATAGCGCGCATCGCCCCTAGCTTCGGCATCAAGCGCTTTCTTCTGCGCCTCACCGGCGCCCAGATCGCGCCCCACGCGGCGATCGGGCTGGGAGTCACGCTGGACATCTTCTTCCCACAGGACATCACTATCGAGGACGACGCTACCATCGGCTACAACACCACCATCCTGGCTCACGAATTCACTTACCGCGAGTGGCGACGCGGGCCAGTGCGGATCGCACGCGGCGCAACAGTGGGTGCCAACTGCACTATCCTGCCCGGTGTAGTGATCGGAGAAGGCGCGGTCGTCAGCGCGATGAGCCTGGTCAATCGAGACGTTCCAGCCGGCGCGTTCGTCGGCGGCGTGCCAATTCGGTTATTGCGCTCAGCGTAAACTATCCACTAGGAGGCTGAGATGCAACGGGTAGGCTTTATGCTCAAGGTGAAACCCCACCTGATCGAGGAATACAAACAGCGCCATCGCGCCGTCTGGCCGGAGATGCTCCAGGCGCTGCGCGAGACGGGCTGGCACAATTACTCGATCTTTATGCACAGCGACGGCACCTTATTCTTCTACGTGGAGACGCCCGACTTCCAGGCAGCCTTGCAGGGCATGGCGTCCCGCGATGTGAACACCCGCTGGCAGGAATACATGAAAGACTTCTTTGAGGACACCGGCGGCAAGCACGCCGACCAGAGCTTTATCCTTCTTGAGGAGGTCTTTCACCTGGACTGATCTCGACCACCAAAAGGACACGTGATGAACCATTATTCCCTGCTCGCTGAACAACTGGCCAACAAGGGCATTGACGTAGGCGTAGTAAAGGCCAAGCTCAAAGCCCAGCACATCGAGTTACCGTCATGGGGCTTCGCCAACACCGGCACGCGCTTCAAGACCTACGCCTGGCCCGGCGCCGCACGGAACATCTACGAGAAGCTGGCCGATGCTGCTTACGTCCATAAGCTCACCGGCATCTGTCCATCCGTGGCCATCCACATCCCCTGGGATAAGGTGGAGGACTGGCGCGCCCTTGCTGAATACGCCCAAGCGCAAGGCGTGCGGATCGGCGCTGTAAACACCAACACCTTCCAGGCCGACCGCTATAAGTGGGGCAGCATCACCAACGCTGACCCCGCCATCCGCCAGATCGCCTTTGAGCACCACCTGGAGTGCATCACCATCGCCCAACAAGTTGGCTCGACCACGCTAAGCCTGTGGTATGGCGACGGCACGAACTACGCCGGCCAGGAGTCGTTTGTCGCGCGCCGCCATCGCATGATCGAATTTCTCCAGCAGGTCTACGCGGCGCTGCCGGAATCTATGCGCATGTTGATCGAATACAAGTTCTACGAGCCAGCCTTCTACCACACCGACCTGGCCGACTGGGGTCAGGCCTACGCGATATGCCTCAAGCTGGGGCCACGTGCCCAGGTGCTGGTTGATCTTGGCCACCATGCCCACGGCGTGAACATCGAGCACATCGTGGCCACGCTGCTCGACGAAGGCCGGCTGGGAGGCTTCCACTTCAACAACCGCAAATATGGCGACGACGACCTGATCGTGGGCACGATTAACCCATTTGAGCTGTTTCTCATCTTCAACGAGCTTGTAGCAGCCGGGGATGCGGCCAAAGACGTGGCCTACATGATTGATCAGTGCCACATGATAGAGCCGAAGATCGAAGCAATGGTACAAAGCGTGGTCAATATCCAGACCGCTTACGCCAAGGCGCTAATCGTGAATCGCGCTGCCTTGCGCGCGCGACAGGAGGCACACGACGTGTTGGGTGCGCATCGCATATTGATGGATGCCTTCGAGACCGACGTGCGACCGCTGCTGGCGCAGGTGCGCCAGGAAATGGGCCTGCACCCCGACCCAATCGCTGCGTTGCACCAGAGTGGCTACGAGCAGAAGATCGCTGCCGAGCGCGGCGTCAGCCAAGCCGGTGGCGGCTTCCCAGAAGGAGACTGAGCTGCGCGATGGGGCTCAACGGATTTATTGACCTGCGCTCCGACACGCTTACCGTCCCCACGCCGGCCATGCGCGAGGCGATGGCTGCTGCCGAAGTGGGCGACGACGTCTTCGGCGAAGACCCAACCGTTAACCTGCTGGAGGAGATGGCCGCCGAGCGCCTGGGACACGAGGCAGCCTTGCTGGTATGCAGCGGGACGATGGGCAACTTGGTCGCTCTGCTGACGCACTGCGAGCGTGGCGACGAGGTGATCGTCGGCGACAATGCGCATGTCTACGTCTACGAAGCCGGTGGCCTCTCCGGGGTTGGCGGCATCTTGCCACATGTGCTCCCCAATCAGCCAGATGGCACGCTGGACGTGGACGACATCGCAGCCGCCATCCGGCCAGATAACCCCCACTACCCCGTGACGCGCGCGATCGTCCTGGAGAACACGCACAACCGCATGGGCGGCGCCTACTTGACGCCGGAATACACGGCGCAGGTTGCGACGCTGGCCCGCGCCAACGGGCTGAAGCTTCACATCGACGGCGCACGCATCTTTAACGCAGCCGTTGCGCAGGGCGTGGACGTCAAAGCTCTGGCTCAGCCGGCAGATAGCGTGACGTTCTGCCTGAGCAAAGGGCTAAGCGCGCCGGTTGGCTCGATCTTGTGCGGCTCGCGCCAGTTCATCCAGAAAGCTCGCCGTCGGCGCAAGCTGCTGGGCGGTGGCCTGCGACAGGCCGGCGTGATCGCCGCCGCCGGCATCGTGGCCCTGGAGCAGATGGTGGATCGCTTGCGCGAAGACCACGCCAATGCCCAAGTGCTGGCCCAGGGCATCGCGCAGGTAGCAGGCTTACGCCTCAGACCAATGCAGGTGCCCACCAACATGGTGTATTTCGACCTGG
>Ga0308394_1000265_pt1 | contig 29940 bp, 31 predicted proteins | sample Hotspr2Sampleme2_FD_202366 | JGI IMG/M metagenome (GOLD analysis project Ga0308394, IMG submission 202366) | Hot spring phototrophic mat microbial communities from Mushroom Spring, Yellowstone National Park, Wyoming, United States - 20050701_me2 ...
GTAGAAGATTTTAAAGAATATCCATTTTTAGGTTCATTTGTATTTGACATAAAAACTTTGTAGGGCAATTCCGCAAATTGCGGGATTGCTTAATTTTTGCAAACCTGAAGGTTTGCCCTACATGTTTATACATTTTTATGAAAAAAGGTTTATTTATAGTTTTTGAAGGTCCAGAGGGATGTGGGAAGACAACCCATGCTAAGTTGGTTTATAAATATCTTGTTAGAAAAGGTTATGATGTTGTTTTAACTCGTGAACCTGGCGGGACAAAAGTTGCTGAATTAATTCGTAAAATTCTTTTGCATAAAGATGTTAGAATTACTCCATTAGCAGAACTTTTGCTTTATGAAGCTTCAAGGGCTCAACATATTGAAGAGGTAATTAAGCCAAATTTGTTGAAAGGTAAAATTGTTATTTCTGATAGATTTGCTGATGCTTCTTTGGTATATCAAGGTTTTGCACGAGGTTTAACAATGGAGTTTGTTAAAAAGATTAATCACATAGTTGTAGATGGTTTTTATCCTGATATAACTTTTATATTAGATGTTGACGCAGAAGAAGGTCTTAAAAGAGTTTTTTTGAGAGCAAAAAAGTTTGATAGGTTAGAAAAAGAAAATTTAAAATTTCATAAAAAAATTAGACAAGGATATTTACAACTTGCTAAAAAAAATAAAAATTATTATTTAATTAACACACAAAACAAAACACTACAACAAGTACATTCTAAAATTGTAAAGATTTTGGAAGAGAAGTATAAATTATGAGTTTAAAAAATGTGTTAGGACAAAAACAGGCAGTTGAATTTTTACTGAATGAGATAAGAACTAATAATGTAAAACATTCTTATATATTTTATGGAGTAAAAGGTGTTGGGAAAAAGTTTACAGCAATAGAATTTGCAAAGTCATTGTTGTGTGATAAACCAAGTAATGGTTATAGTTGTGATATTTGCTCACATTGTGAAAAAATTTCTAATAATTCCCATCCAGATGTTATAGTTGTGGATACAGATTATCAAGAAAGATTGTTAGGTAAACCGGATAAACAAAAAAATATTAAGATTGATACTATAAGGTATATAAAAGAACAAGCATTTTTAGCTCCATACTTTGGTAAATATAAAATTTTTATAATTGACCAGGCAGAAACATTACAAAAAGAAGCAGCAAATTCTTTATTGAAACTTTTAGAGGAACCACCTAAAAATTGTGTATTTATTCTTATAACTGCATCCTTAGGAGTTTTGCCTAAAACAGTTGTTTCTCGTTGTGAGCTTATTAAATTTTTACCATTTACAAAAGAGGTGTTGAAGAGTTTGCTGAAGAAAGAAGTAGATGAAGTTGTTTTTAGTTCAATGGAAGATATAATTTATGCTGAAAAAATTGCTGAACTTGAAAAAAATTTACCAAATTTTAATATTTACGAAATACAAGGTCTTGCAGAGGAATTAAAAAAAGATAAGGATTTAGCAAAATATTTTATATGTAGAGTTATAAATAGAATTTTACCAGATGGATTAAAAGAAGAAATTTATGATTTTATTTTAGATTCAGAATCTTATTTGAAAGAATTTAGATATAATATAGATGTAGGGCTTTTAATAGAAACAATATTGTTTAGGAGGAAGACACTGTTATGCAACAAAAACTTATTGTAGAGATTAAAGTTAATAATGATGAGATAATTTATGGTGAGAATGTAAATGGGATAGATCTCAAACTTAATGATAAGGTTGTACTTTATATTGATGGTAGCTATGATATTGGTACAGTTGTTTCTGAGGAAAAACTTTTAGATGTATCTAAAATTGGTAAGGATGTTTATAAGATAATAAGAAAGTTAAACGAATACGATTTAAAAAGAATAAAAGAAAATGATTTAAAGGCAGAAGAAGCATATAGGAGTATAGAAAATATTTGTCACAGCAATGAGCTACCTATAAAAGTTGTTAAGACATTATATTCTTTTGATAGGTCAAAACTTTATGTCTATTATACTTTAGAGAAACAAGTTGATCTTAAAAAACTTGTTAAAGATTTAGCACATAAATTTAGAACAAGGATAGTTATGAAACAAATTGGACCACGAGATGAAACAAAGTTGTTGGGCGGAATAGGTATGTGTGGTTATGAGTTATGCTGTAAAAGGTGGATAAAAAAGTTTGAGTCAATCTCACTTGAGATGGCAAGGACACAACAGCTAGCTTTAAATATTCCTAAACTTTCGGGTGTTTGTAATAGGTTAAAATGTTGTCTTTATTTTGAATATGGATTTTATAAAGAATGTGTTGAGAAGTTTCCTAAGGTGGGTAGTAAGGTTAAAACAAAGGATGGAAGGGAAGGTAAGGTTGTAAGTATAGATTGTATTAAAGAGGTTGTAAATGTAGAATTTAGAGAAAATGATGAAACTGTTTTAAAAGCTTTAAGTATTAATGAAATTATACAATGAAAAAATTTTACCTTACAACACCAATTTATTATGTAAATGATGAACCACATATAGGTCATACTTATACAACTGTTATTGCTGATGTAATTTCAAGATATTATAAACTTTTAGGATATAGTGCTTTTTTCCTAACAGGGACAGATGAGCATGGTGCAAAAATTTTTGAAGTTGCAAAGAAAAATAATTTGGAACCAAAAAAATATTGTGATAAAATAGTAGAGAAATTTAAATCTGCTTGGAAATTACTTAATATTGAATATACAAACTTCATTAGGACAACAGATGAATATCATGAAAAAACAGTACAGTTTGTTTTGGAAAAAATTCATAATAATGGAGATATTTATAAATCAAATTATGAAGGACTATATTGTATACAATGCGAAAAATTTATTCAAGAAGACGAATTAGTTGATGGTGTCTGTCCTGACCATAATGTTAAACCAGTACTTTATAAAGAAGAAAATTATTTTTTTAAGTTGTCAAAATATAAAAACGCTATTTTTGAAAAAATAAAAAATAATGAAATAGAAATTCTGCCAGAGACAAGAAAAAACGAAGTTTTAGGTAAACTACAGGCTGGTTTAGAAGATATTAGTATTTCAAGAAAAACATTAAAGTGGGGAATACCATTGCCATTTGATAGTGAGCAAACTATTTATGTATGGATAGATGCACTTATAAACTATCTCTCCGGAATTGACTATTTTAAATTTTCTAATCTTGGGTTTAACAATAAAGAATTTTGGCCTTGTGATTTACATCTTATTGGGAAAGATATCCTTTGGTTCCACTCAGTTATATGGCCAGCATTGTTGTTATCTTTAAATATTCCTTTACCTAAAAAAATTTTAGCACATGGATTTTTTACTATAGACGGCAAAAAGATGTCAAAAACACTTGGGAATGTTATAAAACCAGCACAGCTTGTTGAACAATTTGGTGTTGATGCTACAAGGATACTTATTGTTTCAATGTTTCCTATAGGTGTGGATGGCAATTTTTCTTTATCTGAGATGAAAGATAAATACAACAAAGATTTAGCAGACAATTTTGGCAATTTAGTTTCAAGAACATTTGGTATGTTAAATAAGTATTTTTGTAATAAACTAAAAACTTTGTTGCCTTCACAAATTTTGAGACAAGAGATTTTGAATTGTGTCAAAAATTATAAAACTTATTTTGAAAAATTTGAACTGCATAGGGTAACTGAAGTAATTTTAGAACTCACATCTTTTGCAAATAGATATGTGCAAGAAAAAACTCCTTGGATTTTAGCAAAAGAAAATAAAATAGATAAGTTATCACAAGTATTATCTGACCTTTTATATATTATAAAAACATCTTCCATTTTGTTTTTCCCTTTTATGACTAATATAAGTTTGAAAATACTAAGTTGTTTTAATGAAGACGAAAAAGATTTAAATGAGAACTTCCAAACCCTCCTCCGACAAGGGCAGATTTATATAAAAGCAGAAGAGTTTTCACAACCAGAGATATTGTTTAAGAAAATACAATAATATGAAACAACAAATAGTTTATAAATATAAAGATAATCTTTATCTAAATATAACAAATCGTTGTCCCGTAGTTTGTTCTTATTGTATAAAGTATCAATGGAATATGTTGTTTAGAGGTTATAATTTGGGCCTAAAAAAAGAACCTTCGGTAAGAGATATAATTAGAGATTTGGATAAAAGACTCAAAGAAGAAAAAAGTATAAAAGAAATAGTTTTTTGTGGTTATGGTGAACCACTTATGAGGTTAAATGTTGTTAAAAAAGTATCTATGTGGATTAAAAAAAATTATCCTAATGTGAAAGTTAGGGTTAATACAAATGGGCTTGCAGAGACATATAATAAAATTAATGTTTGCAAAGAGCTAACTGGTTTAGTTGACAAAATATCCGTTTCTTTGAATGCACATAATGAAAAAGTTTATAATTATCTTCATAAAACAAAGATAAAATCACCTTTTAAGAAAATTATTGAGTTTGTAAAAAAGGCAAAGAAATATATTTCTGAGGTTGTAGTTACAACAATAAAACATCCTGAGATTGATGTTGAAAAAGTAAGACAGATAGCAAAAAAATTAGGTGTGAAATTTAAGAAGAGGAAGTATCTTAATAGTTAATAGTTAATAGTTAATAGTTATTAGTTATTAGTTATTAGTTAGAGTGATTATTTTTTCTTTTCTTTTTTGACTTTTTCTAATACTTCAGGTAAGATTTCGTCTATATGCTTTACAGGTATAAGTTCTATTTTATCTTTCACATATTGAGGGACTTCTTCCAAATCTTTTTCATTCGCTTTTGGAAAAAAAACTTTTGTTATTCCATCTCTATATGCTGCAATAAGTTTTTCTTTTAAACCACCTATAGGAAGAACTCTTCCTTGTAGTGTAACCTCCCCTGTCATTGCGATCCCAGGTTTTACTTTTCTTTTTGTAACAATTGATGCAATAGCTGTTGCTATAGCAACACCAGCAGATGGTCCATCCTTAGGGATTGCACCTTCTGGGATGTGTATATGTAAGTCATATTTCTTAAAAATTTCATTATTTATTTTCAATTTTTCTGCTATTGATTGAACATAAGATAAAGCAGCACGAGCAGACTCTTGCATTATCTCACCAAGTTTTCCTGTAAGTATTAGTTTTCCACTGCCTTTGAATAAAGCAGCCTCTATTGTTAAAATTTCTCCTCCATATTCTGTCCAAGCAAGGCCTGTTACAACACCTACATTGTTTGGAGAAACAGTTTCTTTTATAAATTTTGGTGGTCCTAAATATTTATGTAAATTATCTTTTGTTATGACAACATTTCCATTTGATTTTTTTTCTTCCTCTTCTTGTAAAGAAATTTCTTTTAGTGCTTTTCTTATTACATTTGCTATTTCTCTTTCTAAATTTCTAACACCTGCTTCACGAGTATATTTATCTATTATTTCTTTTATTGCCTCATCAGTAAATTCTATTTCTGATTCTTTAGCTCCATGGTTTTTAAGTTGCTTAGGTATTAAATATCTCTTTGCAATCTGAAGTTTTTCTTCCCAGGTATAACCAGAGAAGTGAATTATTTCTAATCTATCTAATAATGTTGGAGATATTGTGTATGTAGTATTTGCTGTACAGATAAACATTACATCAGATAAATCAAATTCAACATCTAAATAGTGGTCAACAAAACGGTAGTTTTGTCCCGGGTCCAAGACTTCAAGTAAAGCAGCAGATGGGTCACCTCGCCAGTCAACACCCATTTTATCAATTTCATCAAGTAGAAATACAGGATTTTTTGACTTTGCTTTTCTCATCGACTGAATTATTCTTCCTGGTAAAGCGCCGATGTATGTCCTTCTGTGTCCACGGATCTCTGCTTCATCTCTAACTCCACCAAGTGAAACGGAAACAAAATTTCTTCCTAATGCACGGGCAATAGATTTTGCAATTGAAGTTTTACCAACTCCAGGTGGACCTACAAAACATAATATTGGCCCTTTTAATTTCTTTACTCTTTTTAATACAGCAAGATATTCAATAACCCTTTCTTTGACTTTTTCTAAACCATAGTGGTCTTCATCTAAAATTTGTTTTGCTTTATGAATATTTAAAACATCTTGTGTTTTTACACTCCAAGGAAGTGATATCAACCAGTCTAAATATGTCCTTACAACAGTTGCTTCTGGTGAATAAGGCATCATTTTCTCAAGTCTGGAAAGTTCTTTTTCTGCAACTTCTTCTACTTCTTTTGGCATCTTTGCCTGTTTTATTTTTTCCTTTAATTCATCAATTTCTTTAGCAAAATCATCCTTTTGTCTCAATTCTCTTTGTATTGCCTTCATCTGCTCAGTCAGATAATACTCTTTCTGTGCTTTCTCTATTTGTGCTTTTACTCTTGCCTGCAGTTTTTCCTCTACTTTAAGTATTTCTTTTTCAGCAATGACATGTTTTATTGCTAACTCTAATCTTTGTTTTAAATCTACTGCTTCTAAAATTTGTTGTTTATCAGGTATTTTTAATGGAAGATATGAGATGATAGTATCAACAAATTTGCTTGGTTCAGTTATACTTTGTAATGAAAACAGTATTTCTTGTGGAAATTTTCTGTTTATCTTTATGTATTCTTCAAATTCTTCTTTTGTTTGTCTATACAAAGCTTCTATTTCAACTGGATTATATTTTTCAGGTTTGTCTTTTAAAATATTGAATTTTGTTTCAATATATCCTTTTGCAGTATAAGTAAATTCTGTAATCTCAACTCTTTCTAATCCTTCAATCAAAATTTTTAATGAGCCATCAGGCATTCTTAAAGATTGTAAAATCTTTACTAATGTACCAACTTTATAGACATCTTCAAATTTTGGTTTTTCAATAGATGGTTTTTTTTGACAGCTCACAATTAAAAGTTTATCTTGTGTAGATAATGCATTTTCAGCAGCGCGTATGGAAATCTCTCTACCAAGATTTAATGGAATTATAGAATAAGGAAAGACAACAGTATCCCTTAAAGGAACGAAAGGTAGTATGTTTGGATATATATTTTTTTCCATAGTTTATGCTATTTTTTGTTGTAGTTTAGTTTGTTTTTTAATATGTATAGGTTTTGCTTTACCTAAGACAACATCTGAATTAATTATACATTTTGATACTGTTTTATCTTCAGAAAGTTCATAAATTTCATTTATTAGGATGTTTTCTAAAATAGTTTTTAATCCACGAGCTCCTGTACCACGTTGTTTTGCTAAGTGAGCAATTGAAGAAATAGCGTCATCAGTAAATTCCAACTCCACACCTTCAAGTTCAAACATTTTTTGATATTGTTTAATTAATGAATTTTTAGGTTTTGTTAGTACATATTTTAGTTCTTCTTCAGACAACTCATAAGTTACTGCTACTACAGGTAATCTTCCAACAAGTTCTGGTATCAAACCATATTTTATTAAATCTTGAGGTTGGATATGTTTATACCATTGTGTATTTTTTTCTTCTTTTATCTCACCAATAAACCCAATTTTCTTTTTATTGATTCTGTCTTCTACAATTTTTTGTAGTCCTTCAAAAGCACCACCGCAGATAAATAGTATATTTTTTGTATTAACAGGTATGAATTCTTGATAAGGATGTTTTCTTCCACCTTGAGGTGGTACATTTGCAATTGTGCCTTCAAGAATTTTTAACAATGCCTGTTGCACTCCTTCTCCTGAAACATCTCTTGTTATAGAAGTTGAGTCGCTTTTCCTTGAAAGTTTATCAATTTCATCTATGTATACAATTCCACATTCCGCTGATTTTATATCAAATTTAGCTGACTGTAACAATCTCAATAAAATATTTTCAACATCCTCGCCTACATAACCAGCCTCGGTATAAACAGTAGCATCTACTATTGCAAAAGGAACATTCAACATTTTAGCTAATGTTTCTGCTAAAAGCGTTTTTCCATTTCCTGTTGGTCCTATTAATAAAATATTAGATTTTTGTATTTCAACTTCATCATCTTTTAGAAAAAATATGCGTTTATAGTGGTTATATACTGCAACAGAAAGTATCTTCTTTGCTTCTTCTTGTCCTATCACATATTGGTCTAAATATGATTTTATTTTTTTAGGTGATGGTAATGTTTCTATGGATTTCTTTTGTGTAGGTGTTTGTTTTAATCTTTTTAGAAGTTCGTAAGAAAATGTTATACAGTCTTCACAAATATAAACATCATTTTTGCCAATAAATTTTAACTCAGATTGTGTTTGTCCGAGTTGTTTGTTACAAAGTGAACAAAAAATTTTTTCTTTCATAATTATTTAATACTTTTTCTACTTGTGATTACTTCATCAATTATACCATATTGTTTTGCTTCTTCTGCCGACATATAAAAATTTCTTTCTGTATCTTGTCTAATTTTTTCTATAGGTTGTCCTGTGTGTTTTGCAAGTATCTCTATTAGTTTTTCTTTTGTATGTATAAGTTCTTTTGTTTCAATATCTATATCTGTTACAGAACCGCTCAAACCTTCACCATATATTAATGGTTGGTGTATCATTATCCTTGCATGTGGTAAAGCAAATCGTTTGCCTTTAGTACCTGCAGCAAGTAAAAGTGCTCCAAAACTCATTGCCATTCCAACACAAACTGTTGTTATGGGACAACTTATATACTGCATTGTATCATATACTGCAAGTCCAGCTGTTACCATTCCACCTGGTGAATTAATATATAGATATATGTCTTTGTTAGGATCCTCGCTTTCAAGATACAAAAGTTGTGCTATTACTAAATCAGCAATATCAGTAGTTATTGTGCCACCATAACCACCTACAAAAATAATTCTATCTTTTAATAATCTTGAAAATATATCATAACCAACTGCTGCACCTTGGTTCCATCTTTCTATTATAGTAGGGACTATTGCAGGCATATTTTACACCCCCGTTTTAGTTTATTAGTTAATAGTTCATAGTTAATAGTTATTAGTTCAGAGTTATTAGTTCAGAGTTTTATAACTCATAACTAATAACTCATAACTAATTTCACTTATTTGTTACATCTACTTCTTTAATCTTAGCATTTGAAATTATCACATCTAATAGCTTTTCTTCTAATATATTTGATGCAATAGTGTCAAAATTTTTTTCAAAATATTCATCAATTTCTTTTTCTCTTCCGGGGTATAATGCTAAAAGTTTACCTTTTTCTTTTTCCAAAAGCTCTTTTGTGATTTCAATTTTTTCTTCTTGAATTATTTTTTTCAAAATATATTTTAACTTTATTTCATCTTGAGCTTTTTTTAATAAATTTTTAGTTTGTTCTTCATTAAGTTTAAAATCTTCTTCTTTTCCACCACGAGATATAAAGTTTTGCTTTAAAGAATCTAAAATTTCATTGTAATGATTTTTTACTTCAGTTTCAGGTAGTGGGAAGTCATGTTGTTCAATCAGTGTTTCATAAATCTGTTTTTTTAGTTTTTGGTTAGCTCCTTTTTCAAATTCTTCTTTTAAAGAGTTTTTTATTGCCAACAGTAATTCTTCTTTATTATTATATCCTAAATCTTTAGCAAAATCATCATTGAATTCTGGTAAAATTTTCTGCTTAATTTCTACAAGTTCCACTTCTATATCTACCTGCTTTTCTTTACTATCTTTTTGAGAAAGTTCAGCTTTTTGTTCCATTCTTATCAATTTCTTACTACCTTTTTCCATCCCAACCATACCTTCTTTTAAACTTTTTGGTATATTATCTTCTGCAAGGTTTAAAAGAACATTTTTTCCTTCAAGATTTTTCATCTCTTTTCCATCAGAAAAAATTTTGTAGTTTATTACACAAAAAGTTTTACTTGAAGGTAGAATATCTTGTTCTGTTATCACATTTTTTTCTGACGGAATAAGTTTTGCATTATTTTCTTTTAATTGTTCTATAATTTTGTCAATATCTTTTTGTGTGACATTTTTTATTTCCTTTTTGAGTTTTAATCCTTTGTAAGATTTAAGTTTTACTTCAGGTTCTACTTCTAATGTCGCCTCATATTCAAAACTGTTATCTTCTTTTAGATTTAATTTTTCTATTTTTAAAGTGTCAGCAACATAGTTAAGATTATTTTCTTTTAATATTTGTGGCAGTGTTTCATTTATAACTTTACTTATGGTTTTTTCTTTTAAAATTTCTGAGAACCTTTTTTTAATTATTTCAATTGGTACTGTTCCTTTTCTAAAACCAGGAATTTCTGTTTCTCTTTGTAATTCTACACAACAATTTTCAAAATAATTTTCAAAGAAATTTTTTTCAACCTGTATTTTTATTTTTAATTTGCACTGAGATAATTTTGAAATTTCTGTTTTTATATTTTTCATAATAGTTATCCTTTTATAAAAATTTTTATAATGCCGCGAGAGGGAGTTGAACCCTCACTCCTTAACGGAACACGGTCCTAAGCCGTGCGCGTCTGCCAATTCCGCCATCGCGGCAGGCAAACAACAATTATTACTATTTTTTTTAAAATATGATTTCAATACTTAATAAAAACTTTCTTTTTAACAACTCTTAATCCTAAACTCACAACTCATAACTCTGAACTAATAACTCATAAACTAAAACTAAATTATTGACATTTTCTAAATAATTTGGTAAAAAATAACAAAAATAATAAGAAGATGGAAAATTTTGGCAAAATACAAAATTTTTAAAGATAGGAGAAATATATGCTAAAAAGATTAGAAATCTACGGATTTAAATCTTTTGCAGAAAAAACTGTTCTAAATTTTGAGGATTCAATAAATGGTATAGTAGGACCCAATGGTTCAGGTAAGTCAAATATTGTGGATGCGATAAAGTGGTGTTTAGGTGAGCAATCTTTAAAAGAGATAAGAGCAAAGAATCCTTTAGATGTGATTTTTGCTGGTTCTGAAAGCAAACCTCCTTTGAACTACTCTGAAGTTACAATTACTTTTGATAATCAAAGAGGGATTTTTCCAATTGATTATGAAGAAATTTCTATCACAAGAAAAATTTATCGTAATGGAGAAACAGAATATTTTATAAATAGAGCGCCTTGTAGATTGAAAGATATAAAAGATTTAATTTTAGATACTGGTTTAGCTTCAGATGGTTATAGTATTATTCCACAAGGTAAAGTTGAATTTGTTGTTTCAGCGAAACCAGAAGAAAGAAGATTGTTATTTGAGGAAACAGCTGGAATTTCAAAGTATAAAGTTAAAAGGGAAGAGGCTTTAAGAAAACTTGAGCGTGTGAAACTTGATATGGCCAGGGTTGAAGATATTCTTGCGTATTTGAAAGAGCAGATGGCTTCGTTGGAACAGGCGGTTAAAAAAGCAAAAAATTATCAAAAATACAAACAAGAGTTACAGATGTTGGAGTGTATAAATGCGATAATTCAAGTACAAAATATAGAAGAAGAGTTAAAAAATGTAGAAGAGTTATATATAAAGCTAAATTCTGAGTATACTTCTTTAGCTACAGAGATTACTACAAAAGAGGCACATCTTGCTGAGTTAAAAACTAATATCATAGAAACAGAAAAAGAATTTATGAGACTTAAAGATGAAGTTGCTTCTTTAGAGACCCAGATATCACTAACAACCCAGAAAATTGAAAATTATAAAAACGATTTAGTTAAATCTGACCAGGATATAAGTAAGATAAACGAAGAGATAGAAACATTAAAGACAAGAAATCAAACATATAGTTTTCAATTGGAAGAACTTAAAAACAAAAAAGAGAATTTTAAAGAAAATATAAGTAAGCTGCATGATGAAAAACAAGCATATCAACAAGAGTATGATAAATATAAATCAGAAATAAGTGAAAAACAAGAGGTTGTAAAACAAAAAAATAAATTATTGACTGAGATTTCATACAAAAGAGCAAAACTTCGTAACGACGTCTCTTCTCTTACAAAAGAACTACAAAATCTGCATTTAGAAGAAAATAGCAACAAAAAAGATATTGAAGCAAACAAAAAAGATTTACTTTCAACTCAACAAGAAATTGAACAGATTTTGTCTAATTTGTCTGAATTAGAAGCTAAAAGTTCCTGTATAAAAGACATAATGTCAATTCTAACTAAGGAAATAAATACTATAGAGGGACAAATAAAAGAGAAACGAGATTTGTTAGAAGAGAAAAATAAAGAATTTTATCTACTTAATTCTAAATTAGAAAATGTTAACTCTAATTTTTCTTTATATGGAACAAATGTAAATAGAATAGTAAAATTTTTAGAAGAAAAGAACTTAGCAAATTTATGCTTACCTATTAAGTCAATATTAAAGATTTCTTCAGATTACTATCCTTTACTTTTTAGTTATTTGGGTAATAAGTTGTTTTGGTTTGTTGTAGAAAAAGAAGAAGATGCTAAAAAAATTATAGAGTTGATAAAAGAAAATTCTTTAGGTTTTGCTACATTTGTTATAAAAGAAAAGATAGATAAAATGTCTAATGAAGCAATAGGCTATGTGGATGAGAAGATTTTAACTATGATTAATTATGAAGAAAGTTTTAGTAAAGTCATTAAGTTTCTTTTTCTAAATGCTACTTTTGATGGAGAGGAGATAAAGACAGATTTTGTAATTCATGGTGGTAAAGAAAATACTAATGAAAAAATTGAAGATTTTTATTCACTTGAAGCAAATCTTAATTCTGTCTCACAAGAGATTATAAAAATTGAAGATGAGATACAGATCTTATCTAAAAAATATCAAGAAAATTTGGAGCAGAAAAATTTAAAAGAAAAAGAACTTTTTTCAATTGAAACTCAGATTAAACAATTGTATCAGCAGAAATCGCAAAAAGAAGAATATTTATCATCTTTGACAGAGTTAGATAAGATTTTAAATACAAATTTTGAAAAATTACAACAACAAATATCCGAAGTTGAAAAACAAATTGAAACTTTAAATTCAGAGATAAAAAATTTGGATGAAGAAGAAAAAGCAATAAGAAAAGAAATTGATGAGATGATAGCCTTGATATCAAAGTTGCAATCAGAGAAAGTTGTAGATGAATATTTAAAAATTTCTTCAGAGTATGTCCGTATTGAAGAGCAATATAATAATATTATCACAGAGATTGAGACTAAAGAAAATTTGATAAAAACAAACTTAGAAAAAATTTCTATATTAGAGAAAGAAATTGAAGAAATAACTGAATATAAGGAGAAAATAAAACAAAGTATTCTTGAAGAAGAAAACAACTTAGATTTGTTTCTTAAAAAACGCGAAGATGTGACAAAAGAAATAAATATAGTTGCTTCAAAACTTGAACAACAAAGAACAGAGATTGTACAAATTGAGGAAAATATTAAAAGTTTGTTAGCACAAAAAGAACAACTGCAACAACAGATTAATAGTATTGAAATTCAAAAAAATACATTGTTAAATTCGAAATCCAACTATATAAATTGGTTACAAGAAAAATATTCTTTAAGTTTTGAAGAAGCTAAGGAGATGTATGCGGATAGTGGTATTAAAGAGGTTGATTTACAACAAATTGAGAAATTAAAAAAACGGATTGATTCTATGGGCTCGATCAACTTAGCAGCGCCTGAAGAATATGCTCAATTGGAAGAAAAGTACAATCTTTTAGTAACCCAACAACAGGATTTAATAAAGGCACAACAGGATTTGAAAGATACAATAGCAAAAATCAATCAACAGATAAGTGAAAACTTTAAGGAAACATTTAGTAAAGTTAGGGATAATTTCAAAAATCTTTGTAAGATATTGTTTGAAGGTGGTAATGCTGATTTAATTTTAACTAATGAAGATAACATTTTAGAAGCTGGCATAGAAATAATGGTACAACCTCCTGGCAAAAAACATCAAAATATAAATCTTTTATCAGGTGGAGAAAAATCTTTAGTTGCTATTGCTTTACTTTTTTCATTTTTTATGGTGAAACCATCTCCTGTGTGCATATTAGATGAATCAGATGCCCAACTTGATGAAACTAATGTTGTTAGATTTATGAAACTTTTAAGAGAGTTTTCAAAAGATACAAAGTTTATTGTTATAACACATAATACAAGGACAATGGAGTTTTTAGATACATTATATGGTATAACGATGGAAGAACTTGGTGTTTCAAAAGTTATTGCGATTAGACTTCAACATGCAGAAGTTGCTGTATAAATTATAGATGTTTACTTACGAAATCAACGGAATAAGAATATCTTTCCCTAAGAATATAAATCAGTTAATTAGAACAATTGATAAAGTTATATCAAATACATTATACCCTTGCCAGATTGTTACTTTAAACACACTTATATATCTTCAAACAAAACTAAATTATTTAACTTATCAAGCTGTAAAAAGTTCTTTAGTTATACCGGATTCCTTTGGGATAAGTTTTTGTACATCTTTATTTAGTTTGAGATTTTTGAAAAAATATCCGGGGATAGAACTTATCCATTATTTGTGCCTTTTAGCAAAACAAAAAAATTATAAATTGTATTTATTAGGTGCAAAACAAGAAGTTGTTGAAAAAGCAGGAGATGTTTTAAAACAACGGTATGGAGTTAATATAGTTGGGATTCATCACGGGTACTTTTTTAAACCAAAAGATTTAAGTTACGAAGTCATAGAAGATATAAATAAAAAATCTCCAGATATTTTGTTAGTAGGTTTGCCAACTGAGATACAAGAAGGTTGGATTTATGAAAATTTAAAGAAATTAAATTGTAAGATAGTTATAGGATTGGGAGGAAGTTTTGATGTTATAAGTGGAAGGATTTTTCGTGCACCAAAAATTTTTAGATTTCTTAATATGGAATGGTATTACAGGTTATTACTTGAACCATGGAGGATTAAAAGAATAATAAAATTACCACTTGCTTTTATTCTTTTGTTTTTTGATTGTGTTAAAGGATTACTAAAATGGAAACAAGTAAGATAATTATTTCAAAATGCAATTCTTATGATTTCAATGAAATTTATTCTGTTTTGGAAAAACACATTAAATTTTTTCAATTTGAAAAATTTTATAATAAAAAAATTCTGCTTAAGCCAAACCTTCTATCCGCACAAAAACCCGAAAAAGCAGTAACCACGAATCCTGAATTTTTGCGCGCCGTAATAAAATTGTTTAAAAGTTTTAATTGTGAAATATTAGTAGGAGATAGCCCGTCAACTCTGAATTTTGAAGAAGTAATAAAAGAGACAGGTATTAAAAAAGTTTGTGAAGAAGAAAAAGTTGAAATATTAAATTTGACAACTTATCCAAAGATAGAATTTGATTTTAACAAGTTTGGCATAGAAAAAATTTTTATATCTAAAATAGTAGAAGAAGTTGATTTTATAATAAACTTACCAAAACTTAAGACACATTCTTTGATGCTATTTACTTGTGGAATAAAAAATATGTATGGGTTAGTGCCTGGGTTAGTAAAGTCAAAATATCATAAATGTGCTTTAAACCCTAAGGATTTTTTTGAATTTCTTTATGCTGTGTATAGTTATAAAAAACCAGAGTTGACATTTGTTGATGGTATTTTAGGAATGGATGGAGAAGGACCTTCTGGTGGAAATATAAAACAGTTTGGGGTTATAATTACTTCAGATAATGCTGAAAGTATAGATTTGTTTTTGTCAGAAGAAATCTTTAAGAATAGATTTTACAAAGATATTTTATCTAAAAAAACTTACAAGATAATAAATCTTGATTTCCCTTTGCAAAAATTGAGATTGACTCCACCAAAGACATTTTGGTTAGTTTTTAATTTTCCTAAATGGTTCTCAAATTTAACAAGATACATTCTTAATTTTTATCCTAAAATTTTAAAAGAAAAATGTAAAAAATGTGGCAAATGTTGGCAGATTTGTCCTAAAAAAACAATAAAATATTTAAATGGTTTTTATTTTATTGATAAAAAAGGTTGTATTTCTTGTTTCTGTTGTGCTGAAGTTTGTCCATATAATGCGGTAAAGATTAAAAGAAATTTCGTATTTGATTTAATTATGAAGCTAAGAGAGTTGATTTTTAGATAAAAATTTTGTATAATTTTTAAAATGAATTTTGAAGAAATAAAGGATAGGTTCTTTAAGTTGAGAAATGAGATAGAACAGTTTGGAAGAGATATTAGGATTGTTGTTGTGACAAAGTATGTGTCTGATTTAGATGTTATCTCTAAATTGTCAGAGATAGGGGTTGTGGATATTGGAGAGAATTATGCCCAAGAGATGGAGTATAAATATAAAGAATTAAAGAATAAAAACTTTCCTGTAGATAAATATAAATGGCATTTCATTGGTCACCTTCAAAAGAATAAAGTAAAAAAAGTTGTCCCTATATCTTGCCTTATTCAATCAGTTGATTCTGTTGAGCTTTTAGAAAAAATAAATTTAGAAGCACAAAAATTTAACAAAGTTCAAAATTGTCTTTTGGAACTAAAGGTTTCAGATGAGCCTACGAAATTTGGAATTGAAGAAGAAAAAATACATCAAGTAGTAGAAAAAATAATTTTGTTAGGTTTGTCTAATATATCTATCTGTGGTCTTATGACGATGGCTCCATATTTTGAAAATCCAGAAGACACGCGCCATTATTTCAAAAAAGCATATAAGGTATTTTGTGATTTAAGAAAGAAGGTTAAAAACTTTGACATTCTTTCAATGGGTATGAGTAATGACTATATCGTGGCTTTGGAAGAAGGTGCTAATATGATAAGAGTTGGAAGTTTATTGTTCGGCCAAAATAGTTCATCCCGCAAATTGCGGGATTAGTTCATAGTTTGATTAGTGATTAGGAGACAAAGTATGAAAAAAGTAGGGATTATAGGGTGCGGAAATATGGGAAAGGTTTTAATTGATAGTTTGGTTAATTTTGTTGGTAGAAAAAATATTTTTTGTTTTGATATAGATGAGAAAAAAGTTTTGGAGATTAAGAATAAATACAAAGTTAACATACTTTCTTCAAATAAAGGTTTAGTTTTAAACTCAGACTTTATAATTTTAGCAGTAAAACCACAACAGATAAAAGAAGTTTTAGAAAAAATAAAAGATTTCATAGATGATAAAAAAGTAGTTATATCTATTGCCGCTGGGATAAAAATTAAATTTTTAGAAAAATTTTTGAAGCAGAAACAAATTGTGCGTGTAATGCCAAATTTGCCATTAAAAGTTGGTTTAGGTATATCTGCTATATGTAAAAATAAATTTTGTAAGAAAGAAAATTATGAATTTGCTAAAAAAATTTTTTCTATTAAGGGAGAAGTTGTTGAAATAAAAGAAAGGTTTTTTGATTTAATTACTGCAGTTTCAGGTTCAGGTCCGGCTTATATTTTTTATATTTCTGAGATAATACAGAAGGTAGGAATAAAATTAGGATTGCCTAAGAAGTTTGTACCACAACTTGTTAATTTAACAATTTTAGGCGCAGCTAAGATGTTGAATGAGGAGAAAATTGCAGCAGAAGAACTAAAAAAGGCGGTAGCTTCAAAAGGTGGAACAACAGAGCAAGCATTAAGTGTTTTTGAAAAATATAAAATTGAAAAAATTTTTTATAAAGCGATAAAAAAAGCATATATCAGAGCAAAACAACTCTCTGAATTGTTTGGTTCGTAGAGTTTTTCCCGTAAATTTGCCCGCCTTCTGCGGGACAGGCGGGATGAAGACACTGATGAGTATTTAGTAGGAAGTAGGAGAAGTTGTTAGGTATTTGTAGGGTACGGCTTCAGCCGTGCAAATATAGGTTTAATTCAGTGTATTCAGTGATTTCAGTGGCGAAATTGAACAGAACAAACAATAATAAGGGGTGAGAGTTATATGATTATAAAAGTTCGTGTATTACCAAATTCAAAAAATAATGAAATTGTTTCAAGAATAGGTACTGTTTTGCGTGTATGTGTAACAACAAAGGATGTGGATAGTGATGAAACGAATAATCTTGTGAAAAAAATTATAATGGAGTTTTTTGGTGTTAAAGAGAAAGATATACATCTGCGCAAAGGACATCGTGGAAAAGAAAAGACGATTGAGATAGAAGGCAAATCAGATGAAGAGATAAGACAGCTATTAGATTGTATACCATAATTGGTGGATGGGTGAATGGGTGGATGAGTAAAGTGAGGATTTGTTATGACAACATTGCCATTTTTTTGGAAAGACGCTCACTTTTATATTCTTGACCAAAGGAAACTTCCATTCAAAAAATTTTATATTAAATGTAAAACCTACCGGGATGTTATAAATTGTATAAAAAACATGGCTGTTCGTGGAGCTCCTGCAATAGGTATTGTGAGTGGTTATGGTATGTTTTTAGCCATTGAAAATTTTAAAAATGGAGATTTTAAAAAATACATTGAAGATGTAGCTAAAGAGTTTATATCCTGCCGTCCTACAGCTTATAATTTAACTTATGTAGTAAACAAAGTCAAAGATTATATTTATTCTTTAAAATTAGAAAAACCAACAAAGAAAGATTTGTTAAAAATATTTAAAAAAGTTGAGGAGATAAGAGAAGAAAACAAAAGGTCGTTACAGAAAATTGTTAAGTTTGGTTTAAGGGTTCTTAAAAAAAATTCTTGTGTTTTAACTCATTGTAATACAGGTGCTTTAGCATGTGGAGATATAGGTACAGCTTTGGGTATAATAATTGAAGGATACAAAAGAGGAAAAGTTAAATATGTTTATGTAGATGAAACAAGGCCATACCTTCAAGGAGCAAGGCTTACAATGTTTGAACTTATGGATGCAGGTGTCCCTTGTTGTATGATAACAGATAATATGGCAGGATATGTTATTAAAGAGAAAAAAGTTGATTGTATAATAATTGGTGCGGATAGAATCGCAAAAAATGGTGATACTGCAAACAAGATTGGGAGTTATTCTCTTGCTATTTTAGCTAAATATCACAATATACCATTTTATGTTGTTGCTCCAACCTCAAGTATTGATAAAAATATAGAAAGTGGTGAAGAGATAAAAATAGAATATAGAGACGAGGATGAAGTAAAATATATAAATGGTAAACTTATAACTTTAAAAAATGCAAAAGTAATACATCCTGCATTTGATGTTACTCCTGCAGAATTGATTACAGCAATTATTACAGAAGAAGGAATATTTAGGTATCCGTATAAGTTTAGTTATTAGTTGATGAGTTATTAGTTTTAAATTATACTGCAAATTTCTTTCCTATTATGAGGAATGATTTAAAATCATTTATAAAAAATATAAAAGATAAAAAAGTTTTATTTATTGGGGTTGGAAATGTTTTAAAAAGCGATGATGGAGTTGGATGTTATATAGTTGAGGAACTTAATAAAAAAATTTTAAAAACAAATTTTTATTTCATCAATGCAGGAGTTGTTGTTGAAAACTATTTAGGAAAAATTGTAGATATAAATCCAGATGTCATAGTATTTGTTGACACTTTAAAAGTAAATTTCCAAAGTGAACAAAAGAATAAATTTTTTATTTTTGAGCAAGAACAACTGCTGAATTATACATTTTCTACTCATAATATCTCATTATCTACAATAATAGAATTTTTGAATACTGAGTTTAAAGAAAAGTTTAATAAAGATGTAGGGATTTATATTTTAGGTGTTAAACCTAACTCTTTAGATTTTGGTGAAAGTTTAACTGAAGAAACAAAAAAGTTTGCTGATGAAATAATAGAAAACATTTATAGTTATTTATAGTTATTCGGGCTAAGAAAGGAGAAAAGGCATGCATGAACTAACTTATGCAAAAAATTTAGCATATATTATTTTTAAACAAATAAATGAAAAAAAACCTAAAAGAGTTAAAAGTATAACATTTGTTATAGGAAGTGCTTCGGGGATAGATAAAGAATTTTTAGAACATTCTTTTAAAGATCATATATTTAAAAATACAATATGTGAATCTGCAGAATTAATTTTTAAAAAAGAGGATCCAAAGATTAAATGTAAAAATTGTAATGAAGAATATAAAGAAGCAGTTTTAAGTTGTAGGTGTGGAAGTAGTGATTTTGATATAGTTTCTGGTAAAGATGTATATATTGAAAATATAGATTTTGAATTTTGAATTCTATGATAACAAAAAAAATTGAAGTTTATGGAAGGGTGCAATCTGTTGGTTTTAGACCATACATTTATAATCTTGCTAAAAAGATTGGGATAAAAGGTTATGTTAAAAATAAAACTTCATATGTAGAGATTGTAGTAAATGCAGAGGATGAACTTAGGATTGAAGAGTTTTTAAAGAATATAAAGAGCATACCATTACCTGCAAAAGTTGAAAAGGTTGTCGTTGAAGATTATGATGTTATATTTAATGATTTTTATATTTTAGAAAGCGAAGAAACCCAACCTCATCTTCTTTACATACCGGCTGAAATAAAAACTTGCCAAAATTGTTTAGAAGAATTATTTGACTCAAAAAATAGAAGATATTTCTATCCTTTTATTAACTGTACACATTGTGGACCAAGATTTACAATTATTAAAAAACTGCCATATGATAGAAAAAACACTACAATGGATGTTTTTTTAATGTGTGAAAAATGTGAGGAAGAATATAATAATCCTCAAAACAGAAGATTCCATGCACAGCCTAACTCTTGTTATGATTGCGGTCCTAATATAGAGCTTATAGATAACAAAAATAATATTTTGTTTAAAAAAGCAAAAGATTCAAAAGATATAGAAGAAATTTTAAAGTTTGTCGTGAATGAAATTTTGTCTGGCAAAATTTTTGCAATAAAGTCATATGGTGGTTTTCATTTGGTATGCGATGCTACAAATGATGATGCTGTTTTAAGGTTAAGGAAGTCAAAATATCGTGAGTTTAAACCTTTTGCTATGATGGCTGATAATGTAGGAACAATTAAAAAATATTGTTATGTTTCTTCAGATGAAGAAGAAGTTTTAAATTCTCCTCAAGCACCAATTGTTTTGTTAACTAAAAAAAGAGATGATGAAATTTCTAAATATGTTGCACCAGATAGCTTATATTTTGGTTTTATGTTGACATATACACCGCTGCAGTTTTTAATATTTTATTTTTTAAAAAAGCAAAAAAATATTCCTCTAATAATGACAAGCGGAAACATATCTGACGAACCTCAAGTTTATAAAGATGAAGATGCATATAATAAACTTTCAAACATAACGGATTATTTTTTAACTTATGATAGAGAAATAAATATTCGTTGTGATGATTCTGTCGTTAGAGTTTTTAAAAATGATTTGTGCTTTATAAGACGTTCAAGAGGTTACTCTCCCGAACCTTTGTTTCTCAACTTTGAATATAAAAAAGATATTTTATGTTTTGGTGCTGATTTAAAGAATACATTTTGTTTAGCAAAAAATAATTTTATAATATTGTCACACCACATCGGCGATTTAGATAATCTTGAAGCAATAGAGTCATATAAAAATTCAATAAAATATTATTTAGAAACATTTAAATTTAGACCAGAGGTTGTTGTTTGTGATTTACATCCATTATATATCTCTTCAAAAATAGCACAAGAGTTTGCAGAAGAAAATAATGTTGAAGTTTTAAAAGTTCAACATCATTATGCACATATGTTAAGTTGTATGTTAGACAACGAGATGTTTGATAAATCTATAGGTGTAATCTTTGATGGGACTGGATACGGGTTAGATGGTAAAATTTGGGGTAGCGAGTTTTTAGTAGGTGATACAAAAAGTTTTATTCGTAAAGGTCATTTTGATTATATTAAACTTTTATCTGGCGATTTAGGGATAAAACAACCATATAGAGTAGCAGTTGGATTTTTGTATGAAGAATATAAAGATAGAAATTTAATAAAAAAATTTTATGAAAAAATATTATCCGTAGATAAACTGCCAGATTTTGAAGATTTATATAGTTCGGTTAAGTTTTTGATTGATAACAAAATAAATATTGCTGAGGTCTGTGGTATTGGAAGAATTTTTGATGTTGTAGGTGTTTTTTGCGGAGTCGGAGTTTTAAATTATTATGAAGGGCAGATTTCTACTCTGTGTGAATTTTATGCAACAAAAAAATTTAAGGAAATAAAAAACAAAGATTTGTTTTATAGTTATGAGATAAAAAATGAAGATGGTATTTATGTATTAAATACAAGAGGGTTGCTTAAAAAAATTTTTGAAGATGTTTTTTTAAATAGTGAAAATATAGAAAATGTTTTGGCAAAGTTTCATCTTACTTTAATTTATATCACTACTGATATTTTGTTGAAAATCAGAGATGAATTAGGTATAAATAAAATAGTAATCTCAGGTGGAGTTTTTCAAAACAAAATTTTGTTTGAAACTTTGGTTGAGTTGTTAAAAAAAGAAAATTTTGAAGTGTATTATCACAAAAGGTTTCCGACAAACGATGGAGGTATCTCAGCAGGACAATCTTTGGCAGCGAGTGTGGATGAGTAGATGTGTGGATGTGTGAATGAGTTGATGAGTTAATGAGTTTTGTAGAGTTTTTTGACTCATAACTAATAACTCTGAACTATATTATGAACAACTTAACGAAAAAAGAAAAACAAGCAGTTAAAGAACTTGTTGATGAACTAAAAAAACTTTATGGTGATAATTTAAGTTGTGTTATACTTTATGGTTCAAAAGCAAGAGGTGACGCTGATAGCGGATCTGATATAGATGTATTAGTTGTTTTAAAAAAGATGACTTCAAGATATGAAGAAATAAAAAAAATTGTAGAGATAACAAGTCCTATTTGTTTAAAATATAATGTTTTACTATCAGTTTTGCCAAAAGAAGAAAACAAATTTAATTCAGATTATAAAACAATATTTATACATAATGTACTAAAAGAGGGAATTAGAGTATTATGACTAAAAATGATGAGATTAAAAAACTTTTAGAAAAAGCTGTAAAAAATTTAGAAGCTTCTAAAAAAGATATTCAAGACGGTTTTTTTGACAGTGCTGTCTCCCGAGCTTATTATGCTGTATTTTATTCTGCTGAAGCGTTGTTGCTTACAAAAGATTTAAGGTTTTCAAAACATTCAGCAGTTCATTCTGCATTTGGTGAGTATTTTGCTAAAACATCAGAGGTGGAACCAAATCTACATAAAATTTTATTAAAAGCATTTGAATTAAGAAGTAGCGGTGATTATGATTATATGGAAGAGATAGCAAAAGAAGAAGCAGAGGATATTTTAAAAGATGCGGAATATTTTGTGAATGAAATAAGGAAAAAGTTAACGGACTTTTTAAAATAATCATTCAACAAAGTGTTTATGACAGAGATAAAAGAATTTCAGCCATTGGTTTATAATTTGGAAAAACTTAATAAGTTAAAGATAGATTTTAGAGATGTTGTTTGTCCACCATATGATGTTATTTCGCCACAACAACATCGGGTTCTTTTAAGAAGAAAATATAATTTTGTGAACCTTGAGTTGCCAAAAGGTAAAGGAGATGAAAAATACAAAAATGCAAAGAAAACATTATATTTGTGGCTAAGAAGTAAAATATTAATAAAACAAAAAGAACCAGCTGTTTATATCTATCAACATAAATTTTCGTATCCTGAAGAGACAGATAAATTTTATACTCGTGCAGGGATTTTTTGTTTAGTAAGTAGCGATTTAGAATATAAAACAATACTTCCTCATGAAGAAACAAAACCAAAACCACTTGAAGATAGATTAAAACTAATTTCTACTTTAAACATTCAAACTTCACCTCCATTTTTTCTTGTAGAAGATGAAGATAAAAAGTTTTACACAAGAATTTTAGATCTTGCAAACAAAAAATTTCTTTTTTTAGAATTTAAAGATACAAGTGGCAATGAACACAAGATTTATCGTATAGTTTCAGGAATGAAAGAGTTAAATTGGATAAAAAATTTTGTTAAAGAAAGAAATTTATATATAGCGGATGGACATCATAGATATAAAGTTATTTGTGAGTATTTAAGAAAAATTAAAAAACAGTATTTGATGGGATATATATGCTCACTTTCTGATGAAGGATTATTGATTTTGCCTACACATAGAGCTGTTGCTGGGAAGTATATAATTGAAGAGGTTAAAAAATTTTTTGATATTTTAGAGTGGGATGGTAGGACACAACCTAAAATTTTGTTTTACTGTGAAGGTGAGTTTAAAGTTTTAAAATTGAAACATAAACTTAAAAATGTTCCAAAAATACTCTCTGATTTGCCATATGTGGTGCTTAACGAGACAATATTTAAAAATTTTTCAAAAGAGCAGATTTTTTATCATCAAGAGATGAAAGGGGTTGTGAGTTTTGCTGATAAGTATAATGGTTGTGCTTTTATCCTACCACCAGTTTCAAAAGAAGAATTTTTGCAAGTTGTAAAAAACAAGTTAGTTTTTCCTCCTAAGACAACATACTTTTATCCTAAGGTGATAAGTGGAGTTTTTTGTTATGGTTTAGATGAGTGATTAGGGGGGTAGGGGCGAACTTTTAATGTTTTGAATAATTTTTTTATATTTTAGACGAAAAATTTGATGTAAAATTTTTGTAAAGTAAAATTTTTTAAAATTTTGTTGACAAATTTAGATTTTGTTTATATATAAAATAAGTGGAAAGTTGGCTTAAAGAAAGGAGTAAGTTAAATAAAAGTAAAGATTAAGTTTTTTTGATGAAAAAAATATTAAGGTTAATAATTTTGATGGTCTTAATAGTAATTTGCTTACCAAAGGGTAATTTTGTATCTCATCAAAATTTTGATAAAATCTTCAACTTAGAACCACTTAATTTTTTTGATGCAAGGGATATAAATAACCAACCTTTATCTTCAGAAGATTTGAAGCAGTTGTTTGTTGGAACAATTTACACATATTTTGTGGAGGAAGAACTTTTGAGTTTTAAATCAATAACAGCGATATTGTTGAAACCATTTGCTGATTTTTGGATTGTGAAAGAGCTTATAAAGTTTTTCATAGAAAAAGTTTGTTATTTGTTTAATAATTTAAGGAAATTTTTAAAGATCAGTATAAATTTATTTCAAGCCACGCTCTTTTTATTTAGCATACTTTTCTATTTTAAAACACACCTTATAATTTATCGCCTTCCTTTAGTAGTTTTAAGGTGCTGATTTAACTCTTAAACCCCTGCCTGTTTATATAAAAACAGGCAGAAGATACCTATAAAAAGTCCCGTGGTCTATCCACACACGACCACAGAAGGGATAGTAACTCGGGACTAATTATAGGTATTAAAGGGTTAAGGGTGAATCAGCACCTTGAAAACTTAAAATCTTAAAAAATGTAGGGCAATGCTTTAGCATTGCATATAATTGTTTAATGCAAACTTAAAAGTTTGCCCTACGTTTATCATTTTGATTTTGTAGGCGCACCATTTATGGTGCGGAAGATACGCAATCCCGCAATTTGCAGGACTGCGGCTACAAATAAATTTTGAATAAAATTATGAACAAAGAAAAAATTTTGTGGAAAGATAGCAAAAGGTTAATATTGTTGGTTATCAGTTTGTTTTTCTACAACACAATTTTTTGTCAGCAAAATATAAATGTTTTTGCTAAGATATATAACCTTAAAAGCAAAAATATGAATGCAAAAAAATTGTTGACAAGGATATAAGGGGGGAACAATGAAATACCGTGTAATTATTGAACAAGATGAAGAGGGTATGTATATAGCAGAATGTCCAAGTTTACCCGGTTGTATTTCACAAGGTAGAACTCGTGAAGAAGCATTGAAAAACATAAAAGAAGCTATTGAGGGATATTTAGAGAGTTTGGAAAAACATAATGAACCGATACCGCCATCAATAGAAGAAGAGATTGTTGAGGTGACAAAGTAATGACAAAATTGCCCGTTGTTTGTTTCAGGTAGAGAAGTAATGAAAGCATTAAGAAAGATTGGTTATGAGATTGATCATCAAAAAGGAAGTCATATGATTTTAAGAAATATTAATCCTCCTTATCGTAGGTTAACTGTCCCAGACCATAAAGAAATTGCGAAAGGGACATTAAGAGCAATAATTAGACAAGCAGGTTTGACGGTAGAAAAATTTATAGAGTTGTTAGAAAAATAAAAAAATGAAAAAGAGTGGTCAGCAAAAAATAAACAACGGGTTAAAAAATCTGGTGGTGCGTGAAGATATGCATACTAAGGTTTGCGGTTTAAAGATAAATTTCAAAAGGTAAAAACAAAATTATGAACAAAAGAAAAATTTTGTGGAAAAATAGTAAAATGTTGATGTTGTTTGTCCGTTTATTTTTATACAACATAGTTTTTTGTCAGCAAAATATAAATATTTCTGCGGAGATATCTAACCTTAAAAGCAGAAATATTAATGCAAAAAGTTGTTGATGAGGATATAAGGAGGATAAAGATGAACAAATTGAAATTAATTAAACCAAAATTTATAGTTGACAAAAATGGCAAGAAAGAGGCAGTGGTTTTAAGTTATGAAGAGTATAAAAGGATATTAGAAGATCTTGAAGATTTACGCGATGTTGCTATAAGACAGAAGGAACCTTCACGCCTTTTTTCTGATTATCACAAAGAACGGATGAAGAAAAAATGAAATATACAATAAAGATAAAAAAATCTGCTGAAAAAGAATTAAATGTGTTACCTCTGAAAATTTATAAACAGATAGCTTCGCATATATTTATGTTAGAAAATAATCCGAGACCGCTAAATAGTGCGAAGTTGAAAGACAATGTATATAGAATACGTGTTGGAGATTATCGTATAGTTTATTTAATAGATGACAAAAACAAAATTGTAGAAATTATAAAGTTAGGACATAGAAGAGAAGTATACAGAGGGTTATAAATAATGATGAATAAAGTTTTATAACTTGAACCAAAAAATGTCAATGCAAGAAAATTGCTGACGAGGATATAAGGAGGGGAACAATGAAATACCGTGTAATTATTGAACAAGATGAAGATGGTATGTATATAGCAGAATGTCCGAGTTTACCCGGTTGTATTTCACAAGGTAGAACTTGTGAGGAAGCATTGAAAAACATAAAAGAAGATGTTGAGGGATGTTTAGAGAGTTTAGAAAAACATAATGAGCCGATAATATTTAGTGGAGGTGAGTAGAAAAAAATGAATAAAACAATTAAAGCGTATATTTATCGTGGAGAAAAATACTATATTGGTGAATGTGTAGAGATAAGTGTTGTGACACAAGGTAAAACTGTTGATGAAACTATCTCTAACCTTCGTGAAGCAATAAGTTTACATTTAGAAGGCGAGAATCTTGAAGAATTAGGGTTATCTCCTGAACCAAATTTGTTAATTATTATGGAGGAACCAATAAGTGTCGCCTAAGTTAAAAGTTTTGTCAGGAAAAGAAATTTTATCAATATTTCAAAAACTTGGTTTTCAAAAAGTTGCTCAACGGGGAAGTCATGTGAAATTAAGAAGGATTAGCCCAACTGGTGAAAAACAAACTTTAACTATTGTTTTGCATGATGAATTAGACAAAGGAACAATAAAAGCAATATATAGGCAGGCAATGAAATTTTTCCCGGAAGAAATACTTTATAAAGAGTTTTATACGGAATAAAAAATGAAAACAGGTGGTCAGCAAAAAATGAACAACGGGTTAAAAAATTTGGTAGGTGCACCGTTTATATAGATTTTGTAGTTTCAGCACCTTGTGCTGATATAAATGAAAGGATTGGTTCAGATACAGATGCATTGAATGCAGCGTAAGACGCTGTGACTACAAATAAATTTTGAACAAAATTATGAACAAAGAAAAAATTTTGTTGAAAAATAGCAAGAGGTTAATATTGTTGGGTATCGCTTTGTTTTTCTATAACACAGTCTTTAGCCAGCAGAATATAAATCTATCTGCAGAGATAAAGAATCTTAAAAGTAAAGATTTTAATAAAAAACTTGCTGCAATTGATAAAATTGGTAAATCAAGAGATAAAAGATATACTGCTGAGTTGGTTAATGAGTTGAAAGTTCAAAAGAATCCACAAGTAAAAGCAAAGATTGTAGAATCTCTTGGTAACACAAAAGATGATGAGTTTGTATCTGAACTTACTTTTGTGGTTAAAGACAAGAAAGAAGATTTAACAGTAAGAGAAACAGCAGTGATTTCCTTAGGTAATATTGGGACAAGTAATTCAGTTGATGCTTTAACAAATATTGCAAAGGATGAAAATGAGGATATCAGTTTAAGATTAGCAGCAATTGAAAGTTTGGCAAGGTTTATAAATAATAAAGTTTTTGATACCTTAGTGGGTTTGAGTAATGATAGAAATCCGTTGGTTAGGAAAACATCTGTTGGGTTTTTATACCATGGTTTTTATTCTGTACATCAAAAACAAGTAGATGGTATATTAAGAAAAATGTTGAATGATGAAAACGAAGAGGTGCGGTTATCAGCAAGGATGATTTTAGAAGAGGTTGAAAAAAGGAATAAGTAGGCAAAACATATGAGTAGTAAGAAATTAAATAAAATGAAATTACAAAACAAAGGGTTTTCAGTAGATAGGAAATTTTTGCTTTTGTTTACAATTTGTATTTTAATTTTTGTTGTGAGTGATGTTTTTTCTGACTTCTGGTGGGGTAACAGAATGAATTTACAAGAGCAAAAAGGAATTGAAGGTTATGACAACTTAGGTTTTGATGATTTAGGTACTTTAGGAAATGCTAATACTGGAGCTAGAGCAGGAATCTCGTTTACTGCACGAGTTTCTTCCGGTGTGCAGAGAGTTTTAATACCTATTACTCAGAACAACGATGCTAATAACGGCGCAGTGGGTATGCGACTACAGGTGACAGTGAGAGCTGATGCTTCTGGTGGTTCTGTTGCTACATATCCTTCAGACAGTGTAATTTTAGCAACAGGAACTGTGACTTATGATGAATACCGTGGAATTGTTTGGGCAGATGTAAATGTTGCAGGGAGAGGACAGACACAGGCAGGCAATGTTTACTGGATAGTGGTTCAGGATGTTGGAACTACTGCCAGTCAGCATAAAAAACTTGTTGGTGGCTCTCCAGTAAATTATTTTTATCCTACTGATATGAAGGATGATGTAGATGACCCGAATGACCAGGATACGGATACTAATCTGGGCTATAAATTTTTTGATCCAGATAATCCAGCTCAGGGCTGGATAGTCCAGAATTTCACTCCGATATTTCTTATTCAATATACAAATGGTACCTGGCAAGGAAATCCTTATTATTGTTTGGATACATATGATGGAGCAGCACCGAACTATGTTAGTAGAACAGCATTAATACCTTTGCGGGCAATATACAGTTCTACAGCAGGGAATTATTCTCACAGGGTTGGACAGTTGTTTATTCCGGAAGAAGATATTTATTTAAACAAGATAAAAATTATTGCAAGAACACAAGGTGGTGCTCCTGGAGAACCATTGCAGATAAGAATCGTTAGAGTAAGTGATGGTGCTATAGTATTAAGTACAACGACAGTAGCAGCAAGTGGGAATTATACTTCATGGAGAGAGTTTGAGGCAACTTTTGATGGTACTATTCTTTATGCTGGGATACAGTATAGGTTAGAATTTATGTGTCCTGGTGGAAGCGCTGCAGTTTATTGGCGAGTTTTAACAATGGGAACACAGGTGGTAAATACCAATACTGCCTATGGTCATCCGAATCCGTCTTTACCTCATTATTTAACTGGATTTCAGAGTGATGGTTCCAATTTAGGTAGGTTTGTTTATACAACTGATGGTGGAGTAACTTGGTCAGCGGAAGCTATAACTACTGTGAATAGTGCTGGTGGTCCTGGAACTAGGACCGCAAATCCTGGGTATTGTGATTTACATTTCCAACTTTATTGTGACCAGACACCACCTAATGGTAGTATTGTTGAGCCGGATCCAACACAAAAAACTTGGAGGAAATCATTGCCTGTTATTTCTGGAACTGCTTATGATAATGTAAGAGTTCATTCCACAAAAGGTGCTTGGTTGTTTATAAAAGATAATACTTATAACAAATATTGGACTGGGACATATACAGGAACTGGTGATTATGGTTGGGCAGATTATACTGGTGGTGAAGAAAATAATCTTGCGAATTGGATT
>Ga0308394_1000276_pt1 | contig 29447 bp, 26 predicted proteins | sample Hotspr2Sampleme2_FD_202366 | JGI IMG/M metagenome (GOLD analysis project Ga0308394, IMG submission 202366) | Hot spring phototrophic mat microbial communities from Mushroom Spring, Yellowstone National Park, Wyoming, United States - 20050701_me2 ...
TATAAACAAACTCTGATTCTTGTTTTGCAATTTTTCTTTTTTGTACTGATTCAAAAATTCTGTATATCCCAAGTGCCACTATTGCTATAACTACTATTGAAACAACAATTTTTCTTTTCATATTAATCCCTCCTATTATGTGTAGATGTGTGAATGTGTAGATGGGTAGATGTGTAAATGCATAGATATGTTAATGTGTTAATTAGTTCACTTATCAACTCATCCACCCATTCACTCAGCCACACATCTACTCATTCACCAATTCACGCATTCACCTTACATACTTCTTCAACTTCTCACAAGTTATTATATAGTCACACAATGTTTGATAATAGTTTATTCTTGTATTTGAAAAATTTAGTTCTGCCTGAAGCAACTCTAAATATGAACTTCTTCCTTCTAAATAATAACTTTTTGCAACTTCATAATTTTCTTTTGCTTGTTCTACTATATCTTGTGCAACAGATAAAGAATCTTTTAGTTGTAAATATGTTGAATACAAAGATGTTAATTCTAAAGTAAACCCTTCTTTTGCTTGTTGTTTTGAAAGTTCTATTTGTTTTATATTCTCTTTTGCTTGTTTATATTTTGCAAAAGTTGACCCGCCATTAAACAATGGCCAGTTTAATATAACACTCCAACTGTATCTATCATCCCATTCTTCAATTGGACGATTATAATCATCAACAGTCCAGTCATAACTACCTGAGATAACTATTGAAGGAAAAACCTCACTTCTTACCATATTCAAATTGTTTTTTAATATTCTCTTTTGTAAATCTAACATTCTCATCTCAGGAAGTAAATCTATATTTTTCTTTAGTTCTTCAAAATCAAACTTTTTTTCTAACAAATTACCTGTCCCATCATTTAAAAAATCTTCAAGTTTGCCTATTACATCTACATCGTAATCAACACAAATTATTGTTTTAAAATTTTCTTTTGCAAGTTTATAGTTATTCTGCATTTTGAAAAGATTTAGTTTTGAATTAAAATAATTTATTTTTGCTGATGAAAAATCTAAATATGAAACTCTACCTTCGTGATATAAACTTTCAGAAACTTTGTAGTTCTCAAAACTAATCTGTACTGCTTTTTCTATTACTTCAAGCGATTTTTTTGCTAAAAGTGTTTTTAAAAAACTTTCTTTAAATTTTATCATAACATCTCGTTTTACTTTCTCATACTCTTTTTTACTAATCTCATATTGAGCAGAAGCAATGCTATATGAATAAACAAATTTATCTAAAGGGACAACTTCAGAGATAGATAAATTCGTAACATAAAGTTTGTCAGAAGTTAAAGTTGGAGGAAACGAACTTCCAAAAAGTTGCCTTTGCATAGGAGGAAGTTTAGATAAATCAAGTTGTGGTTGAGACAATTTTGTATATCTGAAACTTCCAGAAACTTTTGGTATCCATGGTGATACCATCTCTAACTGTTTATACTTTGCTTGTAAAACCTTTGATTCTGCTTGTTTTATTTCTATATTGTTTCTCAACAAAACATCTTTTGCTTCTTCAAATGTTAAATCTTTGGAAAAAATTAAAGTTGGAATAAACAAAAAAAGAATAATTATTTTCATAATACACCCCTTTTATCAAAATTTTTCATAAATTATTTTTCATTATTAAAAATTAACATATTTATAGAAACATCTTCGTTTAAGATCCCATGCAAAAGTATCTGCCAAAAAATTTCTTTAAGTTTTTCAATCTTATCTTTGTAAAAGAAAACCATAGATGATACTGCTGACGCGTATGCTAAAAGCATTGAAGGAGTAACTTCAATTAATTCTACTGAAGGATCAAATTTTTTAATAAGTCCTTTTTTAAACATTTCTTCAATAATAGGTAATAGTTTTTGACTTAATTTTTGTAATTTATCTTTTATTTCTTCAATTTTAGAAACTGTTTCTTCTTTTGCAAGTTCTTTTCTTATTGCTATAAACAAATTCATATTTTTAATCTGAAAATCAATGTAGGTGTCATAAACTTTTTTCAATTTTTGTAGTGCTTGTAGTTTAACATCATCTAAAATTTTATTTATCTCTTCTTCAAGTTCATTCAACAATGACAAAAGAATTTCTTTAAATAGTCCTTCCTTATTTTTGAAATAAAAAAATATAGTTCCTTTAGCAACACCAGCAAGCTGTGCTATTTCTTCAACTACTGTTTCATGATAATCCTTTCTACTTAAAATTTCTTTCCCAGCTTGAATTATTTTAAAATAAGTTTCTTTATCTTGTTGCATAAAGTTAACCTCTGTTAAATAATATAAACCGACTGGCCTGTCATTTATTAAAATTACAAAAATACAATTTATTTGTCAAGATTTAACTAAAAATTTTTTAACTGACTGGTCAGTTTAATAAAATTTATATTAAAAAATTAAAATATAAAAATTTGACTAACTGGTTAGTTTAAATTGGTAAGAAATTTTTAATCTTTTAACTTTAGAGTTTATAAAAAAGAAACATAAATATTATAATCCTGAGCGCTGAAAAGTACAAATCTTATTGTTTTAACTTGACGTAACTTTGGTAAAACAGATTTTATTGTTTCAAACACAACTTTTGTTGCTTCTTCAATTGGGTATCCGAATATGCCAGTAGATATTGCAGGAAATGCAATAGATGATATTTTATTTTCTTCTGCAAGTTTAATCGCGTTTATATAACAATCAGCAAGTAGTTTATCTTCAGGTTTGTCAATACCATGTCTTGGTCCTAAACAATGTATTACATATTTGTTTGGAAGATTATATCCTTTTGTTATTACTGCTTGCCCAACTTTTATAGGAGCATATTTTTTACTTTCTTTTTCAAGTTCAGGACCAGCTGCACGATGTATTGCACCAGAAACACCTCCACCAGCTGTAAGGTATGCATTTGCTGCATTAACAATAGCATCTATATCAGGTTGTTTTGTTATATCTCCTTGGACAATTTCTATTGATATTTCCCCTACTTGTTTTTTTATCATAATTTTTATTTCTTTTAGTTAATAATTTAAAACTTAATAACTCCATTAACTCAAAAACCAATCAACTGAACCACACATTAACTCATCTACCCATTTACCCATCTACACATTCACACATCAACTACTTTATATTCCCTGGTTAACAGGTAATTTTTTAATTTCTTCTAATGTTTTTCTAATTTCTTCTTCTGGATACTCAAAATCTTCAAGTCTACCTTCAAAATACAAATCGTATGCTGTAATATCAAAAAACCCATGGCCACTGAAGTTAACCACAATACATTTTTCTTCACCAGTTTCTTTACATTTTATTGCTTCATCAATTGCTGCTTTAATAGCATGAGCAGTTTCAGGTGCAGGTAGGATACCTTCAGTTTTTGCAAAAGTTACTGCTGCATCAAAAACAGCTTTCTGCGGATATGCAACAGCATCAACTATTTTTTTGTAAACCAAATAACATAGAATTGGTGCATCACCATGATATCTTAACCCACCTGCATGTATTTTTGGTGGAATAAAATTATGTCCTAAAGTATACATTTTTAAAAACGGTGTTAATCCTGCAGTATCACCAAAATCGTATAAATATAACCCTTTTGTTAACGATGGACAAGCAGTTGGTTCTACTGCAAGAAATTTCGTATTTGTTTCACCAGCGAGTTTATCTGGAACAAATGGTATTACAAACCCGCCAAAATTACTTCCACCGCCAACACAACCTATTAAAACATCTGGTTTTTCACCTACAAGTTCTAACTGTTTTTTTGTTTCAAGCCCAACAATAGTTTGATGTAACAACACATGGTTTAAAACACTACCTAATGAATATTTTGTATCTTCGTGTGTAGCAGCGTCTTCAACAGCTTCAGATATCGCAATACCTAACGACCCTGGCGAGTCAGGATTTGTTTCTAAAATTTTTCTTCCTGCATTTGTAAGGTTTGTAGGTGATGGATAAACATCAGCTCCCCATATATGCATTAAAGATCTTCTAAACGGTTTTTGATAATAACTTACTTTTACCATATAAATTGTACATTTTAACCCAAAGATGTTACATGCAAACGCTAAAGCTGACCCCCACTGGCCCGCACCTGTCTCTGTAGTTAACCTTTTTACACCTTCAATTTTGTTATAATACGCTTGTGCAACAGCAGTGTTTGGTTTATGTGAACCTGCTGGTGATACACTTTCGTTTTTGTAATAAATTCTTGCTGGTGTCTTAAGATATTTTTCTAACTCATATGCACGAACTAATGGTGTTGGTCTCCAAAGTTTGTACACATTTAAAACTTCTTGAGGTATCTCAATCCATTTCTCTGTAGAAACTTCTTGTTTTATCAACTCCATAGGGAAAATAGTAGCTAAATCTTTTGCTTCTATAGGTTTGCCAGTTCCAGGATGTATCGGTGGTGGCATCTGTCCTGGCAAATCAGACAAAATGTTATACCACGCTTTAGGCATATCTTTTTCTGACAAAATTATTTTTTTATCGTTCATATGTTTACCTCCAGGATAAAATTTTATACCACTGAAACGCTGAATTGTTAAACCCTGTCTCGCAATTTTGAGACCACTGAAAAAGTATAAATGTTACTAAAATGTTTCCGCTTTTGTCGGGAGGAGGAGTCCCGCAAGTTACAGGAAGCAGCTACAATTTACTTCTTTTTTATATCAGCACAAGGTGCCGAAACTACAAAATCTATCTGTAGTCGCAGCGTCTCACGCTGCTTATACTCAACACCGCAAAATGTCCCGCTTTCTACGGGATAGTTGCAGTCCCGCAAATTGCGGGACTGCATATCTTTGCTCAGAAGAACAATACCGCACTCTGCAGAATACTAAAAAATCTCGTCAATAGCGGGATAGGAGGGGTTTTTTAACCTCGATTCCGCAATCTGCAGGATTGACAATCTATGAACAACGGGATTGCTTCGCTAATGCTCGCAATGACAAAAAAAGTGGGTTTTTAAGTGCTCTCCTCTTAAATATGCGGGGTAGGATCGGGGTTTGAAAACTCCTCCTACAACTATAAATCACTAATAACCAATAACTCAGACTTAATAACTCACCAACTAATTATCAACCACTTTGTCTAAAAAATTTTTTAGTTCTGAATAAAACTTTGTGTTTAAAATTGTTTTAAGCAGAGGTTGTTGTTTCTGCGAATAAGAATAAATTTGTTCGTCTTTATGTATTATACCATCTATTTTTATATCATCAGGAATTTCAAAATTTTCTTCAGCTAAATTCAACAAAATTTTTTTATCATAAATTTTTAGTCCAAGTTTAGGTATCAAATCTAAAATTTTTTTTGCAGTATCAAACGATACTTTTGTTGGTATTGTAACAACAATAAGAGTATCAATATTATCTGTTGTCCTTCTTGATAAATGCTCCATCCCAGCTTCTGTATTAATTACAACATATTTATAATTTTTTGAAAGTTTTGACAAAAATGTTCTTAAAAGTTCGTTAACATAAAAATAACACTCTCTTCCCTCATGTCTTCCCATTACAAGTAAATCAAAATTTTTATATTCCACTAATGCTTCCTAAAGTTTTTTTCAACATATTCTGCTTTTGACAAACCTTGAGGTATCTGTGCAGTCCTTAATTCTTCTCTTATATCTGCAACAGTAAAGTCATATTTCAACCCTAAACTTTCAGCAAGGTTTGAGTTAGGGTCTGCATCAACTATTAAAATTGGTGTTAAATTTTTTTCTATTAAATAATTTAATATACCACAAACAACTGTGGTTTTCCCAACACCACCTTTGCCACATACAGCAATTCTTTTTGTCATTTTTTGTTTTTTATAGAAAATATACGATGTTGTAATGAAAAAATGTTTATAAACCCGCCAGCATCTTTTTGGTCATATTCTAACAACCCTTTTGATTGTTTATCAAACGAAGCAAGGTTGTATTCATATAACGAATTTGGTGAAAATCTTGATTTAACAAAGATATTTCCTTTGTATAACTTTAACACAACTTTACCATTAACATATTTTTGTGTTTCATCAATTATTTTATCTAAACTTTCACGTTTTAATGTAAACCATTCACCATTATATACTAACTTTGCATATTCTAAAGAAAGATGTTCTTTGTATTGAAATGTGTCTTTATCCAAAGTTAAATACTCTATTTCTTTGTGAGCAAAATATAACAAAGTAGCAGCAGGTGCTTCGTACACACCACGAGATTTTATCCCAACAAGACGGTCTTCAACAATATCTGTCCTACCAATAGCGTTTCTACCAGCAATTTTGTTTAAAGTTTGTATAATTTTTGTCCCCCCATCTTTTTCTAAAGAAAAATTACCTTCTTTTGTTGTTATTCTAACCGGTATTCCTTCTTTAAATTCAATCTCAACTTCTTCATACCCATCAGGTGCATCTTTTGGTGAAACAGTTAATTGAAACATATTTTCGTCTGGTTCATTATTTAAATCTTCAAGTATCCCACCTTCATAACTTATATGCCAAAGATTAGCATCTGAAGAATAAGGTTTTTCTTTTGTTACAGTTATTGGAATTTTATATTTTTTTGCATACTCAATTTCATCTTCACGAGAAGTAAGTTCCCAATCACGCCAAACGGCTATAATTTTTGCTTCTGGACATAAACACCTAAATGCGTGTTCAAACCTGACTTGGTCGTTCCCTTTACCCGTTGCACCATGAGAAAAAATTTTAGCTTTTTCTTTTTTTGCTACTTCAACAACTTTTTTTGCAATTAAAGGTCTTGCAATAGAAGTCCCAAGTAAGTATTTTCCTTCATATACAGCATTTGCTTTTAAAACTTTAAATATGTAATCTCTTACAAATTCTTCTTTTGCATCAATTACATAAACTTTTTTAGCACCAATTTTATAAGCACGAGTTTTTATTTCATCAAAATTTTCATTTTGTCCAACATCCACTATACAAGCGATTACATCTGCATTATATTTTTGTTTAAGCCAATGTAGAATGACTGATGTATCAAGCCCACCTGAATATGCTAAAACAATTTTTTGTTTCATAGTTTTATCCCTAAAAATGAAACTTCTATTGAACCTTTTTATTTTTATATAAACCTTTATTGTTAAGACACAATTTTAGTAAATTTGCTAAAACGTTTTTCATTCCTTTTCTATCAACAACAATATCAACAAATCCGTGTTCAAGCAAAAATTCGGCTGATTGAAACCCTTCAGGAAGTTTTTGTTTTATTGTTTGTTCAATAACTCTTGGTCCTGCAAAACCAATAAGAGCTTTTGTTTCAGCAACATTTATATCACCAAGCATTGCAAACGATGCTGTAACACCCCCTGTTGTTGGATCAGTCAAAACTGAGATATAAGGTAATCCTGTTTTTTTAAACTCAGCACACGCAGCTGAAGTTTTTGCCATCTGCATTAAAGAAATTATTCCTTCCTGCATTCTTGCACCACCACTTGCTGATACTATTACAATTGGTAGTTTCATTTTTTTCGCTTTCTCAAAACTTAAAGCAACTTTTTCACCAACAACTGAACCCATACTCCCACCCATAAAATTAAAATCTAAAATACATAACACAGATTTAATCCCATTTATAGAACACACTCCGCATATACATGCTTCGTTAAGATTCGATTTTTGTCCAGATTCTTTTATTTTATTATCATATTCTGGAAAATTTAATATATTAACTGGTTTATAATTTTTAGCAAATTCTTTAAAAGTATTTTTATCAGCAAGTAGTTCTACACGTTCATAAGAAGATAATCTAAATATATATCCACATTTAGGACATACTTTATAATTTTCTACAAGTTCTTTTTTTAACAAAATCTGGTTACATGAAGGACAGTTTTCAAAAATTTCTTTTGGTACTTGAACTGTTTTATTCATATTTCGTCCTCATCAAATTTTTAATTTGTACAATTTGTATTTTGGCACGTTCAACATATTCTGGGTCACCACTTAATAACAATTCTTCCCATATAAGCAATGCTTGGTTATATTTACTATATTTTTTATACATATTAGCAAGTATAGCTTTTACCATATTTGGTGCTTTACCACCATCTACTATTTCTTTGAGTTTGTCAACCATTTCTAAATACTTGCCACCAAGTTTGTAAGAAATTGCTTGTTGATACTTAACCAGTTCCCAATAGTCACTGTCAGGCGTATTCTTCTGAAACTCTAAATTATTAAGGCCAAATTCAACAAGTTTCAATGCTTCATCAGGCCGTTCAAGATTCCATGCTAATGCACCTACACCATAAAAATAAACAAAACCATATAACGGATCTAAAATAGTGACACGTTTACAATAATCTATAAATTTTTTATATTTACCAGGTTGTATCTTTGTCATATGCTCATAAAGATCTTCTTTATGATATGGCTCTTCTGGCGGAGGTCCACCGTAATACTGTAAAAGTTGTATCCAAGCAATATCACTAATAAATTTTCTTAAACCTAAGATAAATCCTACACTGTCAAATACAAAAAAATTTTCTAATGGAAGACGAGAAACAAAAATGTTATATTTATCATTATAAAAACTTACAGAATTTTTTGTTGCTATATTTAAAAAAATTATACATATAATCAAGATAATAATAACAAAAAGTTTTCTCATAAATCTTTATTTTTGAACAATACACAAGTTAACAACAAAAATATAGCAGAGTATACAAAAGTATATCCTAACGATTTTGTTAAACTAAATTGAGAAACAAAATATGAACTATCAAAAAAATCTTTTAAGTTAAGCAATTGGAAATTAGGAATTATATAATAAAAAATGTTTAATAAAAATTTAATAATATCTATTTTAATTTTTTTAATTATAAAAATCAACTCTGATGTAAAATGTCCAGCAATCCATAAAAGAACAGAAGTTACAACAGCAACAGTTCTTGAAGTCATAGAAATGACAGCAAACAAAGTTATTGATAAAACAATACACATTTTAAGAAATATAGTAACAAGTGTAAGAAAATACTCTTTAGTGACATACCATTTTGATATTTTTATAAGCACAATATGAAAAATACTCATTATTAAAATGCTTATAACTACTGTTAGTAACATACCAAAATACTTGCCTAAAATATATTTTGTCCTTGAGACAGGTTTTGAAAGAATTATATATATACTTTTTGTTTCAACATCTTGTAAAAAAAATTCTACAGAATTCAAAATAACTAACAAAAGACAAAATAGTTCTATCATAGCAATACCTGAATTTACTAAAACACGTTGTGGTTGTTCAAACCCGCTTAACCCTGTCAAAAGTAATCCTATAAAAATTAACACTATACTGAATAACAATAGTACAAGATAAAATTTTGACTTAAAATTTTCTTTTAATGAAAAAACAGATATTTGTAATAAATTTTTCATATTTTACATAATCATAGTTTTTTTAATTAAAAAAATTATTATCCCGATACCATATACAACTATAGTATTAATCCACCAACTTATCGGTGATAAAAAATTTATCTTTTTGTTTAATATCCACATTATTGGTATCAATACTATAGATAAAAGATACAATCTATATGGCAATAAAAAAAATGATAGTATAACAAACCGTAAAATTATTGAATACATCTTTTTTTGAAATAAATTATCTACAACAGAACTTTTGTAAAACAAACTATCTGTATACAAAATAATTATACTTAACCCGTATGTTCCAATAATTAACAAACAAAGAATTATAATTATCGGTTCTAAATCCCAAGATGCAGAATACGGTGAAAAAACAAATAAAAAAACAATATGTATAACCTGGTCCCAAAGAAAAAACAAAATGTTGTCTTGTATATGGTAATGTCTTATATTATATGCTCTATATTCATCTTCTATTATATGAAACAAAAATAAAATTATCAGACACCATATACCATACAATTTTATTGGATAATCAAACCAAATTTCCCAAACTTCTTCCCAAGTAAGAACTAATCCTAAAACAAAAAATGTTAATGAATGAACAACTACTCCGTAAAAACTTCTTTTTTTCCATTCTGCAATAAAATTTGTCTGCAATACAAAATCTGTTAACAAATGTGCTAACAATAATCTAAAAAATATTTTCATAAAATGGTTTTCTACAAAATTTTATATCTTATTTCAACAATAAAGTATATAATCTACATTTTTACACCAAAAATTTCTATTGCTTGAATTCTTCCTCTTATATTTACTTTACCTAATGAAAATGTAGGTATCCTACCAACAATTTTTTTATTAACATATTCAGAAATAATAATTGGTACATTAAACTCTTTAGTAAGTTCTTGCAATCTTGATGCTACATTTACAGTGTCTCCTATAGCTGTGTATTCCATAAGATGTGTAGAACCTATATTCCCAACAACAGCTTCGCCAGTATTTATCCCAGCACCCATTTTTATCTTCAAATTTGACGGAACTTGATATTCTTGATTCAGTTTCTCAAGTTCTTTGAACATTTCTATAACACAACTGACTGCTAAATCTGTATGGTCTGGTTGTTCTATAGGCGCGTTCCAAAAAAACATTATACAATCACCAATATATTTATCTATAGTACCATTATATTTAAATATCACATTACTTAATGCACTGAAACATTCGTTTAATAATTTAACTACTTCTTCTGCTGAAAGACGCTCAGAAATTGTTGTAAATCCTCGTATATCAGCAAAAACTACAGTAATTTCTCTTTTTTGTCCACCAAGAGCACTTAAACTTCCTACTGGGTTTTTTAATAATTCTTCCATTATATACGGATTTATATATTTTGAAAATGTTTTTTTAATAAGTTTCTTTTCTTTTTGTTCAAAAAACAATTTGTATAAAATACTGCTGAAACCTAACGAAACCACACTAAATGCAAAAGGGACAAAATCAATGATTGTATAAAGTTTTACAAATACAAAATATGATAATAAATAATATCCAACAACTAAAAATAAAATTAAACTTATTATAGGTGTTGCAGTTAAGTTATAAAATAAAATTCCTAACACTATAATTGTAACAACTGATAATAAGAGTACATAATTCTTGTTAAATTTTTTACAATAATTATTGTTTATCAAATTTTCAATAACAGTAGCATGAACTTCCACACCTGGATATGTGTGAGTATATGGTGTAGGGTAATGGTCGTATGCACCTGTTGCAGTAGAACCGATAAGCACTATTTTATCTCTAATCCATGTAGAAGGAATAACATTATTGTATATATCTACTACTGAATATCTCACAAATGTTGTCACAATTTTATTTGTCTTTTTATCAAAATACTCTGGTGGTCCATAATAGTTAACATATATTATTTTAGGTAAATTTTTTATATTTTTTTCACCAAGATATGTTTTAACAATAGTAAAATTGAATGCATCATAATGTTCTCCTTTATATTTCCTATACAACATTACTTTTCGTATAATACCATCTTTATCTGGTTCTACATTAGCAAAACCTGTTTTTGATACTTTTTGTATTTTTGTAATTGGAAGTATCAACTTTTCTGTTAAAACCTTATGTATAGTATCACCTTTTAAAACATTTTCATAAACTGTTTCAAAATGTGAAGCAACAACAGTTTCCCCTTTTGCCAATGCAGAAACTAATTTTGTGTCAGAAAGTGAGTTGCTTTCTTCAGGAAAAAGAATATCTAACGCAACAACTTTTGCTCCTTTAGAAACAAGATTTTCTACAACTTTTGCAATAATTTTTCTATCCCAAGGCCATCTACCAAGTTCTGTAAGTGATTCTTCATCTATTGCTACAATTATTACTTTATCTGATGTTTTTTTAGGACCTCGTATTTTGAATCTTAAGTCATAAAAAATGTTTTCTATAGGGACAAAAATACCAATAGCGTCTAAAATAATAACAGAAAATATACAAGACAATACAATTAATATCCAACTATTGTATTTTTCCATTTATTTAAGTAATGTAAGTATTAACGGATTTTATTTTGTAATTTTTATTTTAAAAACTTCAGTTTTTGTTATATTTTCTGCAGAATCTTTTGCTTGGATATAAAACATATAAAAATCTTTTTTGACAATTTTTGGAGTTGTAAAACTATAAAGACCAGCTTTTTTGTTACCAGCAACAAGTATCATCTGATTTTCAGTTATTATTTGATACTCATTTTGTGGTTTCTTTTTTGGTATTACTTCTATAAATTTAACTTCTGATATTTCTTTATCATCTTCAACTTCAGCAAGAATTGTATTAGACAATTTATATCTTATGACAGGCGGTTCTGGTAGAGAAATTTTTGGTGGATTATCTACTATTTCAAATTCTTTTGATTTTCCAGTAGATGATACATTTTCAAATACACTATTAAATTCAAAATAATAAATACTTGGTAGATAATCTTTTAAAACATCAAATTCTATATATACTGTTTTTTCTTCTTGTGGCAGGAGTTTCACTGTTAATGCCTGTGTTGAAACGATTATGTTAAACTTCGTTTTTAAAACAATGTTTATCTTTGGATTAATTGTTAAAGAAACAGTTTTATTTTTAACATATAACAAAAGTTTTATTTTTTCGTCATAGTTATATTTTTCTTTTATTTCTTGTGAAGAAATAATTATCTCAAAATTAGGTTTTTCTTTTACAACAATTTTTTCTTCTTTTCTTTCTTCTTGTATTTTTTCTTCTTTTAATACTGGTTTTGATATCTCAGCTGTGCTAGCGACACTTGTTGTAGTATAAACTGGTTCAATAACAACTTTTTCAACTTTTTGTATTGGTTTTTTAATGGAAGCATAAACAGTATATTTTCTTGTTTTAGGAAGTAGTTCTGATATTTTAGTGAGAAACAAAAAATTATCTTTTTTATCAACTACATTATTATCAATCTCACAATTTAAACTATAATCCTGTCCTTTTTTTAATGCAATAACAAAATCTGTATAAACTTTTTGTTGAACATTTTTCTCCACAACATAAAATGAAATATGAGAAACAACATCTTTAGTTGCAAAAATTTTTAATGGTATTTTAATAGTAGTAGATGAAAAAATAATTTTATCATATTCAACTTCAACTTTTATTTTTTTAACTGGTATAAAAAACAATTTTATAACTATACCAAATACCAAAATTAATATAAAATATAAAAATTTATTGTATTTCATCAAATTTCTTTTCCAAATTTCTTAACAAAAATTTTATTGAACATATTTGTTTTATTTCTTGTTCAGGAATTATTTTTGTCAAATTTTCAGATTCACAACAAAGAATTATAAAATCTTTTTTATTTAACAACGCGTTATGTGCAATTGGTTGAACAATTTCGTATGCTTGCTGTCTACTTAAACCTCTTTTAACAAGTTCTGAAAGAAGTGTTTGTGAATAAAAAATGTTGTAGGACTTATTTAAATTTTCTTGCATATTTTCAGGATATACTACAATATTTTTTATTATCCCTGTAAACCTATAAATAATAAAATCTGTTGCAATACTTATATCTGGTAAAATTACACGTTCAGCTGACGAATGTGAAATATCACGTTCATGCCACAAAGCAACATTTTCATACCCAGCAATTGTATAACTTCTGATTAATCGCGCTAATCCACAGATATTTTCAGATAAGACAGGATTTCTTTTATGTGGCATAGCAGAAGAACCTTTTTGACCTTTAGTAAACATTTCTTCAGCTTCTAAAACTTCTGTTCTTTGTAGATGTCTTATTTCTGTTGCAAAGCGTTCTAATGATGCAGCGATATTTGCTAATGTGGTAAGATAATATACATACCTATATCTTGGGACAACTTGTGTTGAAACAGGTTCTGCAGAAAGACCTAAGTTATTTAAAACTTTTTTCTCAATCTCTACAGAAAGTTGTGAATATGTACCTACAACACCAGAAATTTTACCTACACTTACTAATTTTTTAACATAATCTAACATTTCATAATGTTGTTTTATTTCGTAATACCAACCAAGGATTTTATAACCAAAAGTTATAGGTTCTGCATGTACACCATGAGTACGACCTATCATTAGTAAATCTTTATATTTTAAAGCTTGGGATTTTAACACATCTAATAAACTTTCTAACCTTTTTAACAAATGTTCACAACTAAGTTTTAGTTGTATAGCAGTTGCTGTATCTAACACATCAGATGAAGTAAGTCCAAAATGTATCCATCGTGCTGAGTTACTACCAACAGATTCACTTAGCTGGTCTACAAAAGCAGCTATATCATGTTTAGTTATCTGTTCTATTTGTTTTATACGTTCTATATCTAATTTAATTTTTTTCACAATTTCGTCGTATTCATTTTTTGGCAAAATTTTTTCTTCAGCAAGAACTTTTAATACTTCAAGTTCAATTTCCATCATTATTTGAAACCTTTTTTCTTCAGACCATATTTTTGCCATTTCTGGTAATGTGTACCTTGGTATCATAAAACCTCCCAATTAATGTTGCTTGTAGATAGTTGTAAGTTGCTGGTAAAATTACAAACTACTAACCACAACTTTACCAACTACAAGTTACCAGCTACAAAATCATTTACTTTTTCTTTTTAACTGCAAATTTTCACCTGTTTTCTCGTTATAAGCAGCAATAACTTTTTCTTCAATATGTTGTCGTAACTCGTTAGTAATTGGATGAGCAATATCTTTATGTGACCCATCATTTGTTTTCCTTGACGGCATATAAATTTTTGCTCCGTTTTCTACTTCAATAATACGTAAGTTGTGTACTACAAACTCGTTATCTAAGGTTATTGTAGCATATGCTTTTACTTTTTTTTCTTTTTGTGGATATATTCTTACTTCTGTAACCTGCATATGTTTTATTCCTCCTCAGATAATTAGAATACACTTTTAACAACAAAAAATTTATGTTTTTTAAACTCTTTATTTTTTTTAATTTTATTTTTAATCTTTAGAATTTCTTTTTTATCCCTGCTTAATACAAAAAAACAAGAACCAGAACCTGTCATACTAACAACATTGTTATATGAATTTTTTATTAACTCATTTTTTATATTTTTTAAATATGGCACTAATTGTATAGCAGATTGTTCAAGATCATTTTGTACAACATTATCAAACTTTTCTTGAAGTAATAAACTTATAATTTTATTTTTATCAACCTTGATTTTTTTGTTATTTATAAAATTTTTATCATAATTTTGGTAAACATCTTTTGTAGACAAAATTATATTTGGATATATTAACAAAAACCACAATGGTTTTTGTTCCCAAGGAATTTGATATATTTTTTTAATTTTTTCACCAGCTGATTCTACTATACACAAACCTTTATATATAAAAAAAGGAACATCTTTACCTATTTTTGAACATAGAGTAACAACTTCTTTTTCTGACATTTTTATGTTAAACAATTTTATTAATCCTTCTAAAACAGTTGCAACATTTGATGATGCACCACCGAGTCCACTTCCTAAAGGTATATTTTTCTCAATCTCAATTTTTATTCCTTTTTTAATTTTATACTTTTTTTTGAACAAATCTACAAGGTTGTAACACAAATTTTTTTTACCTTCAATAGATTTTACATTACATCTGATAACAATCTCATCTTTTGACAAAACTGATAATTTTATTTCGTCAAACAAAGATACTGTTTGAAGGACAGAAAAAATGTTGTGATATCCATCTTTACGCCTACCTAAAATCTTTAACAAAAGATTAACTTTTGCTGGTGCTTTTAAAAACATTTTTTATTTCCTTCAATTTCTTTTTAACATTTTTATTTTTTGGATTAAGTTTTAACGATTTCGTATAATATTCATATGCTTGCTGAAATTTGTTTAATTTTAATTTTACATCACCAATATGTTCATACACCACAGGATCATTACAATCTTTTATTTGTTCAAACAACTCTTCAGATTTTTCATACAATTCTTTTCTATAATACACCCATGCAAGAGAATCTATGTACGCATAGTTAGTTGGTTCATATGAAAGAGCTTTTAATATAAGTTGTTCTGCTTTATCAAGATTAATATTTTTGTCAGCATAAAGATAACCAAGATAGTTCAACGCTTCATGGTCAGTAGGATCTTGTTCTATTGCTTGATTCATAAAAAATTCTGTTTTTTGAAAATCGCCAATTTGGTCATAACATATCCCCATATAAAAATCTGCTCGTTTAAATGTAGAAGAGATTGATTTCAATTCATATAATATGTTTATTGCATCTTTATAATTTTTGTTGTCATAATAAAAAAAGAACAACATAATTTTTGTCATCTCAGAATTAAACTTTTTGTTTGATATAATAAGAGTTTTTTTAGCATCGTTATATTTTTTTGACAAAACAAAATAATATGCAAGTTTTAAATATGGAATTTCATCTATTATATTTTTTTCATTATATTTAATAAATTTCTGCATATATTTTGCAGCCAAAACTGGGTTGGTTTTATATTCGTAAAATATAGCAATATAAAAATAATACTCAGGTAAAAATTCTTTTTTAGGTATATTCAATACTCTATTAATATAAACTTCTGCTTTCTCAAACTCTTTTTTTGAAATAAGTAAACAAAATAGTATCCCAAGAGATTTATAATCTCGTGGTACTTCTTGAAGATATTCTTCATATCTTTGGATAACAGAAGAATAATCTGTCGTCAACAACAAAAGATTATCCATCATTTTAGCAATATCTTTTTGTTGTTCTGGAACTTTTTGCAAAAATTCTTTTGCTTGTTGTATGTTACCAAGTTTATAATTTAGAACAGCTGCTGGTAAATAAACACTATTATCTTCTGGGTTTAATTCAATATATTTATTATAATACTCTAGCGCTTTTTTCTCATCAGACAAAGAATATATTTCTGCAAGATTAAGTAACGCATCTTTATTATCTTGTTGTAACAAAACAATTTTTTCAAGCAGTCCTGTAGCTAATTCTTTGTATCCGTATAACAATAAAATATTAGCTATATCGTTTAATGTTTCAGTATCAGATATAACATTCTCTATATTGTTTAAAAAATTTTTTAGTTTATCTATTTGTTCTGTAATGATATACAAATAAACCAACTGTTGATAAACATAAGTTGCTTGTGGATCATCTTGTAAAACTTTTTCAAACTTTTCAATTGCAGATTTATAATTTTTGTTTTGTATATCAATAAGTCCTTGAGTGTAATAATAATAACTTTGTTTAAACGCTAACAATTTTGTTGACAAAATTAACAAAAATAAAAATAGTATTTTTTTCATACAACAAAATTTATTAATTCTCCTATATTCTGTATTTTTACAACAATTTTATCTCCTTTTTTAACAGGTCCTACATTCGGCGGTGTACCTAAACTTATCACATCGCCTGGATACAAAGTCATAATTTTTGATATAAAACTTACAACTGTCTCTACATCAAAAATCATATTTTTTGTATTAGAATTTTGAACAATTTTATCATTAAGCAATGTTTGTATATCCAAATTTTTTGTATCTATATCAGGGACAATCCATGGACCTATTGGTGCAAAAGTATCAAACGATTTTGCACGTGTCCATTGACCATCTTTTTTTTGTAAATCTCTTGCTGTAACATCATTAAAACAAGTATATCCTAAAATATGATCTTTTACATTATTTTTTGGAACATTTTTTGCTATGTTTTTGATAACAACTGCAAGTTCACCTTCGTAATCCACCCTACCTACATTGTCAGGATATACAATACTATCCTTATGACCAATAACAGCAGAAGAAGGTTTTAAAAATATCACTGGTTCTTCTGGGATAGTCATATTTAATTCTTTTGCATGATCTATATAATTAAGACCTAAACAAACAATTTTTGTAGGTTTGGTAGGTGGTAAAAATTTGATATCTTCAGTTAAATGAAAAAAATCTTTTTCTATAACAAAATTGTCTTCAAAATAATTTGGTAGGACTTTTTGGAAAGTATTTGTTTTAAGGTCTATCAACACATATTGTTCTTTATTATCAAAAAATACTATAGCATAAACAATGTTGTTCATCAAAATAAACTTGCTCCAAAAAAATTAAATTTGTAAAACATCAAACATGTTATAAAATCCAGCGGGTTTGTTTTTTACCCATTTTGCAGCAAGAATCGCACCTTTTGCAAAAGTTTCTCTTGAAGTAGCGATATGTTTTAATTCTATTCGTTCACCATATGTTGAATAAATTACTGTATGCTCACCTACAATATCGCCACAACGTATAACATTTACACCAACCTCGTTATTTTTTCGTTCACCAACAATACCATTACGGCTATATACAAATTCTGTTTCTGGCTTTATATTTTTTATAACATCCATAATTTTTTTGGCAGTACCTGAAGGTGCATCTTTCTTTTTGTTATGATGCGCTTCTATTATTTCTATATCATAATTTTTATCTTTAAGAATATTTGTCAAAAATTCAACAAGTTTAAAAATTATGTTTACTCCTAAACTCATATTCGGGGATAATACTATAGGAATTTTTTTAGAAGCTTCTTTTATATTATTTATTTGTTGTTCAGAATGACCTGTTGTACCAATAACTATCGGTTTTTTATTCTGTAAACAAAGATTTAACACATGTTGTGTTCCTTCAGGAGAAGAAAAATCAATCACTACATCTGTTAAATAAATATAATTTTCAAGTGTAGGTTCTATTTGTGGTAAGTTATCATAGATTTTTTTTATACATTGACTATCTGCAAGACCTACTATATTTACTTCTTTATCTTGTAAACAAACTTCTAATATAGTTTTCCCCATCTTACCTAAAGCACCATTTATAGATATATTTATCATGTTATTACTATTTCTCTTTTTCTAATGGTTTTATTTCTATAGGGACTATAATTTGTATTGCATTTTTATTTACAACAAGACGTTTAACTTGTGTTCTAACCACCTCACCAGTAGTTAAATTTTGGATATCAGCATTTGTTACTTCTAAAAAACTTTTTTCACCAACTTTCTCCATACGTTCACCAGCAACATCTATGATCTCAGATATACGTTGTGGCAGATATTTCTTAAACAAATACTTAAGTTTAGGTCTTATTTTTACAAAACCTGTGAGCAGAAAATGGTCAGTATATATTGCTAGCGGAACTTCTATAATTTTTTTTGCCATTGTTATTTACCTCTTTTATAAAAAATAGCGACCTATTTAAATAAATCACTAAAAATTATTATAAATTTTTTTTCTCAATTTCAAACTTATGTTGCAGACAATAAACTTATGATACCTACCTACTATTTTATTTCCCTTCTTCTTTATATTCAGCATCAATTACTTCACCTTTATCCTTTTTTGTTTCAGTTTCTGTTTGTTGTTGCCCACCAGATGTTCCACTTGTAGCTTCTGTTGACGACTCTTTTTGTTGTGTTTGTTTATAAACAACTTCTCCTAACTTATACGACGCTTTCAACAAATCATCTTTTGCTTTTCTTATTTCATTTATATTATCTGATTTAAGTTTTTCTTTAGCATCGTTTAATGCACGTTCTATATCATAACGTTCTTCTTGTGTAAGTTTATCACCATATTCTTTTAACGATTTTTCTGTATTATAAATAATCCCATCAAGATTATTTCTTTCTTCAATCAATTCTTTCCGTTTTCTATCTTCTTCAGCAAAACGTTCTGCTTCTTTCACCATACGGTCAATTTCTTCTTTTGACAACTTTTGTGGTGCAGTAATACGTATAGATTGTTCTTTACCCGTACCTAAATCTTTTGCTGAAACATGTAATATACCATTTTCATCAATATCAAAAGTTACCTCAATCCGTGGTACACCACGAGGTGCTGGCGGTATTCCTTCAAGATAAAACTTCCCTAAAGACACATTATCTGCAGCCATCGGTCGTTCACCTTGTAAAATATGTATTTCTACAGATGTTTGGTTATCCATAGCTGTAGTAAAAACCTCAGACCTTCTTGTAGGAATAGTAGTATTTCGTTCAATAAGTTTTGTAAACACACCGCCTAAAGTTTCAACACCTAATGATAACGGTGTAACATCTAAATGTACTATATCTTTAACTTCACCACCGATAATACCTGCTTCTATTGCAGCACCTAATGCAACACATTCCATAGGGTCAATGCCACGTTCAACTTTTCTTCCAACATAATCTTCTAAAAATTTTATAACAATAGGCATTCTTGTAGGACCACCTACTGGGATTATCCTTGTTATATCTTTTATTGACGATATTCCACTATTAGGTTTTGACTTAGCATCTTGTATTGCTTGGTCAATAGATTTTGCACAACGTTCTACAATAGGACGGACAAGTTGTTCAAGTGTAGCACGAGTTATCTTCATAGTAAGATGTTTTGGACCAGTTGCATCAGCAGAGATAAATGGTAGGTTTATATCTGTTTCTAACACACTTGAAAGTTCAATTTTAGCTTTTTCTGCTGCTTCACGTATTCTTTGCATTGCCATTTTATCATTTCGTAAATCAATCCCTGTTTCTTTTCTAAACTGTTCAACAATATAATCAATTAACGCGTTGTCCATATCAGTCCCACCAAGTTGTGTATCACCAGCAGTTGATATAACATCAAAACTTTTAGCACCACTTACTTCCCAAAATCTCATTATAGTAACATCTAATGTTCCACCACCGAAATCAAACACTAAAATTTTTTCTTCATGGCCAGCTTTATCAATACCATATGCAAGACATGCAGCTGTAGGTTCGTTTATAATCCTTACTACTTCAAGACCAGCAATAGCGCCAGCATCTTTTGTAGCCTGTCTTTGGTTATCATTAAAATATGCAGGAACTGTTATCACTGCTTTTTCTACTTTATCACCTAAGAACGCTTCTGCATCACGTTTAATTTTTTGTAAAAGAAATGCAGAAAGTTGTTGTGGTGTATATTCTTTACCATAGATTTTATATTTATAATCAGTCCCCATCTTACGTTTAAACGCGTAAACAGTCCCTTCAGGGTTAGAGACAGCTTGTCTTCTTGCAGGTTCTCCTACAAGAAGTTGACCATCTTTTGTGAATGCAACATATGACGGGAACGCTTTTCCACCAATAGTTGTTCCTTCAGCTGCTGGTATTATTGTAGGTTTACCGCCTTCTAAAACAGCAGCAGCTGAGTTTGAAGTACCTAAATCTATACCAATAATTCTTGTCATAGATAAATCCTCCTTCTTTTTTGGTTATTCATAACAAATTTTAAATTTTAACAAAAAATTTTTTACCTCCAAATTTATTTGATGCAAAAACCTATATTTTGGTTTCTTAAAAACAATTTATTTGTTTTTTTTCTAAAACAACTGCAGTTGGCCAGAAGGTTCTGTTTCAGATTCAACTATATTTTTATTAACCCATCTGATACTAATCTTCCCATATTCACCATCATAACCAGGAAATATATCAACTTCGCCATTACGCACTTTTAATATACCTTCAACAATTTTTGGATTTATTTTCTTTTTCAACTCATCTTCAGTTAAATAAATTAAAACATCAAACTCAGGCGCTACTTGTGTAACAATGTATAAATACTCATTTAAAGTTTTCTGTGTTCCTTTACCAGAACCTAACGCATCAGCTACTATTTCTACAAGAGGAATAACATTTTTATAAGGTATAGCATTTTCTGGTACAACCACTTCATAACGATCTGCTAATTGTTCAACTCTGTTCAACACACCAATTGTAAGTTTTTTACCACATACTGGACATATATACTTATATTTTTTTGTTTCTTTTGGCGAACAACAAACCTTACAATTTCTGTGGCCATCATAATGATACTTCCCTTCTTCTGGGAAAAACTCTATTGTATACAAAAACTTTTTTTTATCTTTATTTTTTATAATTGATACTATCTCAGTATAAATATCTTTACAATTATCTTCTATCTTAAAAACATTTGCTTCACGAGCAATATTTTGTGGTGAATGAGCATCAGAGTTAGAAATCAAAGTTATATTATCAAGTTTTGACAAACGCCAGTTCATCTTAGGGTCAGAAGATAATCCTGTTTCAATACTATATATATATTTATAGTATTTTCCAAAACAATCTTCAATAGAATCAAACCCACTTAATGAACCAAAAACAGAAAAATGTGGTGTCCACGCATGTGCTGGTACAATAAGCGCTTTGTCTGTTATAGAATATACAAGTTCAACAAGGTTTATACAATCTAAAGAAACCATTGGCCTTCCGTCAGAAACAAGATCACCAAAGTTAGATATCATACTATTAAACTTTTCTACAGTTTCAAAATCAGGCATAAATATAATGTTATGCACACGATAATTCTTACCATTGCGATAAAAAATGTTGCTTACTTCAGTTGTAAGTATAAACTTAACGCCATTATATTCATAAGTATAATCAGATATTTGTTTAAGATAATTTTTAAGTTCTTGAAGCCATCCTGGATGTGTGAAATCTCCTGTACCTAAAAGTCCAACTCCTTTAAGTTTCGCCCAATGAGCTAACTCTGGTACAGTCATATCTTTAGAAGTAGCACGAGAATATCTTGAATGAATATGTAAATCAGCAATAAGTTTCATATGATTGTTATAAATAACAAAATCTAAACCTTTTTGTTCAACTTTACAAATTCATTAACAATATGTTCAAGTTGTGTTACAAACCTATCAGCACGATAAGTAAAATAATGATAAAACGCTATTGTAGGTATTGCTACAATAAGTCCAGCTGCTGTAGTTATCAACGCTTCAGCAATACCTTTTGCTACAACTTGTGGTGAAGCATAACCTGCTTGTGCTATTGATTCAAATGCTTTTATCATACCAGTCACTGTCCCTGTGAAACCTAACAAAGTTGAGATAGATGCTATTGCACCAAGTAGTGGTAAAAACCTGTTAAGTTTATAAACCTGTTGTTCAGCTATTTCTTCAACAACTTCTTCAAAATTTGCTGTATAATACTCGTCAATACCTTTGATAAAAATAGATTTTACAACATTAGGCAATGTTTCAGCAAGTTTTTTTGACTTTTCAAACTCTTTGTTTGACACAAGTTCAAAAATTTTATGTGTTACTACAGGATTTATTTTAAGAGTTGCATAAAATATAAGTCGTTCAATAATTATTGTTAAAGAAATAATAGAACATAATAGTATAGGATACATTAAAAATCCACCTTTAACAAAATACTCTAACATTATTCTCCTCCTTTTATTAAAACTGAAAATTTAACCCTGCTTGTATATAAGGACTAACAACCATCTTTGGTTGTAAAACATAATTATTATTTAACTGTTGTGATACAAGAAGTTCTATATTATATTTTTCCTTGACATTATACCCAATTTTAAGTTCTGTAACAAAATTTTCTTCTGTATAAACTCCTGTTGCAACTTTTGTTTTACTATTATATAATAATTTTATCAAAAAGTATATATTTTCAAAAATATCTTTGTTAATACTAAGTTGATGTACAAACTTTGGATAAAACAATACATCGTCTGATGATAACAAATAATTTAGTTCATATTCAACAAAAAAAACCTTTGTTTCAAACTTTACTGATGAAATATCGTTGTTATCTATAAACAAAGGTTCAACTTTGTCGTCTCTAAACACATAAGTTGGATATTTTGTATACAAAGATTTATCAAACAAAATTGATACATAAAAGTTGTTACTTTTATATCCACATTTAAAAATATCAGATTCAACTGATGTAAAAAAAAGTTTTGTTGTATCATATATTTTTATATAAGGAAATTTTATAAAATAGTTATCAATATATTCATAAAAAAATTTCTTTTCTTTAACAACATCAAACTCAAAATTTTTTGTTTTATAACCTAAATTTACTTTGTAATACAACTTATCATTTTTACCTTTTGAAAAAACAAAATTTAACAAGTTGCCACTTAATATAACATCTTTTAAAACTATACTTAATGCAGATACAGAATTTTCTTCAGAATCAAATTCAAAAATTTTATTTTCAAACCCAAATATAAAGTTTTTATACAAAAAGTTTGTACTTAATGTGTTTATAAAAAAAACTTTATTAAGTTCTTCATTAGCATAAATTATCACCTGCGGGATATACATAAGTTCTAACTTGTTAAACAAAACTTTATTTATGCTTACATCTATATAATACTGTCTAACAACGTCTGTGACATAATTTGATTCTGTTTTTAATTTTGTACTTAAAACTAATGTATCAAATATATGATTATATATAAAACTATTATTGAACCTAACATATTGTTTGTTTTCATCAAAATAAGATACTTTCGTATTATCAAATTGTATGTTAAACTCAAAATTTTTATGTTCATCAGTATTTTTTGTTTTAAACCCTAAAGATTTATTCTCTCCTAAAAACAAAAATAACATATTCTTTTTTTGTTGTGGTAGTGAGAACATATTTTCTGCTAAACTTATTTTTTCAACTTGTGGAGTTATCATATAATTATAAGGTACAACTATATCTTCATATTCAACAGAAGGTGATGGACTTAAGTATTCTGGTAGATGATAGAATTTAAAAAATAATGGAGATTGTATTTCTTCTTGTATATCTAAAGTTTCACTACTAACTGAAACCTCTTGTGTATACAAAAAACTATAAATAAAAATAAAAACAAGAAATAGTTTTTTAATTATGTTATAATGTTTCACTTTGGAGAAAAATCAATCCTTTTTATTTTGTAAGAAACTTATTTGATTTGTTTTAATCTTAACTCAGATTCCTGTGCCCATAAAGTATCAGGATAGTTTGTTTTCAACTTTTTATACGCTTTTTTAGCTTCGTCATATAATTTTAATTTTTCTGCACAAATTCCTACCATATACTGTGCTTCTGCACAATAATCAGGTTTATCAGGGAAAAGATATATAACCTGTAAATACTCCACTGCTGCTTCTTTATACTTCTTCATACTATAATAACAATCAGCAACAAGTTTTTGTGCTTTTACAGCAATATCTTTATTTTTTGTATTAACAACTAAGGATAAATTTTTAATAGCATCTTCAAACCTGTTTTCTTTGATAAGGTTCAACGATTCGTTATACAAATACTCAGATGTTTCATCAGAATCAGGATATTTTGATAACAAAAAATTTTTATAAAAACTTAGTTTTTCTGTATCACCTTTTTCAGAATAATAGTTAAGTAATGAAATACACAGCTTTGGTATATATTGCGAATTTGGATATTTCTCAATTATACTTTTGTATACATTTTCAGCAAGTGTTTTTTTATCAGTAAGTTCATAAATCCTACCAATAACAAATTCTGAATACACAATTGCGTCTATATTAGAAGTTATTTTTTTAACCAAAGCAGCCATACGTGTAGCTGCAGAAAAGTTTTTGTTTGATATCAAATATTCAATAGATTTTTTTAACACTTCTATTTTATCATCTTCATTAAAAAGTTGTGATGATACAACTATATGTTCAGCAAGATATACAAAAACTTCAGTATTATACAATGAACTTAAGTTTAACATATCAACTATTTCGTTTTTAGTATAATAATTATAATCTTGTGGTAAAAAAGTTTTTAGTTTTGATATAGTATTTGATATAGTCTCTTCTTGTTGGACATTTTGGTAATATTTTATAACAAAATACGACATTATACATTTTTGTTCTGGCGATGTATATTCTTTTTGTAAACTTAAAACTTTATCAAACATTTTTTGATACATATTATTAGATAAAAGTAATCTTAAAATTTTCAATTGTAATAAAAACTTTTCTTTACTATCTTCAGTAAATACTAAAAGTTTATCAGTATATTGTAATGTTTTATCAAAATTGTTAGTTTTTATATACATATTCACTAACAATGTTAACAAAAACTTTTTTTCTGTTTTATTAGAAACTATAGGTAACATTTCATAAACAATTTTTTCTACTGTAGTATAATCGTTAGATATATATTTTAGTTTAGCATACAACAACTTGCTTTTTGTTAAAACTTCGTTATCTAAACTTTTTGTATTATTTAACAACTCAGTTAAAATTTTTTCACTTTCAGAATACTGCCCTTGATAAAAATTTATCTCTGCTATATAAAATTTTGTAAAATTTTGTAGTTTTGGATAAGTTTTCATTGACAGTATCTGCCCATAATACTTTAATGCAATTTGATAGTCAGTAGAAAGTTTATAACATTCAGCAAGTTCGTACAAAACAGCAGATTTTATTTCTTCATCTAAACCTTTGTTTTCTAAAAGTTTTATTAATATATTTTTTGCAAGTTCGTATTCTTTAAGTTCTTTATATGCTTGTGCTATATATATCTGTGAAGAAACATAATATACAGAACTTTTTTTGTTACACAATTCGTAAAAAACTTTAATTGCTTTTTTATATTCTTCTAAATTAAAATAAGATAAACCTAATAAATAATAGGCGTCGTCATACCATTTGTTTTCTTTTGATTGTTCTTTAATTAATCGCGAGAAAATTTTTATTGCTTCAGTATAGTTTTTGTTGTTATAATAAGCCAATCCTAACAAATAAGCAGTGTTTAAACTCAATTCTACTTTTTTATCAAACTTCAGTTGTGAAAGTACAGATATTGTTTTATCATAATTCTTAAGTTGGAAATAACAATATGCAAGTTCAAGATTTAAGTTTTTAACAAAATCGTTATTTTTTGTTTCTTGAACAAGTTGGTTGTATATTTTTATTGCATCTTGAAACTTGTTTTGTTTAACAAACAATTTTGCTGTATTATATCTTACTAAAAATTTTATTTCCTCAGATGGTATAAGTTCAGAATTAATACTTTTCAAACTTGTTTCTACTTGTTGAAACTTTTTTTGTTCTTCATATATAGCAGCAAGACGTAAGTTTGCATAAATAGACAGTTCTGGTTCATCTTTTTCTGACACTACTTTTTTAAAATTTTCAATTGCGTTTTTATAATCTCCTTTTGCGTACCAACTTTCTGCTAAAATATAATCTACCTGTTGAACTATATTTTTTTCTAAAACTAACCCTTCAGTTTTTAGATATGTTTTTAATAATGAGATGTTTGTTAATACAGAATTATATTCACCAGTTTTGTATAACGCAAAAATTTTTATATAATACAAATATGGTAGCAAAGTTTTATCAAAATTATGAATATCAATTTTATCACAAAATTTTATTGTTTCGTCATATCTACCTAAATATATATTACATTCTGCAATCATAAACTTAACAAAATTTTCTGTCCGCGTGTCTAACAAACAATTTTTGAACAGTGTCTGATATGTTTTTTCAGCAAGGTTATATTTCCCATTTAAATAGTACACATTACTTAATAAAAGTAAAACATTTTTATTATCTTTGTCTTCTAACAAATAACTTTTTTTGAACCAGTATTCTGCAAGATCATAATTTTTATCTAAAAAATACGAAACACCAATATCAAAATATGAACAAAATATCTCTGGAGATAAAAATAGTAATAGTATTATAAACTTTTTCATACAATAAATTTATCCAGATTTTGTAGTTCTACAACTTGTTGTGAGTTATTATAGAAATTTTTTAATACAATTTTGTTTTGTCCTGTTTCTTCACCAACAATGACCACATATTTACAATTTTCGTTATTAAACAATCTTAATTGCGACTTTAAACTTTTTTCAGCGAAAGGTCCAACGATTTGGACATTCTCTTTACTTTCCAAAAGTTTATTTAATACTTTGAACCCTACAGATAAAAATTTATCATCCACTATTGCAATACCAACTTTTATTTTATCATTTTTTCCTTTGTATTCTTTAATAACTTCTACAATACGATCAATACCAAAAGCTAATCCACAAGCATAACTTACCTGAGGTTCAACTTGTGAGAAAAACTCGTCATACCTACCACCAGCACATATAGTATTCTGTGCTGCATCTAATAGCTGTGTTTTATATTCAAACACAGTACCGTTATAATAATCCAGCCCACGGACAAGTGTTGGTACTATTTTATAACTTATTTTGTTTTCATCTAAAAGTTTTATTAAATCATCAAAATTTTTTTTACAAGATTCACAAAGATAGTTTTGTATATTAACTTTTTCTGCTAACTTCTTAACTTTATCAACATCTGTTTTACAATCAAACACACGTAACGGATTTTTTCCAATCCTGTTTTTACACACATCACATAAAGATTCTTTAATTTTCTCAAGTTCTTTTTTAAGTTCTACAACATAATTTTTCCTACAATTTTTACAACCAATAGAATTTATCTCAAGGTCTACTTTTATTTTAAGTTTTTCAAAAACACTATTTACAATTTTTATTAACAAAAAATCGCTTGATGGTGAAGGTTCGCCAAAAATTTCTATGCCAAACTGATAGAACTCTCTGTATCTACCTTTTTGAGGACGTTCATACCTAAACATTGGACCAAAATAATAAAACCGTTTAAGTGAGTATTTATCTTTAAAATTGTTTTCTACAAACATTCGTACAATACCAGCAGTTCCTTCAGGACGAAGAACTATTGTTTCAGTTTGTTCTTCTGCAAGATTTTTGTTTTCAATTTTAAACATCTGTTTTTCAACAATATCTGTTGTTTCACCGATACTATGTTGGTACAACTCCATTCTTTCCAACACGGGAAGTATAACTTCTTTAAACCCGTAAGATTCAACTATTTGACGACAAGTATTAACTACAAAATTTATTTTTTCTACTTCTTGAGGCAATATATCTTTTACACCACGAACTTTTTTAAATTTCATAAAAAAATATGTTTTGTTTAAAAAATTTATAATGATAGAATTTACTAAAAATTTTTTTATTTTTCAACAATTGTTGAATTTAATTTATAATTTTTGATATAATAACACATAAACACATTTACACATCTACACATTTATACATTAACACATCTACACTTATCCGGAGGGGTGCCCGAGTGGTTTATGGGGCTGGTCTTGAAAACCAGTGTGGTCTTAACAGGCCACCGGGGGTTCGAATCCCTCCCCCTCCGTAGTTTAAAATAAAAATTTATTATGACGAAAATAATTTACAAATCCAAAAAAGAAAAAATAGACAATATAAATACACATAGTGGTTATGTTAAAGATATAGGAGTAACATCCCATATATCTATAGAAAAAATAAGAAGAGAGTTTGGAGCTCATCTCACATCGATAGATATCTTTAAAAAATTTATTTTTCCAGAAATAAAAGATATTCTCTACAAATATGCTTGGATAGATTTATTTTGTGGAGAAGGTAATCTTATTCTACCTATATTAGAAGCAATCCCAAAAAATAAAAGAGAAGAATTTTTTAAAGAACACATCTTCCTTTTTGATATTCAAAAAGAGATGATCGAAAAAGCAATTGAAAAAGCGAAAAGTTATGGAATCAGACATGAAGTAGCAAAAAGAAACATTCAAGTAAGAGATACTTTACAAGATTATCCAGATTTTAGATTTTTAAAATATCCACCTTATCATATAACTAACCCACCTTAT
>Ga0308394_1000287_pt1 | contig 28943 bp, 20 predicted proteins | sample Hotspr2Sampleme2_FD_202366 | JGI IMG/M metagenome (GOLD analysis project Ga0308394, IMG submission 202366) | Hot spring phototrophic mat microbial communities from Mushroom Spring, Yellowstone National Park, Wyoming, United States - 20050701_me2 ...
GGGAAAAGAAGAACCAGAAGGAGAATTTACAAAGCAGGTTTGCTGCCTTAGAGGAACTGATATTGCAGATTTACAAAGCGGATTAGCAGAGAGAGTACCGATAAGATTCATAAAGGAGAAAAAGTTTGAAAGCATTTCGCCAAAAGATGGTGATTTAATTCTTGAAATTTCTGGTGGAACAGATGACCAATCAACTGGAAGAACAATTTACATCAATGAACTAAACCGAAGTCTTTTTCCATACCCCCCAATTTTTTCAAATTTTTGTCGTTTGCTACGACCTATAAGAAAGGAGTATTCGTATTTTCTTTATTTGTACATCCAATATTTATACAAGAAAGATGAGTTTTTTAACTTAGAAAATGGAAGTTCAGGAATTAAAAATCTTGATTACAAGTATTTATTGAACGATTTAAAGTTTTTGTTACCAAACAATGAAAGCGAGATATTAGAATTTGATATGGAAGTGCGTTTATACTTTGAAAAGATTAACAAGAATAAACACCAAATCCGCACGCTTACGCAGCTACGGGATACCTTGCTGCCGAAGCTGATGAGTGGGGAGGTGCGGGTGAGTGAAAAGTGGAGAGTGAAAAGTGAAGAGTGAAGAGTGAAAAGTGAAGAGTGAAGAGTGAAAAGTGAAGAGTGAAGAGTTAAAAGTGAAAAGTGAAGGGTTATGGGTAAGTCCATTCTGAAAGATAAGAGTTATGCATTTGCTGTTCGGATAGTAAAACTGTCGCAGTATCTGCATACTGAGAAAAAGGAGTTTGTATTAAGTAAACAGGTTTTAAGAAGCGGAACTGCAATTGGAGCACTTATCAGAGAAGCGGAGTTTGGTCAAAGCAAAGCCGATTTCATCAGTAAAATGAACATTGCCTTAAAAGAAGCAAATGAAACGGATTATTGGCTATGCCTACTCAAAGACACAGACTATTTGGAAACAAAACTCTTTGAGAGCTTACAAAAAGATTGCAGTGAGCTAATAGCGATGCTTATATCTACCATAAAAACCGCCAAAAAATAAAACTTTTAACTTTTAACTTTTAACTTTTAACTTTTAACTTTTAACTTTTAACTTTTAACTTATGAAACCCATCACCGAAAACACGATTGAGCGTATGGCGATTGAGATTTTGCAGTCGCAAGGGTGGAAATATGCTAATGGCAAAGAGATTTCACCCGAAGGACTTTTTTGTGAGCGAGAGAGTTTTAGTGAGGTAGTTTTACTTCGCCGCCTTCGAGATGCTTTGGCTCGCCTCAATGCTACGATACCTGTCGAGGCACGAGAAACTGCTGTTCAAAAGGTATTGCGGATAAATTCGCCCGATGTATTGCATAACAACGAGGAGTTTCACCGCTTGCTTGTGGAGAGGGTCAAAGTTCCGTATCAACAAGAGGGCTACGAACGCAGCCACGAAGTCGGCTTGATAGATTTCGAACACCCCGAAAACAACGAATTCTTGGTAGTCAATCAATACACCATTATAGAAAACAATCAGCACAAACGCCCCGATATAATTTTGTTTGTCAATGGTTTGCCTTTGGTAGTGCTTGAACTAAAAAATGCCGCCCACGAAAAAACCGATATCAAAAGTGCTTATCAGCAAATCCAAACCTATAAAGCCACGATACCGAGTTTATTTACTTATAATGCTTTCTGTGTGCTTTCTGATGGCTTAGAATGTAGAGCAGGGACGATTTCATCGGATTTGAGCCGTTATATGGCTTGGAAAACTGCCGATGGTATCAAGGAAGCCTCGCGTTTCAAACCCCAATTAGAAACCTTGCTGAAAGGCATGTTACAACCCAAGGTATTATTAGATTTGATTCGCAATTTTATTGTATTTGAAAAATCTACTAAGCCCTCACCCAACCCTCTCCCACTGGGAGAGAGCAAGAGAGAGGGGCTTATCCAAGTTCAAACCATCAAGAAACTGGCGGCGTATCATCAGTATTATGCAGTTAATAAAGCCGTTCAATCTACTATAAATGCTTCAAGCGAAAACGGAGACAGGCGAGGAGGCGTTATCTGGCACACGCAGGGTTCGGGAAAAAGTTTGAGTATGGTTTTCTATGCAGGCAAACTCATCACTTCGCCCCAAATGCGAAACCCGACCATTGTTGTAATTACCGACCGCAACGATTTAGACGACCAACTTTTCGATACATTTGCCGCATCGGTTCAGTTATTACGGCAGGAGCCCGTGCAGGCAGAAAGCCGAGAACACCTCAAAGAACTGCTCAAAGTGGCAAGCGGTGGCATTGTCTTTACAACCATACAAAAATTTCTCCCTGAAACAGGCGATACATACCCCAAACTTTCCGATAGAGCTAATATCGTTGTCATTGCCGATGAAGCCCACCGAACCCAGTACGGCTTTGAAGCAAAACTCCTTGATGAAAAAGATAAAGAAACCAAAGAGAGCATCGGCAAGCGAATAGCTTATGGCTTTGCTAAATATATGCGTGATGCCTTGCCTAATGCCACCTATATTGGCTTTACAGGCACGCCCATCGAAAGCACCGACAGAAACACCCCGCAAGTTTTCGGAAATTATATTGACCGCTACGACATCAAAGATGCCGTTGATGATGGAGCTACCGTCAAGATTTTCTACGAAAGCCGTTTAGCAAAAGTAAATTTAGATGAAGAAGGTAAGCGTTTGATTGAAGAATTTGATAAAGAATTAGAGCAAGACGAAGAAATCACCGAAAAACAAAAAGCCAAAGCCAAATGGACAAAGTTAGAAGCCATCGTAGGACACCCCAAAAGATTGAGTAACCTCGCCAAAGATATTGTTACACATTTTGAAAAACGCCAGTCTGTTTTTGAGGGTAAAGCCATGATAGTAGCCATGAGCCGACGAATTGCCGCCGAACTTTACAGAGAAATTATTGCCCTTCGCCCCCACTGGCACAACGACGACTTGACCAAAGGCACTATCAAAGTAGTAATGACTACCAACAGTGCCGACGGACCTGACATTTCTAAACACCATACCTCCAAAGAACAACGTCGAATGCTGGCAGAACGTATGAAAGACCCCGCCGATGAACTCAAAATCGTAATAGTTCGCGATATGTGGCTCACTGGCTTCGATGCTCCCTGCCTCAATACGATGTATGTGGATAAGCCGATGCGAGGGCATAACCTCATGCAAGCGATTGCAAGAGTGAATCGTGTGTTCAAAGATAAACCTGGCGGTCTGATTGTAGATTATTTAGGCATTGCAGGCGATTTGAAAAAAGCCTTATCGTTCTACGGAGAGGCAGGCGGAAAAGGCGAACCCGCCGAACACCTCGAAAAAGCATTTGAGGTTTTCAGAGAAAAGTTAGAAGTAGTACAAGCCATGTTTAGCGAAAATAGCCAAAGTAGAAACGATATTTTAGCAGAAGAACCTCAAGCCTATTACGAAAACGGTTTCAAATTCAATTACCACCGATTCTTTGCCGTAGAGCCACAGAAAAAACTCTCTATCATTTTGCAAGCCGAAGAACACATTTTAGGATTGCAAGAGGGCAAAGAAAGGTTTATCCGAGAAGTTACTTTGCTAAGTCAGGCGTTGTCGCTTTGTATCACCAAAGAAGAAGTACAGCCACACCTGCCCGAAGTTGCCTTTTTTCAAGCCGTAAAAGCACGTTTGGCAAAGTTCGATACACCCACCACAGCAGGCAGAAAATCAAATGTAGAAATTGAAACGGCTATTAAACAAATCGTAGAGGAAGTATTGAGTAGCGATAAAGTAGTAGATATTTTTGACGCCGCAGGAATCAACAAGCCCGAAATTTCAGGATTAGAAATTCTATCCGATGAATTTCTTTTAGAAGTGCAAGGAATGAAACACAAAAATTTAGCACTCGAACTGCTAAAAAAGATTTTAAATGACCAAATAAAACTAAGAGCCAAAACAAACCTTGTGAAAAGTAAAAAACTTTTAGAAATGCTTGAAGAAGCTATCAATCGCTACCAAAATAACTTACTCACAACGGCTGAAATCATTCAAGAACTTATCAATATCGCCAAGGAAATCAAAGAAGCCGATAAAGAAGGCGAAAAACTCGGCTTATCGCCCGATGAAGTGGCTTTTTACAACGCATTAGAAACAAATGATAGTGCCGTTAAAGTCTTAGGCGACGAGACCTTAAAAACCATTGCCCGAGAAATCGCCGACAAAGTAAGAGCCAACGCCACGATTGACTGGACCATCAGAGAAAGTGCAAGAGCAAAACTCATGGTGCTTGTAAGACGGACACTCAATAAATGGGGCTATCCGCCAGACAAACAACAAAAAGCAATTGACACAGTATTGAAACAAGCAGAATTATTAGCAGACAATTTAACAGCATGAGAACAAGCCAACGCACAGTTGTAAGCACATTTGCAAGCCGCACAAGCCCAAGCACAGACCAAAGCTTATAAAAGAGCTTCCCCTTTCCCACGCAGACAAAATCGAAACGCGAAGCATTCACGAACACAAATAATAAACAATAAAAATGTGAGTAATTATAAGTAATTTCACAAAATTAAACGGACACTTTTACTGAGGCAAAATACTGATAGACAACTTTTTGTCTTGTCTCCTGCCTCTTGTCTCTTGTGTCTAATCACTTAATCCGTGTTTTATCTGTTCAATTTGTGTTATCTGTGTGCTAAAAATTAGCCCGCAAATAAAACGGATTAGGCAGATGTATCATATTTTTTGTAAATCATACTAAAAATTTGTAACAAAAAGCTACTTTTTAAGAGACGACTAAGTACTTAAAAAAATAAGTAGATTGCTACTTGCAAATTCTTTACTCCCAAAATCAGCTAACTTTTTTCTTAGTAAGCATACCTCCTGCTCCTGTAAGCACGAGCGAACCTTCTGCTCCTTGATTGAGTTCGGCAGCGTTGGCTTCGTCGGTATCGATGTGCATTTCCAACTTGAATTTATCGGAAACTCTAATCAGTACGTTGCCGAAAGTAAGCCCACGTTCTTGATTTTCTACACGTACCTCTACGATGTCTTTGTCTTTTACACCAAAATACTCGGCATCGTCGGGGTGCATGTGGATATGCCTCCAAGCACAAATCACCCCTTCTTTGAGTTCTAATTTTCCCGCAGGTCCTATGAGGGTAAGTCCGGGCGAGCCTTCGGTATGTCCCGATTCGCGTATGGGAGCATCAATGCCTAAGAAAAACTCATCAGTTCTTGAAATTTCAACTTGGTCTTTGGGGCGAGTAGGTCCCAGAATTCGTACTTTTTCAATCTTATTTTTCGGACCTACCAACGTTACCATTTCGTTGCAAGCAAACTGTCCGGGTTGAGAAAGTGGTTTTTGTACGGTAAGTTGATAACCTTTGCCAAAAAGAATTTCTACGCTCTCTTGCGTAAGATGCACGTGGCGAGCCGAAACAGCGATAGGAATATTGCGTGGGGCTTGGTTTTTGAGTTTGGAGGCTTTGATTACTTTGGCAGTTTGCTCGGCAATGGAGAGTTGCTCGTCGGTTTTTACTACCAAAATTTTACACAAACTATTGCTTGCCGAAATATCCTCAACATCTTCTACACCGATAAATTTGAGCATTTTGTTTTTGTGTTCGTCTATAATGGCTCGCATATAATTGAGTTTATAGACTATTTTAGAACGCAACGAGGCACTATTTTCGCCGATACCTGCAGTAAAGATAATGGCGTCGGCTCCGCCCATTACAGCCGCATAAGCTCCTATGTATTTACGCAAACGATGCACAAACATATCGATGGCTAATTGTGCTTGCACGTCGCCGTCGGCGGCTCTTTCTTCCAAATCACGCATATCGTTGCTACCTGCGATGCCTTTCATACCACTTTCTTTGTTGAGCATATCGCTTACTTGTTGCCAAGTCATATTTTCTTGCTCCATCAAGTAGGTGATGATGCCCGCATCAATATCGCCGCTACGAGTACCCATTACAAGTCCTTCTAAGGGGGTCATTCCCATACTGGTTTCTACCGATACACCGTACTCAATGGCACAAACACTCGCTCCATTACCCAAGTGGCAAGAAATAATACGCAAATCGTGAATATCTGCTCCTAAATAGTTGGCGGCTCGTTGGGCAACGTAACGATGGCTTGTGCCGTGAAAGCCATAGCGTTCAATATGGTGTTTTTCTATCAGATTTTGAGGCAGAGCATAATTTTTAGCTTTTGGGGGAATAGTACTATGAAAAGCCGTATCAAAAACAGCTACGTGAGGCACATCAGGGAAATGTTTTTTAGCGATACGCACTCCCAAAAGGTTGATGGGATTGTGCAAAGGAGCAAGGCTGTAAAGGCTTTCGATTTGCTTTTCAACTTCTTCGGTGATAAGGGTCGGCTCGTCGAAGATTTTGCCACCGTGTACTACTCGGTGTCCTACGCCTTTGAGCAGATTTTTGTCCAATTTTTCAATAAGTTTCGGAAAAGCGAAGGCGAGGGCTTGTTCGTGTCCGCTGGCGGGGCAGGCAAGCACTTGGTCGCTATCCGAAAATTTGAGTTTAGGCTGAGCGTCGTTAATTCTATCTACGCTCATTACTACAATTCTTTTACCTGTGCTAAGGTCTATTACTTCGGCTTTTACCGAAGAACTACCACAATTTACTACTAAAATTTGCATAAAAAATGATTTTTGAGTTGGGGAATTCCAAATTTTGAGGCTTGTAATTTTACTAAAAAATACGCTTTCCAAAAAATGATTTTCATCAATTTTCTGTTATGATTTCGTTCAAATCTTGTTGCATTGCCTTGAACCTTTCTAAAACTTTTGCTACAAAAGTTTCATTTGTAGCGATTCTAATGGCATCTTCCTCCAAAAAATCTAATTCACTTAGTTTGTAAGTTTGCTCTAAATTATTTTTCTCGTATTTGAGCAAATATTTTTGATTCCACCAAAAAAGTGTAATTTGGCAAGCCTCGTGGGCAATCTGGCGAATGACTTTCATTTTTTTAATTTTGATAACAAAAAATTAATATTGCAAAAATTTTCCTTTGTTTTCAGGTTTTTGAGCCGAATAAAAAAATTTTTTTTTGCAATTTATGTGAATTTAGAAACATATTTTTCAATATTTGCAAAACCTTTTCTTGGTTTGAATGGAAAAAATATTAGTTTTGCACCAAAACTCAAAACCCAACATCTAAAAACTAAATAAACAATCTTATGAGTACAGCTAAGAAAAAGCCCAGCACTTTTCAAAACATTTTCGCAGGTTTGGCAATTGTGATTCTGTTTATTATTGCCGAAGTTTTTTTCCACGTCTTTCTGGGAGATGAAGCTAACTTTGAAATGAAAGACGGGCATCCTTACCCCAAAAACATTTTTGGCACAATTTATATGGGAGGAGCTGTTGTGCCTTTCCTGATTACCTGTTTGCTTGTAGTAATCACTTTCTCTATTGAGCGTTTTATCACTATCACTGCCGCCTCAGGCAAAGGTTCTGTTACGAATTTTGTCTATAAAGTAAAGGGACTTTTAGCTGAAAATGACATTCAAGGAGCTATTGAGGCTTGCGACAAGCAAAAAGGCTCCGTAGGAAATGTAGTAAAATCTGTATTGGAAACCTACAAAGCAATGCTTACAGACAATACCAAAGACAAAGAACAAAAAATAGCCGCTATCACCAAAGAACAAGAAGATGCAACGGCTCTCGAAATGCCTATGTTAGAGAAAAATCTTACCATTATTGCAACGCTTGCTTCGGTTTCTACGCTTATCGGTCTGCTTGGTACGGTAATCGGTATGATTAAAGCCTTCTCCTCTATGAGTGGGGGTGGTGCCGCTGCTGCTGCACAACTTGCCGTAGGTATTTCCGAAGCCTTGATTAACACTGCTACAGGTATTGGTGCTTCGGCTTTGGCTATCATCGCCTACAACTATTTCACAAGCAAAATTGATGAACTTACCTACAACATCGACGAGATAAGCTACAGCATTTTGCAAAACTTCAATGCACAAGTGAAATAATATTTTCAAGTAAATTTATGGTATAATATTTGTTCGTAAGTTTATGGTGAACAATTTTCTACCGCAAATTCTGTTTTACGCAAAACGATAGAAAAAGAAATTATGGGAAAAGTTAAAATACCCAGAAAGAACCCCTCGTTGGATATGACAGCAATGTGTGATATGGCTTTCTTGTTGCTGACTTTCTTTATCCTTACGGCACAATTTAAGCCCGAAACACCGCTTCAAGTAGATGCCCCATCGTCTTCCTCGAACGAAGATGAAACACAAAGAGTACTTAAAATTATTGTAGATACAACGGGGCGTGTCTTTTTAGAAATAAAAGACCATACCAAACGCGAAGAAATCCTTAGAAATGTAGCCAAACACTTCGGCGTTGCAGGCGAATTAGGAAAAGAAGAATATGATGAATTTGTGGGAAGACAAACCTTTGGGGCTCCTATTAAGGATCTAGTAAAAATACTCAAAGCAAAGGCTATCTCTGCGGAGGCTTACCAAAAAATAGGTATTGACCCCAAAAAGATGAGTATTCCGGTGGATACCATTCCCAAAAACAACCAACTCAGCTGGTGGGTACTTTACACACGTGAAGCCTATTTTGCCGAAGATAGAGCCAGAAAAGACACTATGTCAAAAGAGCGATTAGATATCATCAGCCGCCCAACTGCCGAAGGACTTACGCCCGAGCAGAAAAAAATTTGGGAAGAAGAAAGAAAACGACAATTTAAAGTAGTTATTTTCGGCGACCGCAACTCGCGTTTTGGTATGATGAAGCAAATCATTGAAACGCTCAGAAATAGAAAAATTAACAGAATACATCTGGTTACTAACCTGCGTCAAGCTCCGCAAGCAGGAGGTAGTCAGGAAAGTAAAAATTAAATTATTCATTCACTACAAAATATTTTGAAACAATGGCAGAAATAGATACCTCGCAAGGTGGTGGTGGGAAAAAGAAAGGTGCCAAGAAAGTCTCTACAAAGGTAGATATGACTCCAATGGTAGATCTAGCGTTTTTGCTTATTACTTTCTTTATGCTTACCACCACCTTCAATACTCCCAAAGTAATGCAGGTTTTGATGCCCGATAAGACCGAAAACAAAAAAGAAAAACAAGATGAGTCTTTCGGCAAATGTACCGTAATTGTTTTAGGTGATTACGACGAAGTAAAAAAACAAAATAGACTCTATTGGTATCAGGTTATCAAAGGGCAACAGCCCGAACTTACCGAAATAGAGTATTCGTCGGAAAAAATGCGTGAATTTTTTTCTAAAAAGAAAAAAGAAGTTATCAACGACCCCGATTGCAAGCAGAAATTTGTAGTAGTAATTAAGCTAAAAGACCAAGCCCGATTCAGTACAATGGTAGATATATTAGACGAGATGGCTATCGTAGGGGTAAGCCGTTACGGCATTCAAGATATTGAACCACGTGAATTAGACTTGATTAAGTCTTTCAACGCACAAGCTAAAAAATAATTTTTTTTCACTATAACCAATTACCATTATGGATTTACAAAGTTATTGCTATCAAGCTCACGAAGGTTTCGAGGGCAGAAATCAGGAGTATGGAGCGTATGTGATTCGCAGAGATTATTCGGGTATTGTTACGCGTGTGCTTCTTTTTGTCATTCTTGCCAGTGGTTTGGTTTTTGCAACTCCTGTGATTCAGCGTTTGCTCGAACCTACCGAAAAAGCCGAAGTACAACAACAAGAGGCTGTTAAGGAGGTAGAAGTACCTATTGAAATTATTGAGGAAGAAGAAAAAAAAGAAGAAGAGAAAAAAACCGAAGTGGTAATTGAAGTGCCACCTCCACCCGAAGTAGAACAGGTGAAATTTACTGAAATAAAAGTAGTAGAAGAAAAACCCGAAACACCCGAAATCAAAACCAACGAAGAAGTACAACAAAAACAAGCGGTTATCTCTACCGAAGACAAAACAGGTGTTGCTACCGATGCCCCTCCCGAAAAATTGGATTTCAGTGAAAAACCCAATGAAGACCCTGGCAAAGGCGGCACAGGTGAAGAAGAGGATAATAAAACTTATCAAGAGTTTGAAGTATCAAAGGCTGCTGCATTTCCCGGAGGAATTGATGAATTCAGAAAGGCTGTAACCAAAAACATAGAGTATCCCTCTGCCGCCCGAAGAAAAGAAACACAAGGAAGAGTTACGCTTCAACTTATCATAGAAAAAGATGGAAGCATCTCCGAAATTCAGATTATCAAAGATATTGGTGATGGCTGTGGTGAGGCAGCGGTAGCGGCTGTGAGAAAAGTAAAAACACTTTGGTCGCCTGCTACCAACGCACAAGGTAAGCCCGTAAAACAGAAAAAAATATTGCCCATTGATTTCAAATTGGCTAAGTAAAAATCGAAAACCTGTTGGCGAAAGCCAACAGGTTTTTTTCATACTCAAAGTAATTTGATTTTGTTGTTTTTGTGTGTTTCGGCTTCGCTCAACACACAAAGATAGCCTACGGTTTAAACCGTGGGCTATCTTTGTAAAATCAATCCCCGATGATATAAAATTCTACTCTTCGGTTTTTTCTTCTACCTGCTTCGGTTTTGTTGTCGGCTAAGGGTTCGTAAAATCCTCTACCTGTGTAGTAGAGTCTGTTTTCTTCAATTCCCTGACTTACCAAATACTCAAAAACAGCTTTGGCACGTGCATCAGAAAGTTTGAGGTTATCTTCTCGCCTGCCTATCTCGTCGGTATGTCCCGAAATCATAATTTTGATGTCTTTGTACTCACGCATAAGGCGTACAATTTTGTTGAGTTCGTATTTTGACTCTTCTAAGAGCGTAGCTTTGCCAAACTCAAAAAGTACGTTTTTCAGGACAATAGGCTTATTGGGTTCTAAATAGCCAAATTCGGTGGGTTCTAATTGCCAAGGTTTCTCAAAACCTGTAAATACGCGGTTGGTATCTTTGAAAGGGGGCATCGGGGGCGTGCCAAGCACTGGCTCAGGCAAGGCATCTAACCATATCAAACTGAGATTATCAAAAAAATAGTAAGCACGATGATAACTAAAAATATGCTGATTTTCAGGTTTTTCTTCAATCTTACGAATATCTTTTTTGGCATACGAGCAAAACTCTCCCAAAGTGATGTAAGCCTCTCCGCCTTCGGCTACAATCGTATCACAAATTTTTACCCAAGCGTTTTTGGTCTCGACGAAGTCCAGTTCTATTTGTGGTGAGGCTTGGAATTTATCGTTTGCCAAAACGGGCGTTGGTGTAAATAAAACCCCTATTTTACTCATTGCATACGCCGAATACTCTGAAAGTGAAACGTACATTGTAAAAACGTAGCGGTTGCGATGTTTGAGTGGTTCGGCGAGGCGGGCTTGGATATGTTCTCTGTAAAAAAGTTCGTCTGTACTTTGTACAGGTGAGGCTCCCACACGCACAATCAAGCCGATGTAACCTTTGCCGTGTTGCGGTTTGAGTTTGCCTACGGGGCTGTTCGAGGGAGCAAATTTTTTGCTACATTCATTGAAATAATCGGGCGTGCAGTCGGGGGGCGTAGCTTTCCAGTATTTCAAAGCACCTACACGGACAGCTCCAAAATCATCGGGGCAGTCTTGGTAGTCTTCGAAGCTACCGTCAGGAATTAAATTTTTAGCATTTTGCCCTACGCTTTCTAAACAAACTAAAAAGAAAATTACCCAAAACAAGTGGTTAGACATCAGTTATCGTTGTTCAATTATCAGAGATAAGATTTGTCTTTGCAATTATTGGTGACCAGTTATCATTGTTCATTGTTCATTATTCATTGTTCATTGTTCATTGTTCATTGTTCATTGTTCATTGTTCATTGTTCATTGATAACTGTTCATTGATATTGCTCATCTCACTTTATCTACACTCGTTTTCCGTTTCTTGATGTGTCCTTTACCATCTCGTTTAAGGCGAGAACCTTTCTGCACCGCTCACTTTCGTAACGAGCAAACTCCTGCGGTGTCATATAAGTCGGACATTTGGGCTTGGCACACGCTCCCAACAACAAACTCACTAAAAAATAACTTCCGACAAACTTTTTCATAAAAGTTATGGTTAATTGCGTAGGTAATTTACGAAAAATCTGTCTAATCGCAATTTTTTATCATTTATTTGTGCTTATTTTATGAGAAATTACATTTGTTTATTAGGAATTTTAGGAGTGCTGACAGCTTGCGACCCCCTTAAGCAAGTAGAGCAAAGTGCTAATCTTGCCATTGAACTACAACACGTTTTTGGTGAGGCTTCGCTCAAAATCGGGAATAATTACACCAACAGCAGTAACGAAACTTTTACGCTCACTACTTTTGATTATTTTCTTAGCAATTTCGTTTTGGAAAGGCAAGATGGTTCGTTGTATGTTGTTCCACAAGAGGAAAGTTATTTTCTTATCAAACTTTCCGAAGGCTCAAAGCCACTGCTTACGTTTCGTAACATTCCGATAGGTGAATACAAAAGTATTTCGTTTTTAGTGGGGGTAGATAGCCTTCGCAACACGATGGAGCCTGCCCGCCGTACAGGCGATTTGGACGTAGGTGGTAGAGCCGAAGGTATGTACTGGAACTGGAATACAGGCTACATCTTTCTGAAAATGGAAGGTACTTCCGACGTAGTCCCTGATGCACAAGATAAGCGATTTTATTTCCATATCGGAGGCTACGGTGGTTATTCTACGCCTACTATCAATAATTTGAGAAAAATAAAAATCAATTTTTCGCAAGAAAATCTTAAAATTGCTTCGGGAAAAAGTGCAATGCTACACCTAAAAGTTGATGCTTCCAAAATTTTCTCAACTCCCAACACCATTAGCCTTGCAAGTAATCCGAATGTGATGTTCAGTCCGTTTTCGGTAAATATTGCTAACAATTACGCTAATATGTTCAGTTTAGATTTTGTTCATAATTGATAAACATCAAAAACCAGCAAGATGAAAAAAATTAGTTTCGTTTTTTTGTATTTTTTTTGGCAAATAGCTTCTGTGTTCGGGCAGGGCAACTGCTCCGATTGGGAACTGAAAGCCTCAAAATCAGAAGCCAAAGTAGGAGAGGAGATTACAATCAGCTTTTTTGTTACCCCCAAACCGAATTGGTACACGTACTCTTCTGATTTTGAGGAGGGCGGTCCGCAGGTAACAAAATTCAAATTTACCCCCAACCCTTCGTATCAGCTTATAGGCAAAATAGAGGCTATCGGTGCTGAAAAAAAATACGACGAAATTTTTGAAATGGAAGTGCGTTTCTTCAAAAAACGGGGTGAATTTAGGCAAAAAATAAAAATCTTGAAAAAAGATTTTTCTATCTCAGGCACAATAGACTACCAAACCTGCTCCGATAAAAACGGGCAATGTATCCCCTGCGAATACGATTTTACTTTCAAAGATATTACGATAAAAGCCGATGCCAAAGACGAATTGCAAAATCCTGAAAAAAAGGACGAAAAAGCCGCCAATCAACCCCAAAAAGATGAAAAAATATTAGATAAACAAAAAGAAACCACAGACAAACAAAACGAAACTGCCCAAATAGATGACAAAAAAGAAAATCAAAATGCTAAAATCGTACCTACTTCCGACAAAAAAACCTCAAAAAACGAGCCTGTAAAATTCGGAAAACAAGAAGATAAAAATGAAAATTTATTTGTTTTTGCATTAGGGGCATTTCTGGCGGGCTTATTGGCATTACTTACACCTTGCGTGTATCCGATGATACCAATGACCGTAACTTTGTTTATGAAAGGTGATAAACCCCTCAATCCGCAAGCAAGTGCCGAAGAACAAAACGCTATACTACGAACTAATCGTCGTAAAGGTATTGTCAAGGCTATTATCTACGGACTTTCTATCATCGGCATCTACGGACTTTTGGGCTTGCTTGCTTCTTTGGCATTTGGGGCAGAATTTGTAAATGATTTCAGTACGCATTGGGTTTCTAATTTGCTATTTTTTGCTGTTTTCGTGATTTTCGGAATGTCGTTTATGGGAATGTTCGAGATTGTACTTCCCAGCAGTTTTGTAAATAAAATAGACCGAAAAGCCGATGGCGGCGGCTACGGAGCAGTGTTTTTTATGGCTTTTACACTCGTGTTGGTGTCGTTTTCTTGTACTGCTCCTATTGCAGGAAGCATCATTTTGCTTGCTACGCAAGGCGAGGTTATCAAGCCATTAGTCGGAATGGTTGCTTATGCTTCGGCTTTTGCGGTACCGTTTACATTTTTTGCTTTGTTCCCAACGGCAATGAAAAGCCTGCCCAAATCGGGTGGTTGGCTCAATACCGTAAAGGTTTTTTTGGGCTTTTTGGAACTTGCTTTGGCTTTTAAATTCCTAAGCACTGCCGATTTGGCGTATGGCTGGGGAATTTTGAACCGCGATGTGTTCCTTGCCATTTGGATAGCTATTTTTGGGGCATTAGCTTTGTATCTTTTCGGAAAAATTCAACTGCCACACGATAGCAAAATAGAAAAACTTTCTGTACCAAGAGCGTTGGTTGCTATATTTGTTACGGCTTTCACTATCTATATGATACCCGGCTTGTGGGGAGCAAATCTGAAAATTTTGAGTGGCATTATCCCTCCCGAAACTACGCAAGAATTTAGTATCGATACGCAATTACAAAAAATCCAAAATCAAGACGATACTTTTCCGAAAAGTGTAAAATATGGCGATTTTCTGCATCTACCCTACGGCTTAAAAGGTTTTTTCGATTACAAAGAAGGCTTAGAATATGCCAAGAAAGTTAATAAACCCGTGTTTTTGGATTTTACAGGACACGGCTGTGCCAACTGCCGCAAAATGGAAGAATACGTTTGGACAAAACCCGAAATTCTTTCTATCCTAAAAAACGAATACGTGATTGTTTCGTTGTATGTTGATGATAAAACAGAAATTCCTGAAAATGAATGGATTACCTCAAAGGTAGATGGAAAAGTAAAAAAGACTATCGGAAAAGTAAATTTAGATTTTGAGCGTGAGCGTTTCAACAACATTGCCCAACCTTATTATTGCTTGCTCGATACCGAAGGCAATCTTTTGGTAACACCGCCTATCGGTTACGAACCCGATGTAAAAACCTTTGAAGCCTATCTGAAAGCAGGAATAGAGGCTTTTAAAGCTAAAAATTAGAGATTTTGATTTTCGGAAAAAATTTATTTGAAAAATCTCAAAAAACTGACTTGTTGTTTTGTGAATTTCCTTTGCTTTTTTGTACAATTTTGAGCATTTTGGCACAATTTATTATTACTTTATTGCCGTAATAATCAAACCTCGTTATGAAATACATATATTTTATTCTGAGTATTTTACTTTTATCGGCTTGCTCTGGCTCAAAAAGTTATTACAAAAAAGGGTTGAAATTGGAGCAAGCAGGAATGTTTGAAGAGGCTTCACAAATGTATTTGCAGTCTTTAGCTCGTAATAGCAACAACATTGATGCAAAAATTGCCCTCAAAAAAACAGGACAAGCTGTTTTAGATAAACGCCTTGGCGATGTGTTCAAGGCTCATAATACCGACAACCACAAAGGAGCTGTCTATGCCTACCTGAAAGCACAAGATTTTGTCAAAAGTGTTGCTCAATACAACATAGAACTTTCTGCCCCGCCTCAATACGAGCAGTATTTCAATATTTCCAAAAACAAATACTTAGACCAACTCTATGCCCAAGCCGTTGATTTGCTTGCCGAAGAAAAATTCGAAGCCGCCGACCCAATTCTTGCTGAAATCAAGCAATTAGACCCCCACTACAAAGACGTAAGAAACCTGAAACGCACTTCTGCCAACGAGCCTCTATACCGAAATGGTAAAGCCGAAATGCAAGCCAAAAATTACAAGCAAGCCTATTATTATTTTGACCAAATTTACCAAAATGACAAATCGTACAAAGATGTTGCTCAATTGCGAGAAAAAGCACGCAAAGAAGCCTCTATCACGGTTTCGGTATTGCCTTTTCAGAACTACACGCGTTACAACAACGTAGAACGGAGCATTCAGTCGGGAGTGGTTTCATCAATTTTAGCACTCAAAAGCCCTTTTATTGATTTGGTAGATAGAGAAAACTTACAAGCCATTTTAGATGAACAGAAATTTGGACTTTCGGGGCAGGTCGATGAGGCAACCGCCGCCAAGGTCGGAAATTTGCTTGGCGTAAAAGCCGTTTTGATAGGCAAAGTAACCAATTTTTCCGAAAATACAGGCAGGTTGCGTAGCGAAGAAAAAATCGCTTACGAAAGTTATCAGGTAAAAGAATGGAACTCTACGCTCAATCAGTACCAAAATGTAACCAAATACAGAAGAACAAGCTATCGCGAATTCTACAACGATAGAGATGTAAATGTTACGTTTGAGTATCAACTTATTTCCTCGGAAACGGGAAGAATTTTGGCCTCGAACGTGGTTAATAAAAATATAAAAGATGAAGTTCGTTATGCCACTTATCAAGGCGATACAAGAAATTTGTTTCCTGGTGATGCGAATGGAGTGTTTTTGGGAAATAATGAAAAAAATAGATTTGACAGGCTATTTCAAGGGCGTAGAGAGCTAAAAAGCACACAAGAAATGGCACAATTGCTCTACAAACAAATAGCTGATGAAGTCGCCGCCGACGTGTATAGAGCTATCGGAAAGTAAATAAAAACTGCTTACTCATAGTTTCAAATTTCATAGCATTTTGTAGTACTATAAAATTTGTTTATGATTTATGAGCATTTCCAAAAAACACTCATCTTCACTGGGCGAACTACAACGCCCTCTATCCCATTAGTCATAAGACAGTTTGGGATTGCCTTTGTCTTTGTTATTCGCTATCGGTATGTTGCCTAAGAAGGGACAAGGCATGCCTTGTCCGTACAGACAAGGCATGCCTTGTCTCTGCTATGTTAGCACCTTTGGCTACCGATATTTAGCGTTCAACTTTTACTGGTTTCACGCAAGCCGAGTTTTTGACTTGCAACCGCTTACCAATGTATCAAAGATACCATAATGCAAAGATAAACATTTTTTTAATACAAAAAACAAAAAAATATATTTTTTTTAATACACTATAAATACTACACCATACTATGTTTTTAGTGATGTTTTAATTATACTCGCAAATACCAACCAGAGCGTCATTACGAGCCGTAGGCGAAGTAATACTTTTACTCATTCACCAACAGATTACTTCGGTTTGCTACCGCAAACCTCGTAATGACGCTTGTTTTTGACCTTCAACATTACTTGTTATGCACTATTCTATTAGGTAAATAGTTACGAAAAATCTTAAGAATTAAGTTTATCCGAAACGAAGAGAAAAGATGTAATGATTTACGTTTTTTTTTTACAACTTTCCTGTATCCATATAGATATTGCCTAAGCCTGTTCCTCTATCTATTTGTTTAAGGCGTAATCTTTTGGCTTCCTCGAGTTCGTTGCGTAATTGAGAAAAACTATATGCAGTCTTTCCGTCTTCGTTCATGATTATCTCACCTTGCCAGTCATAGACAAGTTCGTTCATCATTTTTTCTACTTCGGGTTTAGTGAGTTTTTCGGCATTTTGGGCATTTAGTTCGCTCAATATTTCATCTAAGGTCAAATCTTTGTTTGCTCCTTTCAGATAGATTATTTTGATAAGGCGTTTTCTAATATTATTGTATCGGCGTTTGGCACGCTTGGGCAAAATAGCAAAATAACGTAACACAGGAACTGCAAAGAATATCAAGGAAAAAAGAAAAGGAACAACTCCTAAACCGTAGAAAATAATTTTTTCGGTTTCGCTTGTTGGGTCTCCAAGTTCTGGATTGAAAGTAAAAATACTTGCAAATACAAGATTAAAGGCATTGAGGAAAATAATCCCTGCATTTCTGCTTGCGGTGTTGCCTGTGAGTTCGTATTCGGGTTCGTACTCGTCCCAGTACCATTCTATTTTACTATCTTGATTTTGGGTAGCACTTCGGGTGAGGTCGTAAAAATCGGCGTATAGTATGCCATTAGGCGAGATTTCAGCCGAACCATTGAAACGAGCAATACAATCACTCATAAAATCTTGTGCCTCACGATGATTCCACCCTGCTAAGGCTTTGAATTCGGGTAGCACCATAATTCCTTTGTTTTGGCGGGCATAAGCGGCTACTTCTTTTTGGTTGGCAAAGGGTTCAGGTTCTACGCGTGGAGGTCCGAAGACAAAATCATACACCGAAGAGATGAAATTTTTTTTAGCTTTCGGAGATTGAGCCTTTGAACCAAAAAGATTGGACTCAATAGGTTTGTAATGTTTATAGGGCTGTCCGTAGCGGTCGCGTTCGTAGTAAGTTTCCTGATAACTTTTAATAGTGTTCCAACGGAAAATCGCATAAAAAATATCTCCAATAAGCCGAAACATTGCTCCTGAGTTTTTATTATTGCCTTTGTTGTCTTTGTCGCCTGCAGACATTACAATAATAGCGGCAATGAGAATGGCTACGAAAATGATAAAATATACCACCAAAGTAACCGTTATCCAAGCCTTGAAAAATATTTTAAAAGCCTTCCAAAGCCACTGTCCTATTTCGTTGAGTATTTCGGCAAAGGTTTTTGCATTTCTACGAGTAGGATTTACCCCAAAATCGTAAATCAAATCTCCGTTTTCGCTTACTTGCAAGTAGCAATGATATTTTGCCATTAGCTCATTGAGGATTTCGCGTGCTTGTTCTACGGGTACGCCTGTGATGGCGGCGGCATCGTTGAGCGTAAATTTGCCCTTTACTTCCTTAATCTTTTTTTCTAAGAGTTGGGCATTGGCTTTGAGCGTAATGGTTTCCATTTGTTTTCTAAAAATTTGTGAAAATAACTTAATTTATCATTCATCATTCACGCTTCGGCTTCGCTCAGCGTTCATCATTTATCATCAATCTTTATCCGTGAACTTTTAATTTGGCAAAACTTAGCAGGAGTGTTTTTTCGCCTACCTCTTCAAAATTGATGCGAGCCTTTCGCTCTTTTTCGTTGCCTATTACTTCCAAAACCAGACCGTAACCAAATTTAAGGTGTTCTACTTTCATTCCCGGTGAAAGATAAGTGGTATCGCTGGGCTTGAAGTCGGGAGAAGGTTTGTAGGAAGTTTTTTTGATAGCATTTTGCTGTGTAGCCAATGATTTGAAAGCTGTTCCCAAACTTCCTGTATCAGAATTTACGAGAACATCGGTATGTACTCGTTTCTGTTTGATACAGCGGGGGTCAATTTCATCTAAGAAACGGCTGGGTTCGCAGTCTTTGATACGCCCAAAACGATAACGTGAGGTAGCATAAGTAAGCGTAAGTTTGCGTTCAGCACGGGTGATGGCTACGTAGAAAAGTCTGCGTTCTTCTTCTAATTCGGCACGGCTACCAATCATCATTTGCGAAGGAAACAAATCTTCTTCCATGCCTACCACAAACACATTTTTAAATTCCAAGCCTTTTGCCGAATGGATTGTCATAAGCGTTACGGCATCTTTTGTGTCTTCGCCTTCTTCGGCTGGCTCGTCGGCATTGGTGAGTAAAGAAACTTCTTGCAAAAAAGCAGAGAGACTTTTATCCTGATTTTCAGGATTATCCACAAATTCTTTGATACCATTGAGCAATTCTTGTACGTTTTCGTAACGAGCCAAACCTTCTATGGATTTATCTTCATACAATTCTTTCAGCAAGCCTGAATTTTTAGCAATTTCCATTGCCGCATCATAGGCATTTTTTTGAGCAATTGCTATGGCAAAAGATTTGATAAGCATCGCAAAATTATCCAAGGCAACAGCGGCTCTGCCTCCGATATATCTAATAGCATTGCTGATTACGTCCCAAATGGGTATTTTGTTTTCTTGGGCAAGCACGATAATTCGGGCAATGGTAGCATCGCCGATACCTCTTTTGGGCAAATTGATGATACGTTTGAAGGCTTCCTCGTCGTTATGATTGAGAGCCAAACGCATATAGGCAATCAGGTCTTTGATTTCTTTGCGTTGATAGAACGAAAGTCCGCCTACTACTTTGTAGCGAATACCGATTTTACGTAGGGCTTCCTCAAAAGAACGTGATTGGGCATTGGTACGGTAGAGAATAGCAAAATCGGAATTTTTGCATTTAGAACGCATTTTTTCTTCAAAAATAGCCTGAGCCACCATTCTGCCTTCTTCGGCATCGGAGCTGGCTTTCATAATCTCGATGGGTTCGCCTGTTTCGTTGTTTGTCCAAACGTGTTTTCGGAGTTGGGCTTGGTTTTTGGCTATTACGGAGTTTGCGGCTTGTACGATGTTTTTGGTAGAACGATAATTTTGTTCCAAACGAATGATTTTGAGATTGGGGTAATCTCTTTCAAAATTCAAGATATTCTGAATATCGGCACCACGAAAAGCGTAAATACTTTGGGCATCATCACCTACAACGGCAATGTTCTGATGCACGGCGGCTAATTTGCGTGTAATCAGGTATTGCGAAACGTTGGTATCCTGAAACTCATCTACCATTACGTAACGGAATTTGTGTTGGTACTTGTTGAGTACGTCTAAGTGGTCGCGAAAGAGTACGTTGGTATTGAAGAGCAAGTCATCAAAATCCATTGCATTTGCCTTGAAAAGTCTTTCTTGATAGATTTGATAAATCTTACCGATTTCGGGGCGTTGGTAGCTTTGGTCATCGGCGTAATAGATAGGATTGCTGTTGTATTCTCGGTAAGAAATCAATCGGTTTTTTGCACTCGAGATGCGTGCAAATACGGTAGAGGGTTTGTAGAGTTTATCGTCTAAGTTGAGTTCTTTGACAATGGCTTTTATCAGCGATTTGGAGTCTTCGGTGTCGTAAATGCTAAAATCGCGTGTATAGCCCAAACGATGCCCTTCGAGGCGAAGGATTTTCGCAAAAACAGAATGAAACGTTCCCATCCAAATATTTTTAGCTTCATTACCTACGACTTTCTCGATACGCTCACGCATTTCGTTAGCGGCTTTGTTGGTAAAAGTGAGGGCTAAAATGTGATAAGGATCTACGCCGTGATAGATAAGGTGGGCAATACGATACGTAAGCACGCGAGTTTTTCCTGAACCTGCCCCTGCAATAATCATCAAGGGACCATCGGTGTAAATAACGGCTTGTCTTTGTGGTTCGTTTAGTCCTTCTAAATATTCCATAGGGTATTTTGCTCTAAAACATATTTCTTTGCATTGCAATTTAAAGAGTTTTGGGAATATTTACAAAAAAGACCCATTAGGTTTTCAAAACTGGTTTAAATTTGTACAACAAGCCCTCCCGATTTTATTTTTAGCAAATGCTTTGCTACTTTTTTAGTAAAAATCACTAAATTTGAACCATAAAACCCGAACTTCAAAAAGACAATTTCTTGCATTTATGAAAAAAATCATCAAAAGAGTTTCCATTGGCATAGCCATTTTCTTGGTTTTGCTCATTGGCTTTGCCGTAGCTGTTCCGTTTTTGTTCAAAGACAAAATCAAAGCCGAAATTGATAAGCAAATTGCTCTCTACGTAGATGCACAAGTAAATTTTCGCACCGAAGATTTTAGTTTGAGTGTTTTCAAGGAGTTTCCTCACGTTACCGCTTCACTTGATAATTTTAGCGTAGTGGGTAATGCCCCTTTCAAAGGTGATACACTCGCCTCGATTGGCTCTTTTAGAATAACAGTTGATATTTGGAGCGTATTTGGTGATAAAATGAAAATCAATAAAATTTCATTGATAAAACCTCGCCTTTTCGCCAAAGTCAATAAAGACGGCAAAGCCAACTGGGATATTGTACGCCCACAACCCATCGATACCACCAAAAAAATTGAAGATACTACTTCCAAATTTAGTTTGGCTATCAAGAAATGGGAAATCAAAGATGGCTTCATCGTGTATGAAGATAAAACTATCCCTACCAAAGTAGTCCTCAAAAACCTTAACCACGAAGGCTCGGGCAATCTCGAAGCCGATGTATTTGATTTGTATTCCGAAACCAAAATTGATAAATTTTCATTCGCTTTTGATAATACCGAATACATCACCGACAAAGTCCTTAAAGCCGATATTACGCTCGGAATGGATTTAAAGCAGTTTAAATTCACCTTCAAAGAAAACAAAATCAACCTCAACGACTTCGGAATGAAATTCGATGGCTTCGTGGCAATGCCCGATACCAATATCACGATGGACATCAAATACGCCACTACGAGTAAAGATTTCAAAACCTTGCTTTCGCTTGTGCCGGGCATTTATACCGAAAACTTCAAAAACATCAAAGCCGATGGCAAAATTTCTTTCGAAGGCGATGTAAAAGGCACGTACAATGCCCGTCAAATGCCTGCTTTTCACGTAGATTTGCTCGTAGAAAATGGTTCTTTTCAGTACCCTGCCGTGCCTTCGCCTGTCAGCAATATCAACGTAGATTTGAAAGTTGGCACCGACGATGGTGTTTTAGAAAATCTGAAAATTGATTTAAAAAAATTTCATATTGATTTTGGACAAAATCCTATCGATGCTACCGCCTTGGTGCAAGGCATCAGCCGAATGAATATCAACGCCAATGCCAAAGCCAAACTCAACTTAGCCGAACTCAACAAAATGTTCCCGATGCCCGGGCTTACAATGGCAGGTCTTTTCAGCCTCGATGGCACTGCCAAAGGAATTTATGATGGCAAACAAATGCCCGTTGTCAATGCACAGATGAGCCTTCAAAATGGCTATATCAAATCCAAAGATTTTCCCGAACCCTTAGAAAAACTCAACTTGCAAGCAACCGCCCAAAGCGATGGCTCGCTCCGAAATAGCGAATTTACCCTCAAAAACCTCTCAATGATGCTTCAAAACGAACCTTTTAATGCAAGTGCTATTATCAAAAATTTTGAAGACATCAATTTTGATGTAAAAGCTAACGGCATTGTAGATTTAACGAAAATCACAAAAATTTATCCTTTGGAAGGAATGAAACTGGCAGGTAGAATACAAGGCAATATCGCCTCGCAAGGCAAGATGTCGGATATAGAAAAATCACAATACGAAAAAATCACAAATAGTGGCGATATAACACTCAAAGATTTTGTCTATGAAACTGCCGATATGCCCGTAGTGAAAATTTCGCGGGCTCATTTGCAGTTCAATCCCAAAGAAATGATTTTAGAAAAATTTGAAGGCTCGGCTGGGCGTAGCGATATGAACCTGACAGGCAATTTGAGCAACTATTTAGGATATTTGTTCAAAAATGAAACTATCAAAGGCAAATTTGTTTTCAAATCTAAAAAATTTGATGTAAATGAATGGCTTTCCGATAGCCCCACACCCGCCCAACCTACCGAAGAAGTGCCGATGACCGTCGTGCCTATTCCTAAAAATGTAGATTTCTTACTCAATAGCTCTATTGATGAAGTAATTTATGATAATCTCACGCTCAAATCGTTGCAAGGCGATATTTTGGTAAAAGATGGCAAAGTCTCTTTGCTCGATGCCGCTTTCAATACTTTGGGGGGCGATTTTACCCTTACAGGCACTTACGACACCCAAGACGAAACCAAACCCAAGTTTGATTTTGATTTTGGCATCAAAAATTTGGAAATAGGCGAAGCCGCTAAGAAATTTAATACTATCAAGCAGTTAGCTCCTATTGTCGAGAATGTTGCAGGTAAGTTTTCTACCAAATTCAAACTTGCAGGTGACTTGGGGCAAGATATGATGCCACTTTTCAACACGCTCACGGGTGAGGGCGTGGTAAGTGTATTAGAGGGGGTAATTCAAGATGTACCTTTGATGAACAAAATTGCCGATGAAATCAAAATGCCCGAATTTAAAAAAGCAAGATTTCAAGACCTACTCGCTACAGCTAAAATAAAAAATGGCAGATTTTTGGTTGAACCTTATGATGTAAAAATTGATAAGTATGTAATGAATGTAACAGGTAGCAATGGGATTGTTGATGGTTCGTTGGATTACACTATCAAAACAGATATACCTGCCGAAAAAGCAGGACAGCAACTCAATCAGTTGGTAAAAAGTCAAATCGGGGCAAGTACCAGCTTTGATAAAGTACCTCTGATAATTTCCGTAGGTGGCACTTACACCAAACCGCAAATCAAAGTGAGTATTGATAAAAACAATTTGAAAGGTGAAATCAGAAATATTGTAGATGCCAAAAAAGATGAACTGAAAAATCAGTTGCAAAACGAATTAGACAAGAAAAAACAAGAAGCTGAAGAGAAGGCTCGTGCTGAAGCCGAAAAACTCAAGAAAGAAGCCGAAGAAAAGGCTCGTGCCGAAGCCGAAAGGCTCAAACGCGAAGCCGAAGAAAGAGCTAAAGCCGAATTAGAAAAACTCAAAAACGAAAAACTCAAACGCGAAGCCGATAGCCTTAAAAAATTGGCAGAAGAAAAAGCAAAACAAAATTTAAAAGATAAAATTCCACCGATTAAGATACCAAGATAATCAATTATCAATTATCAGTTATCAGTGAGCAGTTATCAATGTTCATTGTTCATTGACAACTGATAATTGATAATTTTCTTGCATTTTTTTAATATTTTTCTTAACTTTGGGGAAACATAATTATTTTTCGGTTTTACCGAATTAAACTTAAATGATGTTTAATTTTTAATTCAGTTTAAACAAAAAAAATTATGGAGCGTCATCTTTTAGAAAATGCCTTGAAAGAGGCTGTGCAGGCTTGCACAAACGAGTTAGGTTGGGCTAACTTAGCCGAAATTGGAGCCGTTTTGAGAAAAAAAGGAATCAAATACGGCAAACTTTCTAATTTTATTGGAGGCTTCCCTCATTTGGTAGAAACCCGTATTGATACCTCGCTTACGCCTCCTGTGGTGTATGCACGCCTCAAACAACAATACCAAGCCTCTGCCTCGTAGCGGAGGCTTTTTCACAATATTCCGACTAATAAAACGTTTCATAAAATAAATCTGCTTCACAATCTAAAAAACATAAAAAAATGAAAAAAATAACATATTTTATTCTTGCCTTTTTCCTTGTTCTTGACTTACAAGCACAAATACAAGGCTCAAAATTTGAGCAATTAGGGCAACTTTTGCCTACCCCCAACAACTTCCGTACCGCCGATGGCTCACCCGGACACGAGTACTGGCAACAACGTGCCGACTACAAAATCAACGTGAGTTTAGATGACTCCAAACAATGGATAAAAGGCTCTGAAACAATCACTTACTACAACAATTCGCCCAATGAATTGCGTTACCTTTGGCTACAATTAGACCAAAATATGTTCGCCAAAGAATCAAACACCTACCGAACTAATACGTTTGACCTAGAAAACGATACACGCAGCCTAATGGGCTGGGTAGCGGGAGTTAATTCTATTCACGGCTTCAAAATCTCTAATGTAGTTGATGCCAAAGGAAAACCGCTCAATTACGTAGAAAATTTTACGATGATGCGAGTAGATTTGCCCGAACCCCTCAAAAAAGGACAAAAATTCACTTTCTCCTTAGACTGGAATTTTTATGTAATCGATGCCGAAAAAATGGGTGGCAGAAGTGGCTACGAATATTTCCCCGAAGACGGAAATTATCTCTACGAAATAGCTCAATGGTTTCCGCGTATGTGTGTGTATAGTGATGTGTATGGCTGGCAACACAAACAATTTCTGGGGCGTGGTGAGTTCGCTTTGGTGTTTGGCAATTATGAGGTCAATATTGATGTTCCTGCCGACCACGTCGTAGCCGCCACAGGCGAACTGCAAAATCCGCAAGAAGTGCTTACTCCTACCCAAATCCAACGTTTGGAACAAGCCAAAAATGCCCAAGCTCCCGTTCTCATCATTACTCCCGAAGAGGCTCTAAAAAATGAAAAAAGTAGAGCCACCAATCGTAAAATTTGGAAATACAAAGCCGAAAATGTACGTGATTTTGCTTGGGCAAGTTCAAGAAAATTTATTTGGGACGCCTTCCAAGTGCCTAATGGCAATAAAAAAGTTTGGGCAATGTCGTATTATCCCAAAGAAGGTAACCCCCTTTGGGGCGAAAAATCTACTTGGGTAGTGGCTCATACGCTTAATGTTTATTCAAAATACACTTTTGAATATCCTTATCCCGTGGCTATTTCGGTTCATGGACCTGTTTTTGGTATGGAGTATCCGATGATTTGTTTCAATGGAGGCAGACCTATTCCCTTACCCGAAAAAGCAAGTCGCGAAGAAATTGAAAAAAACAAACAAGCCAATGAACGTATCAAATACGCCATGGTTTCGGTGATTATTCACGAGGTAGGGCATAATTATTTCCCGATGATTGTGAATTCTGATGAACGCCAATGGTCGTGGATGGACGAAGGGCTCAATTCTTTCCTACAATACCGTGCCGAACAAGAACTACCTGATGCTCCTTGGACAAAAGATTTGCAACGAAATCCTTATCCCTCTCGTAGAGGTCCTGCCGCTAATATCGTGAGCTATATGAAATCTGCTCCCGATACACAAGTACCTATAATGACTAATTCCGAGCAGATAAAACAATTTGGCAACAATGCCTACGGAAAGCCTGCCACTGCCCTCAATATCCTTCGCGAAACCATTATGGGTAAAGAACTTTTTGATTTTGCCTTCAAGCAATACGCCAATAAATGGAAATTCAAACACCCCGAACCTGCCGATTTCTTCCGTACTATGGAAGATGCCTCTGGCGTTGATTTGGATTGGTTCTGGCGTGGTTGGTTTTATACGGTCGATTACTACGAGCCAAGTTTAGAGGCAGTTACACTTTTCAAGATTTTGGGTAAAGGGCAAAGTCTGCCAAGTTCATCGGTATTTCCAACCAAAGAACTCAAAATCGAGACCGCCATCAAACGTATGGAAGAAATGGGCTTGAAAATGACAGAAGCCGAAAAAAGAATGTTATCGCCCGATAGGTTTTTCTATGTGCTTAAAATCAAAAATAATGGCGAGCTGGTAATGCCCGTGATTGTAGAGGTAAATTACAAAGACGGTACCAAACAAATAGAACGTTTCCCTGCCGAAATTTGGCGTATGAATCACAAAGAAATTGCTAAACTTATCGTTACCGAAAAAGAAGTAAGTTCCTTCCGCCTTGACCCTAATTTAGAAACCGCTGATGTAGAAACTAACAATAATACTTTTCCGAGAAGTGTAAGTAGCAATAGTTTTGAACAAATGAAATCGGGACAGTAGCAAGGAAAGCAAGTCCTGTCAGGTTTGTAAATCTGACAGGACTAAAAATGAACTATACTTTATATGCTATTAAACTTTTTGTAAGTCCCCAAAATTTTTCTTCCAAGATAGTTGCTTCTGCAAATAACTTTGAGAATTCAGACTTGCTTAATAATTTTAGCCGTGAAAGTTCCTCAGGGATATTCTCATTATTTCTTTTTAAATGTGAGTATTTCCATCTCAAACCTACCCATAATTGTAAATTTTCGGGCAGATATTGAAAAAATGGAAAGAGGAAATGAGATTCTATGGGGAAATGTTTGTTAGGAGTTTGTATCCAATACCTTTTTCCAACTCTTTTCACTTCTTTTGCAAAATCAGCTTGCTCCTTTCCTTTGCCTACGTGTTCGATAACACTATTTGAAAAAACCACATCAAATTGTTTATCTGCAATTTCCTGCATATTGCAGGCGTTTCCTACAATGTATGTAAAATCGGGGTGCTTTTTTTCTTGAAAACCAATGTTGAGCAATGTAACATTTTTTTCATAACCCGTACCTAACCACGTGCCTTCGGTACCACCAACGTCTAAGATTTTATCGTTTTGTGAAACCTGTAATTTTTCTAAAAACCATTGAAATCGTTTTTTACGAGCTTTGTAGCTAAGAGACTGGGGATTGGTGTTATCAGCAAAGGTAAAAATAGACATAAAAATTGCTTTCTTGAAGTATTTTAAGCAAATTTAGAAAAAAATGAACTCCTTACAAGTTTTGCAAGGAGTTTTTTAGTAGCGGAGACAGGACTCGAACCTGTGACCTTCGGGTTATGAGCCCGACGAGCTGCCAACTGCTCCACTCCGCGATAAATTGTGGTGCAAAATTAGAAAAAGTAAAATAAAAAAACAAACTTTTTGTAAGAAAAATTACATTTTTTCAGCAATCCATATCATTCTTTCCGAATTTTCGGCATCGTACTCGGCAAGCTGATAGCTTCCAAAACATTGTTTTACTCGTAAGTTAGCCTCATTGAAGTAAGCAAGGAAATCCTGATAGCTAATTGCCATTACACGCTCTTGGAAGTGCTTTTCTTCAAAAAAAATATCTTTCACCACAAATTTTCCTTGTAAAGATTTCTCTATTCTGAAACTTATCCCTTCAATAATTTTGCTTTCGCTTTGAGGCAGAGCGTTTATCACTTTGGCTGTATTGAAAAAATCTAACACCAACACTCCCGATTTTTTCAGGCTTTTTGCTAAGGTATTGATGGCAAGTTGGTTTTCTTGTTCGGTTTCAAAATATCCAAAACTTGTGAAAAGATTAAACACATAATCAAAACTATTTTCGCAGAAAGGCTCACGAATATCGTGAATGTAAAAATCTAAATGAAAATAAGGATTTGCAATCAGAGCCTCGTAATTTTTTTTAGCTTCTGCGATATTGTTGGGAGATAAATCAAAGCCCGTAACCGAAAAGCCATTGCTTGCCAAGAAAGCCGAATGTCTGCCCTTCCCACAGGCGGCATCAAGAATAGTCGCTTTTGGGGGAATAGCCAGATACTCGGCTAAATTACTCATAAAAAGTTTTGCCTCGTTTTCATCGCGATTTTTGTAGAGAATGTGATAATACGGCGAATTGAACCAAGCCGCAAACCACTCATTAGCAGACATATTACTTTACTTTTTATGAAAAATAAGTAATTCAAGAAAGTTGATGAGGGGCGAGTAATCGTTGCCTACAATACGTATTTCGGTGAGCGAGGGCAAATGATTGGCGAAATGTACTTGTAGATGAGCCGTTTCCAGAATAGTGCTACTAAGTGCGTGTGGATAAGGATAATCGGGAAAAATCGTCTTTATCATCTCGGCTAATTTTTTACACAAAGCCTTATAGCTTTTG
>Ga0308394_1000304_pt1 | contig 28086 bp, 25 predicted proteins | sample Hotspr2Sampleme2_FD_202366 | JGI IMG/M metagenome (GOLD analysis project Ga0308394, IMG submission 202366) | Hot spring phototrophic mat microbial communities from Mushroom Spring, Yellowstone National Park, Wyoming, United States - 20050701_me2 ...
CCTTGTATTCGGCTTTCAGCTCCCCGCGAAACAAAGGTCGGATCACCGCTCCGGCAGCCTCGGCCAGGGCCTGCGCCAATTCAATCCATTCTGGCTTGACCACCTTACTCTCTCTGTACTTTGTCCTCTTCTAGCATAGAAAAAGACTTCCCCTCGGCTATGCGCTCTGGCCGACTGTTAACCCCTCTGGAATGGCTCTGGATCGCGATTGGGGTGATCTTGACCATTTTGGGCACCCTAACCCAGGTGAGCTTGCCGCCTCAGTGGCCAGGGGTGGGCGGATATAGCTTTTCCCTGCAAATCGGCGGCGTGCTGCTGACGGCCTGTCTGGCGGGGCCGGTGGCGGCAGTGTGCGCTCAGATCGTCTATCTGGGATTGGGGTTGGCGGGGCTGCAGGTGTTTGCCCAAGGAGGCGGATGGCAATACCTGTACCAGCCCGCCTTCGGCTATTTGCTCGGGTTTCTGCCTGCAGCCTGGGCCTGCGGGACAATGGCCTTTCGACAAACGGATCCTCATTTACCGCGCGCCTCCTTTCCCCCTCGCCGCAACCCCTACGTGCAGCCCAGCCTCTCTGCGCCGGTGCGTCTGCAAGACTTGGCCGCCGCCGGTTTGGTGGCCCTGACCCTGGTTCACCTGACCGGGATCACCTATCTCTTAGCTACTCAGCCCTGGAATGGAGAGTTGCTGCAGTTGCTTCGGCTCTACTCTGGCTATACCCTGCCAGGACAGCTCATCGTGGTCAGCTTCGCTGCCCTCCTAGCCCTGATCCTGCGGCGCTTGCTGCTGCTTTAGCGCAAAAGACCTTCTATCTTTGCGCGATTGCGCATTTGCTCTTGGGCTGGAGCAGCAAAGATTAGCCTAGAGGCAAACTTGCCCCAGAGAAGGGACAAGGGGTTTCCAAGGTTTCACCAGGTTTCTGCAAAGTTTCGTGAGAAAAGGCAAGAATGCGACGCGCTGCGCTAACTCTCTTGGCAACGGGCTTTCTAGCCACCACTCTGACCGCCTGCGGCAACAGCGGCAACTCTGGCGGATCGATTGTCATTCCACCCCAAAGCCCAACCGTTTCCTTTATCAATCCGCCTACCTCTGGGCGCGTAGGCACCTCCACACCGGCTTTCACGGTGCAGGTCAGTGTGCCGGGCGGCGCCCGCTCAACCCAGTTTGTGGAACTGGAAACCTTCAACCCGCTTGGCACGCGCGTGCAAAGGGAAGTCTTTAGCCCCCAGCAGGTTGGCTGCAGCCCAGGTGCCACTTTCTGTAGCTTCAACACCGACTTCCGGGTTGCTCCTGGCGATCCTGCCGGCGTTTGGCAGTTTCGAATCACTGCCTTTGACCAGCAAAACCGCTCTGGATCCCAGACTCTTCTGATTACAGTCTTTCAGTAGGCAAGCCGAGCCGTTGCTTTGGATTGAGAGCTAAGCGAAAGCAGGGGATGCGTCAAGCACCCCCTTAAGGCGTAAGCCCTTCTCACCAGGAACGCCCAAATGCGGGATCCCTCATTCCATGTCCCGACGGTTGGGGTTGCGGGCAGGGTCATTGCTCAAGAAACCAAAAACAAACAGTCCCACAAAAAAGATTACCACCGCGTAAACAGAGATTTTCAGTAACAGCATAGTTTCAGCGACCCGTTTCCAAGTGGATGAAGCGAACAAGCAACAAAGCAATGGTAGAGCAAAGACCGAGAGCCACGGAGACGGGATCCCGTCAGACCTGAGGCTCGGCAAAAGTTCTTCACAAGATCATACCTCCCAACAGCTCCTCATTCCCGCCGTTGGCCCCAATTTGTCCCCAAAACGCCTCGGACACTTGCCGGAAAAGAGCCGCAAAGCTCGGCCAGATAGGGATCCCTGGCAAGGGGCAAAATTGTTAAGAAATGTTTTAAAGCGAAAAGCAACATTGCGCTCGCTCAGCGGCAGCAGTGTTGGAGAAGGCTGGGGAATGGGAGGATGGGATCTGCGGCTTTGCTGGCTGGGTACCTATCTATGCCTTTTGACTTGTCCGGTAATCCAGTTCATCAGTTAAACCACTGGGATGCTTCAGAGGAGCGGTTGCCCAGTCAGGCAAGACCTCCGTCGTCTCAAGAGATCTATTGCTCCCGGGAACTACAGCTTTCAGACGGCACCGCGGTTTTTCTGCGCCACTGGCTACAGGGATCCCCGCGGGGCCGGGTGTTGCTGTTGCACGGCAAAGGGGATCACGGCGGCGGGTTTGGCCCCTTGGCGGCGGAGTTGGCGGCTCAGGGGTGGGAAGCTTTGGCGCCCGACATGCGGGGATTTGGTTCGCTGCTGGATCGACCGCTTCGGCCAGTACCAAGCGGATCTAGAGGCAATCGTCAAGCAAGTTTGGCCCCAGCGAGAGCTCCCGCAGATCTGGTGTGGGTACAGTGCAGGGGCCAATTGGGTTACGGAATGTGCGCTTGCTCACCCCGACCAGGTGCAAGGTTTGATCCTTATCTCCCCGGCCTTTCGTATCGACCACTATTTCAACCACTTTACCTGGGGTCTTTTACAGGTCTTGGACAAGGTTTTGCCCCAGTTGGCCCTGACCGGCCTCTACGAACCCGGGCGGGTGACCTCCCTAGCGGAGCAGCAGGCAGCCTTGGCTGCAGATCCTTACGTGTGTGGTGTTACCCGGGCCCGGTTTACGGCGGAGCTGGTGCGCAGCGGCCGGCGCTGCCTTGAACAAGCCCACCGGCTGGAGCTGCCAGTTTTGGTGCTCTACACCTCTGCCGATATTGTTGTCAATCCTGCTGGCGCTGTGGAGTTTGCCTGTCGGCTTCCCAAGGGTGAAGTCTACGATTTTCCCCAGTCGCGCCACGACCTTTTGCACGACTGCGAGGCTGCAGCTGTTCAGCAAGCAATTGGCTGCTGGTTGGAGCGGCATTTTCCCCCTCCGCTTTGACTGAGCTCCTGGGGCCCTCATGGCAAAATAGAGAGGCCCTCTTTCTCCTGCTCCTATGAGCCAAGACCTGATCTACCGTCCCCGCCGGCTGCGGCGCACCGAGGCCCTTCGCCAGCTGGTTCAGGAGACCCACCTGCGGGTGCAGGATCTCATCTACCCCCTGTTTGTCATGGAAGGGGAGAACCAGCGGCAAGAGGTGGAGTCGATGCCCGGCTGCTACCGCTACACCCTGGATCTGCTCCTCAAGGAGGTGGAGGAGGCGGCCAACTTGGGGATCCCGGCGGTGGCCCTCTTCCCGGTGGTGCCCGAAGAAAAGAAAGACCCCACGGGGCGAGAATCCTTCAACCCGGAGGGCCTCATCCAGCGGGCGGTGCGTCGGATCAAGCAGGAGATCCCCGAGATCCTGGTGATCACGGATGTGGCCTTGGATCCTTACAACAGCGACGGCCACGACGGCATTGTGCGGGACGGGGTGATCCTCAACGACGAGACAGTGGAGGTGTTGGTTAAGCAGGCCCTCTCCCAGGCGGAAGCGGGAACCGACATCGTGGCCCCCTCCGACATGATGGACGGTCGCGTCGGCGCCATTCGCGAGGCCCTGGATGAGCAAGGCTATACCGACGTGGCGATTCTGGCCTACTCCGCCAAGTATGCCTCCGCTTTCTATGGCCCTTTTCGCGATGCCCTGGGATCCGCGCCCAAGTGGGGGGATAAAAAAACCTATCAGATGGATCCCGCCAACGCCCGCGAGGCCCTTAGAGAAGTGGAGCTGGACGAGGCGGAAGGGGCGGACATTGTGATGGTGAAGCCGGCCTTGGCCTACCTGGACATTATCTATCGGGTCAAGGAAGCGACAGATCTGCCCGTGGCCGCCTACAACGTGAGCGGCGAATACGCCATGATCAAGGCTGCTGAGCAAAAGGGCTGGATCGACGGCAAGAAGGTGATGATGGAATCCCTCTTGGCCATGAAGCGGGCCGGCGCTGACATGATCCTCACCTACTTTGCCAAAGAGGCGGCCCTGCTGCTGCAACAGTCCTAGCTAGGGCCTTCTGGACAACTGGGGAGATTGTCCAATCCAGGTGGGGGGTGCCTTTTTCTCCGCGTCGGCTACTAGGTCGCTGGGATCCAGCAGGCGCACCTGGATTTGATCGGGCGGCACGCGGTTGAGGCGTTCCTTGATGAGGGCTTGCTGCTGCAAGGGATCCATGCCGCGATCCACTCCCTCCCGCAACCGTGAGACTCGGGCTGAGAGGACTTCGAGGTTCTGCTCCAAAACCTGCAGGCGGTGGTGCTGGGCCAACTGCACCGGTAAAAGGCGATACAGGCCGCCGAGGGCAGCCGCCGTAAACACGAGGTTCACCCCGATGCGACAGAGCAGTTCCCAAGCTTGGGGCTCCGGCTCTGGGGCTCGTCGTTCCCGCAGGCGAGACAGATTTCTTGAACAGGAAGGCCGGACGGGGATCGTCCGCGGGCCGGGAACCGGGAGAGAAGGGGGCGCTCCGGCCCGAACCAGGGATCCCTGCCCCTGCAAACGACGCAGCCGCGGAGCAATAGAGACGCCCAGCTCAGGCCGAGGAACCTGCCCCTCATTGACAGACATGGGGCGAGCCGAGGTACGCGAAGTAGACTTGGGTGTCACGGGTGAAGGGAAGCAATCGGGGGATGAAAGACCACCTCTGCTACTGGGAAGCGCAGCTAGGGCTTATTGAAGCCGATTTTTCCGAACGTGTCAGGCGGTGGTCCAAAACATTTTTCTTTTCAGCTCTACTCCGGTACGGCGGAGGCGGATTTCGGCTCTTTTTCCGGGTCTTCGGTCAACGCCAAGCAGGAACTGCCGGACAGCCCAGAGAAAAACCGGCTATGGCCAAACCCGGAAACGCGCTAGGCTAGAGGTTCCTACCTTGGGCAAGCTCTACGCCGTCCAAAGGACGAAGGCAACAGAGAGCCCAGGGGCTTGTAGGGTGCTTATCGGGATCCGCCTATGCGCATTGCCATCACGGGTGGGAGTGGTTTTATCGGGCGCCGCTTGGTGGCCCGCCTGCTGGAGCGAGGAGATGAGGTGTTGGTTTTGAGCCGCCGCCCTGAGCAGGCCCGCCGCGTTCTGGGAGCATCCCCCAACCTCAAGCTGCTGGAGTACGATCCCTACCAACCGCAAGCCTGGGCCTCAGCTCTGGAAGGCTACGAGGCCATTGTCAACTTGGCCGGAGAGCCCCTGGCCTCTTCCCGCTGGACAGAAGCTAAGAAAAGAGAGATCCGCCGCAGCCGCGTGGAAACTACCCAGGCTCTTGTCCAGGCTCTTGCTTCCCTGCAGCAAAAGCCCCGGGTGCTCCTCAGCAGCTCGGCGGTGGGCTACTACGGATCCCATCCCGAAGGGGATCCCCTGACGGAGGCGGATCCCCCGGGCCAAGGCTTTTTGGCAGAAGTCTGTCAAGCTTGGGAAGCTGCCGCCCGCCCGGCAGAGGAGCTGGGGATCCGCCTGGCCATCCTGCGCACCGGGATCGTGTTGGGGCCCGATGGGGGAGCGCTGGCCCAAATGCTTGCCCCCTTTCAGTTTTTCCTCGGCGGCCCCATTGGCTCTGGCAAGCAGTGGGTCTCCTGGATCCACCGCGACGACTGGGTGAGCCTAGCCTGCTTCCTGCTGCAGCAGGGATCCGGCGTCTTCAACGCCACTGCCCCCAACCCGGTGCAGATGGAAGAGTTCTGCCGCACTTTGGGACAAGTTTTGGCCCGCCCCTCGTGGCTGCCGGTACCAGCCCCAGCCCTAGAACTGCTGCTGGGCGAAGCAGCTCAGGTGGTTCTAACAGGGCAGAAAGTGATCCCTCAGGCCGCGCTGCAGCTAGGTTTCCCCTTCCAATATCCCCACCTCAAAGAAGCCCTGCGGCAACTGCTCATCCCTCAGGTCAACCGCTGAGGGCAGCCATTCAGCCAAAACGCAACTGGCGGCAAGCCCTTGCCGCCCCTCCCAGAGACTGGAGGAGGCTGGATGATCCCTGTGGACAAGAATTCAGGCGCCGCTGCACCCTCCAAAAGGCCTCTTCGGCACAGCAGTGGCGCTCGGCTCTTCTCCACCCGGGTCCGGTCAAGCCCGCCGAAGACGCCCCCTTGGCCTAGGCAGCTAGCGGGAGCGAGCCAGCGAGACCCCTCCCGGATCCAGCCGGTTGGCCAGAACCGCAACCCCAATCATGGGCAGGCTCACCAACAGACAAAAGCCCCACTGATCCCAAGACAAAGGTGCCGTGTCGAAAATGATGTTCATCACGCCCCACTGGCTGAAGAGGATCTGCAGCAGGATGGCCGCCCCAACGCCGATGGCGATAGCCGCCGTATCCATCAGGCGTTCGCGGCGATCCAACTGGCTGGCCCGCCCGCGGCCCAACAGGGTGGGAATGGCCTGGCTGAGGCTGAGCAAATAGAAAATACGCCCAATCACCAGCGCCTGAATGGCCATGCTGCGGGCCAGGCTGAGGTTGCCGGTGGTTTGCTCGATGTACTCGAAAACCCCGAAAATCAAGATCCAGTTGAACACCGACACCAGCAGGATGCGCTGCAGCAGCCGAGGAGAGAGCAAGTTGGCATCGGGATCCCGCGGCGGCTGGGCCATCTCCCGCCCCGTGCTGGGCTCGAAGGAGAGGGGCACCGTCATGGTGATGGAGTTGATCATGTTCAGCCACAGCACTTGAATGGCCAAAATGGGCAGCTCCCGGTTGAGGAGGACGCTGAGGAGAATGGTCATCGACTCCCCCCCGTTCACCGGCAGGATGAAGGCGATGGCCTTGAGCAAGTTGTTGTAGACAGTGCGCCCCTCCTCGACGGCGGCCTTGATGGAGGCGAAGTTGTCGTCGGTCAAGATCATGTCGGCGGCGGCTTTGGCCACTTCCGTGCCGCCCCTCCCCATGGCAATGCCCACATCTGCCTGCTTCAAGGCCGGGGCGTCGTTGACCCCATCGCCGGTCATGGCCACGACCTGACCCTGCGACTGCAAGGCCTTCACCAGGCGCAGCTTTTGCTCCGGCACCACCCGCGCAAAGACGGATCCCTCGTTGGCGGCAGTGACAAACTCCTCTGGGCCGAGCTGCTCCAGATCCCGGCCGCTGTAGGCTTTTACCGGTTTGCCGCCGCCCAGGCCCATCTGCTCGGCAATGGCTTGGGCCGTGAGCACATGGTCGCCGGTAATCATCTTGACTTGGATCCCGGCGGTTTGGCAGGAGCGCACGGCGGCAATGGCCTCTGGGCGCGGCGGGTCGATCATTCCCTGCAAACCGAGGAAGATCAAACCCTCTTGCAAATCTGGGTGATCCACTTGCGTTTGGCTGCTGGGGACGGTTTTTTGGGCAAAGGCCAGAACCCGCAGCCCCTGCCGCGCCAAGGCCTCCACCTGCTGCCGAATCCGCTCCGCTTCCAAGGGCTGGATCTCCCCCTGGGATCCCATCTGGCTGCCGCAGCGGGGCAAGAGAGCTTCTACAGATCCCTTGACGTAGATGCAGTGCTCCTCCGGCCCCAACCGGTGCAGGGTGGCCATGTACTGAAACTCGGATTCAAAGGGGATGCTGTCCAGGCGAGGGCGGCGGCGCTGCAGATCTTCTCGATCCAGACCCCCCTTCTGCGCCGCCACGAGCAGAGCCGCCTCAGTCGGATCCCCTACCACTTCCCACTGGCCGTTGTCCTTGGCTTGGAGGCGGGTGTCGTTGCAGAGGCAGCCGGCCACCAGGCAAGCCTCTAGGGCAGGCGATTGGCGGATTTCGACGGGGGAATCGTCTTCCTGAGGTAGGATCTGGCCCTGGGGGCTGTAGCCGCTGCCGCTAACCCGGTAGAGCCGGGATCCGGCGTAGATGGCCTGCACCGTCATCTGGTTTTCCGTGAGGGTGCCGGTTTTGTCCGAGCAAATCACCGTGGCGCTGCCTAGAGTTTCTACCGCCGGCAACTTGCGGATAATCGCATGGCGTCGGGCCATACGGGAAACCCCAATGGCCAGGGTTACGGTAACTACTGCCGGCAACCCTTCGGGGATAGCACTCACCGCCAGCGCCACCGCCGCCTCAAAGACACTCGCTGCCGCCTGGCCCTGCACCAGCCCCACCAGGAAAGTAAGCGCAGCCAAGGTGAGGATAATTTTCAGCAAAGTCAGGCTGAACGCCTCAAACTTACGTGTCAGGGGAGTTTGCAGGGATCCCCCTTCCTCGATCAGCTTGGAGATGCGGCCTGTTTGGGTCTGGTTACCGATGGCCACCACCACCCCCGCCCCTTGGCCAAAGGTCACGAAGCTGCCGGCGTAGGCCATGTTCTGGCGCTCGGCCAACGGCGTGTCTTCGGGGAGGGATCCCAGCCGTTTTTCCACCGGCACCGACTCTCCCGTGAGGGCCGATTCGTCCACCTGCAAGTTGCGCACGCTTACCAGGCGCAGGTCGGCAGGCACCCTGTCTCCCGAGCTCAAGAGCACCACATCCCCCGGCACCAGCTCCCGCGAGGGCACCCGCACTTTCTGCCCCTCCCGCATCACCGTTACTTCCGTCACCACCGACTTGGCCAGGGCGGCAATCGCCTCCTCCGCCTTGGACTCTTGGATGTAGCTGATGAGAGCGTTGATCACCACCACCGCCCAGATTACGATGGCGTTGCGCCAGGAGCCTAGGAACGCCTTGATCGCCCCGGCCACCATCAGGATGTAGAGCAGCGACTGGTTAAACTGCTGCAGAAACTTGACCCATGCGGGGGTAGCTGCCTTGGCCTTCAGCTCATTGGGGCCATACTGCTTCTGCCGCCGCTCCACTTCCGCCTGGGAGAGGCCTTTTTCCAACAGCGTCGGCAAAGAGAGCTCCTCTCCGAGGAGCTGCTGGATGGCTTGCTCCTCCGGCAGGGCATGCCAGGCAAGGGCCGGGAGCAGCTCAGGGGATGAAGGTTTGGCCATGTTCGGAATCTTGAGTTACAACAACACAACGGCAGGACGAGCTGCCGACCTTCCTCCATCTGACAGCCTAGCGGATGCCGCCTGCCCTTCCCAGTAAAACGCTCCCCGAGCAGCTCTTGCTAAGGCAAGCGTCAACAACGTTTAAGGAGGCGGCTAAGATTTGCTGAAAATTCTCGACAGATAGATAGAAAGGATGAATATATTCTTATTAGGTAGTATGATTAGCTAGAGCTTGTGGGGAGCCGAAGTGCTTCGGCCTTCCATGCTAGCTGATCTGTCCGGGCTCTTGGATGGGTTGGTTGGCTCTCTTGCTGTTTTTAATATGGCCGACGGGTCTATCGGTCTCTTTTTTTTTTGTTTCCGTTTTGAGTTTTAGAGGGAGTTATCGTGGTACCGACTACAAAGCCAAGGGAATTCCAGGCGCAGTCAGCAGCAGTGCCGCAAAACGGCGCGCGCTCTGAGGTGCAAGGGATCGGATCGAAGGGGTCCCCGGCGGTTCTCCGCCATCAGATTGTCGTCGTCGGGGGAGGGGCAGCCGGCATCAGCGCAGCAGCCCAGTTGCTGGAGCGCCAGCGCAACCTCGACATTGCCATCATCGAGCCATCCGACAAGCATTACTACCAGCCCGGCTGGACGTTGGTGGGTGGGGGTATTGCGCCGCTGGCCAAGTTTGTGCGCGATGAAAAAACCGTGATCCCCAGGGGAGCCAAGTGGATCCAGGCGCGAGTAACCGAGCTGGATCCGGATCACAACCGCGTCATCACCGAGGATGGCCAAGTTATCGAATACGACTACCTCATCATGGCCCCCGGCATCCAAATTGACTGGCACCTGATCGAGGGCTTGCCGGAGGCGCTGGGCAAGGGCGGCGTGACCAGCAACTACTCCAAAGACTACGCCCCCTACACCTGGGAGACCATCCGCAACTTCCAGGGGGGCACGGCCATCTTCACCTACCCTGCCACTCCCATCAAGTGCGGCGGCGCGCCCCAAAAAATCATGTACATGGCCGACGACGTTTTCAAGAGCAAAAGCGGCGTTGGCGTCAACACCAAAGTTATCTTCTGCACCGCCACCCCTACCCTCTTCGCGGTGCCCGAATACAGCGCCGCCCTGGAGAAGGTGGTGGAGCGCCGCGGGATCCAGGTGAAGTTCAGGCACAACCTCAAGGCCATCCGGCCCGAGACCCGGGAGGCCATCTTTGAAGTCACCACCGACGGCGGCAAAGAGGAGGTGAGCCTGCACTACGACATGATCCACGTGGCTCCGCCCATGAGCGCCCCGGACTTTGTCAAGCGCAGCCCTCTGGCAGGGCCCGGCGGCTGGGTGGAGGTGGACAAATGGACGCTGCAGCATCCCCGCTACCCCAACGTGTTTGCTTTGGGGGATGCCTCTTCCCTGCCAACTTCCAAGACGGCAGCCGCGGCCCGCAAGCAGGCGCCGGTGCTGGCGGAAAACCTCTTGGCGGCCATGCAGTCCAAGCCGCTGCCGGCCCGCTACGACGGCTACACCTGCTGCCCCCTGATCACCGGCTACAACTCCCTGATCATGGCAGAGTTTGCCTACGACGGGAAGCTAGCTCCCTCTTTCCCCCTGGATCCAACGCGGGAGCGCTACTCCATGTACTTGGCCAAGGTGCACCTGTTGCCCTGGCTGTACTGGAACCGCATGCTCAAGGGCAAGAGGTTTGAGGCCGACATCTTCAAGCCCATCAATAAGCTGGTGCATCGCTACTAAGGCTCTCCACCCTCTCACCCCCAGCCCCTCTCCCAAGGGGAGAGGGGAGTTTTTTTACAGAGCTGGCTCGCTCTGCCGCTGTGTTGTTACTTAGAAACCTTGTTAGAAAAACTACTAAGTATTTCTTAACGTCAATAGCTTCTGAGAGGTGAGGTTTTGCCGTACAATCAGCCCAGGTCTCCGTGAAAACCGAGTAGACTAGGTAAGGAAGTTTCACTTAAGGTTCTGTTCTATGGATTGTCTCAGAGAAGACGAGCTTGGCTATCTCCTTAAGAGGCGGGAAGAAGTTATAGAGGAGCAGAGAGAGATTCAAACCACTATTCAGTCTTCAAGAAATTGGCGGAAACGAGACATTTTGTCTCAGGCAAGAAAGTGGGGCTGGGAGATTGTCCGTCGTCGTGCCAGACATCCCACGCAAGCTGTTCGCGGGCATTTGAGGGTTAGTATTCCTGGACATGGCGACGGCGATTTCCTGGGGGTAGGAATAGCTCATAGAGTCTTAAAGGAATTGGCAGAGCCTAAACTCACAGAACTACAGCTTCAAAGACAAGAGTGCAGCGACCAAATTGTTAACTTTCTCGTGGGCAGAGGTATTGAATTTAGTTCTTTGCGCGAGTTAGGTTTATTAATCGAGCAGATTGAATTTCTGGAAGAGCAAAACCTAAAACTTAAGCGTAGAATAGAAGAGAGCGAGGAAGTAGCTTTAGATTTGCTCGTCGAGAAAGAACACGAAAATCAGAAGCTGGCCAATAGAATAAGAGAGCTTGCAGAAGAGCAGCTGCAAGTCCAGGAGATCGTCAGCCGTGCCATTTTAGCTCTGAAGGAACTTAAACATATCTTTGACCAGCTTCAGAACGCGGTAAACTACATTCCCATTCCAGAGATTAGGAGCTCACTGCAAAGTTACCTGAACAGGATCATGGCTATTTTTAAGGCTAACCTGCCTTCTACGGGTTCTAGAAAGTTGCTTCAGAAGAACGAGCAGGATATTTATCAAGCGAATTTGGAGGATAACCATGGGTCTCATCGAGAGCCTTGAAACGGCAATCGCGGCCTCGCGTCGCAACTATATTGAGCTCCTTGAGTTGACAGGACAGCTTGTTGCCGAGCGACAGCAGCAAGGTCAAAGGAATTGGCTACGGCTGAATGCCAAGCCCTGGACAGCAGCGACCCTAAAAAAAGCTTTTGCTTCCTTTGCAGCCGCTCGAGCTTACTTTAGTAAGCGCTACGGCATAAAAGCAAGAGGGTGGAAAGCTTTGGCAGAGCAGGTCAATACTGTTGAGACAGCGCTGATTCACTTGGGACTGGCCGTTCGCGAAAGCCCTCAGGCAACCTCCCTTTTGGAGAAGAGTGCCCGGCAATCCTCCTCGATTTCTTGAGGGGATAGGCGTCCACTCTCCCTTTTTTCGCCGTTCTGGCTTTGTATCCCCAGGAGGGGGAAGTTTTTTACAGGCAGGCTTTGAACTTTTTCAATACCGCCCGATCCAGCATCAGCAGGGCTGCGCGTAACCCCCCCGAGTATCCCCAGAAAAAGCCCACCGGCAGATGGCCCTTGGGCGCTTCCAAGTTGGTTTTGAGCTCCCCGTACTCCAGCCAGCGGCCCTGGATCTGCCAGCCCACTTTCTCTCCCATACACTCTTCGCGGGGCAAGGCCGAGAAGGATCTCGAGCTGAGCCCTCCCCTTTTCTCCGAGTCACACTCCTGCCAGAGCTGCTTCTGGACGGTAAAGCCAAAGCGTCCATGGCTGGCCTGCGTCCAAAGTTGGTCGATTAGCCGCAGCATCGGGCAGGGGAAAGCTTCAACATCCTTGGGATCGAAAAAGCCCACCTGGGATCGCCCGCCCAGCTTTAACATTAGAGCCGTCGTCCAGCGATCGGCTTCCCCCCACTGGCCAGCCCGCAGCCGATCCCACAGCCCTTGTAGGGCAGGAGCCGCTTCTCCCACCCAGTCTGGCCAGGGGAGAGTAGCGGGCAGGGATCCCTGTCCCTCTAGACAAACTTCGGGAGAAACCAGGGATCCGGATGCCCCCTCTTTTTTCTTTGTCGTGGCAGGGGTAGGGGGCGCCACCATTTGCTCCAGCTCTTCTGCCGAGTGCTGGGCCAGGAGCTGTTCCAGCTCATCTTGGGGTTGCGGGGCCAGAAGCCGCTCCAGTTGCCGCAGATCTTGAGTGCGGATGGCGGGCTCAAAGGTCAGCGGCTTCTTCTCTTCTTGAGAGGCCGCTCCCGGCAGCAGGGCCAGCCACTCGGCCATGGTTTGTGGGCGCTCTTCGGGGTGGAGAGCCATCCCTTTGAGGATGGCGGCCTCCACCTCTTCAGGAATGCTGGGGTTAAGGCTGCGGGGGGGATCCAACTGCCGGCCTGTGGCCCGCACCGGCGCGCACAAGGGCACTATCCCCGTCAGCAGGGTGTAGAGGGTGGCGGCCAAGGCATAGACATCGGTGAAGGCGCCGCGGCGGCGCAGGCTGTCGTACTGCTCCAGGGGGGCGTAGCCATCGGTGCCGTAGGAGGTATGGCGCTGGATCAAACCTTGGGCGTAGGCCCGCGCCAGGCCAAAGTCGATCAACACCGCTTGCCCGGATCCCTCCCGCACCAGGATGTTGGCCGGCTTCACATCGCGGTGCAGGATCCCCTGTTCGTGCAGGGCCATGAGGGCGGATCCCACCTCTCGCGTCAGGCGCAGGGCCTCCGGCAGGGGCAGCGGCCCCTTTTGCCGCAAAAGCTGGTGCAGCGTCTGGCCACGGATGTACTCCATCACAATGCACCAACGCTCCTGCTCCCAGATCACCTCTTCCACCTTCACCACGTGGGGGTGGCGGCAGCGGGCCAGTTGCAGCGCCTCGTTCATGAAGTTTTGCTGGAAGCGAGGATAGTCGGGATCCTCGCGGATGCTGTCCTTTAAGACCTTGATAACCACATCCTCAGCACGGACGCTGTCCCAGGCGCGGTAGGTAATGCCGAAGCCCCCTTCCCCCAAAACGGCCTCGATGCGGTAGCGCCCCCCCTGCAATTCTTCGCCAACTGCCCAAGCCATACGCGATCTCGCTCCCCGCCTCTAGGGCTATTCTGTCACGGGGATCAACAACGGACGGCACGTAAAACTACTCGTTGCCGGGCAGACCCCCTGTCGGGCACAGCGGTGGCTCTATCGCCCCAGGGATTGTGGTCATTTCAAATAGCAACGAAACGTTTCTCTACGTCGTTATTGGTAGGCAGGGCTGTCGCAAACGCGCCAGCGGCGCGGAGCGCTTGGATGGCGGCAGAGTGTTTTCACCTAGTTTAAAACGACTCCAAGTCTTTGGAGGGGAGCTTGCTGAGAATAAGGTAGGGATCGGGATCCCAGCCTGCCTGCTCAAGAGCCCACCGGCAGCACCCCCGTCTTCACCTGGAAGGTGCGCGCCTGGCCGTCGCGGATGACCCGCAGCGTCAGCGTCTTGCCCACACCGGCGGCATCCACCAACTGCTGCACCTGCTCGGCATCGCGAATAGGTTGGCCGTCGATCTCGACAATGACATCCCCTTTGCGTAGGCCAACTTGCTCAGCCGGCGAGCCCGGAACCACCTCCCCAATCAACACCCCTTCCTGCACCGTCAGCGGGCTGAGCCGCGCTGGGTCGCGGTTGAGGCGGGCTACCAAATCGGGGTTGAGGGTGATCATGCGAATACCCAGGAAGGCGTGCTCCACCCGGCCGTCGCGGATCAGCCGCTCGGCAATTTCCATGGCGCGGTTGATGGGAATGGCAAAGCCAACACCCTGAGCCCGCTGGAAAATGGCCGTATTCACCCCAATAACCCGACCTTCCGCATCCAGCAAGGGACCGCCAGAGTTGCCAGGGTTGATGGCAGCGTCGGTTTGCAGGAAGGTCACCCGCTTGTTGGTGGCCCCAATCTGCCCGGAGGAACGCCCGACGGCGCTGATGATCCCCGCCGTTACCGTGTTGTCCAGGCCCAGCGGGTTGCCGATGGCGATGGCCCAATCTCCTGGCCGCACCTGGTCGGAGTTGCCCAAGGTAACCGTGGGCAGATTTTCGCCCTCGATCTGGATCACGGCGATGTCGGTTACCGGGTCTGAGCCTTTGACTTTGCCTTCGAAGGTGCGCCCATCCAGCAGATGCACCCTCACCCGCTCGCTGCCTTCCACCACGTGGGCATTGGTGAGAATGAGGCCATTGGGATCGATGATGAATCCGGATCCGGTGCCCTCCTGCTGAAACTCTTGCGGCAGTTGGGGGATTTGGCCCCCAAAGAAGCGGCGGAACAGGGGCTGGTTGAACAGCTCGGGATCAATAGGGCTGGCCACGGTGCGGGTGGCGTCGATGCGCACCACCGCCGGTCCCACCTTTTGGGCAACGGCGGCAATGAAATTGGAAGGCCGCACGGCATCGGCAGGAGAGGCAGACTCAGGAGGGGACTCAGACCAAGGCAGAAGGGATCCCACCCCCTCTCCAGCCCGCTGCGACCAAGTGGCAAGGGGAGTTTGCTGCAGCCATGCTTGCCCCCTTGGCGAGGACAACCAGACCCCATAGGCAATGCCTCCGCCAAACAAAGCCATCGCCAGAAATGTTTGCCGTAGAAGCCGTGTCATGATCCCTCCCAGAGCTCAGCCGTATTGCCCCAAAAACACTGCACTGAGGAAGCTCAGGCAGACCGGCGCTACCCACCTGCGCAAGCAGACCCGGTTTACTTTGGCCTATTCTTCTTTTAGCTGTTTAGGGGATATGTGCTTAACTTAGCAAATCTTGCGGGCAAAGACAGGGCTCAAGAGCCTAGCGATGACCGGGAATCTAGCTCACCTCCCTTCCTCAGCACCGCCGGAGCGGGATCCATGGCAACGCCACCGCGCCTGGATGCAGTTGGCCCTGCAAGAAGCCGAGCGGGCGGGAGAAGCGGGCGAGGTGCCGGTGGCGGCTCTGGTGGTGGGGCCGGGGGAAGAGCTGTTGGCCCTAAGCAGCAACCGGCGGGAACGGGATCGGGATCCTACGGCCCACGCGGAGATTTTGGCCCTACGGCAGGCGGGGCAGCGCCTGGGCGACTGGCAGTTGCAGGGCTGTCGGCTGTACGTGACCCTGGAGCCCTGCCCCATGTGCGCGGGGGCGATCAGCCAATCGCGGCTGGCCCAGGTGATCTACGGCGCCGACGATCCCAAGGCCGGCGCGCTGCGCAGCGTGCTCAACCTGCCCGCTTCTGCCGCCAGCTTCCATTGCCCAGAGGTCATCGGCGGAGTTTGCGAGGCCGAGTGTCGTCGCCTGTTGCAGCAGTGGTTTAGCCGCCGGCGGGGGATCCCTCTGGCAACCTGACGGGGAACTTGGGCGACAAAAAGGCCGGGTTGAGGTCGTGCATCGGCAAGCGGTTTTTGATACTGTCATATCGGAAGGCCCCCGGCCCGCCAGCGCGAGCAGCTGGCTGGGATCCGGCCGCGGCCTCGAAGGCAAAGCTCTTTGAAGGCGGGAGCGCTTTGGTTGGTCGGTCGCTTGAGGGGTTGGTTGGGCAATCCTCACCGCAGGATCGCAGTTTCCTTCTGGATCCCTCCTCCGAAGTGGTTTATCGGCGGACAGGGATCCGTTGCTCTTGGGTGGTCTTTCCCAGAGGAGTGACGTGTGAGTGTAGCTCTCTTTTCTTCTCCGGTTGTGTCCCCGCTGCCCTCGGCTTGGCTTAGGGGGATCGGCCTTCTGGTTTGGGCTTGGCTCTGCTTGGCCTTTCCGGTGCAGGCGCGGGTGCTGCTGCGGGTGGGGATTGCCGTCAACAAGCCGCAGGTCAGGCTCGGCAGCTCTGCCCCGGCCCGCCTGCTGGATGCCCAGGGACAACCGCTGGCCGAAGTTCCGGCCATGCAGCCGCTGCAGGCCAGCCGGATAGGCTCGGCGGTCAGTTTGGCTGGCCAGCAGGGAGAACGCCTTTACCTACAGCCCACCACCCCCGATGGGTTGGTGTTCATCGACCAGAACTGGTACCGCGGCTGGGTGGAGCTGATCCCCGGCGAAAGTGGAGTGATCGCCATCAATCAAGTTGGTTTGGAGGACTACGTTTCCAGCGTGGTGGGCAGCGAGATGGGGCACCGCTTCCCGATGGAGGCCCTCAAAGCCCAAGCCGTGGCCTCCCGCACCTATGCCCTCTACCATCGCAGTCGTCGCTCCCAGCAGCCTTTTGACTTGGGGAGTGGGATTGATTGGCAGGTTTACAAAGGGGTGGCTGCCGAATCCAACCGCACCCAGGCAGCAGCCCGCGAGACTGCCGGCCAGGTTCTCGTCCACCAGGGGCAGTTGATCAACGCCGTTTTCCACTCCTCCGGCGGCGGCCACACAGACGATGCCGGCAATGTTTGGCTGGAGTCGCGGCCCTACTTGCAGGGGGTGCCCGATTTCGATCACCACTCGCCGGTGTTTAGCTGGACGGCTACCATTCCTGCCCAACAGCTCCAGCAGTTGGCCGGCGGGATCGGGGCCATCCGCTCCATTGAGATCCTGCGCAGCTCTCCCTGGGGACGGGCCATCACCCTGCGCCTAGTGGGATCCCAAGGCAGCAAAGACGTCAGCGGCAGCGAATTCCGGCGGGCTCTGGGGTTGCGCAGCACGATGATCGCCATCAGCCCACGAGGGGAGGCGGCCACCACCGCCAGCCTGACCCCTGCTGGGGCAAACTTTCCCGCTTTCTTCCAAATCCAAGGGCGCGGCTACGGGCACGGGGTGGGCATGAGCCAATGGGGAGCTGCCGCCCTGGCCAGCCAAAACTATTCCTACCAACAGATCCTCAGCCACTACTACCGCAACACCAGCTTGGCCGTGGTGGAGGGACGCTAGGCTCAGTCGGAGCTCCTATCGAAAAAGGCCATTTGGTAGCGAAGGCAGCTAAAGCTTTGCCGAGCTTGTGGCAGTTTAGATTGCCCTGCCGGGATCAGGAGTCAGTGGCAATTCTGGAAACTCTGTTAACTCCGATGCAGCACCGTCTCTTCAGACAGGCCGCAGATCGATCAGCAGCCTTCTCTGAGATTGAAAACCGAACTGCCGGTGGCCATTGTTGTTGCAAGATCTGGGAAAAGACTGAGGAAATCTGGCTTGGAGCTGCTGCAGATTTTGTAGAGATCCTGAATCCTCCTGCCAGAATTCTCAAAGTTGGCTCAATAATAAAAAATTAGAAACGTTTACCAGGCACGATTAACCTCTGCCGCTTCTTTTTCCGGCCTATAGCTTCAACCCCAGGTATCTGTCCTATGTCCCTTGCCACTTTAGCCCCCGCTTTTCCCGAACGTTGCCCGGTGCTGCCGGAGGCGCTCACGCCCCTGTGCGAGATCGCCCGTAACTATTGGTGGACGTGGAACCCCGATCACCTCACCATTTTCCGGGAAATGGATCCCGCCCTGTGGGAAAAAACCTCTCACAACCCGGTGCGCATGCTGGAGGAGGTTTCTTACTTGCGCTTGGCGGCCTTGGCTACTGACGTCAACTACCTCAACACCCTCAATCGCATGGTGCAGGCCTATCGGCAGTACATGGCGGCTGAGGATACCTGGGCCAAGCGCACCATGAAGACCTACGACTGGCAGCGTCCTATTGCCTATTTCTGCGCTGAGTACGGCCTGCACGAGTCTTTGCCCATCTACTCCGGGGGCCTGGGCATGCTGGCTGCCGATCACCTCAAATCCGCCTCCGATCTGGGGGTGCCGCTGGTGGGCGTGGGATTGCTCTACCGCCAAGGCTATTTCCAGCAGCGCCTGGATCTCAGCGGCTGGCAAGGGGAGCTGTACGAAGATTGCGAGTTTGACGCGCTGCCTCTGACGTTGGTGCGGCAGCCAGATGGCAGCCCTCTGTTGGTGGAAGTGGCAATGCGGCAGCGGCTGGTGAAGGCACGCGCCTGGCGGGTGGACGTGGGGCGGGTGCCCCTCTTCCTGCTGGATACCAACCTGCCGGAGAATGATCCCATCGACCGCTGGATTACTGCCCATCTCTACGGCGGCAGCACCGATACGCGCATTGCCCAGGAGTGTATCCTCGGCATTGGGGGGGTGCGCCTGCTGCGCCAGTTGGGCCTGGATCCCATGGTCTATCACATGAACGAGGGGCATGCTGCCTTCTTGACTTTGGAGCTGCTGCGGGAGGAGGTGGCACGGGGTACGCCCTTTGAGGCGGCAGAGGCCAAGGTGCGGGAAAAGTGTGTCTTCACCACTCACACGCCGGTGCCGGCTGGGCACGATGCTTTCAGCCCCAACGAGATGGATGCGTTCTTTGCCTCTTTCTGGCCGCAACTGGGCTTGACGCGGGAGCAATTTTTGGCTCTGGGGGCGCGGCGCGGCGGGGATCCCTGGGAGCGCTTCAATATGACGGTGCTGGCTTTGCGCTACGCACGTGCAGCCAACGGGGTGAGCAAGTTACATGGGCGCGTCTCTCGCCAAATGTGGCATGTGCTCTACCCAGAGCGGTCGGTGGAGGAGGTGCCCATCGGCTCCATTACCAACGGGGTTCACGCCCGCACCTGGGTTGCCCCCCTCTTCTGGAACCTCTACGACCAATACCTGGGTCCCGACTGGCCGGAGCGGGTGTCGGATCCGGAGCTGTGGGCCAAGGTGGAAGAAATTCCCGATGAGGAGCTGTGGCGGCGCAAGGAAGCCCTGCGGGAGCGGTTGGTGTCTTTTACCCGCCACCGGGTGTTGCGGGCGCGGCGCAACCGCGGCGAAAGCAACGAACGTCTCCAGGCCGTCAACCAGTTGTTGGATCCCAAGATCCTGACGATTGGGTTTGCCCGCCGCTTCAGCACCTACAAGCGAGGAGATCTAATCCTGCGCGATCTCGAGCGAGTGACCCGCATCTTCACCAACAAAGAGTACCCTGTGCAGATTATCTTTGCCGGCAAGGCTCACCCGCGAGATGAAGAAGGCAAGCGCCTGATCCAACGGGTGGTGGAATGGTCGAATCGGCCTGAGGTGGCTCACCGGGTCGCCTTTATTGAGAATTACGATGCCTACGTCAGCCGCAATTTGGTCCAAGGGGTGGATCTTTGGCTGAACAACCCGCGGCGTCCTCTGGAGGCCTCAGGCACCTCCGGCCAAAAAGTGGGCTTCAACGGGGGGCTCAACCTCTCCGTTTTGGACGGCTGGTGGCCCGAAGGCTACAACGGTCGCAATGGCTGGGCCATCGGCCAAGAAATCGAAGGTCTGGATCCAGCCGCCCAAGACGATCTGGACGCCAGCTCCCTCTACGATGTGTTGGAATACGAGATTATCCCTATGTTCTACGACCGGGATGAAAAAGGGATCCCGCGCCGCTGGATTGCTCGCATGAAAGAAGCAATCCGCACCCTCAACCCGGTCTTCAACACCGACCGCATGGTGGCTGAGTACGTCCTGAAAATGTATGAGCCCCAGCCTATCGAAACGGAGGTGAGTCGCATCTTGTCGGGCTCGGCCGTCGTTAGCTAAGTTAGCCTCCCTCAACCCAGCCCTTCTCCCTGAGGGATGGCCCAAGCGCGCCGCGCCGCCGACGCGACCACCCCCAACCTCTCTCTGGGAGAGGGGAGATAGTTATCATCATGCAAAAATCGGGATCCCCGCCCTCCTCAGGCGAAAAGGCAGGGATCCCTGGCCTGTGTCCATGGAGACTAGGCACTAGCGTTGAGGGTTATCGGGAAGGTCAGCGGCTCCGGCTCCTCCTCAGGCGGTAGCATCACCACCTCCGAGCTGTCGATGATCGCTTGCAGCTCTTCCCCATCAATGGTTTCGGCCTCCACCAAGCGGCGGGCGATGCGATCCAAGAGGGCGCGGTTTTCCCGGATCAGGTAAGTGGCCCGTTGGTAGGCCTCATTCACCAGACGTCGCACCTCTTCGTCGATGAGGGCCGCCGTCTCCTCGGAGAAATCCCGCTCTGCAGCGATCTCACGGCCTAGGAAGATATTGGCATACTGGCGTCCCAGGGCCACGTTGCCCAGGCGGTCGCTCATGCCAAAGCGGGTGACCATGTTGCGGGCAATGCGGGCCACCTGCTGTAGGTCGCTGGCTGCCCCCGTGGTCACCTCCGCCTCGCCATAGACCACCTCCTCTGCCACCCGACCCCCCAGGGCGACGGTCATCATGTTTTTCAAGTGGGCACGGGTGGTCAGGCCCATGTCATCATCGCTGGGCATGAACCAGGTGAGGCCGCCCGCCTGGCCGCGGGGAATGATGCTGACCTTTTGAATGGGATCGTAGTTGGGCAAGAGGGATCCCACCAGGGCGTGTCCTGCCTCGTGGTAGGCCACCAGCTCCTTGCGCCGCTCGCTCATGAGGCGATCCTTCTTCTCTGGGCCAGCCAACACCCGATCCACGGCGTCGTTGATCTCGTCCATCGAGATCTCGGTGAGGTTGCGGCGGGCCGCCAAGATGGCCGCTTCGTTGAGTAGGTTGGCCAGGTCTGCGCCGGTAAACCCAGGGGTGCGGCGGGCCAATTTCTCCAGATCCACATCGGCGGCCAAGGTTTTGCCGCGGGCATGCACCTTGAGGATCTCCAGGCGGCCCTGGAAGTCGGGGCGATCCACCGTCACTTGGCGGTCAAAGCGACCGGGCCGCAGCAGCGCTGCATCCAACACATCGGGGCGGTTGGTGGCGGCGATAACGATGATGCCGGAGTTGCCCTCAAAGCCGTCCATCTCGGTCAGCAACTGGTTCAGGGTTTGCTCCCGCTCGTCGTTGCCACCTCCTAGGCCGGCTCCCCGCTGCCGACCCACGGCATCGATTTCGTCGATGAAGACAATACAGGGGGCATTTTGCTTGGCCTGCTCGAACAGATCCCGCACCCGCGAGGCCCCCACTCCAACAAACATCTCCACAAACTCAGAGCCAGAAATGGAGAAGAAGGGCACACCCGCCTCTCCGGCCACAGCGCGGGCCAACAGGGTTTTACCTGTACCTGGGGGGCCGACCAGCAACACCCCGCGCGGGATCCTGGCGCCCAGAGCGTTGTACCGCTCGGGGTTTTTCAAAAAGTCCACCACCTCGGCCAGCTCCAACTTGGCCTGGTCAACACCAGCCACATCGTTGAAGGTAACCTGAGTTTTCGGCTCCATCTGCACCCTTGCCCTCGACTTGCCAAAGTTGAGCGCCTGGCTGCCAGGGCCGTTTTGGGCTCGGCGCAACAGGAAAAACAGGCCAAGCAGCAGCAAGACGGGCAGGAAGAAGGTGCTGAGGATGCGCCCCAGCAGACCCTCCTCCTGAACCGGGCGCACCGCCAGCTCCACCCCTTGCGCAAGCAAGGTGTTCTCAAACTCGGGGGTGAGGGGAGGCAGGTTGACCAGCACTTGGGTGGCGCGGTTGTTGATTTCCGCCTCGGCAATGGCAATTTGGCGACCATCGGGGGCGATCTCGACCAAGACTTTGCTGACCTCGCCCCGTTCTATGCGGCTCATCAGGTCGGAGTAGCTGATCTCCAGACGCTCAGCCGGACGGGTGCCGAAGAAGGTTGTGGCCAGCGAGATCAAGACAATGGCCAGCAACGCGTACAATCCGGCGCTTCTCCATTTTTTGTTTTTACCTTTCTGACTCACGGAAGCGTTTCCTCCCAAAGGGTGCTTTTTATCGAACTCACAGATGGCATCTGGGGTCGAGTGGATTCTTGCAACGATAGACTATTAATTAATATTAACCCGGCTGAGAGGCCGGGGAGAATAGCCGAAGATCCGCAGGATCGCGCACTTTTGTCAACGGGCTTGCGGCTAGGATCGGGGGCGAAAGGGCCGCACTCCCCCTCTCTCCTTGGTTTTCTAGGGAATCCCCATGCTGACTCAACTGCGCCAACTGAGCCTGGCTGCCGACGGACGCTACCTCAGAGATGAGGAGATGCAGTTCATGGAGAGCTACCTGGCCTCCTTTGAGCTGCGCCTGGGCGCCTATCGCAAAATCCAAGCGGCGGAAGCCCAGATTGTCGGCGAGGTGGAGGCGAAGCTGCGCGCTCTGGATCCCTACTTGCTCATGCGAGGGGTGGAGGATTTCCGCAACAAATGGAGAGCCGACACCGTGCGGGTTTTGCGCCTCTCGGCTTTGGCCATGCTCCTAGACGATGAGCAGCGCTACAAGGAGCGATTTCTCTACTGGTTTCAGACCTTGATGCGGGCCTTCCGCACCCAGCGCAGTTGTGAGGCTACCTACCGCTTCTTGCAAGAGGTGATAGCCAAGTACCTCACCCCCGCGGAGTTTGCTTTGATCCAGCCGATTCTGGAAACCAACCGTACCCTGCTGGGTCTCACCTAGGCCGCAGGCTCGGAGGAAGGGCTCGCCTCGATCACCTCCAGCTCGTCGGCCTGGAGGTGGGCGCGGAACTTATTCCCAAACTGCACCTGAAAGGGAAAATTAGCGCTGATCGGGCGGCCGTTCCAGTCTTGGATCACAGCCGTCACTTCTCCCTCCATACCTTTGAGGTCAAAAGGTTGATTGCGATGTTCCGGGTGGTGATAGACGATCACGCTGGTACGCACCCGCACTCGATCTCCGACTTTCATCACACACCATTACACGGCGCTGTTAGGAGCCGTGCCCTCCAACCGTTGAACGTTAAAAACTTGCAATACCCTAGGTTGGCATTTTGCCATAGCTGCTTGCCAGGAGCGACCTCCTGCAAACTCACTCGATTGGTTGCTTTCAGCCGCACGCCCCGCTCACCTCGCTGCCAGGGGAGTGTGGCTTCGCCGCTTGCTACCCACCGTCTGGCGGGGCTGGGTTTGATTAACATCAGGGGGGTTTTCCCATCCACGGCAAACATAGGTACCAACACGGCTGTAAGCTCTTCTGTGTACGCCCCCTCGCCCCTACGGAGGTTTCAGGCTGGGGGAGAACCTGTAACATGTTTTGGGCCGCTGGGCCTAGATCCTCTGCTTGCCCTCCGGCGTTCCTTGCGAAGCTTGGCCAGGCTGTTCTCGCGCCTAGCTTGCCGTTGCGATGCTGGCATCGCTACTCCTGCCAATTGCTAACCAAGTGCCTCCAGCCCGCTGATGCGATCAGTCGCGGCACTTGGCCTCCTGAAAAGGCAGCCCACCCCAGGAGCCTGCTGGAAACACTCTAGCTCAGCCCCTAACGAAGACTGCGGAATGTAGAGAACTATGTAGAAATTGATACAGTGGTTTGCATTTCTCCGGGATCCCCTCGCCCTTGAGGAGCCGCGCCGGCTTCTGGGAGCATTGCCCCAACCCAAGCCCACTGACTTCAGCCGAAAGATCCCTCTGCGGAACCTGGGATCCGTGGGGCTCATCAGTGTATTCCCGGACACGTTTTTGGGAGACTTTGACCAATTCTGAGGATCCCAGGCCTAGAGTGGTGGTGGGTGTTCTGGCTCGGGGCCCTTTTGTTCGCGGTCGAGATCTGGATATTTCGACGGCTGCCGCTCGCCAGCTGGGCATTTACGAGCAGGAAGTGGCGAAAGTAGAGGTGCCTCTGCTGCCTCCCCAAGAAGTTCCTCTCTCCGGCGTTTTGATGAGCCTAAGGTAGAAATTGCTGGGCAAAAATAACTACTAGAATCGGCTCCCGATGGGGAGAATCTGCCCAGGCTAAATGCCTGAAGATTTGCTGGGCTGGTTTTCTGCTTCTTGTCTGCGGCGATCGCCAATGCCGCAGTCGCCGCAGCATTCGGGTCGCTTGAAGTCGTCCCAATGGATGCAGGCCCGGCAGCCCTTCAGCATTTCCGGCCAGCGCTCTCGAATTAGCAGTTGTCGCAGCCTCACTTCTCGTGATTCGGGAAAGGGGTGTTGCAATTCATCCATGGCCCTGGGATCCGCAGCTCTCTGTCTCTGGTATAAGGGCAAATGAAAGTCTGCAATCTAGAAATATCGGCATAGCTTAAGGTTTGTGCTTTGCCGATCTCCAAAGAGGGCTTGGGCTAGCCCAATTTTCTTGAGCCCATTACTTTGCGAAGGGATTTGCAAAAAATATAAACGGATTTCTTACAAGATTTAGCTGGATTTTTCCCCGCTTAACACAAAGGTGGGATCCAGAGGCAGCAACAGTTGGCTGCGACCGCGGTGTTCCAGGCGGTTCACGGCTGATTGGATCACCTCCACATGATGAGCTCGCACGGCAGCCAGCCCGGCAGAGAGGCCGTAGAGCCCCTCCAGAGAGTTGGTGGTCGCCACAATCCTGCCGTTGGGTTTGAGATGGTTCCAGGAGGCCTCCAGGATCTCCCGTAGGGGATGGCCACCTTCGATACAGATGCGATCGGGGGGCGGAGAGAGCTGATGCAAGCAATCGGGGGCGGTGCCCTGGATTACTTGCACGTTGTTGAGGCCGAATTTCTCGCAGTTGCTCTCGATCAAGCTGACCACCTCGGCATCGCGCTCGATGGCAATCACGCGAGCGCGGGGGCAGAGAATGGCCGCTTCGATGGCGATGGTGCCTGTCCCGGCGCCGATATCCCATAGGCAGTGGTCTTCTCCCAGGCGCAACTGGCTCAGCACCAGCACGCGTACCTCGCGGGGGCTCATCGGGATCCCCGGGATCCGCTCAAAGGCGGAGTCCGGGATCCCTGGGGTGCGATAGGGCCAAGAGAAGGGGGTTGCCATTGCCAAAGACCGCTGCCGGGGAAATGGCCATACTTCTCAGCATAAGGCGAAGCCCCGACCAACTGGCTACGCTCTTCATGTCCCCCTCCTGGGAGAGGGGATCCCCGCGCTAGGCCAGCCTAGGTCAGTAGCCCCGTGAGGGCCGGACAAGGCTCCAAAGCTGATGATCGGACTCGAACCGATGACCTGCTCATTACGAGTGAGCTGCTCTACCGACTGAGCTACATCAGCAAGGGTAAGCAATTCCGCATCCCTTTGTTCAGCCAGTTCAGCAGCGCAAACTGGGAACGCGGGACGGGAAAGCTGACTTAGACTATTGATGCTCACCAATCTTAGCGCATCCTTGCCCTGCTCGGGATCCCCAGGCCGTCAATCCTAGAGAAAGACCTAAGGTTAACCAGGCCAGCCAGTCGCCTGTGCGCGTGTAGAAGGTTACCTGGGATTGCCGCCTGACCTCTCCAGTCACCACTCCGCGCTGAAAAATCGGGCCCACCTGCTGGAGTCGACCTGAGGGATCCACCACCAGGTTGCCGCCGGTGTTGTTGACAAAGACCACGCTGCGCCGGTTTTCGACCGCCCGGAAAACCGAAAGCCGGCCGTGGAGCATGGGCCAGTGGCTGTTGCCAAACCAGCTATCGTCGGAGATCACGATCAACGACTCTGCTCCATTGCGGGTCAGAGTTCGGCTGGGGGCGGGCAATACACTCTCCAAGCAGATCATCACCCCCAAAGGCCCAAACAGCTCCCCTCCCGCCAGCGGCCGATAGCCATCTGGGGAGGGCGCGTAGCGCCCCGACTCAAAATAGGGGAAGATCCACTGCTTGCCAAACCAATCCAGCACTTGGCCTTGGGCGTTGAAGAAGAGGGCGGTGTTGAAAAATCGCTGCTCCTCCTCCGGCAGGTGGGCTGTGCGGGGATCCGGCTCCGTGGCCCCCGTAATCAAAGCCCCTTCTGGGGGGAGGATGGCTCGCATTGGCTCGATCACATGGGGTTGCAGGGGGGTGTTCAGCAACCGGGCCCGCAAGGCTCCTTCCGGCCAGATCACCAACTGCGCCCCCTCGGCCACCGCCTGGGCCGAAAGCTGGTGCAACTCCCGGTAGCGCTGGCTGCGGTACTCCCAACTGCGATCGGCTTCCAACCAGGCCACCTGCTGCACCGTCCCCACGCGAAAGCTGGGATCCCCTTCCGCCGCCGCTAAAACATCAAAGTAGGCCAGCCGCAGGCTGCCATAGGCCAAGACCAGCCCCCCCAGACCTAAGCCGCAGGCCAGCGTGCGCCGGATATCCGGGTTCTCGGCCCCCGAGCAGGATCCCTCTGCCCTCCATTGGCAGCGGAGCTGCTCGGCCAACTGCCAAACCACGCCATTGACGAACACGGCAAAAAAGGTCACTCCCCAGATCCCGGTGAGATCGGCAATTTGGATCCCCAGGGGCCAGTCAAAGAGCAGGGATCCCCAATGAAAGGGGATCGGCCACCAGAGCAGGCCCAGCAGCCCATCCAGGCCTGTCCAGACCGTGGCCAGGCCCAGGGGACGTGCCCAGGGGGGGAGGGGCCGGCTCAGCGCCAAGCTCAAGACCGTGGCTGTTGTGAAAAACAGAGGGATCAGGGGAGCCACCACTGCTCCTCCCAGGATCTCCCAGGCGCTGAGCACTTGAAGCGAGAAGGGATCCACCCAGAAGGCGTACAGGCACACGCAAAACCAGAGGCCATAGGCCAAACGCCACTGCCTCCAACCCTGTTGCTGTTCGCAAAGGTAAAACAGAGGCGCTAGGCCCAGCAGCGCTCCCGGAAACCAGTGCAGCCAGCGGTTGGGGGATCCCAAACACAGCAGCAAAACGGCCAGCCCCGCCAGCCAGCGGGATCTCCACTCTGGGCGAAGCGGTGGGAGCAAAGCCGGGTGTTGAGGGAAGGAGGGCAGCTCTAGGGCCATTGGCAATGCAGGGGAATCCTCTGAGTGCTGCGGGCAGCCGCAAGAGCCGGCCTTGCTCGCATCCCATCATCTTTACAGAGCCTGCTGAGGCCTGCAAACGATCCCAGCGGCCCTAGCGCGGATACCACCGCTTTTGCCAGGCCCGCATTTGCTCAATCTCCGCTTGCTGGGTAGTGACAATGGCTGTTGCCAGTTGCCGAATCTCGGGGCACTTGGATTTTTCCAGAGCCTCTCTAGCCATGACCAGGGCTCCTTCGTGGTGCTGGATCATTGCTTGCAGGAAGCGCAGATCGAACTCAGGGTCAGCGGCTCCCAGGTCGGTATCCATGCGCATAGCCGAGATCATTTCTGGAGTCATGGCCATCTGGTGGCCCATCTCTTCATGCCACATGACGGGCTCCTGGGGAGCTAGCGGGTACCAGCTCAGCCGCCAGTCTTGCATCTGCTTGATTTCTTGGCTTTGGGCGACCCCAATGGCCCTGGCCAACTGACGAATTTCCCGCCGCCGGGATTTTTGCAGGGCTTCTGTGGCCATGCTCACCGCTCCCTCGTGGTGGAGCATGACTCTAGTCAATGATATGCTGGACTATACTGAAAATAATGCCCAGTATGTTCAGTATGGCTGCTTGGTATGGCTAGGTATGTAAAACCGAGAGAAGCGGCGGATTATTTTGGGGTGTGCCTCCACACCTTGAGGCGATGGGAACAGAAGGGCTGGATCCATGCAGTACGTACACCATCCGGTAGGGCAAGAAGGTACGACCTCGACAGTTACATCAGAGCACCCAAGAAGGATAAACGAGTCGTTTTGTACGCCCGAGTCAAAAGTCGAGGGCAGAAGCCAGACTTGGAGAGACAGATTGCAAGACTGGTTGACCTCTATCCTGGAGCCGAAGTGGTCGGAGAGGTTGGCGGCGGTCTCGACTTCAAAAGACCAAAGTTCCTTGCCTTATTGGAACGAGTCCGTGCAGGAGATATCGGAACGATTGTGGTCGCTCACCGGGATCGACTCTGCCGGTTTGGATTTGAGTTCGTTGAGTGGTACTGCCGTCAATACGGGTGCGAAATCTTGGTTCTCGATGACGATCACCTTTCTCCCCAACAGGAACTGG
>Ga0308394_1000306_pt1 | contig 27910 bp, 22 predicted proteins | sample Hotspr2Sampleme2_FD_202366 | JGI IMG/M metagenome (GOLD analysis project Ga0308394, IMG submission 202366) | Hot spring phototrophic mat microbial communities from Mushroom Spring, Yellowstone National Park, Wyoming, United States - 20050701_me2 ...
TCCCCTGCGCTTTACTCTGCACAGCCCCAACGGGCGCTACCTACAGGACATCCGGGTAGCCGAGGCAGTGCAAAGCCAGCTGCGGGCGGTGGGGGTGCAGGCCCAGATCCAGACCCTCGAGTGGGGCGCTTACCTGGCAGCCACCAACCAGCCGCGTGAGCGCAACGAGATCCAGGTAGCCATGCTGGGCTGGGGCACCGTCACCGGCGATGCCGACTATGGTCTGTTCGGGCTGTTCCACAGCTCGCAGCATGCTCCTAACGGCTTCAACCGCGGCTTCTACACCAACCCCCGCCTAGACCGTATCCTCGAGCAGGCCCGCATCGCCACCAACCCCCAAGCCCGCCAGCAGCTTTACGCTACCGCCATGCAAATCATCTACAACGACGTACCCTGGGTCTTCCTGCACTCCGAGCAGCAGGTTACGGCCATCCGTCGCGAGGTTCAGGGCTTTGTGGTGCACCCCACCGAGCGCTTGATTGCCAGCGAGGCCAGCTTCCGCACCTCAGCCGAGCGCTAAGAAACCACTCCCCACCCCGCCACCTGTGTGGCGGGGTTTTTCTTGCCAGGACAACGGGACTTGGGTAGGATGTGCTGTAAAGCTTGGTGACCCTCGCCAAAAAACTGGACAGAACCGACCCATGACCACCTACATCGCCCGTCGCCTGCTTGCGGTCATCCCCACCTTGCTGGGGGTTTTGCTGGCCGTATTCCTGATGGTACGGCTGGCCCCCGGCGACCCCGCGCAGCTACTGGCCGGGGAGTTCGCCACCCCCGAAACCCTGGCCGATATCCGCCAGCGTTTTGGTCTGGATCAGCCCTGGCATGTGCAGCTGGGCCTCTACGCGGCCAACGTGGTGCGGGGCGACCTGGGGCAGTCGGTACGTACCCGCAAGCCCGTCACCTACGAGCTGCGCCAGTACTTCCCCAACACCCTGCGGCTTACCCTGGGCGCCATGCTGGTCGCGCTTTTGATCGGAATTCCGGCGGGCATTATCGCCGCCACCCGGCCCGGTACCATCTTCGACTTGCTGGCCGTGCTGGGGGCTTTGATCGGGGTCTCGATGCCGGTCTTCTGGTTTGGCCTGATGGCCATTCTCATTTTCTCAGTGCAGCTTGGGTGGTTCCCCGTAGCCGGTACGGGCACGCTCTGGCATCTGGTCTTGCCGGCCATCACCTTAGGCACTGGCACCGCTGCCATCCTGGCCCGTATGACCCGCAGCGCCATGCTGGAAGTACTCTCGCAAGACTATATCCGCACCGCTCGGGCCAAAGGCTTAGCCGGAAGGGTAGTGGTCTTCAAGCACGCCCTGCGAAACGCCCTAATTCCTGTTGTAACCATCACCGGCCTGCAGTTTGGCGGGCTGCTGGAAGGAGCGGTCATCACCGAGACGGTGTTTGCCTGGCCCGGCATCGGGCAGTTGCTGGTGGGCTCGATTCTGGCTCGAGACTACCCGGTGGTGCAGGGCGCGGTGCTCCTGATAGCGGTAGCCTTTATCCTGATCAACCTGATTGTAGATTTGCTGTACGGCGCCATTGACCCGAGGATCCGCTATGACTAGATCGGTAGCAAATGCCGCTGGTAAGCGAGAGACGCCCCGCTGGCGGCGGCGCTTGTTCCGCAGCCCCCTGGCGATAGCAGGTTTCACCTTCGTTGGAATTTTTGTCTTGGTAGCAGCTTTTGCTCCCTTCATCTCACCCTACAGTCCGGTTGAACAGAACCTGCGCGGCACCTATGTACCCCCCATGCGTATTGAGCTGCGCGGCCCAGATGGGCAGCTGGGCCTCTGGGTGCGCGAGGTGAGCCGTACCCCGTTGGGGGCGCTCGAGGTAGGCCAGGAGCTCTACCCCATCCGCTTCTTCGTGCGGGGCGAGCCCTGGGTGTGGTGGGGCGGTCTTTTGCGCAGCGACCTGCGCTTGTTTGGCGTGGATGGGCCCATCAAGTTCTACCTGCTGGGCTCCGACGAGCAAGGACGCGATATCCTAAGCCGCCTGGCCCATGGTGCCTGGATTTCGCTTTCCATAGGCCTGATTGCCGTATCCATAGGCCTTTTCATCGGCGTACCGCTGGGGCTGCTCTCAGGATACTTCGGTGGCACCCTCGACCTGGTCACCCAGCGCATTGTGGAGGTGATGCTTTCTTTTCCCGGCATCCTGCTGGCCATTGTGCTGGTTGCTACCCTGGGCACCGGCCTCACCAACGTAATGATTGCCGTAGGCATCGCGGCCATCCCAGTCTACGCCCGCTTGGTGCGGGGTTCAGTGCTCGCCCTGCGGGAGCGCGAGTTTGTAGAGGCCAGCCGGGCCCTAGGCAACCGCAACCGGCGTATCCTGCTGTGGCATATCCTGCCCAACTCGCTCTCCCCGATCATCGTGCAATCCAGCTTGCAAATGGCGGTGGCCATTTTGTTTGCTGCCGGGCTGGGCTTCCTGGGTCTGGGTGCTAGGCCCCCCGAACCGGAGTGGGGGCTGATGCTGGCGCGGGGACGCGAATACCTGGCTACAGCTCCACACGTAGCTACCTTTCCGGGGCTGGCCATCATGTTCGTGACCCTAGGCTTCAACCTGCTGGGCGATGCCCTGCGCGACGCGCTAGATCCTAGAACCGCGTGATGAGAAACCCTACAACACAAACCTCGGCCGCTGCGCTACAGATCCGGTCCTTCATGTTTTTTACCCATCCTTCACAGGCCACCTAGCCGCCTTATCCTGCATTGAGCAAAGTTTTAGCAAACCGGCGGCTACTTTGAAAAAGCCCTAAGATGGGAGGTATGAGGACATGGATAGGTCTTTTGGTGGTGGCGCTGGCAGGTTGCGTACCCTTGCCAGAACAAGGAGCCTACGAGGTCAGCGAGATACAGGTACTATTCCCCGAGAACACCGAGCGCTGGACGTATTTTTATGGTGAACCCCAGGTAGTTCAGTCAGGAGCGCAGCGCCTCTCGCTCACCCAGGGCAGCAGTACCGGCCTGCTGGCCGTACCTGGAACCTTTCTGGTGAATGGAGAGGCCCTCTACCGCGAGATTGGATCCGCCCAGCCCCGCGCAGCCCAGACCAGCCGTTCCTTCTTTGGTTTGCAATATGTGGTGCGTGCCAGCCGCGAGGTAAAAAGCGCCTGGCTCTACAACGGGGGCTGGTCTCGACTTGGGAGCACTTTCTCAGAGAACACCACTCAGGTCGTTGAGGAGCGTCCCGGCACCCCTTGGCTAGAAGGACTCTCTCAGGCCGAAAATGCAGCGGTGCTGGGAGAAATCCTGGCCCGCCGCCAAGGGCGTCCCGTGGTGGTCTATGAGGTTCAGCCAACCCTGGAACCCAACCGCTACGAGCCGGCCCCCCGTTTGCGCCGCTCGGCCGCCCTGGCGGTACAGTACGGCCTCGAGACGGAGTTGATCTTTGTGAACCCCAGTCCAAATCCCACCCTCCGCGTTTTACTCCAGGGCAGCCAGGCAGCCTACACCACGCCAACCCCGGCAGCCTATCTGGCCAGCAACCAGAGCCAGCTCCTCACCCTCTGGGGCCTGGCCACCGGCAACCAGGTGCTTCCACCGTCTAGCCCAGCGGTGGATTTCAACCGCAGCCGGGTGGTGGCCTTCTTCTGGGGACAAAAGCCGACCGGTGGCTACAGCGTGGAGTATGTGTGCAGCCAACTTTTAGGCAACACCCTACGGATCACCCTGCGTCTGGTAAGCCCGGCACCCGGCGCCATAGTGACCCAGGCTCTTACCAGCCCCTTTGTGATGCTGGAGGCCCCGGGCCGCTTCACGCGGGTGGAGTTCGTAGAGGCCAACGGTCAGCTGCTGGCGAGCGCCGGTGATTAGCGAGAGCGTCCTGGCACGGTTCTCAGCCCGTATGAGAAGCACATAAGCGGGCCGAGCGCTGTTTTCACCTATCCTTCGGGGAAACGCGGGCTTTTACCTCGCCCTTCGGCTCCCTGCGCCCGCGGAACACCATACGGAAGGGAATCTCGCGCAAACCCAAGTCTTCGCCGATACGGTTGCACAAAAAGCCCTCAAAGGCCCGCGTTACGAACTCGGGATGGTTGCAAAAGAAGACAAAGGTGGGGGGTGCTATCTCGGGCTGGGTGAGAAAAAAAAGCTTGAGGGGCTTGCCCTGGAAGTTGGGCAGCAGGGTCTTTGTGCTCCAGACCGAAAGCCAACGGTTAAGCTCGGCTGTCTCGAAGCGCACTCGAGCCAGCTCGTACAGCCGTGCAGCCTCGGAAAGCAGCTTGTGCAGGTTCTGCTTGGTAACCGACGAAACGTAGAGGACGGGCAGGTGCTGGATGTGGGCCAGTTTGAGCGCCAGGTCGGCCCGCACCCGCTTGGCTTCCTCTTTGCTGCCGATCAAATCCCACTTGGTAACAGTCACGATCACCGGCTTGCCCGCCTCGAGGGCCTCGTTGGCCAGCTTCAGCTCGCGATCGCCCACCTCCCTGGGGTCCACCACCAGCAAGACCACATCGGCATCCAGAATGGCCTGGTGGGCACGCCTGATGGCCTGTTCCTCCACACCACTCTCGGGCCGCTTACGAATACCGGCGGTGTCCACCAGCAAGAACCTACTGCCCCCGTAGTTGAACTCCACATCAATGGAGTCACGGGTCGTGCCAGGGATATCCGAAACAATCACCCGCTCCTCGCCCAGGATCGCATTGAGCAGGCTGGACTTGCCCGCGTTGGGGCGGCCCACAATAGCCAAGCGGATGGGCACCACTTCAGGCTCGCTCTCGCCCTGACGCACCGGCAGCATGGCCCAGATGCGTTCTAGCAAGTCGTCGAAGCCCCGGCCGTGGGCTGCGCTGGTGGGTACGGGTTCACCAAAGCCCAGGGCATACAAATTGCCCAGGTAGGCCTCGTGCTTGGGGTCGTCCACTTTGGTAGCCACCAGCAGCACCAGCTTGCCCTGGCGGCGCAGAAAATTGGCGACCTCGAGGTCAGCCGTGACAATATCGCTCCTCCCATCCACTGCGAAGAGCACCAGGTCGGCATCTTGAATCGCGCGCTCAACTTTTTGCTTGATTTTCTCCTCCCACACATCCCCCGACCACAAACCACCCGTGTCTATCAATCTGAAACGGCCCCGCTCGCTTTCTACCACGCCTTCTTTGAGGTCGCGGGTAACCCCCGGCACATCGGCCACCACCGCAAACCGACTTCCGGCCTTAACGGCTTTTTCGGGAGCAGCACGCAGCCCCAGCAGTCTGTTAAAGAGGCTTGACTTGCCCACGTTGGGGCGACCCACAATGACCACCCTATACATAACCCGCCTCAGTTTTTGGAAGGCCCGCGCCGCACAGACCTTGAAACAACATTCCTGATGTTACCACGCGCAGTAGGCACCTGCCAGCACAGCAGACAATGCAAGCAACAGATAGAGAAAAGCAGCCACCCAACGGGATTTGACAAACTGACAAACACACCCCCCTGTCCGCTACCCTAAGCCCCATGACCTACGGCGACTGGGCGTTGCTGCGAGACCGAAGAGGCCGCACCTATTTGTTCCGTTTACAGGAGGGCGCCACGTTCAGCTATCATCGGGGCTCTATTCGTCATGAGGCCATCGTGCAAGCCGGGGCTGGCCGGAAAATTGCCACCCCACAGGGAGAGCTCTTTACCATCCACCGCCCCACCCTGGAGGACTACGTGCTCCACATGCCCCGCGCGACCGCCCCTACCTATCCCAAAGACGCTGCCACTATTTGCTCTTTGCTCGACCTGGCCCCGGGCATGCGGGTACTGGAAGCGGGCTCGGGCTCGGGCGGCCTGACCTTGTACCTTGCACGCGCAGTAGGGCCCACCGGCCAGGTCTGGAGCTACGAGGCCCGCCCCCGGCACCTGAAACGGGCTAAACTCAACTTGAGCGGATTTGAAGACTGGGGCAACGTCATCTGGACAGAAGCCGACTTAGCCCAGGCTGAGCTGCCCCCCAATGCCTTCGACGGCGTTGCGCTGGACTTGATGGAGCCCTGGAAGGTGCTCTCCTCCATCACCCCGGCACTCAAGATAGACCGCTTTTTGGTCTGTTACTTGCCTAACCTTACCCAAGCCATCACGCTGCTGGAGCACCTGCAAACCCAGAAGCTGCCTTACCTACTCGGACGCACCCTGGAGGTGCAGCACCGCGAGTGGGACCTGCGCCCCCCATCGCCCATCCCAAGTTTCAGCATGTGGGGCATACGGCTTTTCTGGTGCAGCTTAGGCGGTTGGGGGAGGGTTGACAGCTTGCGCTAAGGCCGCGCGAAAGGCGTCCCCTGGATTTTGAGCAGCACGAGAAGACGGCCGGTTCCCCTTACCCACCCTCGCTGCTCCTTCAGACCAGCACATGGTAGTTAACGTAACGGTGCCTTGTGCGCTTGTGACGGTGCTGGGCCTTTGTGTGAGATTCGGGAGTCGAACCCGAGGCGTGGCCCTGCACGCCACCGGAGGAGTCAGCCTTAACTGACTCGGGGTACGTGCTCGCTTCTGCAGTTGCAGCTACCAACGGCCCCTCAATCCATAAGCTCGGTCTGCCAGTTGGCCGCTTGGATCTGGGCGTCGAGCTCGCGGTGCTGTTTCGAAAGGTGGTCGGCCTCTTTTTGCACTGCACTCACATCCACTGTGCTAATGAACTTGACCTCCGATCGGGTGTAGCGGTCCTGCGTAATGGTGGCTGCCTGCGCCAGTCCCCTGTACATATCGGCCTTCAACCGCAGAACATCTCGGGCAGCGAGGGCCTCGGTTATGGTAACGCCTGACGCGATTCGAGCCTGCACGTTCGTCCGGTTGATCCGCTGGATAAGCTGCTCGAGTTCAGTTGCCACCGTTTCAAACTCGCGAAGGAGTGCTTTCGGATCCTCGCCCGGAGTCTCCCCCTCTTGCACCTTTGCGTTGCGCAGGAGGCGTTGCTTGAGTTGCGCGAGCCGCTTTTGGTGATCAGCGCGTAAGATAAGGGCTTCGGCAAGCTTCATAGGGTTCGAACGAACGGCTGAATTAGCTACTTCTGCATCCCTTTTATGGCGCACCAAAAGTACTGCATGGTGCTCAGAGAAGTCATGCTAAAGCGGAGAATGCCTTCTACTGGCAAAGCTATATTCACAAACCTCCCCCTTTCCTTACCCCAAAACTCAGTGCGCTAAGCCCCGGGGTTGCCGGGTAGACCCTGGCATGGAGCAGTCGAACCTGATTTTATCAGACCCCACGGTAAAAAACGCTCATGGGAGTTGGGGTTGGGGAGAGATAAGGGCTCATCGAGGGCAGCGCATCCTGGGGAGTGGCTTGCCGCGAGCCATTCAGAGGGCCTCAGGGATAGCCAAAATTCCCAGAACATCTCAGTGCACATAACCCGCGTCACCCTATATAGAGAGCAACCCTGCTCCATCCGATAGCTGTCGAAACCACCACGGTGCACGTGCTCTGGGCGCGGGGTCAGGAGTCCGCTAGACTCCGGAGCGTGGAAGGTTTACTGATTTATGCGGTGGTGCGCGAAATGGCCGGGCGCCTGCCCCGACGCAGCCTGGGCTGGGCTTTTCCCGACGAGGGTACGGCGGCCCTGCTGCTGGAGGGCCTGGGCAACCTGGTGCTGCGCTACCGGCCCCCGCATCCCTTACTCCTGCTGGAGCCGGGCCGCCTCGAGGGCCAGGCCAAAACCCCCTTCCAGCGCCTCCTGGAGGCCCGTTGCAAAGGGCGCTTGCTCAAAATGGAGCAGATCAAGCTTGACCGGGTGGTCATGCTGGAGCTTGAGGGCGAAAAGGGTTTTGTAGACACCGCCCCTACCCGGCTCATCTTCGAGCTGACCGGACGCAACGCTAACCTGATCCTCTGCGACCTGGAGGGGCAGATTGTGGGCCTCGAGCGCCCCGTCACCTCGGCGATCAATCGCTTCCGGGAGCTGCGGCCCGGCCTGCCCTACACCCCACCTCCCCCCTACCAGAAGCTCGACCCCCGCACCCTGCGGGTAGAGGCGCTCGAGGCCTTTGTGGGCCAGCCCCTGGCGGCCCTGCTAAAAAACCTGGACGGCATCGGCAAAGAGCTGGGGGCCGAACTGGCCCGCCGGGCCCAGCTCAGCCCCCAAACCCCCCTCGGCCCCGCACATCTGCCGCTTATCCACAGAGTTATCCACAGCCTGGTGGAGCAGCCCGGTCTGCAAACCCAGCTCTCCGAAGAGCTGCGGCAAGCCTGGGAGCAGGAAGAGACCGAGGCCCTGCGCAAGCCCCTGCGCGAGGCGCTGCACCGCCAGATCAAAACCCTAAAGGCCCGCCTGCAGAACTACGCAAGGGCCTGGGAGCGGCTAGAGGAGGCCCAGCGGCTGCGGCATTGGGCCGACCTGCTGATGGCCTACGGGCACAGCCTGCCGCCAGGGCCGGTGGCCCGGCTCGAGGACTTCTCGGGTCAGCCGGTGGAAATTCCTCTCGAAGCGGGCCTTTCGCCCATCCAGAACGCCCGCAACTTCTACCAGAGGGCCAAGCGGCTAGAGGCCAACGCCCTGAAGGCCCTCGAGCTGATCCCAGCCACCGAGGCCCAAATAGCTGAGCTCGAGGCCAGCCTGAAGCGCCTCGAGCAACTCCCCCGCCAGGCCTTGCTGGAGCAAAACCGCAAAATTGAGGCCAAAGGCCCCCAGGTGGGGCTTCGCTTCAAAAGCCCCGGTGGCTTTGAGGTCTGGGTGGGCCGCAACAGCAAGGAAAACGACCTGCTGACCCGCATGGCCCACTCCGAAGACCTGTGGTTCCACGCCCAGGGCCTCCCCGGCTCCCACGTCATCCTGCGCACCCGGGGCCAGGCTACGAGCCTCTCCGACCTGCTCTTTGCCGCCCAACTGGCTGCTTATTACTCCAAAGCCAGGGGCGAAAAAAACGTACCGGTGGACTATACCAGCAAAAAGCACGTCTGGCGGCTCCGCAAAGCGGCCCCCGGCCAGGTACTCTACACCCAGGGGAAAACCCTGTTTGTGGAGGCCCGGCTGCCGGAAGACTAGGCCTTGGGGCCAATTCGGGTGTGCAGGCTGCCAATGCCCTCGATGGCCACCTCCACCTGGTCGCCGGGCTTCAGCTCACCTACGCCCTCGGGGGTGCCGGTCAGCACCACGTCGCCGGGTTCTAGGGTCATGAAGCTGCTGATGTAGGAGAGAATTTTGGCTACCGGGAAGATCATCAGGCTAGTGTGGGCCTCCTGGCGCAGTTCGCCGTTGACGTAGGTGCGTAAGGTGGTGTTCTGCGGCTCGAGCGAGGTGACCAGCCAGGGCCCCAGGGGGCAGAATTTATCGGCCGACTTGGCCCGCACCCATTGCAGGTCGGTTTTTTGCTTGTCGCGGGCAGTAACGTCCAGGGCGCAGGTGTAGCCCAGCACATGCCCCAGGGCCTCGCCTTCGGGCACGTTCCTCATGCGGCGCTCAATCACCACTGCCAGCTCCCCTTCGTAGTGCAGCAGGTTGGTGAAGCTGGGATAAGGCACTGCATCGCCAGACTGTTCGGGGCAGACCGGGTTGGCGGGGTGGGCTAGGGCGTTGGGGGCTTTCAGGAAGAGCCCCGGCTCCTTGGGCAGGTCAGGGCCGAAATCGTGGCCCATCTCGCGGATGTGTTCAAGGTAATTGCGGCCCACACAAACAATCTTGCTGGGTGTGGCTGGGGCCAGCAGGGTCACACCCCCCAGATCAAACTGACGACCGGTGGGGTTGCCCGCCGGGCCGTCGGTTTCCTGGATCATCTCGCCTTCCAGTATGCCCCATTGACCTGCGTTAAAACGCACAAGCTTCATAGTGGAAGTATACCGTTGCCCGCAATTCCCACCCTGGGACGTTCGGCTTACCCGGCTCATGCTCCATCGGCCCCACCCATTCAGGGGAAGGTCCCATGCATACCGGCTCTACCAAGTCACAAAACGCTTCGTAGGTGAAGTGTTAGAGTCTAAAATAACCTCGGGGCTTGCCTCGAGAAATATACGAGAGGAGCGGATATGAACGCACTTTTACTCTGGATTCTGGGCATTCTGGGCCTACTTATTTTGCTATGGGGCCTGACCCGCTTGCAGCGCGGTGGAACAGCCTGGGCTAGCTTTGGTTTGTTGCTGGGCCTGTTTGGACTGGGCGGGGTCTGGTTGCAGCAGCAGTATGGTGTCTCCGTGTTCTGGGTACTGGGGGTGCTGGGCGTCTTTTTGTTGGTCTGGTCCTTGCTTAATCTCAGGAGCCGCCTGGCCAGATGGACCGCTGCCCTGTCCGTGCTGCTGGCGCTGACAGGCTTTGGTAGCATCGTGCTTCTAAACAGCAGCACCAACCTGCTCACTGCAGACACTCCCAACCCCATGGACAATCCTCAACATACCCCTGCCGCACCCCCCGAGACCCAGGCCACACCCGATGCACCCGCGGATGAGCCAGCCCCAACACCCACCCCCGAGTCCATGCCGCCGGCCAACCCCGAAGCGCCCACCCCACCTACCACCGCCGGTAGCATACGCGAGCTCGAGCCCGAATGCCCCTGCCTCCTCAGCGTACGGGTAAAAGCACCCAACCCTACCGTGCGCATTCTGCAAGGCACCAGCGAAATTGCCAGCAGCAGGCTCGAGCGCTCGAGCTTCCTGCTCGAGGCCGGCGAGTATACCTTGCAGGTTGAAGCCCCCGGCTACCGCACGTTTAGCACCCAGATTAACGTTCCTCGCAACAAGAACCTGGAGGTAGAACTCGCCCAGTAGGGTTAGACCTCACCCCAGCTTTCAGGTAGGCCCCCTAGAAACGCTGGCTTGTTGGCCCGCCGGGTGTACAAATCCTCCCTGCGCCTTGGCCTGGGAGCCTTGGGGCTGTAACGCTATCCAGGGCCCCTTCTTTGATACATTTACTTGCAGGTTACACTACACCCCGGTATGGTGTAGATATTGTGGGTGAAGTGAGTACACTCTGGCAAACCTACCTCGAGGCCCTGCGCCCCCACCTGAGCGGACGGGACCATCGGGGCAAAAAAGGCAGCCTGCGCTGGCTGGAGGCCGCCGTGGCCGAACGCGGGGGGCGGGCTGGCACGGTGCGCAACATCCTGTACAAAGACTTGGGCAGCCCTGAGGAAAAGCTCCGTTTGTTTGAAGTTATTAGCGACCTCTACGCCGAGTCGGGCCTGGAGGCTCCTAGCCTGCCCTCGGAGCTGGCCCTCGAGTCGGCCCGGCGGGCTTTGGGGCGCGACAAACGCAGGTTGTTCCGCCGTTTTGTGCGGGCGCTGGAACAGGGCGACAAACCCCAGATGGTGGTGGCAGGGGGCGCGGCTACCGGCAAAGGCGTGCTGTTGGCCGCGGTGGAACGGGCTGTACCGGGCTGCCTGATGGTAAACCTGGGGGGCGAGCTGGCCCAGCACCTGCACCCCCTGGCCGAAAAACTGGGACTGGAGCTCGAGGGCATCCTCTCCCAGCTCTCCCCCGCCCAGCCCTATGCCCTGCAGGCCGCCCTGCAAGACGAGTTGCGCAACGAGCTGGCCAAAGCCCTCAATGCCTGCGGCAGGCCCCTGCTGCTGCGGGCCGAAAAAGGAGGGCAGATTGGTGGCCTGAGCCTGCGCGATACTCAGGGCAATCCGGTAGGACTGGCGGCCTGGGTAGAACCCCTGCTGCGCCGCCTAACCATTCCTTTCCTGGCCGGGCTTTCGGAACCTCCGCCCAACCTGGCTTGGCATCCGCTGTCGCCCCCCAGCCGGGCTGAGGCCCGCCGCTACGTGAAAGACCGCCTGCCCGACCTGCCCCCCGAGCGGGTGGAAGCCCTGGTCAACCAGGCCGGGCGCAACTTCGCCGAGCTCTCGCGGCTGGTCTTGTTGGAAGCTGCCCAGACCCAAAGCAGCGCCCCCGCGGCCCTGGCCGGCTACAACCTGGCCCAGGACAGCACCCTGCGTCCCATTCTGTACGCACTGGCCGTTCTCTCGCCCGAAGCCGACCCCGGCGTGCCGGTAGCCCTGCTGGAAAAGGCCATCAACAAAAGCCTCGAGCAGCTCTCCCAGGCTGAGCGCGCCCTTCTGGCCCCCATGGGCGAGGGCCGGGTACGCCCGGCCTTGCGCAGCCTGCTGCCCGAGGTGCCCGAACAAGAGGCCCGTAAGTTGCACACCCTGGCCCTGGAGTACTTCAAGGGCGACCTGTTTCGTCTGCTGCACCACGCCCGCGGGGCCCAAAGGCTGGATAAGCTGCTCGAGCTGCTCTCGCAAGACCCCAGTCGGCTGTCGCTGCTCCCCACCCTCTGGGCCGAGTCGCAGCAGTGGCCCCTGCCAGAGCGCGAGAAACTGGCCATGACAGTGGTGCGCTACCGTGCCGTGCTGGGCCAGTATGCCCACCCCGAGGCACTGGAGGCCCTCGAGCTGCTCTTCGCCTCCAGCGACCTCGCCACCCGGTCCTGGGCCAGGGTCAAAGCCGCTGAAGCACGGGTAGACGCCGGGGACTTCCATGCTGCCTTGAACCTGCTACCCCCTCCCGAGACACTTTCAGGAGAAATTGCAGCCGAGGGGCTTTTGGTCTGGGCCGCGGTCGAACGCTGGCAGGGCGATTACGCCCAGGCCGAGGCCTACGTCCAACAGGCCCTTTCCTTGCCTACCCCACCGTTTCTGGCCGATCGGGTAAGGCTGTGGCAGGGCCTGGTGGCTAAGGATGCAGGCCGCTTCGACGAGGCCCTGGAGGCTTTGCGCCAGGTCTCGCACGACCCTTTGCTGGTAGGGCGGGCCCGCTACCAGTCGGGCGACCTGCTGCTGCGCACGGGGCGGGTCTACGAGGCCGAGGCCCAGATGCAGCAGGGCTTGGAAGCCTTGGAAGCCTCAGGCGCACCGCCCGAGGAGATAGCCCGGGTACGCGCCCGTTTTGGTACCGTGCTGCGGCGTATAGGCAAATTTGAGGAAGCAGAAAAATACCTATATCGTTCCATTCAAGAGGCCACCGACCCCTTCGTGCGGGCTCGCGCTATGAGCGAAGCCGGCGTGCTCGAGCTGGCCCGGGGCCGCCCACTGGAGGCCCTGAACCTGCTGGCCGAGGCCGAGGTTTATCTGCGCGAGGTGCGCGAACGTCCTGAGGAAGCCCACTACCGCCACCGCCGCACCCTCTACCGCATTGCCGTGGCCTACTGGGTGCGCGCCAGCGGGCTGCCGTATCTACCCCCTTATATGGGCGGACAAAAAGCCCCCCAGAGCGAAAAAATTCTGCGTGAACTGCGTCAGGAGCTGCTCACCAAGAAGCTTCCCGGTGACCGCTATATCGCCTTAGGCATAGACATCGCCCTCAAGCTCTCCTTGCTCATGCCCGCTGAACAGGCTGAGGCCCTGATGCAAAGCTGCTTGGACCAGAGCGACCCCTACTTCCAAGCCCAGGCCCGCCTAGGTTACGCCGAAACGCTGGCCCGGCAGGAGAAGTGGGCCGAGACCCTGGCCCAGGTGGTGCAGATTGGAGAGTCACAAGACCCCGGGGTGCAAAGTTGGAAACTGGGCCTAGAGGCCCAGGCCTTGTTGGGCCTGGGCCAGGAGGAGGCCGCCTGGAAAAAGCTTCAGTCCTGTGCCAGCCTACCTGCTCCCTACCGTGCCCAGCTAGGCCGGGTGCTGGGCAAAATCTGGCCCCCCGAGGCGCTGCGCCAGCGGCTGAAAACCCAGTCGCCTCTGGCCCTGGACGACTGCCTGGCTTTATATTTGAGCCGCTTAGCGAGCGTGCCCGCAAAGAAAGCCCCGCAGGGCCGTGTTGAAGGCCCTGGGGTTCTCCAGGTTGGCTAGATGACCGGCCTCGGGGATGATGAGCATGCAGCTATCGGGGATGTGGGCAGCCATCAGCCGGGCCTCGCTAGGAGGGGTCAGGGTATCCTCCTCACCCACCAGCACCAGGGCCGGAACCGCGATGCTGGAAAGCAAGGGCACTGAATCGGGCCGGTAGGCCAAGGCCTCGAGGCTTTGGGCCACACGGCTGGGGTCGGCCTCGAGCTGGGCCTGCCGCACGCGCTCCACCAGCTCGGGACGGCGCGCATGGGTAGTAGCCCCCAGATGCCCCTTGAGGGTGGCCTCAGGGAAGAAGTGCATACCCTCCCTGCGCACGCGCTCGGCCTGCTCCAAGCGCAGGCGGATGCCCTCAGGGGTGTCAGGGGTAGCCCGGGTACCGGCCAGCACCATCCCCGCAAAACGCTCCGGCTCGAGGTTCCAGAGCCTAAAGATCACGTACCCACCCATAGAAAGCCCCACAAACACCGCTTTCTGCCAGCCGCGCGCGTCCATCTCAATCAGCACGTGTGCGGCTGCTTTTTCCAGGCTCTCAAAGCCCAGGATGTCGGGGCTCAAAAGCGGATGCCCTCGGGCGGCCTCAAGCTGCCCCTCCCACATGGACGGGCCATAGGGAAAGGCATGTAAAAAGACTACCGGAACAGACATAGCTAAAGCATAGCGAAAACCGGCCTCAGTTTTCCCTCTGCAAAGCTGTCAGGGCCACCCTATACAGCTTTTCCAGGTCGGTCTCACCGGTCTCGAGCTGCCATTCATGGGCGGCTTTGAGCATCTGGCCAAAGGCCTTCCCCGGCTTATGGCCACGCTCGATCAGATGCCGCCCCAGCAAAACAGGCTTTACCGGCACCGGCTGGGGTTCGAAAAACTTCCAGGACTCTTTGGGCCGACGCTCAGCTCCATCTGCTTCATAAAGGGCTTTCAGGGCGGGCAAATGCGGCCCAGCCTGGGCCTGAAACCTGCGGATGGCCTGAGGGGTGGGCTTGGTAAAGACCGGCACCATGTGCAAAGCGGTGGTAACCACCAGCTCGTCCCGCAGGTGGTTGGGCAGGCGCAGGTCGCGGGCAATGCGGGGGATGAGGGCTGCACCCACCCGCTCGTGGCCGTAAAAGCTGTACCAGCCCTCGGGCCTCCATCGGGCGCTATCTTTTTTGCCGATGTCGTGCAGCAGGGCGTGCCAGCGGTAGGGGGGCGCGGCCCGATCCACCACCTGCAACACGTGGGTCAGCACGTCCCCCTCGGGATGCCAGCGGGGGTTTTGCAAGAGCAGGTGGGTATCCTCGAATTCGGGGATGAGCCGCTGAAGAATACCGAGATCGTACAAGTAGCGCAGGAACCGACTGGGAACACCTTTCTCAAATGCCTTGTTGAACTCCGCCGTAACCCGCTCGATGGCTACATGGGAAAGCACCTCCGGCGCAGCTTCACGGGCAGCTTGTAGGGTGGCCTGTTCTATCGTAAAGCCATACCGGGCAAGGAAACGACCGGCCCGGATGACCCGCAGGTAGTCCTCGCGAAAGCGCCGGCGCGGTTCGCCCACCGCCCTGATCAGGCCGGCCTCGAGGTCCTGCTGTCCCCCGTAGGGGTCAATCACCCGACCTGAAGCGTCCATGGCGATAGCCCCGATGGTGAAATCGCGCCGGGACAGGTCTTCCTCGATGCTTTTGCCCCAGGCCACCCGGGCCTTGCGACCAAAGGTTTCCACGTCGCGGCGAAAGGTGGTGACCTCGTAGGGGTGGTGGTCGATCAGGATCGTTACAGTTCCGTGGGCAATTCCGGTGGGGACGGCCTCGAGGCCGTGGGCTTTTGCCAGGCACATCACCTCCTCCGGGGGCGCTGAAGTGGCAAAATCCAGGTCTTCGGGCTTCTGGCCCATCAAAATATCGCGCACCGCACCCCCCACCAAGTAGAGGTCGGGCAAAAAGGAGAGCTTTTGCAGTATGGGGCGATATTCCATAAGCCAGGTTTAGAGCATACCTTCAAAAGACCGGCCTGCTAAGTGAGCCAGCAGGCCTGGAGCCTCAGCGTGTTCGGCAGAATCCGTTGTTGGCGGGCCTACCATCCCGCCAGCAGGTCATCGGCTGGCATGGCTGGAAAAGCCCCCCGCAGCCCGCCCAGCACAAACTCCTCTTCCTCCAGCATTCCCGGCCATTCCAAGAGCAGCTGGGCAAAGTTTTCCTCTGGCCCAGCCTGCGAAGCATGGGCTAGAACTGCCGCCTGGATGGTCTCGGCATAGGGGCGGACGTCTATCCTTACCGCCACCGAGCTGGCCGAAACCCCATAGCGGTCGGGATCGAAGCGGGTCTGGGCCAGCCGCTCTTTTGAACGCACCGGGAAGAACAGGCGCAAAGGTGGCGCTGCCATGCGGTTGCCCGCCCGCCAGAAAGCGCCCAGGGTGGCGCGGTGAAGGTGGATGTGGTCGGCATGGCCGTAATAACCCTGCGGGTCGAACCCAATGACCACCTGCGGTTGTATCTGGATCAGGTGGTCCAGAAGGGTATCTTCGATCTGCTGCAAGTCCTGGTGGATAAAGCCCGTAGGGTTGGCCAGGGCCACCTCGAGCGGATAGCCTGAGTCCTGGTAGTTCAAAAAGATGGGTGGACGTATCCCCAGGATGGCACAGGCGGCCTCTAGCTCCTTTTCCCGCAGTTTGCCCAGGGCCTCGCCTTTTGGATAGGCCGTGGCCTCGATGACCGGATGCCGAATCCGGCCCTGCTCGCCCCGCGTAGCGCAAATCAGGTAAACTTCGTGCCCCAAAGCAGCGTACTTGGCCAGGGTTCCCGCACAGAAAAGCGACTCGTCGTCGGGGTGGGCGAAGATGGCAAGTAGACGCATACAGGCCCCAGTCTAAAATACCGGCTTTACAGAGATGCCCATCCACCGCGCCTGCACCAGGTGCCTTCCCTGCGGCCGGGTTTATCCGCGCCCACACCCAGGCTTTTTGCACACAGCCTTCAGCCGAAAAACCACCAACCTTCAAAACATCACGGGTCTTTGCCGCCTATGAGCCCTGAGCGCGCAGATTGAAGCGCTGGATCTTCCCGGTGGTGGTCATGGGAAGCTCTTCTACAAAGTGGATGGCTCGAGGGCAGGCATACTGCCCGACCCGGTTACTCACCTCCTGCTGCAGGGCCTGCACCAGCCGCTCGTCCGCATTTTGCCCTGGGTGCAGCTTGACATAAGCCACCGCCCGTTGCCCCCGTTCGGGGTCGGGCTGGCCCACCACCGCCGCCATCGCCACCGCGGGGTGCCGGAGCAGGGCTTCCTCTACCTCGAAGGGGCTGATGCGATAAGCGGCAGCCTTGATGAGGTCGTCCTTGCGGGCTTTGAACCAGAAGTAGCCCTCTTCGTCCCGCACCGCCAGGTCGCCGGTGCGAAGATAAGGCCCGATGAACTTCTCGCGCGTAGCCGCTGGGTTGTTCCAGTATTGCAAAAAGGCCACCGGGTCGGGGGTCTTCAGGGCCACCTCCCCCACCTCGCCGGGGGGTAGCGGGTTGCCTTCCTCGTCAATTACCACCACCTGATGCCCCGGATAGGGCTTCCCCATCGAGCCAGGGCGGATGGGATCCACCCTATAGCTATTCCCGACCAGCAGGTTGGCCTCGGTCTGGCCGTAGAACTCGTTCACCGGAAGGCCAAAGTTCTCCCGCGACCACGCCTGTAGCTCCTCACCCAAGGGCTCACCGCCGGCGTGGATGCTTTTTAGCTGGGGCGGCTTGGCAATCGGCCCCAGCCCACGCAACAGCTTGAGCGCAGTAGGGAAAAGAAAGGTGTGGGTCACCCCTTGCTGGCGCATCAGCGCGAGGGCCTCCTCCGGGTCGAACCGGCTGGCCCGGTGGGCTACCACGGTGTAACCGTAAAACCAGGCCGGAAACAGCACGTCCAGGAGACCGCCGATCCAGGCCCAGTCGGCGGGGGACCAGTAGACCGCCTCGCTTTCGGGGAAGTTGGAGTAGAGGTAAAAGCCCGGCAGGTGCCCCAGAAGCGTCCGCTGGGCCAGCAAGGCGCCTTTGGGTTTGCCGGTGGTGCCGGAGGTGTAGATCAAGATGGCAGGGGCCTCGGATGGTGTGGGGGTGGGAAGGAAGTGGGCCGAGGCCGCCTGGGCGAGGGCCAGCAGTTCGTCGGCGCAGATCACCCTCACCCCTTCTGGCAGGGCCTCCTGAAGGGCCTCGAGCACCGCCCGCTCGGCTATCAGAAAGCGTGCACCGGAATGCTCGAGGCGGTACTGCAGAGCATCCCGCCCAAACAGGGTGGAGAGCGGCAAGGCGATGGCCCCCAGCTTGTACACCGCCAGGTGCGCCAGGGCGCACTCGAGGGACTGGCGCATCAGAAGCCCCACCCGCTCACCGCCCTTTACCCCCAACCCCCCCAGCGCGTTTGCCAGTCGGTTCGACCACTCCCGCAACTCAACCGTAACTAACCCGCCGCCGCCGGCTTCGATCAGGGCGACGCGGTTTTTGTGAGCTATCGCGACCCGGTCTACCGTATCGGTCGCCAGGTTGAAGCGCGGTCCGATGGTCCAGCGAAACTTGCGGGTCAGCTCGTCCCGTGGGAGAGGCTCGAGCTGGTAGTGAGCGGGTTCAACTCCCATAAAAACCCCCGATTCCTTTCCCTAGAGGCCAGCACCCCCAGTCTTACCTGCTGTACTCAGGTAACGACCAACCAGCCCCTCGGAGAAAAGGTCTGTCGTAATTTTACCCGCACCATAGGTCAACGTTTGCCGAGTTCGCGGGTTACCAGTCTCAGTGCTTCAGGGGGCCCCCGCCAAAAAACCTAGTTGGGCTACCTGGAAAACGAGGCTTTCTGGCTGGTGGCGCAGGCCCTGGTCGAGGTAAAGCAAAGCAGCGAGGAAGGCCGCAGCCTCCAGGAGCTGCTCGCGGTGCGCCAGGGCTTGCCCAAGCCCAGCAGCGCGCGGCTTTTGTAACTACACCTTCACCTTACGCAGCTCCAAAAGCCCCTTCACCGGGTGCTTGCGGTCTATTTCCTGAATCAGGCGCAGCATGTACACCACCGCTGCTGCATCCCAGGCCTGGGGCCTGCAGGAGGCCGGATACGGCACCGGCGGCTCCCCTTCGTGCCTGGGATAGCCTCCCACCAGCTCCGGCAGACGCCAGTCGGGCTGGGTCATGGCCAGGCGGAAGAGGCCCTCCATGGCCTGCAGGGCTTCTTCGTAAAAGCCATAGCGCACCAGCCCCCCGATGAACAAGGCAGTGTCGTGCGGCCAGACCGAGCCGTTGTGGTACGAGAGCGGGTTGTAGCGCACCTCGCCCGCACCTAGGGTACGCACGCCCCAGCCGCTATAGAGCGCCTCGGAAAATAGGGTACTGACCAGTTGGGGCGCCACCTCAGCGGGCACGATGCCGCTCCACAACAGGTGGCCGGGGTTAGAGGTAAGGATGGCCATAGGGCGCTTTTCCCCATCCAGGCCCGCCGCATAGGTCTGGAGCGTGGGCAGCCAGAAGACCTGGTGGAAGCGGGCCTTGAGGGCCTGGCCCTGGCTTCCCAGGCTTCGGCTTGGGCCGCCTGGCCCAGCGCCCGGTAAAACTCCGCCGCTCCCCGATAAGCCATATAGGCGTAGCCCTGCACCTCGCAAACCGCAATGGCCCCCTGGGCCAGCGAGCTATCGCGGTGGCTTTGGGAGTCGAAGGAGTCCTTCCAGGACTGCACCAAATGGCCCTTTTGGGTGTTAGGGGCATACTCCAAAAAGCCGTCCTGGTCGAGGTCAGCGTAGTCGGTCATCCAGGCCAGGGCTGCTTCCCAATGGGGTTGTAGCTGGCGCACAAAGGCCATGTCACCGGTGTCTTTCCAGTATTGGTGCAGCAAGATCACGAACAGCGGGGTTGCGTCTACCGTACCATAATAGCGGGTAAAAGGCACCTTTCCCGTGCGCGAAAGCTCACCTAACCGCATCTCATGGATGATTTTGCCGGGCGTCTCGTCCCGAAAGGCATTGACCTCACTGCCCTGGTATTTGGCCAGGTAGGAGAGCACCCCTCGGGTCACATCGCTAGCCCAAGGCTGCATCATATAGCTGGTGATGAGGGAGTCGCGGCCAAAAGGGCAGACATACCAGGGAATCCCCGCTGCGGGGAAAAGCCCTTCGGGCAGGGAGAAAAGCAGCGCACGCAGGTCGGTGATGGCCTGATCCAAGACCCGCTGGCTGCGCCCGCTTTCCATATACAAAGGGAAGCGCTGCTGCCAGTCCTCGTAGCTGGGCAGGGGCGGGGTGTGGGGCTCGAAGGGGCTTTCGAAGCGGGCCTGCAGGCGCAGGTAGGTCTTCTGCTTGGGGGCCAGGTCGAAGCGCCAGGCATACAGCGTGCCACCCGGTGGAGTTGGCTGTACCGGCGGAGGGTCAAAGGTGAGACGGGTGGCCACCTGCAGGCTGTCCTCGGCGGTATACGAGAGTCCCTCCACCCGCCGCTCCACCTTGTGCCAGCCCTTGGCCTCAAAGAGGTCGGCAAAGTCGGCCTCGAGGCAGAGCGCAATCTCCAGGGTCTGGGCTTCCAGGGAGGTGTTCTCGAACTCCAGCTGTTCTCGTAGCCCACCCCGTTCCATCTGCAACTCCCGCCGCATCCCCACCACCTGGTCGGAGCCCTTGATCCAGCCCCAGTGCTGCACCAACCGGTCGGGGCGCGGGCTTTTTGAGAGCAGCAAGCTAAAACCCGGCAGCTTCCAGGTGTAGCTCGAGAGGTAACGGGTATCGTGCCGGTAGAAACCCTGCTCCCCTACTTCTACCAGGCCTAGGTCGGACAAAACCGCGTAAGTATCGTCTTCTTTGAGCGGAAGCATCAAAAACCTCGTCTACAAGGAGCCAGGTATCTTCAGCTCAACAACTCCATGGCACAGGCTTAACTCCATCGAGCAGCACAGCCAAGCGCAGCACAAAAAACCCTTCTTCATCATGTTTACCTGCGGGGTTGGCCTCATCCCTTGAGCGCACTGGTGGAGACGCCTTCCACAAAGTAGCGCTGGAATACCACAAACAAGATGATAATGGGGATCATGGTCAGAAAGGCGCTGGCCAGCATCAAACCCCAGTCACCCGCCACCCCATAGGCGCTGCGAAAGAAAGAAAGGCCCAGCGGCAGGGTATAGCTGGCCTGCTGGCCCGAGAGCACCACCGCTGCTTTAAAGAACTCGTTCCACATACCCTGAAAGGTCAGGATGGTCAGGGCCCCCAGGGCCGGCATGGCCATTGGCAGGATAATGCGAAAGAAGGTGGTGGTGGGAGGCGCACCGTCGATGAGGGCTGCCTCCTCGATCTCACGGGGGATAGACTCAAAAAACTGCTTCATGATAAACACCGCCCCTGCCCCCACTGCGCTCCATACAACCATGCCCCACGGGTTCCCCAGCAAGCCCAGGTCGCGCAGCACCAAGTAGTTGGAAATGAAGGTAACCTGACTAGGCACAGTCATGGTAAAGACGATAAAAGCGAACAGATAGTTCTTACCCGGCAGGTACATCCGGGCCAGGGCATAGCCCCCCAGCGAAGCAAAAAGTAAGGTGCTAAACACCACTACAACACAAACAAAAAAGGTATTGGCTGTCCAGCGCAGAAAGAAGCTGGCCCCAGTGTTGGGGTCGCGGGCCTCGTTTAAGACCCGCACATAGTTGCGGAACACGTAGCCAATAAGGCCCGGGGTTACACTGTCCCAGCTGGCCACCCGTCCCCGGCGCTCGAGGCGGTTGGGCTCGAGGGTAGCCGCATAGTACTGCTGGCCCCGCGGGGCCTCGATATCCAGGGGTAGCCGGGGGACTAACGGCAGATCGGTAGCCCCTTCGGGTTTGGGATAGGTGATGCTAAAGCCATAGGTCACAACCTGCCCTGGCCTGCCCTCCAGCACCATCGGCCTCCGTCGCAGCTCCTCCACCGCTGAAACCTGGGCGAACTGCGCGGCCTGCACCTCATCGAAAATAGCCCCCAGGCCAGCCCCGGCCCTCCGAACAGGTACCACAACGGTGGGTTTTTCGGGCTCCTGGCCTTCGGGCACAAAGTAGCTCACCTCAAAAGGAATGCGGGCCCCCGGAGCAAACCCGCCCGTCCAGGGGTTGCCTCCCCCAAGCTGGCCCAGCCGCCAAGCGGCCACCCAGTTTTTGGGCTGGGTCTGGGCAAAACTGAAGTGGAAGGGCCACTCCAGCGGGTTATCCTTCAGGCTGCCCAGAAAGGCCACATAAAAAGGCCCAATGAAGAAGACCCCCAAAGCCAGCATAGTACCGTACACCCAGCCCACCCGGGCCCAACGCTGGCGGGCCTGGTAGTGCTCGCTTATCTTTTGAACGTTCAAAGGTCGCGTTGCCATCCACCACCCCCTAGTGGGCCTTCTCCGAGATGCCCAGGGCCCGCTGCAAGAACACAATGGCGAAGGTCAGAGCGGCCAGAATCAGGGCCGCGGCCGAGGCCAGACCCACCTTGCCCTCTCCACTAAAAACGTTGTTGTAGACGTAGTAGGCCAGCACAATGATGGAGTCCAGCGGAGCTGCGTCGCCCATCAGGGCCACCTGGTCGAACATCTGCAGGGTGCCGATCAGCGAAAGGGTAATCACCAAAAATGTTACCGGGCGCAGCATGGGCACCGTCACGCTAAAAAACTGCTGCAGGGGGGTTGCGCCGTCAATGGCGGCGGCCTCGTAGAGGCTTTTTGGAATGTCCTGCAGGCCCGCCAGAAAGATGAGCATCAGGGTGGGAATGGTGGTGAAGGTGTTCAGGATGATGATGCTCCAAAGCGGGATGGGGATACCCAAAAAGCGGTCGGGGTTGGTGAGCCAGGTAAACTCAGGCGGACGGGCCTCGAGCGGCCGTACCAGCCCCAGTCCTACCAGCCCCCAGGTTAGGGCCAGTGCCACCAGCAGCGAGATGGTGGCCAGGGCCGGGTCGAGCCAGGCTAAAGGCACCCCCCGCCGCCGCTCCCAGCCCACCTGCACCACCTGGGCCAGTATGAATATGCCCAAAAAGGTAAACAGCACCGGGCTTACCGAACCCAGGTAGCCCAGAAAGGTGTTCAGGAAGCCAGTTTTCTGGAAAAACCAAATAGCGATTACCGTAACGGCTGCTGAAGAGAGCACGCTGGGGATGTAGTAGACCGTGCGAAAGAAGGTGATGCCCCGCAGCCGCTGGTTGAGCACCGCAGCCAGAGCCAGGGCCAAAAAGGTCTGAAGGGTCGTGACCACCAGCATAAAGCTGATGGAATGGGTGAGGGCCGTCATAAAGCGAGGTTCACGGAACAGCTCAACAAAGTTGGCCAGCCCCACAAAACGGCTGGACTGCCCAATCAAGGTGGCGTCGGTAAAGCTAAAGCCCACCGTACGCACGAGGGCAAACACAAAGAAAACGCCCAGGTGAATAAGAAACGGAGCCAAAAATAAAAGCGCATACAGCGCTTCGATTCGTTGGGTGCGACGCATACATTCCCCCTAAGGGAATGGAGCAGGGCAACCCCTGCTCCATTCTGTCAAACTGCCTAGCGCACAATGCGGTTTAGCTCGGCCTGGGCGTCGGCGATGGCCCGATCGATCGACTTTCTACCGCTTATTACCGCCTGCAAGGCTTCGTTGATGGGACGCATCCAGTCGCCCCCATCCAGCGCGCCAAACTTGAAGGGCAGCACCGCCCCGCCCACGCTGGTCGAACCCAGGAAGACCACCCGGTTGAGCTCGTTCTCCTTGCCCGGGCGCTGGAAGATGGGGCTATTGGCCAGGGCACTGCGGCTGGGAAGGGCCAGGCCGCGGGAGAGAATCCAGTTCTGGGCTTCAAGGCTGGTTAGCTGGCGCAACACCTTGACTGCAGCTTCCTTGTTTCTGGAGGCTGCGTTCATGCTCCACGAAACGGTAAAGATGAAGTTGCCCCGCTGCTTGGTAACCGGGTCGAGGGGGATAGAGGTGGTGCCGTAGCGCATGTTGGGGGCTTTGTCGCGCAAGAAGCCTCCAATCCAGGCTCCCTCGATGGCTACTGCCGCCTTTTCGGCCCCAAAGCAGCCACCCGTCCAGCCCTCACCCAGATCCTGGGCGTATCTGCCGGCCCCGTCCTTGACCAAGCTGGTGTACCACTCGAAGGCCCGGCGGAAGTTGGCGTCCAGCACGGTGCGCCCCTGGGCGTTAAAAGGACGCCAGCCCGTGGCGTAGGCGAAGGCCCCAAAGCGGGCATAATCGGCCACTACGCAAAGACCGGCCACGTCCTTAAGGGTGCCTTGCACCCGCTTCAGCTTATCCTTGAAGGTTTCCCAGGTGTCGGTCTGGTTGGGGTAGGGCACCTTGGCCTCGTCGAAGAGGTCTTTGTTGAATTGCACGGCCAGGGTGTTGAAGTCCTTGGGCAGACCGTAGACGTTGCCGCGCAGGGTGAAAGCGTTAAGCAGGTTGCGATTGAAAACGGCCAGCTCTTGCGGGGTGAAGTACTTGTTCAAAGGCTCGACCCGACCCGAAGCAAACAGCGGCTCCGACCAGAAGATGTCCACGTAGAAGAGGTCGGCAGCCGTACCGGCTGAAAGTGCGTTGAGCAAGGTGGCCCGGTAATCACCCTCGATGCCCTGGTACTCGGCCCGAATGCCTTCTTTTTCCAGCGCCGGGTTCACAATCTCGCGAACCAGGCCGCTGAGGATTGCAGTATCGTTGCCACCAAAGCCTTGCAGCCTGATTACCGTTTGCGCTGAGGCTAGGCTCAGCCAGGCCAGAGCCAGAATTGCCAGTATCTTCTTCATGGGGTTCCTCCTGAAAACATCTCGCCATTTGCCGATCCAACCGGTGATGTGTTGCCTAACCTCCCACCTCCTTCAAGCAGGTTGTGCCCCGCACCACCAGGCACACCGGTACCCGCACCCCATAGGGGCGAACCCCCACCAGGGCTTCTTTGAGCAGGCGTGCGGTGGTACGGGCAATTTCTGCGATGTCCTGCCGCACGGTGGTGAGTTGTTCGCCCACCTCAGGCAGGTCATCGTAGCCCACCAGCGAGACGTCCTGCGGCACCCGCTGCCCCAGGTCTTCCAGTGCAGCCAGCGCACCCACCGCCATCTCGTCGGAGGCAGCAAAAAGGGCGCTGAAGCGCAGGCCCCCCTCCCAAGCCTTGCGAACCACCCGGTAAGCGGTAAGGGAAGAGAAGTCGCCGTCTAGGACCAGCTCGGGACGGTAGGGCACCTGGTAGGCCTCGAGGGCCCGTCGGTAACCGCGCAGCCGTTCCCGTCCAGCCTGGTGCTGGGGCTGGCCGGTGAGGTGGGCAACCTCACGGTGGCCCAGCTCGAGCAAGTGGCGGGTAGCCGCATAGCCCCCCCCTTCGTCGTCCGGCGCCACCCAGAAAGCCCCTGGGTATACCCCAACCAGCACGTGGGGCGTGCCGGCCCGGGCCAGGGCTTCCAGGCGGGGGTCGTGGTCGTGGGCACCCAGTAGGATGTGGCCTTTTGCTGGCCGCAAAGGCAACCCTGCAGGATCGGTGGGGGTCTCCTCCTGGCGCAGCCCCGCCTGCCAGAGCGCTTCGGAGAGGTGCTCAAACAACAGCACGAAGTAAGGAATGTAGCGCCGCACTCCAGGAGCCAGCAGAATACTCACCGTATCGCCTTTGCCAGTAAGCTCCCGGGCAGCCTGCATGGGCACATAGCCCAAACGTGCTACCACCTCGAGTACCCGTGCCCGGGTCTCGGGGTGTACCCCCGGTCGCTGGTTCAACACCCGGCTTACCGTGCCGGTAGATACCCCAGCCAGGCGGGCTACGTCTTGAATGGTGGGGGTTTGCTGGTTCTCCATAAACCCGACTTTGTAATCGCTTACAGATTTTTGCTTTAAGTTTAAACACGACTTATGAAACTGTCAACGAAGCGGCGATATTTTGGAGGTAAGCCAACGGGAAAATTTTTGTAATCGTTTACAACATCCCTGTTTTTTCCACCGCCATCAGCCCTGCCTACAGCGACCCTGAGGGCTGCCCGATAGGGCGTTCTTTACAAGCATTGAGCTGCTCGGAGCGATTTTCTCGCATATCCCGTACAGTGGCTTTTGCTGTACTGGGTATGGGTAAACCGCTCCGCGCCGCATGCGGGAGTAATTGTGGGAAACGCGGGCAAAGCTTGATCGCTTTGCCCTGCACAGCACAGTTGCCTCCCAGACGAAAAGCAACCTTTGCAAAGGGTGTGATAAGATGAGGCCGACATGAAAGGACTCATTCTTGCTGCCGGACGAGGTACCCGGCTTCGCCCCCTAACCCACACACGTCCCAAGCCGGTTATCCGGCTGGCAGGCAAACCCATCATTCAGTATGCGGTGGACAATCTGCTCGAGGCCGGCATTACTGAGGTGGGGGTGGTGGTCTCCCCCGACACCGTAGAGGCCGTTAAATTGGCCCTCAAAGATAGTTTAGATGTACAGATCACCTATGTTGTACAGGAGGAAGCCCTGGGTATAGCCCACGCAGTTGGCAGCGCCAGGGAGTGGCTGGGGCAGAGCCCTTTTGTGCTGTATCTGGGTGATAACCTCTTCCAAAAGGGCATCAAACCCTTTGTGGATGCATATAAGCACGATCTGGGAGCCGTTATCGCCCTTGTGCGGGTGCCTGACCCCAGACAGTTTGGGGTAGCTGTGCTGGAGGAAGGGCACATCAAGCAACTGCTCGAAAAGCCCAAAGAGCCCCCCTCCGACCTGGCGGTAGCCGGGGTTTATGTGTTTGGCCCGGTCATTATGGAGATAATTGCCAACCTCGAGCCCAGCGCCCGGGGCGAGTACGAGATCACCGATGCCATCCAGGCCCTGGTGGACCAGGGTCACACTGTGCTGGGGCAGGAAATTACCGGCTGGTGGAAGGACACCGGACGCCCCGCCGACCTGCTGGACGCCAACCGGCTCTTGCTGGTAGAACAAAAAAGCCCTACCCCGGTTATCGAAGGGCAGGTGCACGAGAGCCAGGTTACCGGCAGGGTGGTTGTCGCCAAGGGCGCGGTGGTCAAAAATAGCACCATCCTGGGCCCGGTTCACATAGCCCCAAACGCCATTATCGAGGGGGCTTACATCGGGCCTTTCACCTCCGTAGGCCCCAACGCCATCGTCCGACAGGCCGAGGTGGAGTACTCCATTCTGGAAGACGACGCAGTGGTCGAGGATGTACCGCTACGGCTGCACGAGTGCATCCTGGGCGTAGGGGCCAGGGTAACGCGTCGCCATGGCCTGCCCAAGGCCCACAAGCTGGTGTTGGGCGATCTGAGCAGCCTCGAGCTGGCCTGATGCCTTTGGACTGAGAGCGCCTTGCCGGAGCGCTCGAGCACGGGCCCTACCAGGGCTTCTCGCGGCGAATTTCGCTTTTTGCTAGAAGCGCACAGCCAGGCCGCAGCCTTACAGGTTGAAAGTGCCTAGTCCAGGGGGAACTACCGGCCCTCCCGGTAGCGCCGCAGGTTTTCCATGTCTTCTTGCACCAGGTCGTCCCGCCCGGCCAGCGACTCGAGGTGGTGGCGCAGCTCGTGCAACAAGGTCTCCCATATCTCACCCTCCCAGTCAAATCCGGGATCTTCAGCCGCCAAGGCCGCAAAAGAGCCGTAGAACAAGGCGATATGCCGCCCAATGCCCGCAAAGCCTCCCAGCACTGAGGGATAGCCAGGGTCACAGTACTCGCCCAGGCGTAGCAGACCGGGCTCATCGGGATCGGTCTTTAGCTGCTCCAGCACGTGAAAGCCTTGCAGCCCACACTTGTACTCGGGCGGGATTTCATCCCACAGGCGCTCTGCTGTTTGCACAAAAGCCTCGTAGGTCATCGCGGCCAGTGTGGCACAAACAGATTGAAGCAGGCATGAGAAGAGTGAGCCTGACACTTCTTGACAGATTTTTAGCTTCACCTAAAAATAAGACTCAGCCTGATAAGGCTTGCCTAAACAGCACCATGAGCAAGAGCAGCAGCCGAACCCCCCTCACCGAAGCCCAGGAAGATTACCTGAAGCAGGTTCTACTCCTAGGCAGCGACAGCAAAGGTACCGATAGGTTGGAGGACACCCGCCCAGTCTCTACCCAGTCGCTGGCCAACCAGATGCAGGTCAAACCCGCTTCGGTAACCGGAATGCTAAAAAAGCTGGCCGAGCTGGGGCTGGTGGAGTACGAAGCCTACCGAGGGGTTCGGCTCACCCGGGCTGGCTATAAGGTGGCCCTCGAGGTGCTGCGCCACCACCGGTTGCTCGAGGCCTATTTGCACCAGGCCCTGGGTTATGGCTGGGAAGAGGTGCATGCTGAGGCGGAGAAGCTCGAACACCACATCTCCGAAGCCTTTGAGGCCCGCATCGC
>Ga0308394_1000307_pt1 | contig 27901 bp, 23 predicted proteins | sample Hotspr2Sampleme2_FD_202366 | JGI IMG/M metagenome (GOLD analysis project Ga0308394, IMG submission 202366) | Hot spring phototrophic mat microbial communities from Mushroom Spring, Yellowstone National Park, Wyoming, United States - 20050701_me2 ...
CGTCAGGGTCGTCTTGCCGTGGTCCACGTGTCCGATCGTCCCGATGTTGACGTGCGGCTTGGTCCGCTCAAATTTCTGCTTGGCCATACTCTGTCCTTGTCTGATCGAGGCTCGCGCCGTAAGACATGGTTCGTAGGAGATGTACTGTTCGCAGCGTTCTACCCCCCTCCCAGCCTCCCCCCGCTGGGGGGAGGAGCCGGGTGCCCTCCCCCAGCGGGAGGGTGAGGGAGGGGGCGGTTCGGCACGCGACGGGAGCATGCCGCATAGCCCTTCTGAAACCTTGTCTTTGGAAGGGCCTGGCCCTCCCAAACCCTCCCACCGGGTGAGCGGATGGGGGAAACCAGGTTTCCCCATCCCCCTGCGTGAGAGTCTGTCCCTCCCGAACCCTACCCGCCGGACGTGAGGTGCGGTGGCGCACCGGTGGACCAGCAGGCGTACAGGGCCGCCGGGAGCAGGCGCTGGCGATGCCGTTCGGGCAGTACCAGTTCACCCGCGCTGGTCGTTCCTCCGCGCCCGGCCAGGGCGGCGTCGAGGAGGTTGCCAAGGGTCAGCGCCGACATGCTGGTCGCGTAGGCGCTGATGATCACCCCCAGGGGCGCGTCGCTCAACAGGTCAACCGCCTGCGCCACGAGAGCAGGCAGATGCTCGTGCAGGCGCCAGATCTCACCCTTTGGTCCCCGCCCGAAGACGGGGGGGTCCATCATGATCAAGTCGTAGCGATGGCCCCGGCGGAACTCGCGGGCCACGAACTTGCCCACATCATCAATCAGCCAGCGGATGGGCCGTTCACCCAGCTCCGACAATTGCTGGTTTTGCTGGGCCCAGAGGACAGCCGGTCGCGAGGCGTCCACATGGGTCACACGGGCGCCATACGCGGCGGCGTAGAGACCACTGAGCCCGGTATAGCCAAAGAGCACGAGCACCCGCGCCTCAGATCGCGAGGCGACCCGTTCCCTGAGCCAGGCCCAATGGGCGCTATGCTCAGGAAAGACCCCCGTGTGGCGAAACGGTGTCAGGCGCACCCAGAACCGCAAGCGGTCATAGCGCATCTGCCACTGGTCGGGCAGGGGGCGGCGCTGGCGCCAGACCCCCGGCCCTTCATCGCCGCCGCGGCTCTTTTCAAAGACCGCATCGGCGCGCTGCCACTCGCGCTCGGGCAACCCGCGGGGCCAGAGGGCCTGACTCTCTGGCCGCACGAGGGTATACGGTCCAAAACGTTCCAACTTCGCGCCGTCGCCCGTATCGAGCAGGTCATAGTCGCTCCACGGGGGCGGGGCCAGGAGATGCAACTCCCGCATCGCGCCACGTGAAGGGGATGCGCCTCCCTCCAGGGAGGCGCTGCTTCACGCTCCTGTTAGTTCGCGCTGCGCTTCTCGATGATCTCTTTAGCGAGGGCATCGGGCAGCGGCTCGTAGTGATCGAACTCCATCGAGGACGTAGCCCGGCCCTGGGTAGCGGAGCGCAGATCGGTCGTATAGCCGAACATAGTGGCCAGGGGCACATAGGCGCGCACCACCTGGGCGTTGCCCCGGGCCTCCATACCCTCCACGCGGCCACGGCGCGAGTTAAGATCGCCGAGCACGGTGCCGAGGAAATCCTCGGGCGTCGTGGTCTCGACCTTCATAATCGGTTCGAGCAACTGCGGGCGTCCCTTGCGAACGCCATCCTTGAGGGCCATAGAGGCGGCGATCTTGAAGGCCATTTCCGACGAGTCGACCTCGTGGTAGGAGCCATCGTAGAGGGTCGCCTTGAGGTCTACCACGGGGTAGCCGGCTATAACACCGGTTTGCATGGCCTCTTTGAGCCCCTGCTCGACCGCCGGGATATACTCCTTGGGAATGACGCCGCCGACGATCGCATTGGTGAACTCGAATCCCGAGCCGGGGGCATTCGGTTCGAACTTGATCTTCACGTGGGCGTACTGGCCCTTGCCGCCAGTCTGCCGCACGAAGCGCGTCTCGATATCCACCGGCTGGGTCAGTGTCTCGCGATAGGAGACCTGGGGTTTGCCCTGGTTGGCCTCGACCTTATACTCGCGGCGCATCCGGTCAACGATCACTTCCAGGTGCAGTTCGCCCATCCCCTTGATGATCGTCTGGCCGGTCTCCTGGTCGGTATAGACCCGGAAGGTAGGGTCCTCTTCCGAGAGCCGGTTGAGGGCGATGGCCATCTTATCCTGGTCGGCCTTGGTCTTAGGCTCGATAGCCAGTTCCACCACCGGCTCGGGGAAGCGGATGCTCTCGAGCACGATCGGGTGGTCGGGATCGCAGATGGTATCGCCGGTATAGCTATTCTTGGGGCCGACCATCGCCGCGATATCGCCGGCGTAGACCTCGTCGATATCCTCACGATGGTTAGCGTGCATCTGCAGGATGCGACCGAGGCGCTCACGCTGGCCGCGGGTGCTGTTGAGCACGTAACTACCCTTGGCGATCTTGCCGGAGTAGACCCGGAAGTAGGCCAGTTTGCCGACGTAGGGGTCAGCCACGATCTTGAAGACCAGGCCGGTAAAGGGCGCATCATCGCTCACGTCGCGGGTGATCACCTCCACTCCCTCATCGCCAGGGTTCTGGCCGGGGAGGGTACCCTGGACAGGGGGGCGATCGAGGGGCGAGGGCAGATACTCAACGACCGCGTCGAGCAGTTTCTGGACACCCTTATTCTTCAGGGCGGCGCCGCAGAGCACCGGCACCAGCTTGCCTTCGATGGTGGCCTTGCGCAGACCGCGCTTCAGTTCCTCGACGCTAAGCTCTTCACCCTCCAGGTAGAGGAGGGTCAGCTCATCATCGGTCTCGGCGATGGCCTCGACGAGTTGGGCGCGGGCCTTCTGGGCCGCCGCAACGAGGTGCTCAGGGATCTCCAGCTCGCGGATATCCTTGCCCAGATCATCGTGGTACACGGTGGCCTTCATGGTCAGCAGATCGACCGTGCCCTTAAAGCTATCCTCAGCGCCGATCGGCAACTGGATAACCGCGGGCCTGGCGCCGAGGCGGCTGACAATCATGTCCACGCAGCGCTCGAAACTGGCGCCGGTGCGGTCCATCTTATTAACGAAGCAGATGCGCGGCACGTTATACTTATCGGCCTGGCGCCACACCGTTTCGGACTGAGGCTCCACGCCAGCGACGCCATCGAACACCACCACGCCGCCGTCGAGGACGCGCAGGGAGCGCTCCACCTCGACCGTAAAATCGACGTGGCCGGGCGTGTCGATGATATTAATGCGGTACATCGTCCCCCCGAGCTTCCACTGGGCCGTAGTCGCCGCGGAGGTGATCGTAATGCCGCGCTCCTGCTCCTGGGGCATCCAGTCCATCGTCGCGGTACCCTCGTGGACCTCGCCGATCTTATAGGTGCGCCCGGTATAGAACAGGATGCGCTCGGTGGTCGTCGTCTTGCCCGCATCAATGTGGGCGATAATACCGATATTGCGTACTTTATCGAGTTCAAACTGGCGTGGCATACCCGTCACTTACTCCTGGCAGTCGAGCAACCGGTGAAGGTTGCTTTCTGGTATCTCTCTTCTCTTCTCTCCCACGTCTGCAAGGGCGCGGCGGGCTGCCCGCCCTCACAGCCGGCCGTAGTGGGCAAAGGCGCGATTGGCCTCAGCCATCTTATGGACATCCTCTTTGCGCTTGATGGTGTTGCCGGTATTATTGTAGGCATCGACCAGTTCAGCGGCAAGGCGCTCGTACATCGGGCGGCCGGTGCGGTTGCGCGCCGAGATGAGCAGCCAGCGCATCGCCAGGGCGTAGCGCCGATCGCTCTTCACCTCGACGGGCACCTGATAGGTGGCGCCGCCAACGCGCTTGGGCTTCACCTCGATCGAGGGGCTGGCATTGCGCAGCGCCTGTTCAAAGACCTCCAGCGGCGTCTTTTTGGTGCGTTCGGCGGCCAGATCGAGCGCGCCGTAGACGATCCGTTCGGCCACGCTCTTCTTGCCGCGTTGCATCACCTTATTGATGAACTTCTGCACCAGCACGCTGTCGTACCGCGGGTCGGGCGGAATGACGCGTTTCTCAACATTTCCACGGCGAGGCATAGCAACGTTCCTTGATCTCTCTGCCCGCGCCGGCGGCACGGGCGCCCCGGCGCGTTACGCTCACTACCTGTCGGACGAACCCGGCGCGCGCCAGGCCAGCGCACCGGCGGCGCCCCTGCTGCGAACCTAGCGCTTTTTGCCGACCGGCTGCGCGTTGCGCTTGGTGCCGTACTTTGAGCGGCCCTGCTTGCGCCCGCTAACCCCCTGGGTATCGAGGGTGCCCCGGACGATATGGTAGCGCACTCCGGGCAGGTCCTTCACGCGGCCGCCACGAATGAGCACCACCGAGTGCTCTTGCAGGTTGTGCCCCTCGCCGGGAATGTAGGCCGTGACCTCGATCTGGTTCGACAGCCGCACGCGGGCGATCTTGCGGAGGGCCGAATTCGGCTTCTTCGGCGTGACGGTGGAAACCTTGGTGCACACGCCACGCTTCTGGGGCGAGCCTTTGCCGCGCGTCAACTTCCCTTTGAGCGAATTGTACGTAAAACGCAATGCCGGGGCCTTGGTCTTTTTCTCTACCGGCTTGCGCGGCTTGCGCACGAGTTGATTAATGGTCGGCATCCAGCACTCCTGGGGCTCAGGCGTCTCTCTGGCCTCGTTCCCGTAAGACAAAATAATATCCGGGCCTCCCTCTGGTCGTAGCACTGGCTACGCCTTAGAGCGGGCCGGCACGGCACACAGTGATACAGCACGCGCGATCAGCGCGGCGATACTGAAGTATACCATTCGACGAGGGGCTTGTCAAACCGCGCCACGGCCACACGGCCACGGGCCACGGAGCGCCTACCCCGGTACCACGCCGTGGGATGCCAGATTGTGGGCGTAGCGAATGGGTTCGGGCAGGCGGTAGCGGGTGACCAGTCGCAGCGCCAGGTCGGCGCTGCTGGCCAGGCTCACCCGGTGCCCCGGCGAGATGTAGACCGGCTTCACCCCCGGGCGCGTCCGCAGGACCCAGCCGACCTGTTCGCGCTGGTGCACCAGGGGCACGCGGGCGCCGCGGGCGTCCGGCACCGGGGCATGATATCCGACCAGGAGCGATTTGGCGCAGCCGATGGCCGGCAGGCCGCTCAGCAACCCCAGGTGGCAGGCGATGCCGAAGCGCCGGGGATGGGCGATGCCCTGGCCGTCGCAGATCAGCAGGTCGGGCGGGGCGGGGAGCCGGGCCAGGGCCTCGAGGATGGCCGGGGCCTCGCGAAAGGAAAGCAACCCCGGCACGTAAGGAAAGGTGACCGGGCGGCGCACCAGGGCATGCGCGACCGGGGCCAGGGTATCGGCGTCCAGCGCCACGACCGCGGCGCGGGCGACGGCGCCGGCTTCTTCGAAGCCGACGTCCACGCCCGCGACCGTTTGCAGGGGCCCGAAATCGTCGGCGAGCAGCACCTGGTAGCGCAGGCGCTCCTGCAGAGCCACGGCTTCATCAATGCTTGCGGGCCAGAGCGGCTCAGTCAGCGTAACGCTCCTCTTTCCAGGGGTCGGCGTTGTTGTTGTACCCGTAGCGTTCCCAGAAGCCGAGCTTGTCGTGGCTGAGGAACTCGATCCCGCGCAGCCACTTGGCGCTCTTCCAGAAGTACTTGCCGGGGGTGAGCAGGCGCAGCGGGTAGCCGTGCTCGGGGGTCAGTTCCTCGCCTTCGTACTTGTAGGCCAGCAGCGCGTCGGGATGCAGCAGCACTTCGAGCGGGACATTGGTCGTGAAGCCCTGCTCGCAGTGAGCCAGCACATACTTCGCCGTCGGTTTCAGTGAAGGAATATGCTTAAGGAACTCACTAAAGCGCACCCCTTCCCAGCGGGTGTCGAGTTTGCTCCAGCGGGTCACGCAGTGAATATCGGTAACGACCTCGACAGTGGGCAGGGCGCGGAACTCGGCGAAACTCAGCCGGGCGGGCTGCTCGATTTCACCCCAGACACGCAGGTCCCACGTGTGTTCAACGTCGCTGTAGTGCGGAACCGAGCCGTAGTGCAGCACCGGAAACTTCTCGGTGACGTACTGGCCGGGCGGCACACGGCCCTCCTGACCCTTCGGGGTGCGGTCGTGTTTTTGCTTGAAGATGTCAAACATTCGCTGGCTCCTTCTAGTCCTGAGGTGAACGTAGTCTCTTGGAAAAGGGATGTGGGGAAACCGGGTTTTTCCCAGCCCCCGGCCCGCGGGTTTGGGAGGGCGCAGCCCTCACTGCACATAGGCCCTCGGAGAGGGGTGTGGGGGAACGCGGTTCCTCCATACCCCGGCCCGCGGGAGGGTGTTTGCCCTTATCGGGCGGTCATTCGACCGGTTCGAGGAGGAACACGCCGCTATCACGGGTGGCAACCGCGACCTGCGCGCTGTCGGCGCGAAAGGCGATGGCGAAGACGGCGCCCCCGCCGGGGTCCAGGCCGCTCAATCGCTCGCCGGTGGCCGTGTTCCAGAACTCGACCTCGCCGCTGAGGGCGCCGGTCGCCAGCACCGAACCGTCGGGCGAGAAGGCGACGCTGAAGTAGGAGCGCTGTTCTGGCCCTGCCTGCTGGCTACGCACCTCCTCGCCGTTCGAGGCCCGCCAGAGTTTGAGGGCGCCATCGGTGCTGGCGCTGGCGACGAGATCATCGCCCGCAGCAATGGCGATGGCCGTCACCGGAGCGCCATGACCGCTGAAGGTGGAACGGCGCCGGCCAGTCTGGGTGTCCCAGACGATCAGCAGGGGCCGGTCAGTGGGTTCATTGGTAAGCGTAACGAGCGAACTCCCGTCGCGGTTGAAAGCCAGTTCGACGACCGGCCCGCCAATGCCGCGCAGGGTGCGCAGGCGCTCAAGACTGCGCGCGTCCCAGAGTACCACATCGCCGCGTTCGTTGCCCGCGGCGATCAGGCGCCGGTCGCGGCTGACCACGACGCTCAGGGCGAAGCCATCGAGTCCCTCCAGGGGGCGGGGTTCAGCCCCGCCGGTCAGGGAAACGATCATCACGTTGCCGGAGTCGTTGACCACGACCAGTTCGGTGTCGCTCAGAAAGCCGAGGTACTGGCTGGTCGAGGCGCCGCCGCTGAGGGCGATGGCGCGCCTATCTTCGAGCAGGTGCACGCGGATGGAGCCGTTGATCCCGCCGGTGGCCAGGGCCTGGCCCGAATCCGAGTAGCTCAGAGTGGTGACGCTGCCCTGGGCGAGCAAGGCCATCTGCAGCATCTCCTGGCTATTGACGTCCCACAGCGCCACGCTGCCGCTCATATCGCTGCTGGTGGCGATCCGCCGTCCATCGGCGCTCCAGCTCAGGCCGAGGAGGCGCAGGCCCTGCCGCTGCAGCACGCCGCGCTCGGCGCCCGAGGCGGGGTTCCACAGGTGCACGGTGCCATCGAGGCTGGCGCTGGCGAGGATGCGCCCGTCGGGGCTGAAGCTGACGCCACGGATGACTACCCAGCCCTCGTGTCCCTGCAACTCGCGCTCGAGCTTGCCGGTGCGGGCATCGAGCATGTAGACGCTGCCGCTGACCGAGCCGACAGCCAGTTGCTTCCCATCGGGGCTGAAGGCGATGCCGGTGAGCCAGTAGGGGGCGTTTGTCGCGGGATTGGTGGGCGCGGTGTAGGCGAAGCCATCGCGGGCGGCGCCGCTGGCCACGTCCCAGAGGCGGACGGTGCCGTCACGGGAGGCCGAGGCCAGGCTGGCCCCGTCGGGGCTGAAGGCGAGGTTGCCCAGGAAATCGGTGTGGCCCTCGAGGGCGCGCAGGCGCCGGCCGCTGGCCACGTCCCAGAGGATAATCGTCGTATCGGTGCTGCCGGAGGCCAGGATGCGCCCGTCGGGGGAGAAGGCCAGACTGCGGATCCAGCCGCTGTGGCCGCGCAGGCGGCGCGCTTCCTGCCCCGTCGCCAGGTTCCAGAGGATAATTTCATTTTCGTCCTGCGCGCCGGAGGCGAGGAGTTGCCCGTCGGGCGAGAAGGCCAGGGCGCTGATGTCGCCGGTGTGCCCGCTGAGAGTGCGCCTGGCCTCGAGGCTCTCGGGATCGCGCAGGTGGATGGCGCCGCCGACGCCAACGGCGAGAGGTCCGTCGGCGGGGGCGAACTGCACGGCGCCTACTGAGGCGTCTTCAAGCTGCGCGGTCTGGGTAAAGACGGCGCTCTCGGCCAGGAGCGGGCCGGCCGGCGGCGCCGTGGGGAGCGTGGCGCCCTGGGCCGCGGCCCCGCCGGAGGCGGCGTTCGCGTCTCCGGCGGGGGCGGTGGCGAGGGTGGCGCCGCCGGGGAACAGCGGCAGCGAGGCGCCAGGGTTGGCCAGCAACCAGGCCAGGCCGGCGCCGAGCAGGCAGATGCCCAGGGCCAGCACGGTGAGCAGAGCGACGATGGCGGCAAGACAGCCCGTGCTGAGACGCGGAGCGGCGCGCGGCGGCGCAGCGGCGGGCGCGGCCTGCCAGGCGGCAACCTGGCCCGGCGGGGTTAGCGGCTGGCCGGGTTGCGGCGCGCCCGGCCAGACCGGAGGCGGCGCGGCCGGCGGCGGCCCCGCGGGGGCCAGCGGCCCGGGGGCGCCGCCCGCAACGGGAGCGCTCACGGCGCCGGGCGGCACAACCTGATAGGACGCGATCGGCTCGCTGGCGCCCAGGGGCCGTCCGGCCATCAAACGCACCGTATCGAGCGCGCGGCGCATTTCGCGGGCCTGCTGGTAGCGGTTCGCCGGTTTCATCTCCAGAGCGCGTAGCGCCAGTTGTTCGGCGAGCACCGAAATGCGGGCGTTGAGCGTGCGCGGAGCGTTCAGCGGCATCCCCGCCTGGCGCTGCGCCGAGGTGGGCGGAGCCCAGCCGCACAGCAACTGGTAGAGCACCGCGCCCATGGCATACAGATCGCCGGAGGTCGTCAACTCGGCGCGGGGGTCGTTCAACTCGGGAGCGCGGTAAGGCGACGGCTCGGCGCCGAGGGGGCGCACCAGGGGAAAGGGGGCCAGGAACAGCCCGCCGTCGAGCGAGGACCACAGATCAGAGGGGCGCAGATCGCCGATGAGCAGCGGCGGGGTATGCCCGTGCAGCGCCTCCAGCGCGCCCAGCAGCCGGTCGAGGTAGTTGAGCGCCTCGTTTTCGGGCAACGGGCCACCCCGGTCGCGGGCGACCCGGTCGAGATCCTGGCCGCCGGGATCATCGGCGACCAGGTAGTAGGTCAACTCACGGGCGAAGTGGTCGCGCAGATTGAGCAGACCGGGGGCGGTGACGCCAGCCACCTGTTCGGCGAGGGCGCGCGCGTCGGCGAGGGCGCTCGCGGAGGGTTGGGGCAGTTCGGCGATCAGAACGCGCAGCGACCCCTGCGCGTCGATGGCGCGGTAGAGCACGCAATCAGGACGCTCTTCGACCACGTAGGTGATACGGTAACGGTCATTGAGCATGGTCTCAGGAGCGAGCATGAACACCTCTCCCCGGAGGAGCAATGATAGCGACGGGTTAATCGGCGGCAACAACCTCACGGGCGGGGGCGATGACCCCGCGGTTCAGCGCGTCGGTGATCCGCTCCACGCACTGCTTGCCGCTGATGGTGGCGCCTTCGATCGATGCGAGGAAGTGCTGCCGGGTGTAATCGCCGGCTAGGAAGAAATTGCTCACCGGGCTGGCCTGGTCGGGGCGGTACTTATCTACACCGGGCAAGGCCTGGTAGACCGAATTGGGGATGCGCACAATCGTATGCTTCAGCAGGCGCGCCTCGCGGGCCACCGGATGCAGACGCACGAACTCTTGCATCACGAAGCGCACGAGTTCGTCATCGGGCAAGGTGATCAACTTCTCGGCAGGAGCGACGACGAACTGCATAATGCTCTTGCCGCCGCGGTGGTACTCAGGCGCCACCATGGCCATATCGGCATAGACGCTGAGGTGGGTGCCCGCGCTGAAGAGCAGGTTGTCCACCCCGGCGATCTGCCGGTCGAAGAAGAGTTGCATGGTAATGACCGGCGCGCCCTTCAGGTGCTTGAGGTTATCGAAGTAGGGAAACTTGCGCCAGGAGGCGGGGAGCACCTTGCGCAGGCTGTGCACCGGCATGGCCGAGACATAGATGTCGCCGGTGATCAGGCTGCCATCGTCCATCTGGAAGCCGGTAACGCGATTGGCGGCTTCATCGTACTCGATGCCGGTCACCTTGCGCCCGAGTTCGACGCGGCCACCGCGGGCCTCGATCTGCCCCATCAGCGGGCGCCAGATGTTCACATCGGGCGAGCCCTTGACCAGGGCCATCATCGGGGCCTGTTTCTCGTGGGCGAAGTGCAGCATGGCCGTCAGCGGCAGCTTGGCCGAGACCTTATCGGCGGGCAGAAAGTTGAGGGCCAGGCACATCGTGTGCATCACTTCATCGAGGGAACGCTGGCCCATACCGTGGCGCAGGTGCCATGAAGCATACGTCTCATCGTCTTGCTGGTCAACATACTGTTGATCGCCGAAGATCGGGCGCAGCAGCCCCAGACCCATGCGCAGCTTGTCGCCGAGGGACAGGGGCTTGAACCTGGCCACGCCGGCAAGGCCGTTGAAGGGCGGGGGCAGCCAGGGCACGAAGCTGATCCCCGCCAGGCCGTGGCGCTCCGAGGCGAAGATCATCTCGGCGGGCTTCCAGTTGAACGTATCGCCCAGACCGTAGCGGTTCAGAAAATCGAGCAAATGGTGATACGCGCCAAAGAACACGTGCAGACCCGACTCGATCCAGTCGCCGTCGGCGTCCTGCCAGGCCGAGACCTTTCCGCCGGGCACATCGCGCTTCTCAAGCAAGACCACTTCGTGGCCCCGTTCGACCAGGGTGCGGGCCACAACGAACCCCGCCGGGCCGGCGCCAGCTACAATCACACGCATTGCAGGTGCTCTTTCGCATACAATATGAATCGGACCTGTACCGTTATAGCACGGGTTGAACATACGGCGCAAGGCAGGGGTGTGGAGACCAGGGCTACGTCAACGTCCGGTTGATCGTCCGCGCCGTGGGCGTCATGGTCTTTGAAAAATTCATCCGCTATGCCGGGCTGGCCGTGGGGCTGAAGCCCTCGGCTAGAGGATGCGAAGGCCGCCTGCGCGGCCTATACCGGATGATGTATTCAAAGACCATAACGCCTCGGCTCCTGATGCGAAGGCCACCTGCGTGGCCTGTCGAGCCCGCGCCGGCGGGCTTCGCAGAGGCTCGCCGGCGGCTTCAGTCGCCGGGCGGACGACGGTGACGTAGCCCCCTATGTGGAGACAGAGGGCCACGTCAACGTCCTGACTGCAGGCTCGCGCCCGGAGGAGGGCTTCGCCCTCGCAGGTGGAGTCAATGTTCACCTCACGCCAGATCCCGCTGTTGCTGATGATCGCGCTCATGCCGCTCCTGGGCCTGCAGTTCTTCGGCCCGCGGCAGCCGCGGCCCCTGAACCTGCCCGCGCCGCAGACAGTGGAGACGCGCAACCCCCTGATCGGCGTGCACACCCGCCTCACCGGCGTGGGCGACGAGGCCTACATCCAGCGCACGCTGGCGCAGGTGCGCGAGATGGGCGCCCCGTGGATCGTCGAACTGTTTCCCTGGGCCTACGCGCAGCCCCGCTCGCGCTACGGCTACGACTGGGCCGGCGCCGACATGGTGATCGCCCATGCCCGGCGGCAGGGGCTGACCGTCGTGGCCCGCCTCGACCTGGTACCCGCGTGGGCGCGACCCCCGCGGACCACCGACCGCTACCTCGACCCGCAGCACTACGCCGACTACGCCGCCTACGTGGCCGCCTTCGCCGAACGCTACCGGCCCCTGGGGGTGCGCCACCTGATTATCTGGAACGAGCCAAACCTGCGCTTCGAGTGGGGCGAGCGCCCACCCGATCCCGGAGCCTACGCTGCGTTGCTCAAGGTGGTCTACCCGGCAGTCAAGGCGGTCGTGCCCGACGCGGTGGTGATCGCCGGGGCCCTCTCGCCCGGCACTGAGCTTGACGGCGGGCAGACGCGCATGGACGACATGCAGTACCTGGCCTCGCTCTACGACGCCGAAGCCGGCCCGTTCTTCGACATGTGGGCGGTGCACGCCTACGGCGGCCAGGAACCGCCCGAGGCCCCGCCGGCCCCCGAGAAGGTCAACTTCCGGCGCATCGAACTGGTGCGCGCGCTGATGGACCGCGGCGGCGACGCGGCGAAGCCGATCATTGTGACCGAGGGGGGCTACAACGACCATCCACGCTGGCAGGCCGCCGTGCGCCCGGCGGAGCGCATCCGCTGGACGATCGCCACCTATGAGCAGGCGCGCGGCTACCCCTGGCTCACGGCTGTGGTCATGTGGCAGTTCTCCGCTCCCTACGCCACGCGCTCCTACCCCGACGCCTGGAACTTCGTGGCCCCCGACGGCACGCCACGGGCGATCTACGACGCGGTGCGCGAGTATGCGCGGGGAGATAAGGGATTTTAGATGTTGGATTGGCCGGGGCGGCTGCACGGCGGAGGGGAAGTTGGGGATGGGACGCGACGAATGGTATAATCTCGTCGGGTCGAGACATCTTTCGCCCGCCGGTTTTGCTGGCACCCCGTGATGGAGATACGCGGTCACCTTCCCGGTGGGGAGGGGTGAAGGGCCTGTGGCCCTTCCACCAAATCAAGGGCAGCGGGAGCGCGGTGGGTGGTTCGCCAGGCTGCCTGCTCGTGAGAGGGTTATGAACCGTATGCGCCGGATTGTCATCCTTGCTTTGATGCTGCTGGTGGCCGGCTGTGGCCCGGGGTCCGGCACTGCTGCCCGTGGGGTCGCCATTGGCCAGCCGCTGCCCCCCGCGGAGTTCACCACCGGGCGCGGCGAGCGGGTCAGCGTGGCCGATCTGCGGGGCAATCCGGCGGTGATCAACTTCTGGGCCACCTGGTGCGCGCCGTGCCGCGAGGAGATCCCGGTGTTGCAGGCCGCTCACGCCGAGCATGGCCGGCGCGGGGTGGCCTTCCTCGCCGTCACCGATGAGTTGCCCACCACCGTGCGCCCGTTCATGGAGCAGATCAATATGACCCTCCCGGTCTGGTACGATCCTGGCGGTCGCGCCGGGCAGCGCTATGCCATTCAGAGCATTCCCACCACCTTCTTTCTCGACGCCGACGGGCGCCTGGTGGCCCGCCATACCGGCGCGTTGACCCGCCGCCAGCTCGAGGCGTACCTGCAGCAACTCACGACGGAGCGCCAGGAGCAGCGGGAGCCGCCTGCCGGCGATCCCCCTTTGCCGACCCGCATTCCCGCCCCCGGCGGCGCCGATACGGTTGGCTGGCGGCGCGCCGAACCGGACGCCATGGGGTGAGGCCCGTCGGGTGGGGGTGTGGAGAAACCCGGTTTCCCCAGACCCCTGCGTGAGGGCCAGGTCCTCCCGCGGGCGGGGACATGGGGAAACCCGGTTTCCCCACACCCCTGCGTGAGGGCCAGGTCCTCCCGCGGGCGGGGGCGTGGGGAAACCAGGTTTCCCCTCGCCCCTGCTCTAGCAGCCTATGTTCACGTTAGAATCTGAAGAGGAGACTTCTGCATGTCCTCCCATGCGCAGTACCGCCTGGCCCGGCGCCTGGCCCAGCTCGAACCGTCGGCCACCACCGCGATGAACGCCCGTGTGCAGCAGTTGCGCGCCGAAGGGGTCAAGGTGATCTCCTTCAGCGTCGGCGAACCTGACTTCAACACCCCCGAGCCGATCAAGGCCGCCGCGATCGAGGCGATCCACAAGAACTACACCCACTACACCCCGGCCGGCGGCATCGCCGAGTTGCGCAAGGCCGTGGCCGCCCGCGTGAGTGAGGACCAGGGGCTGAGCTACGGCGTTAACCAGGTGACCGTGACAACGGGGGCCAAGGAGGCGCTCTATCTGGCCTTTCAGGCCCTCTGCGACGACGGCGACGAGGCGATTATCCCCGCTCCCTACTGGGTGAGCTACGTCGAGCAGGCCAAACTGGCGGGGGCGGTTCCCGTGACGCCCATGGCGACCGAGGCCAGCGGCTTCAAGCTCACCCCTGAGCAGTTGCGGGCGGCGCTCACCCCCCGCACCCGGCTGATCGTCCTCAACTCGCCCTCGAACCCTACCGGGGCGGTGTACAGCGCCGAAGAACTCCAGGCCCTCGCCGAGGTGATCCGCGGCAGCAAGGCGCTGGTGATCAGCGATGAGATCTACGACGCGATCAGCTACGTGCCCTACGCCCGGCTCCTGCGCGTGGCCCCCGACCTGGCCGATCGCACCCTGGTGGTCAACGGCGCCTCGAAGGCCTATGCGATGACCGGCTGGCGGATCGGCTACGTAGCCGGGCCGCAGCCGATCATCACGGCGATCAAGGATATTCAGAGCCATTCCAGCACCCATACCGCCTCGATCTCGCAGTACGCGGCCCTGGCAGCCTACACGCCCAACCCCGCGCTCGAACAGACAGTGCGCGAGATGGTTACCGCGTTCCACCGGCGCCGCGATCTGATCCTGGAACTGCTCGCCGAGATCCCCGGCATCACCTGCAATGTGCCCGATGGGGCGTTCTATGTCTTCCCCAATGTCAGCGCCCTCCTGGGGCAGCCGCTCAAGAACGGCATTGTGTGCGACAGTAGCGACACCTTCAACTCCTATCTGCTCGACCACGCCCACATCGCCTGTGTGAGCGGCGAGTCGTTCGGCGCACCGGGCTTTCTGCGGCTCTCCTACGCCACGAGCGAGGAGGAGATCGTCGAGGGCATGCGGCGCTTCCGCGCCAGCCTGGGGTGAATATGGGGGAACCAGGTTCCCCCATACCCCCGCCCGCAGGAGGGTCTGGGAGGGCCTGGCCCGTGCGCAGGGGGCTGGGGAAACCCGGTTGCCCCAGCGCCCCACCCGGTGGGAGGGCCTGGCCCGGGCGCAGGGGGCTGGGGAAACCCGGTTGCCCCAGCGCCCCATCCGGTGGGAGGGTCTGGGAGGGCCTGGCCCGTGCGCAGGGGGCTGGGGAAACCCGGTTGCCCCAGCGCCCCACCCGGTGGGAGGGTCTGGGAGGGCCTGGCCCGTGCGCAGGGGGCTGGGGAAACCCGGTTGCCCCAGCGCCCCATCCGGTGGGAGGGTCTGGGAAGGTTTGAGAGGGCTGCGCCCTCCCCGGAACAACCCGTGTTCATCCCATTCGTGCGTGGCGTAGCCGCATGGACAACTGGTGACAACCTGGGTGTGATGGACAGTTCTTTGCATGGAAGGCTGCACCCTACCGCCGGCGCCTCGCTCGCCGCACTCGTCGAGCGCCTGGCGGGACGGCGCGTGCTGGTCATCGGCGATCTGACGCTCGACGAGTACCTGTACGGGCGAGCGACGCGGCTCTCGCGCGAGGCGCCCATTCCGGTCCTCGAGTTCCTGCGGCGCGAGGTGATCCTGGGCGGGGCGGCCAACCCGGCTCGCAACATCGTGGCCCTGGGCGGCTTCGCCACCCAGGTGGGAATCATCGGCGCGGACAGCGAGGGCGAACAGGTGCGGGCCCTGTGCGAGGCGGCGGGCATTGACGCCGCCGGGCTGATCGTCGCTCACGAGCGCCCGACCACGCGCAAGACGCGCATCCTGGCCGATGAGGCGCCCCGCCTGCCACAGCAGGTGGCGCGCCTCGACCGGCTGGAACGCGCCCCCTTGGGGCCGGCGGAGGAGACGCGGGTGGTGGAACTGCTCCACACGCTCGTGCCCGGCCACGCGGCGGTGCTATGCTCTGACTATCAACTGGGGCTGCTGACGCCGCGGGTGGTGCGAGCAGTGCGGGCGCTCTGCCAGGCGCACGGGGCGCTCTTCTGCGTGGATGCCCAGGGCAACTCGCACTACTACACCGGCGCCGACCTGTTTCGCTGCAACAACCGCGAGGCCGAGGCGGCTCTGGACCAACCGCTGCGCAGCGAGGCCGACTTCCGGCGCGGGGTTGGCCGGCTCCGCGCCGAGTTGAACGCGCGGCTGATCATGGTCACCCGCGGCCCCGAGGGGTTAGTGTTGGAAGGTGAGGGAGTAGCCTACACCCACGTGCCGGCGCTGCAGATCAGCGAGGTCTACGACACGACCGGGGCAGGGGATACCTTCGTGGCCGTGGCGACCATGGCGCTGGCCGCCGGCATCGCACCGCTAGCAGCGGCCCACCTGGCCAATGCCGCCGCGGCGCTGGTAGTGCGGCGTTTCGGCAACGCTGTGGTGACGCCCGAAGCGTTGCGCGATGCGCTAACGTGAACATAAGCTCTCGAAGAGAGGTGTGGGGAAACCGGGTTTCCCCACGCCCCCGCCCGCCGGAGGGTCTGGGAGGGCGCAGCCCGTGCGCAGGGGGATGGGGAAACCCGGTTTCCCTATCCCCCCACCCGGTGGGAGGGTCTGGGAGGGCTGCGCCCTCCCAGGAACAATCTTTTTTATCCCATTGCGGATGCGGGCCGGCGGCCCGCGCACCCAGGCCCCGGCCCCGCAGGGGTATGGGGAAACCGGGTTTCCCCATACCTCCGCCCGCGGGAGGGTTTGGGAGGGCGCAGCCCTCCCAAGAACAAACGTATGTTCATTGCGGCGTTGTGCGGCGGGAGCCGCGTGGATGGCTGAGGTGAACATAGGCCGGGGGCGCGGGCAGCTTGCCCGCGTAGATGCGACGAGGACGGGACGACCGCGCTCCCGGGCCGTTTTCATTGGGCGTTATGCGCTCGCGCATGGGGCCTAAGGTGAACATGGGGCAACCCGCTTTCCCCGCCATTTCTCAGGGGTCGCCGGATCGCGCCCGACGGGCAGGAGTGGGGGGAAACCCGGTTCTTCCGGGGTCGTAGCAATCCGTGGGGCAATACGGCAGCAGTTATGCCCGGGCCCTGAACGCCGCCAGGGCCTCCTGTTCGTCCTGGTAGATCTCGGCGTACTGCGCCAGGCCGACCATACGGAAGATCTTCTGGAAATGCTGCGAAAGACCGCTGACGGCGAGTTTCTGATCGTTCCGCGTGACCTCGGTCACGATCCCGATCAAAATGGCAATGCCCGCGCTGTTGATGTAATCATTCTGGCGAAAGTTCAACAGCACGTTCCGCGCGCCTTTGCTGGTTACCTCGCGATAGGCGTTATTGATCTTCTCCTCGGCGAAGGTGGTCACATCACCTGACAGATCAATAATGGCCACCCCATCGCACTCACGGGTGCTCACCGTCAACTCATCTTCCAGCATCATAAGGTTCCTCCTCCACCCTGGTCTCAGCGGCGGCCCGGTAGCAGGACCCTGGTATCGTACCTACGTTGTAGGTTCCGGTGCAGGTGCGGCGCCAGGAGCTTCCCTGGCGCTGCATGCGAACCCTGCGCCGCCCCCGACGCGGGTTTCTAGTCAGCCGTTCATGCGGCTGCGCCGCACACGAACAGGATGAAACCAGGTTGTTCCTCGAAGGGCAAAGCCCTCCCAGACCCTCCCACGGGGTGGGGGTCTAAAATGGGCCTCAGCCGTGGAGGTTGAGCCCTGGCTGGCGATAAAACGCAAAGCGGAACCGGTTCCCCGGCCCGGACCATGGCACGAAACCGGCTTCGTCACACAACTGGCTGATGAGCAGCATACCCATGCCGCGCAACGAACCCCGGCCAGCCACCTTGTCACCAATACTGAGCGGGGTGGGGCCTGCGCTATACCGGCTCACCCCCTGGTCAAGCACCTCAACCACCAGACGCTCATGCTCGACCCGGCAGAAGATCTCCACGCGCAAGCGAGGATCGAGTGAATTCCCGTGCTCCATCGCGTTGATGCAGACCTCGCACAGGACCGTCTTGAGATCCTCGACGCGCTCGGCGGGAATACCCAGACGACGGGCAAACGCCGCAACCGCGTCTCGGGCGATCACTTCGTAGCCAAGCTCGCTAGGGAGAGAAAGCTCAAGACTGGTCTGAGAGCAAGGAGAGGCACTCATCGCTCGAGATGGATCACCATGCGTATCTGGTTGCCGCCGCTCGGCGCGGTAGAAAACTGGACTTCATCCATAAGTTCGCGGATCAGCCAGATACCCCAGCCACCCTTATCATCCTGTTCGAGGACCTCTTCAATGACAGGACGGCGAGTTGCCCGGCTCTGGTCGAAGGGTTTGCGCCCCTGATCAGCCACGTCGATGATCAACTCATCGGCGCGAGCGGTGAGGAGAACCACGACCTTCGTGGCGGCGTCATGCTCATTGCCGTGTTCAATGGCATTGGTCACCGCCTCGCTGACCGCGGTTTTCAGTGACTCGACGCGATCTGGCTCAAACCCCATCCTGCGCGCCAGAGACGAGGCCGTATCCATCGCCACGCGCTCGTAGCCGAGCTTGCTAGGCAGACGTAGTTCAATCACTCGTTCGACTGGCTCACGCGGTGGGGTTTCGCCGCTCATGCGTGTGATATACGGTCTACATATTGCGTGGCAACCCGGACAACCGCATCGCCGCTTGCGGCGGCGCTAGCGTGCGGGGGAGATGTGACGGAACATGCCCGCCGCATGCTTCCACCCGCGGCGGGGGCGCGCCCCGGCGCAGCCAGCATGAGTTTGCTGCCGCGGGCGGAACGGAAGGTGCGGGGAGGCTGCGCCTCCCCGCGCTCCGCCAACGGGAAAAGGTGAGGGCGCAGCCCTCAAGCAAGAGGATGGAGAAACCAGGTTTCCCCATCCCCTCACCCGGTTGGAGGATCTGGGAGGGCACAGCCCTCCCAGGAACTCTGTTCATCCTGTTCGTGTGCGGCGCAGGCCCATGGACGGCTAACGTGAACATGGGGGAACCTGGTTCCCCCATACCCCCGCCCGCGGGAGGGTTTGGGAGGGCGAAGCCCTTGCGCGGGGGCGTGGGTCAACTAGGTTTCCCCACGCCCCGGCCCGCGGGACGGTTCGGGAGGGCATTGTGACACACGATATCACGGCAAATCATAACACAGGGAAGGATCATGACGCAATAGGACGAACGTTCGTAAGTTCACATCTCTGCCGGGAGCGAGGGCGCCCCGCCCCCGTCGCGTTATCCGAGGGCAAGCTGCCCTCGCTCCCAGGCGCGTGGATGACCCCGGGTGTGAACAGGCGCCGGTTCCGCCTGTGGCGGGGGCGCGCCCTGGCGCAGCCAGCATGAGTTTGCCGCCGCGGGCGGAAGGGGGGCGCGGTGAGGCCAGGCCTCTCCGCGCCCCGCCAGGGGGAACGAGAGGGGGGACTACGCCTCAGGCATAGGTCAAACGCATGTGACAATCCAGCCTTCAGCTCCACAGCTCTACAGAGCGGTTCTGTGGAGCTGTGGAGCTGCGGAGCAACGGTCAAACTGGCATTGGCCGCTTCTGAACGACGCCTTACAGCGGGATGTTCCCGTGTTTGCGCGCAGGCATGCTCTGGCGCTTGGTGCGGGCGATGCGGAGGGAGCGGATCAGGGCCGGGCGCGTCTCTTTGGGTTCGATCACCGCGTCAATGTACCCGCGCTCGGCGGCGACGTAGGGATTGGCGAAGCGGTTCTGGTAATCCTCGACCAGTTCGGCCAGGCGCTGCTGCGGATCGGCGGCCTCGGCAAGTTCCTTGCGGAAGATGATGCGCACCGCGGCGTCCACACCCATCACGGCAATCTCGGCGGTGGGCCAGGCGAAGTTAAAATCGGCGCGAATATGTTTCGAGGCCATCACGTCGTAGGCCCCGCCATAGGCCTTGCGGGTGATCACCGTGAGCTTGGGCACTGTGGCCTCGCAGTAGGCATAGAGCAACTTGGCGCCGTGGCGAATGATCCCGCCATACTCCTGCTGGGTGCCCGGCAGGAAGCCCGGCACGTCCACGAAGGTCACCAGGGGAATGTTGAAGGCGTCACAGAAGCGCACGAAGCGCGCCCCCTTGACCGAGCTATCAATATCCAGCGTGCCGGCGAGCTGCATCGGCTGGTTGGCGACCACGCCAACGGGATGGCCATCGAGCCGGGCAAAGCCGATGACGATGTTCCGCGCCCAGAAGGGCTGCACCTCGAAGAATTCGCCGTGATCCACCACGGCTTCGATCACCCTGACGATGTCGTAGGCCTTGCGCGGGTTGTCGGGGATCAGGGTCTGGAGATCTTCCTCGGTGCGCTCGGGATCATCGGTGGGCGGGATAGAGGGTGGATCGTCCATGTTGTTCGAGGGAATGAACGAGAGCAGCGTGCGCAACTGGTCGAAGCACTCATCCTCGCTATCGGCGGCGAAGTGGGCCACGCCGCTGCGGGTGTTATGGGTCATCGCCCCGCCCAGTTCCTCAAACCCCACCTCTTCGCCGGTGACCGTCTTGATCACATCCGGGCCGGTAATGAACATCTGGCTGGAACCCTTAACCATGAGGATAAAATCGGTCATGGCCGGGGAGTAGACGGCCCCGCCGGCGCAGGGGCCGGCGATGATCGAGAGCTGGGGAATCACGCCGCTGCTGATCACGTTACGGTAGAAGATCTCGGCGTAACCGCCCAGACTGACGACCCCTTCTTGAATGCGCGCGCCACCCGAGTCGTTGATGCCAATGCAGGGCACGCCCATCCGCAGGGCCAGATCCATCACTTTGCAGATCTTCTCGGCAAAGACCTCGCCGAGACTGCCGCCAAAGATGGTGAAATCCTGGGAGAACACACAGACCGGGCGCCCGTCAATGGTGCCATGACCGGTGACCACGCCATCGCCGAGGGGTTTGCGCCGTTCCATTCCAAAGGCGGAGGTGCGATGGACGGCGAAGGCATCCAGTTCGACGAACGATCCGGGGTCGAGCAGCCGGTCAATACGCTCCCGTGCGGTCAACTTGCCGCGTTCGTGTTGCTTCTGGATGGCCTGGGGGTCGCCGGTGAGGGCCTGCTCGCGGCGGCGGCGCAACTCTTCGATCTTTTCGGCGGTCGTCTGCGACATAGAACTGCTCCTTGGCAGAGACTAAACGAACCCTCTGCGCCCGTGCGTCACCACGGCCCAGGCGAAGCGGGGCACCGCATCAATGATGCGCGGCCAGCGACCGGGCTGACGCAGCAGGCGGTAGAGCCATTCAAAACCGGCGCGGCGCATCCAGGCGGGGGCGCGGGGCACCCGCCCGGACAGATAATCGAACACGCCGCCCACCCCGATCGCCAGCGGAACGTTCAGATAGGGCTGGTTCCGGGCGATCCAGACATCCTGGCGCGGATGCCCATAGGCTACCAGCAGAATGTGAGGTTGCGCCGCGACGATCAGTTGGCGCAGGAAGGGCGCATGGCGCGGATCGGGCGAGCCGGCGAACGTTCCGGCGATGCTCAGCCCTGGATAGCGTCGCTGGAGGACCAGGGCCGCGGCCTGTGCCACACCGGGGGCCGCGCCAAGCAGAAAGAGCCGGTAGCCACGTTGCGCGCTCAGGGCGGCGAGACGGTGGGTCAGTTCCACCCCGGTGACGCGCCCTCGCAACGGCGTGCCCAGGTAGCGGGCCGCCAGCAACAACCCTACCCCATCGGGCGTAGCCAGGTCGGCGCCCTCCAGCGCCGCGGCAAAAGCCGGATTGCGCCCCGCCTCGATCACAAACTCCGGGTTCACCGTGACAATCTGATGCCGCCCGCCGGAACGGATCATTGCGTCGGCCAGCAGCACCGCCTCGTCTTCGGTGACATCGTCAACGCGCACCCCAAGAATACGCACCGGGCGCCGTACTGCGGATGGCACGCCGGGGCGCGCCACTGTTGTCGCCATGATGCACCGTCCAGTTACAATCGCTCAAGCCCGGGCGCCTGCGAACCACCTCATAGCTCTGAGACGGGGGAGGGGCGGCGAACTGCGCCCGCCGCGACCCCGTGGTTCCGCCCGCGGCGGAGGCGCGCCCTGCCGTAGACGCGGAACGGGGGGCGGGAAGACCGTGCCTCTCCGCGCCTCGCCAACGGTAATTCGGGTGTGAACCTGATCTTACGCTGATTATAGCGTAAGATCGGCGTCAGGGCTGCGCCATGTTATAATGCCGGGGATCGTGCGCGCCGGCCCACCGGCTGGCAAGGATCTGGGAGGGCGCGGCCCACCTGGGGCGTTCGTGGCATGTTTCACCTTGTTTACGGGGTCGAGAGCATCAGACTGGCAGGAGAGCTTATGTTCCGCTCGCACACCTGCGGCGAGCTGCGGCAGGAGCACGTTGGCACCACGGTAACCCTGGCGGGGTGGGTGCATCGCCGCCGCGACCATGGCGAACTGATATTCATTGATCTGCGTGACCGCTACGGCATTACCCAGGTCGTCTTCGACAGCGCCGTCGCCGCGGCCCACCAGGTCGCCGACGAGGCGCGTTCCGAGTACGTGTTGCAGGTGCGCGGGGTGGTGCGCCCGCGGCCCCCGGAAGCGGTGAACCCGGATCTGGACACCGGGGTGATCGAGGTGGAGGCGTTGGAGGCCACGGTGCTCAACCCGGCCCGCACCCCGCCGTTGTACATCGCCAAAGAAGGCGGCGAGGACGAGGCCCTGCGCCTCAAGTACCGCTACCTCGATCTGCGGCGCGAGCGCATGCAGCGAAATATCATCCTGCGCCATCGGGTCGTCAAGTTCATGCGCGATTTTCTTGATCGCGAGGGCTTCCTGGAGATCGAGACGCCCATCCTGATCAAGTCAACCCCCGAGGGCGCTCGCGACTATCTGGTACCCTCGCGCCTGCATCCCGGCAAGTTCTACGCCCTGCCGCAGAGCCCCCAGCAACTCAAGCAGTTGCTGATGGTGGCGGGCTTTGATAAGTACTTCCAGATCGCCCGCTGTTTCCGGGACGAAGATCAGCGCGCCGATCGGCAGCCGGAGTTTACCCAGCTCGATCTGGAGATGAGCTTCGTGGATCAGGAAGACGTGCTGAACCTGATCGAACGGCTGTTTATCGCCCTGTGCCAGACGGTCACGCCCCACAAGACCTTCACCACGCCGTTCCGCCGCCTGACCTATGCCGAGGCGATGGAACGCTACGGCTCCGACAAGCCCGATTTGCGCTACGACCTGGAGCTGGTCAACCTGGGCGACGCCCTTGCCAGCACGCCCTTCCAGGTGTTCCGCGGGGCGCTTGAGCGCGGCGGCCAGATCAAGGGCCTGCGGGCCCCGGGGTGCGCCGGCTTCTCGCGTAAGCAGATCGATGAGTTGGCCGAACTGGCCCGCGTGGGCGGCGCGCGCGGCCTGGCCTGGGCGGCCCTGCCGGCCGATGGCGGCGAGGTGCGCTCCTCGTTCGCGAAGAACCTGGCGCCAGGCGAACTCGAAGCGATCATCGAGCGCATGGGCGCTGGCCCCGGCGACTTGCTGCTCCTCGTGGCCGATACGCCCTCGGTCGTGGCCGCGGCCCTCGACCGGTTGCGCCGCGAACTGGCCGCGCGCCTCGGGCTGATTGACCCCCATACGCTGAGCTTCGCCTGGATCGTTGATTTCCCGATGTTCGAGTGGAACCCCGAGGAGGAACGCTGGGACGCCGTGCACCACCCCTTTACCTCGCCCCGCGACGAGGACCTGCCGTTGCTCGACAGCGATCCCGGCAAGGCGCGCGCTAAAGCCTACGACCTGGTGCTCAACGGCTACGAGGTCGGCGGTGGCTCGATCCGTATCCATCGCCGCGAGGTGCAACAGAAGGTCTTTGACCTGCTCGGCATCAGCCGCGAAGCGGCAATGGCTCAGTTCGGCCACATGCTTGAAGCCTTTGAGTACGGCGCTCCGCCACACGGTGGCATCGCTCCCGGCATCGATCGCATCGTGATGATCCTGGCCGATGAAAGCACCATTCGTGAGGTCATGGCGTTCCCTAAGACCCAGCAGGCCGTCGATCTGATGACCAATGCCCCTTCGCCCGTGGACGAGCGGCAACTCAAGGAGTTGCACATCCAGTTGCGTCCGTAGACTCCGGCTCGCCATGCTGCTCCCCACGACCAGGGTTCGGGGGCGCGGGGCGTCCGGGAGTGGCCTGTCCCGCGCCCCTCTCCCTGACCCTCCCTCGCAGAAGGAGGGAACCGCGCGCCGCCCCCCGCTGGGGGGCGGCTGAGAGCGGGGCGTCCCACCGTATGCGGCACGCTGCCGCGGGTCAACCCGGCAACCGGCGTCGCGCGCGGATCGCTGGCACGCATGCCGGGGACCGCCACCGTCGCCCGGCGACGGAGCCGATTCGCTAACGGTATCAACGTTGCGGGCACCCCGACGATGGCGCCGTCCCCCCTACGCACTCAGCCGTCCATGCGGCTCGCACCGCACCCCGACAGGATGAACATACTTTCTTGGGAGGGCGAAGCCCTCCCAAACCCTCCCACCGGGTGGGGGTCTGGGGAAACCCGGTTTCCCCAGACCCCTCGCCGAGGGCTTATGTTCACGTTAGAATAGGGTATACTACAACAACCGCCAGTGATCAGCGGCGGCAGGCGTAACGGGCACCCCGCGACAGGAAGCTGATTGATGGAGAAACGCATTCTGGTCGTTGATGACGACCCGAACGTACGGCGCGTCGTCAGTCTGGCCCTGACCCACGACTCTCCCTACACCGTTCATGCGGTCCCCTCGGCGGAGGCGGCGCTGCTCCAGATCGCGCGCCAACCGGTTGACCTGCTGTTTACCGATATTCGCATGCCAGGGATGAGCGGCCTGGAACTGGTGCAGCGGGTGCGCGAACTGGACCCGAAGACGGCGGTGATCGTCTTCACCGTAGGCCCTGAAGATTTGACGCCCGAACGGGCCGCTGAATTGAAGATTGACTGCCTGCTGGAGAAGCCGGCTTCGCCAGAGCGGCTGCGCCTGGCGGTTGATCTGCTGCTTGACCCGATCAAACTGCTGCCGCGCTCCTCCCAGCGCACCGAACCGCCTCCGCCTCCCGCGCCAGCATCGGTACGGACCACGCCATTGTCGCCGCAAACGGGGCCGTTAGGGCAGCGCCTGGCCGCCGCCAGGGCCCGGCGCCAGACGACGCCGCTGCACGGCGCGCCGGTGGCCGTCCGACTTACGTCCGGCCCGGCAGGCGCGGGCAATCGCACCTACTCCGAAGCGCAGATCGAGGCCATGCGCCAGGCGCTCAAGGAACTGGCCCTTGAGCCTGATGTCCACTGTGCCGTGCTGGCGGACATCAGCGGCATCGTGCTGACCCACTGGAGCCGCCGGCGCGACATCAATGTGACGGTCATTGCTGCCCTCGCGGCGGGCAATACCAGGGCCCTGGCCGAGATCGGGCGCAACCTGGGCCAGCAACGCCCGGGCCACCTGGTGATCCAGGAGGGCCACGACCAGAGCATTATTATGGCCACCATGGACAACCTGCTGCTGCTCGTCGCCATTGGCCCGAATGCCTCGCTCGGCTGGGCGCGCATCGCCACCCTGCGCGCCTGTGACGAGGTGTTGCGCATTGCCCAGGGGCCGGTGGCGTAGTTTGACACTGCTCCCTCGCTCTGCTATAATCTCCAGGGTTAAGGGCGGTCTGGCCGCTCTGTTTTCATGTTGTCTTCGTACGGCTCACCGGGAGGTTATTTGACAGGAGGTACGCGGTCGTCTCCCGGCGCGGGGGCGCTGCTGGTGGTTCGCGAGGCCGCCTGGCCGCCGCGGTCGAGGAACGGGGTATGTGGGCTTCGCCTCCTCGCACCCCTCTGCGTACATGCTGTTATTCGAGAGGGCTACGGCCTCCCAAATCCTCCCTAACGTGAACATAGGCTGCTGGAGCAGGGGTGTGTGGGGAAACCGGGTTTCCCCACGCCCCCGCCCCGCAGGGGGGATGGGGAAACCCGGTTTTCCCATCCCCCACCCGGTGGGAGGGTCTGGGAGAGCTATGCCCTCCCAGGAAGAATCGTATGTTCATCCCGTCGGGATGCGGCGCGAGCCGCATGGGGGTCTGAGGTGGATGTAACAGCGTTTTCCTGGGAGGGCTATGCCCTCCCAGGCTCTCCCTGAGGGCGGGGTGTGGGAAACAAGGAGCACGTCCGTGTATGCGATTATTCGTGATCGGGGAATGCAGTACCGCGTTGAGCAGGGGCAGGTCGTGCTGCTCGATTTGATTGAGCAGGCCGCGCCCGGCAGCCAGATTGAGATTGGCGAGGTTCTGCTGGTTGGTGATGGCGATAACGTGCAGGTCGGCTCGCCTACCCTTGCCGGGGCCAGGGTGCGCGCCGAGGTGCTCGGCGAGACGAAGGGCGAGAAGATCGTCGTGTTCCGCTATCGTAACAAGAAGCGCTATCGCCGCCGGACCGGGCACCGCCAGCGCTATACGCAGGTGCAGATTACCGAGATTCTGGTCTGATCGGGGTAGGGTTCGCGGTATCGGCAGGGTCGAGAAGACTACTGCCCTTCCAGGAAAACGCTCTGGCCCATGCTGGTGGACCGGGTGGCGATATAGGGAAACCCGGTTTCCCCATATCCCCTGCTTGAGGGCCAGGCCCTCCCGCAGGCGGGGGGTGGGGACACCCGGTTTCCCCACCCCCCTGCTCCAGCAGCCTATGTTCACGTTAGACGGTCATGCGCATGGCGCACCACGCCGCGATGACCATGACCTGGGAGCGCGGGCGTCCCGCCCGCATCGCGGCTCCCCGGGCACGATGACAGCCCCTTCCCTGACCCTCTCCCACTGGGGACGGGAACCCGGCTCCTCCCCCCAGCGGGGGGAGGCTGGGAGGGGGGGCTGAACCCTGCGAACGTATGGTCACCTCAGGGTTGGTACCACACGCGACGGCAGACCCACTGTCTGCGCCAGGGCGCGCCCCCGCCGCAGGCGGAACCACGGGATCGCTGCAGGCCAGGCGCTTCGCGCCTCCCCCAAACGGGTATTGGACAGAGCCGCGCAGCGAAACCATGCCCAACCGCAAAACAAAACGTCACATTGGTGCGATGACAGTTGCGCCCTGAGAGGAGATAGCGACAATGGCACACAAAAAGGGTGTCGGCAGTTCACGGAACGGCCGCGACAGCAACCCGAAGATGCGCGGGGTCAAGGTGTACGGCGGGCAGCGGGTCGTGCCCGGGAACATTATCGTCCGCCAGTGCGGCACGAAGATCCGCCCCGGTATGAACGTCGGCCTGGGGCGTGACTATACGATCTATGCGCTGGTCGAGGGCACAGTCAAGTTCCAGCCGTACTCGCGGACCCAGAAGATGGTGAGCGTGATCCCGGTCGAGCAGCCGGGCGAGGGCGCTATCGCCGATTGAGAGCCATCCGGACAAGCAAGTTATCCGGTTTCTTTCCGGGAGGGTGGATGGTCTTTGAGACATTCATCCGGTATGCCGGGCTGGCCGTGGGGCTAATGGTCTTTGAGAAATTAATCCGGTATACCGGGCTGGCCGTGGGGCTGAAGCCCTCGGCTATGGGATGCGAAGCCCGCCTGCGCGGGCGAGAGCGGATGATGTCTTCAAAGACCATCAGCCCTCGGCTACGGGATGCGAAGCCCGCCTGCGCGGGCGAGAGCGGATGATGTCTTCAAAGACCATCAGCCCTCGGCTATGGGATGCGAAGCCCGCCTGCGCGGGCTAGAGCGGATGATGTATTCAAAGACCATAAACCCTCCCGGACCCTCCTCTCAGGCAGGGGCGGGGAAAAACCGGATTTCGACACGAGGAGCACGCTGGTGAAAAAGGGTATTCATCCCCAGTACCATATGGACGGGATCGTCTGCACGACGTGCGGCACGCGCTGGGCCATCGGTTCGACGCGCCGCAATCTGCGGGTCGAGATCTGTTCCAACTGCCACCCGTTCTATACGGGCGAACAACGGATCGTTGATACCGCCGGGCAGGTTGACCGCTTCATGCGACGGTTGAGCACCGCCCAGGCCCATCAGGCCGATGCGGAGAAGCGCCGCGAGGCGCGCAACCAGCAGCCGCAGAAGCAAAGCCTGCTGAAGGAACTGTACGGGGAAGACGCGTAGTGCTTCGTCCCTGGCAGCCAGAAGGGGGCGCCTCGCCGGTCGCCCCCTTCTGGCTTGCTGGCGGCGGGCGGTATGTTCCCGTCTCGTGCCGAACTGGCCCCCTCCCTCACTAGCCGTCCATGCGGCTCGCGCTGCACCCCGACGGGAAAACATACTTCCTGGGAGGGCTTCGCGCTCCCACCGGCTGGGGGGATGGGGAAACCGGGTTTCCCCATCCCCCTGCGCAAAGG
>Ga0308394_1000317_pt1 | contig 27486 bp, 25 predicted proteins | sample Hotspr2Sampleme2_FD_202366 | JGI IMG/M metagenome (GOLD analysis project Ga0308394, IMG submission 202366) | Hot spring phototrophic mat microbial communities from Mushroom Spring, Yellowstone National Park, Wyoming, United States - 20050701_me2 ...
TGAGAGAGAGGGCGTTGTAGTTCGCCCAGTGAAGATGAGTGTTTTTTTGAAACGCTCAAATCATAAACAAATTTCATAATACTACAAAATACTATGAAATTTGAAACTATAAACGTAAGTTTTTCCGTGCAACTTTCCAAAAGTTACAACTTTTGGAAAGTTTTTTAATCCTCCAAAGAATTATTCATAAAAGTAGTTTTTAGAGCAAGCCAAATAAGCCAAAAGATTACCGCCCAAATTAGATAAATACGATAAAAATCTTTTGCTTGTACATATTTTACTTCTAAAATTTCTGATTTTTCGTAGGTAGAAATTTTTTCAAAGATAGTTTTTAGAGCATCAGCATTTTCGGCTCTGAAAAATTCACCTTTGCTTATTTGAGCAATTTGCCTCATTGTTGTTTCATCAATGGCGTTTTCGTACATAATGGGCTTACCGAAAGCGTCTTTGCCATAGGGTACTTGCTCTTGCCTACTGGCGGCAATAATCGTATAAATCTTTATTTGTTTTTCTTGTGCCAAACGAGCCGCTTCAAGGGGCTGTATCCTGCCTGCGTTGCTATCGCCATCGCTTATCAGAATAATCACTTTGGATTTTGTCTTGCTCTGTTCTAAACGATTGATAGCCACAGCCAAAGCATCGCCAAGGGCAGTACCTTCGGTTTCGGTCATTTGAGATTTTACTTCATCTTTCAAGTAACTGCGGAGCAAGTCGTAGTCAGTAGTAAGCGGCACAAGTGTGAAAGCCTCGCCTGCAAAAACCACCAAAGCTATTCTATCTTCATAGAGCCTTCCGTCTATAAATTTTTGGGCAGTTTCCAAAGCAGTTTGCAAACGATTAGGGGCGTAATCTTCATACAGCATCGACTCCGAAACATCAATAGCAATCACTATATCAATACCTTCTGAATATTTTTCGATTTTTTCATTAACACGCTGAGGGCGTGCCAAAGCTACCAGTATCAGAGAAAGAGATACAAGTAAAATCAGGTCGGGGATAAAGCGTTTCCATACGCCTTTTTGAAAAGGTTTTGTATCTTTTGGCAAGACAATTGGTATTTTCTGCCGAAAGGGTATAGCCAAAAGCCAACGCACCATTGGCAAAAGCACAAGAAATGGCAAAACGTAGAGCCAAAATTCATTTTGCCAAACAAAACTTCGCCAAGTACTCGGCAAAAACCATTCAGGTTTGTACCAGCCTTCCGTTTCTACTAAAAAAAGAAATGTTTGCAATGTTTTTTAATCAGGTACTTTGTCCTAATTCTTGTCTTATGAGTTTTTCGCAGTGTTGAAGCAGTTTTTCAGGATTTTCAAAATTTTCTTGGGCGATAGGTTCAAAAATCCGTACTCGCATCGTAGCAAAAGGGACAATAGGAACACGTTTTACGGTCCAGAAATTTTCTAAGGCTATCGGTACTATCAAAGCCTCGGGCAGGCACTCACAAAGTTTTACGAAACCTGCCGCCTTGAAAGGACGCATCTGGTTGCTGTTTTTATTACGAGTGCCTTCGGGATAGATATAAGCCGCCCAGTTATGTTTTTTTACATTTTCGGCAAATTTCTCAATAGAACGCAGAGCCAAATCTCTATGGTTTCGGTTGATGATACCGTGCCCTCCGTAGCGAATATTCCACGAAACGCTGGGTATCCATCGTGCCAATTCTTTTTTGGCAATGTATTTGAGATGATGCGAAGTTCGGCTGAACAAAGCCCCCAAACAAGCAATTTCAAACTCGCTTTGGTGGTTGCTTACAACGATAATGGGGCGGTTTTTAGGCAGATTTTTTAGATTTTCTAAGCCTTCAATTTGTGTTTTAGTGCCTATCAGGTAGGTCGATTTCCATACCACCCACATCATTGAATGGCTGATAAAAATGTAGGCTTTGTAGCCAAAAAATGAAAATATAACGTGAAAAGGGTGAAAGACAATCAAGGTGAGAGCAAAAAGAAGTATCAGCACGGCAGTCAGCAACCAAGCCAGCACTTTTTTTAGCTCTTTAAACTCTGCCTGCTTGTATTTTTCTTGCACAACAAGGTATACCTCTGCGAAGTAGTCAAAAGTTGCCATAGTAAAAAATAAGTTTTTGAGAAACAATTATGCTGCAAGATAGTTATTTTTAAGCAGATTTGCTTTATTTTTGCAAAAATTTTCCTCTTACAATAATGAAATCTTTTGAAGAACAAAGCCTCAATTTTTACGAAGAACCCGAGCAGGTGTTCTCGATGAACCCTAAAAAATTTATGATGTGGCTGTTTATCGTAAGTATTACGATGATTTTCGCCTCGCTTACGAGTGCTTACATTTTCAAGCAAGCTGATGTTCGTTGGCTTACCTTTGACCTGCCCGAAGTATTGGGATATAGTTCTGTTATCATAGCCATAAGCAGTGTATTTATGCAAGCCTCTTATTTTTTTGTTAAAAAAGATGAAATAGGCAAAGCTTTGATTTCATTACTTGCTACACTTGTTTTAGGATTTGCTTTTCTGATAATGCAGTGGAAAGGTTGGGAGAAACTCGTAGAAATGGGAATTTATGTAGGAGGTGTAGATAGAACGGGACAGCCTGTTAATGTAGCAGGCTCGTTTGTATATGTACTGATGGGCGTGCATGCCTTTCACTTGATAACAGGCATTGTATTTTTGATGATAGTTACTTGGGCGACTTTTCGCTATCAAGTTCATTCTAAATCTATGACACGTATGGAGATGTGTACTATTTATTGGCATTTCTTGGGGGCATTATGGATATATTTGTATTTCTTTTTACTTTTAAACCGATAAAAATTTGCAAATTTGCTTTCCTTATCTTTAATTTGTGATAAATTCAAGATAGAAAATCTTACAGAATATTTATGGCACACTCTGCGACAGTTTCGACACCTTCTAAAACAGGAACTTGGTTCGGCGGTAAAGAACCATTTAACGCAAGCTACGGAAAGTTAATGATGTGGTATTTCTTACTTTCCGATGCTTTTACCTTTTCAGGTTTGTTGGTAGCGTATGCAGTACTCCGCTTCAAAGAAATAGGTTACTACGACTCTGAATTTGCCAAGAAATTTGCTTCTATCAAAGAGGCAGCCGCTAATTTTGTGCCTTCCGATGCTTACTGGCCTATTCCCGAAAAAATCTTTGATGCTTTCCCTTTCTTTCACGGACAGCACTTACCACTCGTATTCGTAGGGCTGATGACCTTCATTCTCATTATGAGTAGCGTAACCATGGTGCTTGCCGTAGAAGCAGGACACAGACGCGACAGAGCCGACGTGGAAAAATGGATGCTTTGGACAATTCTCGGTGGCATTACTTTCTTGGGTTGCCAAGCATGGGAATGGACACATTTTATTATGGGAACAGACCAAGGGGCTGTTAGAAGCGTTTGGATGAATGGCGAATGGGTACAAAAAACTATTCACGGTGCCAACCTCACGATGAACGAATACGGACCTGCTCCTTTTGCTTTCTGCTTTTTTACCATTACAGGTTTTCACGGCTTCCACGTATTTAGTGGTGTGTTCATTAACTTAGTTGTTTTCTACAATGTTGCACTTGGTATTTACGACCGCCCCGGTAGAAATTACGAAATGGTAGAAAAAGTCGGTTTGTACTGGCACTTTGTAGATTTGGTTTGGGTATTTGTATTCACGTTTTTCTATTTGGTGTAAAGAAATTAAAACAACGAACAATTATGGCAAATGTATATGAAAATCTCCCCACTGGCGAAGTGGCTAAACCCCAAACAAAGGTAATATGGCAAACCTTCTGGATTTTGTTTGCAGTTACTGCCTTAGAGTTTTTGCTCGCTTTTACGATGCCTGCAGGTACTTTGCGTACGCTTATTTTCGTTCTGATGACCTTAGTGAAGGCTTTTTATATTGTAGCCGAGTTTATGCACCTCAGACACGAAGTAAAAGGGCTTGTGTATGCTATCATTATTCCTACTATTTTCGTAATTTGGCTCATCGGTGCTATGTTCATTGAAGGTGGTTCTATCTATGATTTGATTCATAACTTCTAAAAAATGCAGAAATCTAAAAAACAAGTTGGTATTCTATTAGCAATGCTGATAGTACCAGCTTTTTTCTTTATCTTGTTTCAGGCTTCTTTCAAAAATTATTACAAATTGCCTTACCTTAGCAAAGAAGAAGAAAGTAAGCCTCATCAAATTGAGACAATTGCCTTGCAAAACAATTTGCAATTGCCTCAAAAACAAATTTTTTGGGTTGTTGGCTACGACCCAAATCAAAATAATCTAAGCGACTCGCTTTTCAATAATTTTGCCCGATTGAACCGAAAAGAAGATATCAAGAAACTTTTAGAACTGAAATTAAAAAATTTTCAAATAAAATACCTTCTACTCGGCAAAGAAATTAAACATAACGAAAAAGATGTTTTTATTTTGCCCCCCTCACCCAAAGCCAAAGATTTACTTCTTGAAAATTCAGGAGAAATTGTGCTGATAGATGAAGAAGGTTTTGTAAGAGGAAAATATACATTGCTCAATAAAAACAATTTTTTAGATGACGAAGAATTGGAACGCTTAGTTACTGAAATCAAAGTGCTTATTGAAATTGTTGCAAATCCTAAGAAAAAATAATGTTTTCTACCACCGAAATTACCTCTCACAAAATAGCATCGGACAACCCCATTCATCAGAGATTATTTTTTGCCTATCATCAAGCCTCACAAATGATTTCGGGTGAAGTGCTTGAAATTGGTTGTGGTGTGGGGCGTGGTTTGGAGGTTATCCTCGCAAATTGCCAAAACTACACTGCCTTGGACAAAAACGAACAACTTATCACCTTACTCCAAGAAAAATATCCACAACATAGATTTATCACGCACCATATTCCACCATTAGCGAGCCTCGAAGATGAAAGTTTTGACTTCGTGATAACTTTCCAAGTAATAGAACACATCAAAGAAGATGATTTTTTGGTGCAAGAAATTCGTCGTGTCCTGAAAAAGACAGGAAAACTTATTATCTCCACCCCCAACATCAAGCAATCGCTTACGCGTAACCCTTGGCACATCAGAGAATACACTGCCGAACAACTCAAAAACCTATTGCTACGATATTTTACCGAAATAAAAACTTATGGCGTGGCAGGCAACGAAAAAGTAATGCAATACCACGAAGCGAATCGCTTGGCTGTGGCTAAGTTCAAGAAATGGGATATTTTTAATTTGGAAAAAAATTTGCCTCGTTGGGCTTTGCAAATTCCTTACGATATTCTCAATCGCATAAATCGCAAAAAGCTATTAAAAAACCCTAACAGCCTCGCCAACCAAATAGATTACACGGATTATTTCCTAAGCCAAAATCCAGAAACATCTTTGGATTTGTTTTATATTGCAACCAAATGACAAAACATTATGCAATCAGGAAAAACAAAAGCCGAAAAATACGCTATCCTTGCCGAAAAAAACCAAGAAGCCTTGCTCGGAGGCGGGCAAGATAAAATTGACGCTCAACACAAAAAAGGCAAACTCACAGCCCGCGAACGTATTGATTTGCTCTTAGATGAAGGCTCTTTTGAAGAAATTGGCAAGTTTGTGATGCATCGTGCCAGAGATTTCGGCTTAGATAAACAACATTATCTCGGCGATGGCGTAGTTACAGGCTACGGCACAATTAACGGCAGAGTAGTGTATGTGTTTTCGCAAGATTTTACCGTGTTTGGAGGTTCGCTTTCGGAGGCGTATGCCGAAAAAATCTGTAAAATAATGGATTTGGCAATGAAAAACGGTGCCCCTGTTATCGGGCTAAACGACTCGGGCGGAGCAAGAATACAAGAAGGCGTGGTTTCGTTGGCAGGGTATGCCGATATTTTTTACAGAAATACCTTAGCCTCGGGCGTAATTCCACAAATTTCGGCTATTATGGGTCCTTGTGCGGGGGGGGCGGTGTATTCGCCTGCCATTACCGATTTTATCCTAATGACCGAAGGCACTTCGTATATGTTCGTAACAGGACCAAACGTAGTAAAAACCGTAACCCACGAAGATGTAAGCTCAGAAGAGTTAGGCGGTGCTTCGGCTCATAGCACCAAATCGGGCGTTACGCATTTTGCTTGTGCCAATGAAATAGAGACCATTCAACATATCAAAAAATTACTTTCGTATATTCCCCAAAATTGTGAAGAAGAACCAACTCGTTTGCCTTACGAAAATACCCATAACGAAGACCGTCCTACGCTTAATGACATTATTCCTGATAATCCCAATCAGCCTTACGATATGCGTGAGGTAATTGAACAAGTGGTAGATGAAGATAGTTTCTTTGAAGTACATAAAAATTTTGCTGAAAATATTGTGGTAGGTTTTGCTCGGCTGGCAGGTAGAAGTATTGGCATCGTGGGCAACCAGCCTGCTGTGTTGGCAGGTGTATTGGATATTAACGCAAGCATCAAGGCGGCACGTTTTGTACGTTTTTGCGATTGCTTCAATATTCCTTTGCTGGTGTTTGAAGATGTTCCCGGCTTTTTGCCCGGCACCGACCAAGAGTGGCACGGTATTATCACACACGGAGCAAAATTGTTGTATGCCTTTTGCGAAGCAACCGTTCCACGCGTTACCGTCATTACTCGCAAAGCCTACGGAGGAGCTTACGATGTGATGAACTCCAAACACATCGGAGCAGATATGAACTACGCTTGGCCTACTGCCGAAATTGCCGTTATGGGGGCAAAAGGTGCCGCCGAAATCATTTTCCGCAAAGAAATTGCCGAAGCCGAAAATCCCGAAGCTAAATTGCAGGAGAAAGTAGAAGAATACGAAAGAAAATTCGCCAATCCTTACCGAGCCGCTTTCAGAGGCTACATCGATGAAGTAATTATGCCTTCGGATACGCGTAAAAAACTCATTCGGGCTTTTGCGATGCTCGAAAATAAAGTTGCTTCGCTACCTCGTAAAAAACACGGCAACATTCCTTTGTAGGCAAATGGCACGCATTTTAGCAATAGATTATGGTTTGAAAAGAGTAGGCTTAGCTGTTACTGATTCGCTTCAACTGATAGCTACTGCCTTAGAAACTATCCGTTCTAAGGATTTGATAAGTTTTTTGGAAAAGTATTTACTTTCGGAAGAAGTAGAGGCTTTCGTAGTAGGTATGCCCAAAAATCTGAACAATCAAGCTACTGACCTCACCCAAGCCGTTGAAACGCTCATCAAAACTTTGCAAAAAAACTTTCCTGATAAAAAAATCTATACTATTGATGAACGTTTCACCTCTAAAATAGCTCTTGATGCAATGATACAGGCAGGAAGCAAAAAGAAAGACCGTCGCAACAAAAGCGGCAACTTAGACAAAGTCAGTGCTACGATTATCTTGCAAGATTTTCTGAATAGCCGAAAACTCTAAACATTTTTCTGCATTTTTGTTTAGGATTTTCCGTTCATTTGTCTTATGGTTGATTAAGAGGTGCTTAGTATTTTTGTAATTGCCTCGAATTCCAGCAGGAAGCCATCGTGTCCGTAGAGTGAGTTGATGATATGCAAAGAGGCATTAGGAATATGTTGTGCTAAAAATTCTTGCTCAGCAACAGGAAAAAGTAAATCAGAACTGATGCCAATTACTTTGGTTTGAGCCTGTATAGTAGCAAGGGCTTGCTCTGTGCTTTTTCGGTTGCGTCCTACGTGGTGGCTGTCCATTGCTTTTGAGAGTGTCCAATATGAAAAAGCATTGAAGCGTCTGATGAGCTTTTCGCCTTGATATTGCTGATACGAACTTGCCTTGAAGTTATCTATTTTGTTGTTATCATCTTCTTTTTGCCTTTGATTGTAGATTTCCGTGTTTCTATACGAAAGCAAAGCAATAGCACGAGCAGCTTTCAGCCCCATCATACCTGCCTGCGGGTGAGCGTATTGCCAAGAGGCATCGGCTTGTATAGCCATTCTTTGGGCTTCATTGAAGGCAATGCCCCAAGGCGAATGAAAGGCATTGGTTGCCAATAAAACTAAATTTTTGATAAGGTCAGGTTGTAGAATTGCCCACTCCATAGCGATTTGTCCGCCCAAAGAGCCTCCCATTAACAAATGTATTTCAGGCAAATTTAGATGCCTACGTAGCTGTTCCAAAAAAATTGCCATATCGCGTGTGGTGATGAGCGGGAACTCGTGAAAATAGGCTTGTTTTGTTTTGGGATTGATGCTCAAAGGACTTGTTGAGCCGTAGCAAGAGCCTAAATTGTTGGCACAAACAATAAAATACTTTTCGGGGTCTAAAATTTTTCCTTTACCAAAAAGACCTGCCCACCAGTCGGAAACATCAGAGTTAGCCGTAAGAGCGTGAACAACCCAAATTACGTTACCTTTTTCTTGGTTGAGCGTGCCAAATGTATGGTAAGCAATTTCAATTTCGGGCAAAGTAAATCCACTTTCTAAAATAAAAGGTCGTGTATGACGAAAAATAGCTGGTTCTATCATAAAACTTATGAAATATGTGCAAAAATAGCTTTTTTTGCGTTTCTAAAATACATTTAGCATCTAACATTTCGGCTATGAAAAAGATAACAGCTTTGTTTCGTTTGTATCGTTACGAATTTTTCGCAACTATCAAGTTTAGTATTCCTATTATCATTGCTCAACTTGGCGTAATTCTGATGGGCGTAATAGATTTGGTGATGATACGCAATTTGGGCGTAGTGGCTACGGCTGCTGCAGGGGCTACCAACGATATTTTTTTCTTGGTGTGTATGCTCAGCATTGGGAGTATGAATATCATTGCACCGCTGATTTCTCAATATTTTCAGAAAAACGATTTTGCCGAATCAAAAAAAACACTTTTAAGTGGGCTGATTCTTGCTTTGGTGTTGGGTTTAATCACTATGGGCATCATAGAATTGATTTTGCTCAATTTTGATTTACTCAAACAAACTCCGTTGGTGAGTGTAGAAGCTATAAAGTTTTTGCGTATTTTAAACTTTTCGGTTCTGCCGATTTTGTTTTTCTTAGCCTGCAAACAATTTACCGATGGACTTTCGCTCACCAAAGTTGCTATGAGCATCACTTGGATAGGCTTGTTGGTAAATGCTTTTTTGAATTGGCTACTGATTTACGGCAAATTAGGCTTTCCTGCAATGGGTTTGGAAGGAGCGGCTTGGGCTACGGTCTTGGCTCGCACCATAATGCTGATACTAATAGTCGGCTTCATTTTCACAAACAAAACCACTCGGCAAATTGTGCTTACATCACTTGCAAGCTATTTGGAGGCAAAGGCTATTTGGAAAGTATTTCGTTTGGGTTTGCCTGTGGGTTTTACTTATTTTATGGAGGTAGCCGCTTTTTCGGTAGCAGGCTTGCTGATTGGCAGTATAGACCATTACTCACAAGCCGCACATAGAGTTGTAATTACGCTTGTTTCGGTTACGTATATGATTACTTCGGGGGTAGGCATTGCCAGTGCTATTCGTATTGGTAGAGTGTATGCCGAAAAAAACATTCCTAAAATCCGAAAAATAGGAACAACTTCGCTACTTGCCGCTGTGCTGATTATGGGAACATTTTGCGTCTTGTTTCTTTCCATTCCTGAAATTTTGATAAAACCACTCATAGAAAATGACCCTCAAGCAGTACCGATTGCGGTCTCGTTGCTTGTAATAGGTGGTTTTTTTCAGATTTCCGATGGTGTGCAGGCTGTTGGTTTGGGCGTACTAAGAGGAATGGAAGATGTCAATATTCCTACACTTATCGCACTGATAGCGTATTGGATAATAGCTTTACCTTTGGCGTTTTTGTCGCACCAACAAGGCTGGGGAGCTTGGGGCATTTGGATTGCCTTACTTTTGGGGTTAAGCACCTCGGCTTGTTTGCTTACCTATCGGTTTTTTAGTTTATTAAAAAGTCAAGAGAACAAGCAACTTGTAAAAAAATCTAATTTTACTTCAGAATAGTTACCGTGCCTTTGTAAATAGCATTTGTATAATCAATAATGTAATAATACACACCCGCAGGAAGGCTATCGCCACTCCAAGCAAAATTTTTGGTACTTGCTTCAAAAACTTTTTTGCCCCAACGGTTGTAGATTTTTATGTTGGCAAAACGATAGTAACAATTTTCCACAGGCAAATTGGGCAAGGTGAAAAAATCATTCACACCATCGCCATTGGGCGTGAAGGCATTGGCAGGAACAAACGTGCCAATATCTACTGCTTCATCTGTTAAAGTAAGTTTGAAAGTAGTTTTTACAAAAGTATCGTTACATTCGTTGTTTTCCTCTCTTAGCACAAAATCAATCAGGTATTCTTGGGTTTCACCATTTTGTTTGATAGTTCTACAATCGGGAAGCCAATAAAGCCGCGAAACTACTCTTCCTGCTACTTTGATAGAGTCAATAAACTGAAAGCCAAGTAAATCCACAGGTTCGCCATTGATGAGAGCCTCCAAACTTAGTTCGTCATTGTTGGCATCAGTGCCTTCAAATACAATTTCTACTACTTCATTTACTTTTGTAGTAATGGTTTTTGCGGAAATATTCACATTGTTGCTTGCTCTAAGGATATTGAGTTGGGGCGGAGCATTAAATTTCGGCAATACTCGCAATTTTACGCGAAGCGTATCTACACCTTCGTAGGGGCAAGCATCGTCTTTGGCAATAATATCAAACACAAAAATATCGTTTTTATCTTTGCTATAAAGGCATTTTATCCAACAAAATTGTACGATAGCTTCACCATTGTTATTAGTCTGTATGCTACTCACGCTTAACGGATTTGTTCGAAAATTAAAATTTCCACTCACTTTTTTTGCAGTAATACTTTTGATGTTTTCGCGAGGCGAATCGGTTATTTTTACATCAAAACAAATATTGTTGGTATTGGCATCAATCGTGAGGGTATCACCTTCTTGGTAATTTTGGCTGGGGTTGTTGGGTAAAGGGATACTTACAACGGGTGGGAAGTTTTCTTTACATTCGCGTACCAAGAACTGAAAATCTCTGCGAACTTCACCAATTTTTACACCATTTCTGAACTCCTCACACCTGATTGAAAACACGAAAAGCCCTGTTCGGTTCGGATTGACACTTAGCTCTCCCGTAGTGGCATTTATAGTTAGCGGTTGCCCCACGCTACTTGTGATGGCATTGGTAGCCGAGAAACCTGTTGCCCAAGTAACCGTAGGCGGTGGAAAGCCGTAAGGATTAGGGATATTGCCATTATTGAAAGGGTCAGGATTGTTGCGGTTTGAGTAACCGTTGAAAGGTGTAACCATTGAATAAACGAGCTGGTCGCCATCGGCATCGGTAGCGGCGAAATTGGTGGTAGAAAAATTTTTACCCAAACATAAATAATCGCCCGCAGGCATACTGAATGCAGGAGTATTGTTCCGAAACGGCTGTCCGCCTTGTTCAATAGCAGGAAACCACAAATAAAACACACTGCCCGCATCTCCCGAGGCAACAATGTTGGTTACTACATTATTTCGGCAACAACGTTCCCAAATGGCATAATATCCTTCGGTATCGCGGTATTTGTTGGGGTTCAAATCTACATCAGCAAGATAGCGAATAAGCCTTGTGCTTAAAAATTGTTGTTGGCAGTCGCTTCCCTGATATGGCACAAAGGCTTGCGAAGACTTATTCAGTGTAAAAGATTGCACTAATTGATTATTTTTACGCCTGTAAATAGCCAAAACAATACTTGCATCTTCGGCTTGCGAGTTGCCATTGATTTGGTCAAAATACAAATTTACGATAAAACGATAACGATTGCCTGTGTTGAGGTACTGCATCTGTATTTCACCGCCTACAATATGAGTAGCTAAAAGTTCGCCTAAAAGACCATAAAAACAAAAAAAGATGATAAAGATGCGTCGCATATTTAAGCAAAATTTATTCGGACTTGAATTTACTGAAAATCAAAGAAAAAAGCGAATTTTTTTTTGTGAAAGGGTAAGAAACTAAATTTTTTCTTTGCAATTTTGGAAAATTGCTTAAATTAACGTTTCCAAAAACAAACTTTATGGACGAGCAACAAAAAATAGATGCCTACATCAAACAAATGATGGAAATAAAAGCTCGTAAAGAGCAACAAGCGATGAAGAGCGATTTGCGTGAAATCAGCAAAGAGTTGGGAATGAGCGAAGAAAATTTGTAAGCCATAGCTTGTGCTTGTTCAATTACTTATTTTTTCAGAAAATAAAATCTATAAAATCAACTTTATACTTTTACGCCTATGTCAAACACAAAACCTTGGTTTGCTAAGTATCACCCCAGCATTCCCAAAGAAATCAATCCCGACGAGTATCCTTCTTTGGTGGCTTTTTTAGACGAACATCTGCAAAAATATGCAGACCTACCTGCCTACCAATTTATGGACAAAGTGCTTACTTACAAGGAAGTAGATAAAAAATCGCGGGATTTTGCCGCCTATCTGCAAAGTTTGGGACTGCAAAAAGGCGATAAAGTAGGTCTGCAAATGCCTAATATTTTGCAGTACCCTATTGCTTTATTTGGTATTTTGCGAGGAGGCTTTACGGTTGTCAATGTCAATCCGCAGTACACGGTGCGTGAAATGGAGCATCAGTACAAAGATGCCGATGTAAAAGCTACCGTAATTGTTGCCAATTTTGCTCAAAATCTTGAAAAAGCCTTGCCTCATACCAATATCAAACATGTAATCGTTACCGAAATTGGCGATATGTTAGGCTTGTTGAAAGGAAAAATCGTAAATTATGTAGTGAAGCACAAGAAAAAAATGGTGCCACCTTTCAATATTCCTAATGCAGTTCCTTTTAACAAGGCTCTTTCCATAGGGGCAAAAAATCCTTTCAAGAAAGTAGAAGCGAAAAGTTCGGATATTGCCTTTTTGCAATACACAGGTGGCACAACAGGCGTATCGAAAGGAGCAATGCTTACACATCGAAATATTTTGGCTAATATACTGCAAATCAAGGCATGGATGAGTCCTAAACTTAAAGAACGTGAGGAAACCGTTGTTACACCTTTGCCTTTGTACCACATTTTTGCTCTCACGGTAAATTGCTTCTCGATGCTTGCCATTGGTGCAAAAAATATTCTCATCGCTAATCCTCGCGATATGAACGCATTTTTGGGCGAATTGATAAAAAATAAATTTACCGTGATGACAGGTCTCAATACGCTCTTTGTAGGTATGATGAACCACCCTGATTTTAAGAAAATCAATTGGAGCGGAGTAAAAACTATCGTAGCAGGCGGTATGGCAATGCAAAAACCTGTTGCCGAAAAGTGGAAACAACTCACGGGCATTGCTGTTGCCGAAGGCTACGGATTGAGCGAAACCTCACCTGTACTTACCTGTAACCCCATTGATGGCACAGAACAAATCGGAACAATCGGTATCCCATTGCCCAATGTTGATTTAAAACTCATAGATGATGACGGCAAAGATGTGCCTCTTGGCGAAACAGGCGAAATTTGTGCCAAAGGACCTAACGTAATGCTCCGCTACTGGAACAGACCCGACGAAACTGCCAAAGTATTCACCGAAGATGGTTGGTTCAAAACGGGAGACGTAGGCGTAATGCAGGAAGACGGCTTTTTCAAAATCGTAGATAGAAAAAAAGATATGATTTTGGTTTCGGGCTTCAATGTATATCCCAACGAAGTGGAAGATGTAGTGGCAGGACACCCCAAAGTTTTGGAAGTTGCCGCCATCGGCGTTCCTGATGCCAAAGCTACCGAAAGAGTAAAACTTTATGTCGTAAAAAAAGATGAAAGCCTCACCGAACAAGAACTCCGCAAGTTCTGCGAAGAAAACCTCACAGGCTACAAGCAACCTCGCGACATTGAGTTTAGAAAAGAATTGCCTAAATCAAATGTAGGTAAAATTCTTAGAAAAGTGCTAAAAGATGAAGTGAAAGCTCAAATGGAAGCCACAGGAAAAGCCTAACGATGCCGAAAATCCTACTTAACAAAGTAGGATTTTCTACTACAAACCTATTTGAAGCCCTGCTCCTACGCCAAAACTATCGGTAGATAGTTGCAGTTCATTACTTTGAACGAAAGGACTTTTCAAAAACTTCCTAAACGTAGGACTAATATGCAGCGTAGTTTTATGATTTAGCCTAAACCCTACTGAAACTTCGGCTAAGGTGACGATTTGCCATCTATCTACATTCTGATACACTTGTCTGAAAGTTTCTTCCGTGCTTTTGAAGGTATTATTGAGTAAAAAACTATTTTCAATACCCAGTGTCACTCCGTATTGCCAACGGTGTCCTATTTTTTGATAACCTAATTTAATGGGTAAAGTCAGATAGGCTATTTCTTGTGTAAAACGATAAGTAACAGGCTCATTGATTGCCGTACTTACACTGCTCTCAATAGCAGAGGCTTCTATGATAGTTGGTATGGGAATGGTGCTAAAATCTTGTGTTTTTTCGGGCAATCTTCCCCAAATTTTCGCTAATTCAGGACTTTGGGAATAGCTTTGAAAACTAAACAGACTTTTTTGGTAATGCAATCCCGAAGAAATATAAAAATTTTTATGAAATAGCCAACCTAATTCAGCCCCTACGCCCCAACTAAAAATGTGCCTAAAAGATGCTATTTCTTTTTGAAGCGTTTGCTCCCTTTTCAAACTCTGTAAGTTCGGTAGCGTACGACTAAATTCTAGTAGCGTGGGTTTGTAGGTATATTTGTGCTGAACATATTGGGTTTGAGCATAATTTTTCAACCAAAAGGCTCTTTTTTTGGGCTTGCCAAGTTCTTGTAAAGAGACTTCTTTTTCTGTTCTTTTGGAAGCTACTTTTTCCTCTGCCAACTCATAGGCGGCTTCGGCTACAAAAAAAGTATTTTTTTCGTGGTTTTGCTTTTCAGGTAAATGAGTTGAGGTTTTCTTTTTTTCTTGTGTTTTTTTGTTCAAAAAATTTTTGATAATTTTATTTTCCTCTTGTTGGGTTAGTGGGTTTATTTCTGCGATTGTTTCGTTTTGCCAATTGCCATCAAAAAGTTTTCCATAAAAATTATAGACTAAACGCCCATCGCCCAAGAAAAAGGCAACGAGAGCCGCCGCCCACCAAGCTATCCATTTTTTACGTTGGCGTTCTTTGTAACCTACTTGCCAAGCAATAGCCTCCCAAACCGCCTCACTTGGGGTTTCTTGTGCATCTTTAAACTTACTTTGCCATATTTCCTCAAATTTAGGATATGTCATAAAAATTACTCGTATTTTGGTAGAGTTGTTGTTTGAGAGCCTCTTGTTCTAGCATTTCACGCAAAATTTGCTTAGCTCTTGCGTACTGCGATTTAGAAGTTCCCTCACTGATACCGAGCATTTCGGCTATTTCGTGGTGTTGGTAGCCTTCGATAGCATATAAATTGAACACTACTCTGTAACGAGGTGCTAATTTCTGCACCATTGCAAGCAAATCTTCGTAATGTAATTGAGCAACAATTTCTGTACTTTCGTGATAATCTTCTTCTAACTCATTAACGTCTAAGGCTGGAAACAAGTATAATTTGCTACGATTTTGTTTGAGTGCCGTATTGATGACAATGCGTTTTATCCAAGCCTCCAAGCTACAATCCTGACGAAAAGAAGAAATATTTTTGAAAACTTTTATGAAACTTTCCTGCAAAACATCTTCTGCTTCAAGCCTGCCCGATGTATAACGCAAAGCCACCGCCAACATTTTTCCCGCAAAAGTTTCGTACAAACTTCTTTGGGCTTTGGGGCATTGCTTTTGGCAAGCTCTGATGATATGTTTTTCGTCAAAAGGCAACTGATGAAATGTTTTTTTTCGTTTATCCAGTTTTTCAGAATGAAGTAAGCAAAGATAATAAATTTTTCAGAAAACTTTTTCAAAACAATTTTTTATCTTTTTACTTGTATTTTAGGGCTACGGCACTCAGGTCGTAGCCGTATTTAGTTTGGCTAACGGTGAGGCGGTAGTTGATATTCATAATGGCATCAGCTCCCATTTCTTTGGCTTTGCGAGTGAGTTGGAAAACTAAAATCTCTTTCTCGTCATACCTGTATCCCTTTGGCAAGTCTCCGTAATGAGTGAGTAATTCTTTGCGGGCTTTTTTGTCTTTGGTGGTATAGTATCGTTCGTTACTGAGGCTTACGTTTCCGATAATTTCGTAGTTTCTACGAGGTTCTTGGTTGTCCCAAAAAACTTCTACGGGGTATTTGTTTGTCATCATTCCCGAGCGAAACACGCAAGCACTGCATAAAAATATTAGTAAAAAGAATTTTCTAAGAGATTGCATATTTATTGTTTTTTCAAATTCAAGGTAGTTCCGATGGTAAATTCGGCGGCTTCGGCGGTGGCGGCGTGGGTTTTGAGAAACAAACCTGTCCAAAAATGTTTCAAAAAATAATATTTCAACCCGTAGCGTTGATAGACTTTCATATCGGTAAGAGCCTCAAACTGCCTACGCAAATATACGCCAAATTGAATGTTTAAGCTCATTTTTCCGAAAATAATTTCATCGCCTATTATCCAACCTATTCGTCTGTAATCGGGTTTATGGGTGCTATCGGTAAATTTTTTATCAATTTGGTACTTAATGCCTTCGTTCCAAGAAATATCAAAGCCTGTAACAAGTCTGTGCCTGCGGTTCAAATCTTTGGCAAGATATACACCTAAGTTAATTACCTTGTGCTTTCGTGGCTGATTGACTTCTGTTTCTATCAAACTTCCTGCCAAAGCAGTTTGCAAATGCCATTTTTTCTGAAAAGTATCTAAGCTATGTTTTTGGTAAAAAATTTTTTCGGGGGCAAAGGCATATTGTGTAGCGAGAGCGGCTGTAATGACATTCACGCCTGCATTGGGCAATTTATATGCTCCGTTGGAATAATGCGTAATTTGCAGGGCAATTTTACTTTGCCAATGGGCGTTCCATTGGTAGTTCCACAAAAAACCTCCTTGCATTACATAGCTCCATCGGTTGCTAAGGACGTTGTTACGGAAATTATTTTGCAAGTCAAAGGGATTGCTCACATATACCAGTCCTGTGCCTATTTTGAAGTCGGTGCTGTGTTTGGATTTTTTGTAAATAGGCGTAAGCATATTTGCCGAGAGAGCAAAAGAGTAACCTATGATAGGATTTTGATAATTGAAATAAGTAAAAGCAAAAGATGACTTGGGATAACCGAAGATTTGATGCCAATCTTTTGAGCCATTGAGGTAACGGTTGTAGTAGAGTGTTGTAGCCCAAGGGTGTGATTGTAAGTGTCCGATTTTTTGAGAATGTTTCAGGATAAAGCCATAATCGTACATCAAGCCTACATCAAAAGGCTGATTTTGAGCGATTGATACTTTTAGGGGCAAAACAGACAATAGCAGATAAAGAAAAATATTTTTCATAGCTCAGGGTAGTTTCTTACCTTCGTAAGACGCACAAAAATACAAAAAAAGCCCTACTACACAAGTAGTAAGGCTTTGATTTTATACTAAGTAACAATTAAGGGAATAAAACACCTCTAATGTTACGAGCATTGATGTCTATCAATGGTATTTTAGCTTCATACTTGGCATTGATAGCTTTGATAAACTGGTTAGCCACAATAGCATAGCCTTTTGGAGTGAGATGTATGCCATCAAGCGAGAATAAACCACCCGAAATGAAGGCAGTATTTACCGAAACACCATCAATGCTGTTATTCTGAATAATTTGGTTAAAAGCAACATCGGACTCTACAATAGCCAAACCTTTAACATTAGCGGCACTTCTCAGCTTACTATTAAATTGATTGGTAAAAGTTATTACTTGAATAACTTCAGTGGCGTCTAATACTGCCGCATCAGGTATAGGATTAGGAAGAAACTGTGTTAGAGAAGGACTAATGCCTGTTGAACCATCATTAGGTTTTGCAACTCCTAAGCCAGCAGCTAAGCCAGTTGTAGGGTTGGTTAGCAAACTCTGAGCCGAGAGCAAGAAAAAGTCTGAACGAGGGTTCATTTGTCTTACTTCCCTAACATTTGTTGTATAGGGGTCGTCTATTGAAATAACAAAAAAGTTATCTCCTTCAACAAAATTAGGGTTTGAATAAGGCACATAAGGACCAGGTCCGTCAAAGTCTGTTGTATAAAGTGCATTAAGTGCTGCGGCTTCAGCTGCGGTGAGAGTAACTTTTGGAAATCCACCGGGAGTAGTGTTAGCAATCAACTGATTAAGAGTACGAACAAATGGAATATTAGTAATATTTGGAATAGTTGCTACAACTCCTTTTGCACCATTAGCAGTGAGAGCGTCAATTAGAGCATCTGTATTGGCATTAAAAGCCGGTGGCGGTGTGATGGTTCCAGGTGCCCCAATGCTGCTCAAAGGATACAATCCGTCGGAGATGTTGATACCCGTAGGGTCTCCACCACGAATTACATAGCCTAAAACATCATTATTACCAAGCCATAGAGAGAAAAAAGTAGCATTGGCTTCTTTTACAAAATCTGTATATTTTTTGGTAGTTAGAGGAGGCAATAAACGTTCAAAAAAGGGATTAAGTTGCGAATAAGGAGCTACGGTAACCTCTAACATTCTCATACCAGGGATACCAAAATTATTGAGGCTACCTCCTGTATAACGAGCTAACTGCCCAGTGTTTGGATTTACAACTGCTAAATTTGCTGTTTCGTTAGCAATAATTGGTGTTCTATCAGGGTTCCAACCTGTAATTTTAACAAAGCCACTTCCATTTTTTTGGGCTTCTTCGAAATAGGGTTGTACAAACTCACCACCACCTACTAACTTGAACTGCTCTGCAATGAAATTGGGATAAGAGTTTGCGATAGCATCATTGTACAAACCGCCATCAGCGTAGCCTGCTGTTAGAGAATTGCCTACTGCAATATATTTGCTAAGGTCTAACTGCTTTCCTGCTGTAGCAGGAATTTTATCTAATTGTGGCTTACAGGCAAAAAATGCCATTGCCGCTAATCCTGAAAGAAATATGTTTGTTTTTTTCATATCATTAAATGTTTAATAAGATTAAACTTTTGATTTTCAATCAAAATGCAAAAGACACACCTAAACTTCCTACAAGAGCTTTTGTTTTAAAATCGCCAGTAGGTCCGATAGGTGTTCCTCTGTTATCTAAAACTACATTTCTGTTAGTTCTTTTTTCTCTATTAGCATAAAGAACACTTGCATCAATACTTACTTTACCAAATTTATATCCCAAACCACCTGCCAAATATGCTGTATTTGCATCAGGGGTTTCGGCGGTCATATAGCCATCTTGTACGGGAGTTGGGTCGTAATAAGCACCTGTTCTTACGGAAAATCCATTTTTTGTATATTCTGCACCTGCTCCTATCACAATTCTGTCTTTATAGTTACGAGGAGATGCCGAAAGCGTAGAACCAGCTACGGGGTCTTTGAAGGTGAAAGCTAATTCTTTGTAGGCACTCCAGAACGTATAGCGTGCATCTATATTGAACGTAAAGACCTCATTGGGTTTCCAAGAAATACCAAATGTAAGCACAGCAGGCAAAGGTAGTTCAGAGGTAAAGCCAGTGCTTGATCTTCCATTGCTCAAGTTAGGGAAATTAACAGCGATGGCCGCACCGGGAGGTCCTGAAAGTTGAGGAATATTAGAGAAAGTAGCAGTACCATCTTCTACTTTGGCAGTTACTTGAGAGCGATAAGCCACCCCGATGCTCACTTGTTCGACAGGGCGATAGACAAGCCCTACGTTCCAACCTATACCGTTGGCTTTTCCTTCTAAACGGCTATCAGCAAAAAGACCATTTACAGGAAGAGCCGTTTTTCGCTGTAAATCCACACTTCCCAACATATACTGGAAGCCTGCTCCAAGTGAAATTTTATCATTCACTTTGTATGCGAGGGTTGGTTGAATGTAAATAGCACGTAAGGAAATTTTCTCTAAGTAGGTTTTTCCTATCCAACCATCTTCCCATTTTACGGTAGAGCCGTAAGGAGTTACTACACTCAAACCAGCTTTGAAAGCTTTATCTTTTCCAAAGCCGTACATGGCGTGTAAGTAAAAAGGCGTACTGATAGGATTTTCAGTTTGATAAATTTCACCACCCGTTTGAGGTGCAAACTCGGTAGTTGCAAAAATGCCATTTACTCCCGCCGCTACACCGCCTCCTTCTACAAAGCCAATTGCACCTGGATTATAGAAGGCATTACTTACATCGGCTAAGGCAGAACCTGTATTTCCCATACCTGTCTGCCTAATTCCTTGTAATACCACTTGGAAACCGCCTGCTTCTGCCCACAGAGCAGCACACAGTCCTAAAATTGTAAAGGTTATTTTCTTCATAAAGAAAAATTTAAGTTAAGGTTAAATGAACTTAATACAACAAATTTAAGTGCTATAATACGACTTTTCCAACATTTGTTTTGCTTTTTTTTTAGTTTTTTTTTTAAAAAAGTTCTGCAAGCATAATAAATTAAGCTATTTTTTCATAATTACCATAGCACAGACTATGCCTTCTTCAATCCAAGTTCTATGAGCCTTTCGTTGAGAAATTCGCCTGCGGTCATATCGGAGTAGAGCTTGGGGTGGTCTTCGTCGATACAAGAGGGCAGGCAAGTCAAATCCATTTCAGAACGAGGGTGCATAAAAAATGGAATAGAATAACGTGAGGTATTCATCTTTTCGCGTGGCGGATTGACCACTCTATGAATCGTAGATTTCAGTTTGTTGTTTGTGAGGCGGTCTAACATATCACCTACATTCACCACAATTTGGTCAGGAAGAGCGGTAATCGGAATCCATTTGCCATCTCTACGTAGTACCTGCAAACCTTCGGCACTTGCTCCCATAAGCAAAGTAATCAGGTTTATATCGCCGTGAGCGGCAGCACGTACAGCATCAGCAGGCACAGAGTCAGGGTCTTCAATCGGGTAATAATGTAAGGCTCTCAAAATGCTATTGCCGTAAGTAACTTTATCATCAAAGTAATATTCATCTAAACCAAGATACAAAGCAATAGCACGTAACATAATTTTTCCTGTATTTTCTAATATGCGGTAGGCTTCCAGAGTGTAAGTTTTGAACTCAGGCACTTCTTCGGGAAAAACGTTAGCAGGATATTCTTTCTTGACAGGGTCGGAGTCGGGGATAGCCTCTAGATCTTGCCCTACGTGATAAAATTCTTTCAAATCGCCTACATTTCTGCCTTTGGCGTGTTCTTTATTTTTGCCTGTGTAGCCTCTTTGTCCTGCCAAACCTTCAATTTCATATTTACTTTTTACTTCATCGGGCAATTTGAAAAAAGCTATTACGGCTTGATAAAGTTTTTCTGTAAGTTCGTCACTCAAACCGTGATTTTTAATAGCTACAAAACCGATGTTATTGTAGGCTTCGCCAAGTTTGGCTACAAAATTTTGCTTCCTGATAGGATCGCCCGAAGTGAAATCGGCTAAATCTAAGGAAGGAACTTCATCGTAAAGTATTTCTTGCATAATGGTTTGGTTTTGGGGGAAATATACTCAAAAAAATGAATTATCGTAGCGTATTTTTCAAAAAAATCTTCTACTATTATTCCCACTCAATTGTAGCAGGTGGTTTTGAGGAAATATCATACACTACACGATTTACACCTTTTATTTTATTGATAATTTGGTTGGAAATATCAGCCAAAAATTCGTAAGGCAACCTGCACCAGTCGGCAGTCATTCCGTCGAGGCTACTTACAGCTCGCAAAGCAATTACATTTTCGTAGGTACGTTCGTCGCCCATTACGCCTACACTTTGTATAGGCAGTAAAATTGCCCCTGCCTGCCAAACTTCGTTGTAAAGATTTGCCTTTTTCAAGCCTTCTACGAAAATTGCATCAACTTCTTGCAGAAGAGCAACCTTTTCGGCAGTAACTTCTCCCAAAATCCTGATAGCCAGCCCGGGACCAGGAAAAGGGTGGCGGTTAAGGATATTTTCAGGCAAACCTAATTCTTTGCCGATGGCTCGCACTTCATCTTTGAAAAGGGTATTGAGCGGTTCAACGATTTTGAGTTGCATTCGTTCGGGTAAGCCTCCTACGTTGTGATGCGATTTAATCGTAACCGAAGGACCCGCCACGCTTACGCTTTCAATTACATCGGGATAAATAGTGCCTTGTGCAAGCCAGCGTACATCTTCAATTTGATGAGCTTCGGCATCAAACACATCAATAAATGTTTTACCGATAGCTTTGCGTTTAGCTTCGGGGTCAGTAAGTCCTGACAAGGCTTCATAAAAACGAGCTTTGGCATCTACGCCTTTTACGTTCAAACCTAAATCTTGATACGAGTGTAAAACGTTCTCAAACTCATTTTTACGCAGTAGCCCATTATCCACAAAAATGCAATACAAATTTTTGCCGATGGCTTTGTGCAAAAGCATTGCCGCAACGCTTGAATCAACGCCCCCCGAAAGTCCCAAAACGACTTTATCGTTTTGCAGTTTTTCTTGTAAATTTTTGATGCTACTCTCAATGAATGAAGCAGGTGTCCAAGAAGGCTTACATTGGCAAATATCTATGACAAAATTTTTCAGCAAGATTTTTCCTTCCAAAGAGTGCGTTACCTCGGGGTGAAATTGTATGCCGAAGGTGGGTTCATCTTTTATTTGGAAAGCCGCAACACTGACACTTTCGGTGCTGGCGATAAGATGGAAATCATCAGGAATTTTTGTAATGGTATCGCCGTGGCTCATCCATACTTGCGAATTAGGCGATAATCCTTTGAATATGGGGTTATTTTGTTCAAAAGATACCAAGTTAGCCCTGCCGTACTCGCGTGTAGGTGAGGCTTCTACGTTGCCACCATATTTTTGAGAAAGTAGCTGTGCTCCGTAGCATATCGCCAAGATAGGAAATTTTTTGCGTAAGCTGTCCAAATCTACATCAGGCGAGCCTGCCTGCCTTACCGAGCAAGGACTGCCCGAGAGAATAATGCCTTTCACGTTCTCGAGATTTAGAATTTTATTAAAAGGATGAATTTCGCAATATACGTTCAGTTCTCTGATACGTCTTGCAATAAGTTGCGTATATTGTGAGCCGAAATCTAAAATAAGTATCTTCTCCACGTTTTTGCAGTTTTAGAATAAAAGAAACAAGAAGTAGGAAACAAAAGGCAAGAAGCAAGAAAAAATCAATATCTCATCACTCATCATTCATCACTACTTTCGTATGGTTTGGGTGCGGTCGGGTCCTACCGAAATCATCGTAATCGGCACGCCAAGGGATTTTTCTATAAAATTTACGTATTCTACAAGATTTTTGGGCAATTTTTCAAAATTATTGAAGTCTCTCAAATTTGTTTTCCAACCTTCAAAGGTTTTGTAAATAGGTTTTACGGGTTCTGTAAGTAAGCAGTAAGGCATTTTTTCGGTGATAGTGCCATCGGCAAGTCGGTAATGCGTGCAGACTTTTATTTCGTCCAAAATACTCAACACATCGGCTTTCATCATAAACAGTTCGGTTACGCCGTTAAGCATAATGGTATAACGCAGAGCGGGTAAATCGAGCCAGCCACAGCGGCGAGGTCTGCCCGTAGTTGCTCCAAATTCTCTACCTTCTTTGCGAATAGCTTCGCCTGTTTCGTCTTCAAGTTCGGTTGGGAAGGGTCCGCTTCCTACACGTGTGCAGTAGGCTTTGAAAATCCCCATTACTTTGCCAATTTTTTTAGGCGAAAGCCCCAGCCCCGTACAAGCCCCTGCCGCCAAGGTATTGGAACTTGTTACGAAAGGATATGAACCAAAATCAATATCCAAAAGCGAACCTTGAGCCCCTTCGGCAAGCACGGTTTGCCCATTTTGTAAGGCTTCGTTGATGAGATATTCGGTATCGGTAAGCTGAAAACTGCTCAAAAACTCAATAGCTTCAAAAAAATCTTTTTCTAAACTTGGCAAGTCAAAATCGGTGTAGTTGTATTGTTGGAGCAATTGGAGATGTTTTTGCGAAAGGCGTTGGTATTTTTCTTTAAAATCTTTGCTCAAAATATCGCCCACACGCAAGCCATTTCTACCGATTTTGTCCATATAGGTAGGTGTGATGCCTTTGAGTGTAGAACCGATTTTATCTTTGCCTTTTGCGGCTTCGGAGGCGGCGTCCAAGAGCCTATGCGTAGGGATAATAAGTTGCGTTTTTTTGGAAATAAAAATTTTTGATTTGATTGTCTGCAAATCTTGTTGGAGAGCTGAAATTTCTTTCCGAAATACAATCGCATCAAGCACAACACCATTTCCGATAATATTTTGGGTATTGGGGTGAAAAATTCCCGAAGGAATTTGATGTAACACATACTTGAAGCCGTCGAATTCTAAGGTATGCCCTGCGTTGGGTCCGCCCTGAAAACGTGCAACTATCTGATACTGCGGAGCAAGAAAATCTACTACTTTGCCTTTGCCTTCATCGCCCCATTGTAAGCCTAGAAGAACATCTGCTTGCATCAAAAAATCGTTTTTAAAAACAGATTGCAAGATTACGCAAAAAACCTTAGAACAAAAAATTTTCGTAAAATGCTTTTCGTAAAGCAAAAATAACGTTTCTTTGTAGAGAGTTTTTCATCAAACTTTTCCTTTATGAAAAAAGAATAAAAACCTTAGTAGAAAGTAAGCATTTTATTCGCTTACGAGTATTGTCATGATTCTTTGTTCTATTGTTTTGGGGATAGAAACGGCTTTCCCTGCACATTTGGCTATATTTCAGGCGATAGACGTGGGTTTTACGGTATTTTTTGTTATAGAAATTTTGTTAAGGCTTGTTGCTGAATCAAATCCCATTCAATTTTTTAAGCTATTTTGTAACTATTTACCTATTTGCAAAATAAAGAAAAAATGCTTATTTCAAACGCTATTGGTAAAAATGATAGTGTTAAAGAGGTAATGCAGTGGTTTTCGTCACCAGCGAGCCGAAGGCGAAGCAATCCTTTTGCTCGTTCACAGATTACTTCGGTTTGCTATCGCAAACCTCGTAATGATGCTTGTTTCTATCCTTCACATTACTTGTGATGCACTATTCTATTAGAAGTAGGTAAGTAGTTACAAATTTTTTTTTGATTTTTTTTTTATGTTATTTTAATTTTTATATTTGCTTCGCATGTTCTATTCGCATGTTCTAAGTGCAATGGCGGAAACCGAAAAGCCAATTAAGAGAGTAGGTAAAATAAACAAAATCTAATCATTTTATGTGTAAGTTATTTTTTTCCTCTTCATTTTTTTTGTTAGCTTTTTTAAGCTTTTTAGTGTTAGCTACGTCTTGTGCTCCTGTTCTTACCACAAAGACCAGTAAAACTCTTGATATTTATGGTGGAGGTGTAATGCAGAAAACTGTTATTGCGGATCTAGATGTGAAAACTACAAAAGTATCAGGTACGGCACAGGGAAATTCTAGTCAAATAGAAGCTTTAAAGCGAGAAGCGACAGCGAATGCCATCAAAGAATCTAATGCAGATATATTAGTAGAGCCACAGTATAATATACAAACCAAAGGCTCGCGTGCCACCATAACTGTAACTGGCTTTCCTGCTTTTTATGTTGGCTTTCATCAAATTACCAAAGATGAAATACCTCTTCTAGAAAAAGGTCTGTTAGTAAAAGCAGAAACTAAAGAAACAGGTCTTTTGTCTAAAAATAACAAATCACTTAATAGATTTATATTGCCAGGAGCATTAGGACTTGGACTATTATTATTATTATTATTGTAGACATCTATTTACAAGTTTTTAAACTTTTATACTCAAAATAAATTGGTTTTTCTAAACCTAAATCCCTTTCTTCAAAGGAGAAAGGGACTTTTCAAGGTCATAAACTTGAAATTCTCTTCAAAACCACTTTTGCGAGTGTAATAAGTTAAATCAACAGATTTAGTGCTTGCAAGCTTATACTCAACTGCTTGCAAGTTTTTTTTATGCTTAGACTGCCAAAAATTTACATTATATTGTAAAAAATTACAGAGTGAATTGCAAAAGAAGTGAAAGTATTTACATGGTTTAAATTTTTGATAAACAAAGTTTTAGAAAGAGATTACACAAAAAACCTTAGAACAAAAAATTTTCGTAAAATGCTTTTCGTAAAGCAAAAAAATGTTTCTTTGTGTAGAGTTTTAAACCTTTTACTTATGAAAAAAAATATAAAAAACTTAGTTGAGAGTAAGCGTTTTGTTCGCCTTACCAGTATTGTTATTATTCTTTGCTCGATTGTTTTGGGTGTAGAAACGGCATTTCCAGCTCATTTAGCTTTATTTCGGGCAATAGATATGGGTTTTACGGTGTTTTTTGTTGTAGAAATTGTATTAAGACTTATCGCCGAACCAAACCCAATTGAATTTTTCAAGTTATTTTCTTTAAAGAAAAATGGCAAACAAATTCAGATTGTTTTTGAAGAACGAGGTTTTTGGAATTGTTTTGATTTTATCATTACGGCGTTTAGTGTTTTCAGTTTGGTGGTACATATTTTTGAGCACCCCGAATTTTTGGTGGTAGGGCGTCTGTTTCGTGTGTTGCGTATTTTGCGTTTGCTTGAAGTAAGTAGTGAGCTTAAAGAAGTAGAAAGAAAAATTGTTAGTATTATTCCTACGGTTTTTTCATTTGCTTTGCTGTTGGGTGTATTGATTTACATTTATTCTATTATTGGAATTTATCTATTTGGGCATCATAAATACGAAAATGCCGATTTTAGCAGTTTGGGTGGGGCTTTTCTTTCGCTTTTTACACTGATGACCTTAGAAGGTTGGGTGGATATTATGTACCAAGCCAGCAGCAATTTTGAGGGAAACTGGTATTGGATTGTAAAAGGCTATTTTATTAGTTTTGTTATTCTCACCGTAATTATTAGTTTCAATGTTTTTGTGGCGGTGCTTACCTCGCAAGTGCAAGAGAAAATCAATGCAAGGCAAGTTTTAGAGGAAAAAGCCTTGTTTCGGGGTATTGAGAAAGACATTAAAGAAAGCCGAACCGAACTGAGCAGTCAGATAAAAAATTTGCTCGCAGAAATCGAGACTTTGAAAGAGGAAATCCGTAGCTTGAAAAAATAAGTGTTTGCTATCAGAAGTAGCCTAAGTTCAAAGTGAAAAATTATGTATCAAATTGAAATGTACAACAAAACTCAAATGATGATTTTCAACGATTATGAAAATTCAGAAAAACTTGAATTACATAATCGCAGATACATTGGTAATAAAGCAAAGTTAGCTAACTGGATAATAGAAATTATCAAGAACAAAACTACGGGCAATGACACCTTTATAGATTTGTTTGCAGGAACATCAATTGTGGCAAAAGAAGCTACGAAAACTTACAAAAATGTTGTTATCAATGATATTTTGCACTCTAACAACATTATTTATCAAGCCTTTTACGAGCCTAAAAAGTGGGATTGTAAAAAACTCTTTGAAATAGCAAATTGGTATAATACACTAAATCCCGAAGCACTTGAAGAAAATTATTTTTCTGAAAACTTTGGAGATAAATTTTACGAAAAAGGTATTTCAAAACTTATCGGATACATTCGGCAAGACATTGAAAATCGCAAAAACGAGTTGAACTCCAAAGAATATGCTATACTCCTTACTTCTCTAATCTACACAATTGATAAATTAGCTAATACCGTAG
>Ga0308394_1000322_pt1 | contig 27281 bp, 20 predicted proteins | sample Hotspr2Sampleme2_FD_202366 | JGI IMG/M metagenome (GOLD analysis project Ga0308394, IMG submission 202366) | Hot spring phototrophic mat microbial communities from Mushroom Spring, Yellowstone National Park, Wyoming, United States - 20050701_me2 ...
CCTCCCCAAACCGAGTCATAAATACCAGCCGCCCCTCGCTATCTATGTATGTCTTCTCACTTCCCTCCAGCCCAAACACAATCTGGCTCGGGTCTCCCCCCGGCTGCACTACCCAGTCATACCGCAATCGCCCCCCCTCTACATAATACCGCATGTCTATGCCCGCATACACCCCCTTCACCCAGGCTTCCTTATAGCGGCGCACATACGTAGCGTGTCTCCTCGGATCATTCCCAATCAGGTAGTTGTAGTACCCCGCTAACAGCTCTCGCCCCTCCCTTTGGGGATGCGCCGCACAACCCCGCAGTTTCATCAGCACCCGATGCCCTATCAGCTCTACCTCCCTACGACCAAACTTCTCACCCAGAAAAGGCTCACGGGCCTCTGCAGAGGGCTTCTCTTCCAGCTTGAAGAAGGTATAGCTAACACCCCACTTGGTAATCCAGGCATCTAAGCCGCCGAGCCGGCAGAGATACAGAACGTCGGGGTGCCACTGGCCTTTGTTCTCAATGAAGGCAGGGCCGCCCGTAGCCGCTTGAAACTTCTGCTTCTCCTCGGGCAGAAGCGCTCGGCTGCTACTTATGAGCGGCTTGGGACTGCCTTCCAGCCCCGCTAAACGAAGCCGAAGGGAGGTGGGCGTGAGAGCCGGCCAGCTTGCTTTCCCTGGGGATTCCATTCCTACCTTCATGCTCATCCAAAGCGTCAAAGCAACGCCTAATAGGGCAGTCCCGACCAAGGCCTGTGCGGTCTGCCCGGGTTTGGGAGTATATACGCTTTTCATACCGAGACAAAGATAAGGCTTTTTTGTTATACCATTTCGGGGCCGAGGCTTTCTTTATGTGAAGCGGGGATGGGCGCGCTCGCCCTGCGGGCGGGCGCGCCCAGTGGAGGCTGGCGCCGCCCATGTCCCCCTTCCCATTCAGAAACCTTTTGCTAAAAATTTGGCATAGGGTCACGAGGAGGGCGCCGAAAGGGCATGGCACATGGGTGTACGATCCCCCCTCACCCCGACCCTCTCACCCCTTGAGAAGGGGGGAGAGGGTGCAGGGAGTGGGGGGATGGTAAGAGGGACATTTTGAGCGCCCCCGCCCCACAGAGCAGGTGCGCTGAGGGTTGGTACCGCCCAAAAAGAAAGCTCATGATGGGAAATGGTATAAGAGGTTGGGGAAGTTACTGCGGTAGCGGCGCAGCTGGTCGGTGTTTTCTATGTGGCAATGCTTCGTGGGGAGCTGCCTAGCCCTACCCCGCAGGCTGTCAGAATAGCGAGAAAATCTGCTTTGCCACCATATCCACGAGGCGGGCTGGGGCATCGTCCCGGCCATGGAGCTCGTCCATGGAGATGACCATTTTCGGGCCGCGGTCATAGGTCTGGAACCACGCCTCATAGGCTTTATTGAGGCGGCGGAGGTACTCGAGGCTGATGTTTTCTTCGTACGAGCGGCCCCGGGATAGAATCTGATCGACGAGCGTGGGCACTGACGTGCGGAGGTATATCAGCAAATCCGGCGGCCGAATGAGCGAGGCGATCTTTTCGTACAGGGCGCGATACACCTCATACTCCCGCACCGGCAAAATCTCCATATCCGTCAGCACGGGGGCGAAGACTTCTGCATCCTCGTAGAGGGTGCGGTCTTGGACGTAGGACTTATCGGAACGCTGGATGAGGAGGGTGGTTTCTAGACGGCGGTTCAGGAGGAATATCTGCATGGGGAAGGCCCAGCGGACCATGTCTTCGTAGAAGTCCTGGAGGAAGGGGTTTTCCTGGTCATTTTCGTAGGCGGCCTCGAAACCGAAAGCCTGGCTAAGGATGGAGGCGACGTAGGTTTTACCGGCGCCGATATTTCCGGCGATGGCTAAGTGCATAGGCTTACCATTTAGCGAGGCAGGTGAGGCGGCCGCGCACAGTTTGGCCGACTTGGACGAGGATAGTAGCGGAAGGGGGCAGGAGCACATCCACCCGGGAGCCGAAGCGGATGAAGCCGATTTCCTGGCCTTGGTTGAGCCACTCTAAGTGGTTGGGATAGGTAGCGATGCGGCGGGCGAGCACGCCGGCGATTTGGCGGAGCGCATAACGTCTTGCGGGGGGCTCCCCTACCACTGCCAGAAACGTCTGTTCATTGAGAAGGGAGGCTTTGGGGTGCCAGGCCACGAGGTAGTGTCCCCGATGCGCCTGCTTTTCTACCAGGAGGCCGGCCGCCGGTGCCCAGTTGACGTGCACGTTGAGCGGCGACATGAAGATGCTAATCTGCACCATCTGCTCCCCAAAGTAACGCGACTCAAAGGTCTTCTGAATGAGCACGACTTTGCCATCGCAGGGGGCGTAGATGCCATCGGGGTCTTTCGGCAGGGGCCGGTCTGGATACCGGAAGAAGTTCAGCAGGAAGGCCATCGTCACGGCCCAAACGGCGCCTGCCACGCCCCAGTACCACGGCGAGGCCTCCACGAGCCAACCTAATAGCCCGAGTAAGGCGCCGATGAGGAGCGCGCCTATCACAAAAGGGCGGCCTTCCGGATGAATTCTCAGAGCCATACGCGCACGCCTTCGGAGCAGTTTGTGCAAATATCTATGGAAGCGCGGTTCGCAAACACCTGTTTGCGGAAAGCGTGGGCTTTCGCATTGTGCCAGAGCTCGGCGAAGGAGGTCTCTGGGCCCAGCTGACCAAAAGCATAATTGGCTTGCTTATCAAAGCAGCAGGGGAGTACTTGGCCATCCCAGGTGATTTCGGTGCTGCGCCAGAGGCGCCAGCAGGCGTTGGGGAGGTGCTGGGGCGGCTGCGCATAGCGGCTGGTCTCGGGGGGAATCCACGTCGCGATCGTTTCCGGGTCCGGCGTAAGGACCTGGGCGGTCTTGAGACGGGCGGCTTCCACGCCCACCCGCCGCGCAAAGGCTAAAAACTCGGGCACTTCTTCTAAGTTATGCCGAAAGACGATCATCTGCAGCTCCACGAGGGGGTAGGGGCTGCGTAGGGCTTTTCGCAGGTGGAGGAGGCGTTCGATGCCTGCGAGGAGTTCATGCAGGTCGCCGCCTTGCCGATATTGGGCGTAGGACTGCTGGGTCATGCCGTCGATGGAGATGCGCAGGTGGGTCAGGCCGGTAAGGATAAGCTCATAGATTTTTTCTTCGGTGAGGAGGAGGCCGTTGGTGCTAAGGGAGGTGAAGAGCTTGTAGCGGGTGGCCAGCTGGATGAGGTAGCCAATTTGCGGATGCAGGAGGGGTTCACCCTGGAAGTAGAAGAGCACGCCCCAGAGGTAGGGGTGGAGTTCATAGAGGAGCTTTTCGAGGAGGGCGGGGTTTAGGCGGCCGGTAGGGCGGGTGAAGGCCTTTAGGCCCGAGATGCAGTGGGGGCACCCAAGCTGGCAGGCCGTAGTAGGCTCTACCCCGAGATAGAGCGGATAGGCGGGGACTTTCCACAGGAGGTGGTGGCGAGCCAACTGGTAGGTGAGGTAGGTGTTTAGCGCGTGATAGGCCCTTTTCCAGGTGAGGAGGCGCCATCCCACTCGCAGGAGCCCCCAGTAGTATCGCGCCGACACATAGCTCCGATAGGGAAGCCGGCGCTTAGGGGGCTTCTGAAGGCGAGGGGGGGCCATGGATTTTGAAGATGGAGAGGCAGCCGCTCAGGTAGCGGGCCTTATGGACAAGGTTCGCCCACTCGTCGTAGGATTCATAGAGGGGGTGTTCGAGGATAACGTAGCCGCCGGGCCGCAGCCAGCCCCGCTCACGGATGAGCTGGAGGACGGTTTTGCGCTGCCAGTAGCGGTAAGGCGCCCCAATGAAGATAAAGTCGGCGGGCTGGACGGCCCCTTGGAGAAAAGCCACCACATCGCTCTGGACGAGGCGGGTCTGCGCGGTGAGTCCCCAGGCTTCGGTGAGCCGCTTGAGGTGGGCGAAGACTTGGGGGTCTTTTTCCACGAAGGTGCAGGCGGCGGCGCCGCGGGAGAGGAACTCCAGGCCTATGGCACCGCTTCCGGCAAAAAGGTCGATAACAGTTTTTCCTGTGAGGGTAGTACGGGCTTCGAGGCTATTGAAAAGGCCTTCCCGGGCTCTTTCGGAGAGGGGACGCGTATGAGGGCTACCCGGAAACGGAATAGGCCGTCCCCGCCACTTACCCCGCAGTATCCGCACCCCGCCCCCAGAAGGTGAGAAAGAGCGCATCCTCCGGCCCCAGCCCCGCCTCTTTGAGAGAAGTGGGCGCCGTGAAGAGCTTTCCCAGGTCCCGATACCCTGCCCCAAAGAAACGGTACAGGAGCGTTGCCACATAAGGTTTGAGCACGGAGTAGCCCGCCACCCCCACAGTGAGGTCATTCTTAGAAATGCCGAGCTGATTATGCAGGCCTTGCAGGTAGTACATGACGTCTTCTGCTGTGAGGGCTGAGTAGCGATTGACAAAGATGAGCCGCTCCCCCTGGAAGAGGACGTAGTAGAACTTATGCAAGTACATCCAGACGATGCCGGTGAAGGGGCGCTGGCCGAGGGGTTTGAGGGCGAGGGCCCGGGTAAGCTCCACGTATCGACTGGCTCCATGGAGGAGGGTGGCTTGGCTCAGGCGCGCCGCAATAAAATCGGCTACATTTCCCTCCAGGGCGTAGGTGATGGCCGCGCCGCGTATCACATCTTTTCGGAAGCGATAATGCGCCAAAGCACCCTCCCCGATCTCATAATACGCCGATAGGTAGGCTGCCTCATTCCCGTCAGGCACGTACTCGGCCGGAATAGGCAGCCATTTCTCCGCCTCTACGAGGAGGAGTACCTGTGCAAACCGCTTGCGTATGTAGTCATCGTGCTGCCAGACCGCCTCTAAAAACTTCTGCGGCTCTAAGCCATCTCGGTTTTTGTACTGCCGAAGGAAAAGCAGCTCGTCCTGGACGTTGGAGATGCCACAAAGGAGCGTATCCCCCTCAAAGTAAATGCCTATGTGGTAAATGTTGAGGGAGGACGGGTTGAAGGCAGAGGAGATATAGAGGTCTTGGGTGCTCTGGGGCTTGACCGTGCTCATGTCAGTAAATCTGATTGGCCAGCTCTACGAGGACAGCCTGAAGCGTTTCTCGGATGTAGTTTTCCAGCAGGGGCCGAATAGCTGCCACATCTTCGGCGATGTTGAAGGCGATAGGCCCTCGTTCCAAAGCAAGCGGTGCAAAGAGGTAGACGGTTTTTTCTTTTTGGTTTGAGCGGCGGCCCATACGGCGTTTACGCTGGTATTTCAGCGGCTCAAGGTAGTGTAAGAGTGCCCCTACGGCCAGGGTCGCATCGTCGTGTCCCACATGGTGGAGGGGAAGGACGAGCTGGCAGCGCTTATTAGCGGAGAGGTAGAATTTAAGTTTGAACCATCCCCGGGGCAAGCTCCGATTGAAAACGTAGCGATGGGCTTTGGCATAGCTGCTTACTTCACTGGTGAACTGGTAGTAGTAGGGCGAGTCGGGGTAGGCTTTGGCCACGAGGGCGCGCACGCCGGTAGATTCGCCGTTTTCGCCTTGGCGGCTCAGCTCGCCGGCAATCTGCCCTAAGATTTCCTCCACGTAATCAAAGATGGTGTAGCGGTTGTTCATGATGGTCTGGGAGCGGTCGCGGTTTTGCTGGCCGCGCCAGTACTGATGGCGGCGGTTGTAGACTTTGAGGGCTTCTTCCAGGGAGTGGTTGTGGGGGTAACCCCAGGAGAGGAGAGAGAGGGTAGCCTGCTGGAGGCCTTGCAGGAAGAGTGCCCCCCATACGCTCATAGTTCCCTGGTCTGCCGCCTTTAGCGCCTGGTAATACGCGTAGCGCTGCTCTCGCCACAGCAGGAGCGGTGCAATCCCCTCTCGCCCCAGGATGTAGTTGGTCAGGATAAAGGCGGCCCGCGCGTTTCCATCGGTGTAGGGGCGGATTTGGGTCAGGGTGTGATGGGCCCACATGGCCACGCTAATAGCCGGGACACCTGTCTGGAGGTTGTCTTCCAAGCTTTTGAGGAGGGTATCCAGAAGAGAAGCCTGGCTGGGGAGGGGCTGCGGTGCGCTCTCGTTAGTAGGGAAAGCCTTTTCCACGAGGCTATGGAAGGCGGAGGCGCTAAGGGGGGCTTTGGCGGAGCCCAAGCGATAGGCTTCGGCGAGGGCGTTGGCTAAGGCTTCTACATGGGCGTGGGCGGCGGCGACGCTTGGCCGTGCTTCCTCTTCGAGGAGGGCCGTCGACGAGTACCCCGCCGTCCGATAACGTTCCCATGCCGCCTCCTGCACAGAGGCCACCCCCTGCATCGTCAGGACCTCCACCGCCTGGCGGTAGAGCACATCCCGAAACGCCTCTTCCAGCGCACCATCCTGCTGTAAGTAGCTCTTGCGGGACTCCCAGCTGCTGCACAGCATCTTCCAGGGTGTTAGCGAAATGTCCAGCCATCCCGAACTCAAGCGAATGTCGGTAGCGGTCAATACCTTGCTCATAGGTGTCTGCAGTATTTGGGCAAAGGTACAGAAAAATAGGTACGCTTTATATTCGCCACGTGCCCGGCAGGACACCGGGGAAGGGGACGTGCCTTAGGAAGTCTATGGGGCTTAAGGTTTTTGATTTACGCTGTGGCGCCGGGCAAGCTGGCCGCAGGCCGCTGCGATGTCGCTGCCCCGACTGCGCCGGATCGTCGTGATAAGCCCTTCCCGCAAAAGCGCCTGCTGAAAGGCCGCTATGCGCCCCGAGGGCCGAAAGGGCAGCCCCGGCACCGGATTATACACGATGAGGTTGACCTTGGCCCGGATCGGCGGCGCCACAAACGCCCGCAACGCCGCTGCATCCGCGCTGCTATCATTCACGCCTTCCAGCACCACATACTCTATCGTTATCCACTCGCGCCGCTTCTCGCAGTAATAGCCCAGGGCGGCTTTGAGCTCATCCAGCGCTATCCTTTCGGCCAGGGGAATGAGCATCTGCCGCTTCTCCGCTATGGCGCTGTGCAACGAGACCGCCAGCTCCCCCACAAAATCCACCTCTGCCAACCGCCGAATGCCCTTCGGAATCCCCACCGTAGACACCGTGATGCGCCGGCTACTCAGACCGGCCCGCTGCGTGAGATACTCGAGCGACCCCACCACAGCTGAAAAATTAAGCAGCGGCTCGCCCATCCCCATATAGACAATATTTGTGATAGGCAAGCCGAGCTGATGACGAACGGCATGGTATTGGAGGTAGATTTCGTAGTCTTGGAGGTTTCGTTCCAGGCCCAGCTGGCCGGTAGCGCAAAAGCGGCAGTTGAGGCTACACCCGATCTGGCTGGAAAGGCAGAGGGTAGCGCGCGCGCCCTTGGGAATCCAGACAGACTCTACCTGGCCGCCCTCGGGCATCTCCCAGAGAAACTTCTGCGTGCCGTCTTGGCTTTCCACCCGGGCAATGAGCGTAGGCACGGGCCAGTCATAGGTTTCTTTGAGCTTTTCCCGAAGCGCTTGGGGAAGGTCTGAGTACGCCAAAGGGTCTGCTACGCCCTTCTGCCAGAGCCACCTCCACAAAAGCCGGGCCTGATAAGCCGGATACCCCCACCCCGTGATGACAGCCTGCCACTGCGCCTCGGACAGATGCCAGGCAACCGGCTTCACGGCGACCATTTAGACATCACTTCTAAAAGTTCCTGGTTAGTGCGGGTGTGCCGCATCCGATCCAGGAGGAACTCCGTGGCTTCGTCAGGCTTGAGCTCAGCGAAAAACTTCCGCATAGCCCAGACTTTGGCGAGGACGTCAGGAGGTAAGAGCGCCTCCTCGTGGCGAGTACCGGATTCTAAGATATTGATAGCGGGGAAGATGCGCCGGTCGGCCAAACGGCGGTCTAACTTTAGCTCCATATTGCCCGTGCCCTTATACTCTTCGAAGACCACTTCGTCCATCTTGCTGCCGGTGTCGATGAGGGCCGTGGCGACGATGGTGAGCGAACCGCCCTCTTCTATTTTTCGTGCGGCGCCGAAGAAACGTTTGGGTTTGTGCAGGGCGGCGGAGTCCATCCCCCCTGTCAAAATCCGCCCTGACACGGGTGTTGCGTGGTTGTACGCCCGGGCCAGCCGCGTAATAGAGTCCATAAGTACCACCACGTCCATCTTGGCCTCGGCCAGGCGCTTGGCTTTCTCAATCACCGTCTCGGCCAGCTCTATTTGGCGAGCCGGCTCCTCATCAAAGGTTGACGCCACCACCTCCGCCGGCACATTCCGGGCAAACTCCGTCACCTCCTCCGGCCGCTCATCCACTAACAGAACAATCATGTACACCTCGGGGTGGTTTTGCAGGATGGCGTTAGCTATCTTTTGCAGGATGATGGTTTTGCCGGTTTTTGGGGGCGCGACGATAAGCCCGCGCTGTCCCTTCCCAATAGGTGCAAAGAGGTCTATCATCCGCAGGGTGGGGTCGTCCGTCCCATCCGAGAGCCGAAACCGCTCTGTGGGGAAAAGGGCCGTCAGGTATTCCAGGCTGCGCCGCTCCCGGAGGTACTGCGGGGGGAGACCATTAGTCCGCTCCACCTCCACGAGGGTATAGGCCCGTTCATTTTCCCGGGGCAGGCGAACCTTCCCCTCCACTGTATCGCCCCAGCGGAGGTTGTACTGGCGGATGATATGGGCCGGGACATATACATCATCCGGGGAGGGGTGGTAGTTGTACAGGGCTGAACGCAGGTAGCCGTGGGACTGCCTTTCCACGGGTACGAGGACCCCCTGCACAGGGATGCGGAGCTTTTCAAAGATCTCCGGCAGCGAAATGCGCGGCGTGGGCCGAGGCGCAGCCTCTGCAACGTCCGAGGATGGCGCTGCAGGCGCAGCAGGACTCTCTACTACCTCAGCTGGCACCGACGTGGGTGGAGCCGTCCTTTCCTCCGAAGGTGGCGCGGGCACACTCCCCCCTCCCGATCCGCTTTCGCCAGCCTCAAAAGGAATAACCCGACGGATACGTTTGCGCTTATGTCTGGGGGTGCCAGCGACATCCACAAAGTCTTTCTCGCCTTCTTCTGGGACGTGGGCAAATAGCTCCTCTGCCTCATCCGACCCATGCGCCGTCGTGCTCGTAGCTTCTCCGTTAGACGAACCTACCTCGACGAGAGGCGAGGTAGGGGCAATGACTTCCTGAGGAGCTGGTGAGCGCATTTCCGGCGTCGGCATAGTTTCGGCGGGTTGTGCAGCCGGCGAGTCAGCCACGTTGAGCGCCGCAAGCGCCTGTAAGAGGGCTTTTCGGTCCAGTCCCTCCACATCCGCTATCCCATACTGCTGTGCTAAAAACCGCAGCCGAGATAAAGGTAAGCGTTTGATTTTTGCTGTATCCATAGCCCGCACCTGGGTGTCGTATCTGCAAAGGCGAGAGGCCCCTTAGCCGGACCTCTTGACTTCCAAACAAAAGTACGAAAGTTTTGGGTTACCAGCGGCGGCCCCCCCTAAGGGGTAGGTGCAGCGGGAGTCTGCCAGCTCTGAAGGAAGAGGACCAAGCTCGCGACCTGCGCGTCAGAGAGGTACGGGTGGGCCGGCATCATGCCTTTGCCGTTTTTGATGACGGCGGCCCAGTAGGTAGGGTCGCCATTAGCCGGTCGCAAGGAGGGCGACTTACGATAGCCGGCCCGCCCATCCCCGCCATGGCAGCGCTGGCAGAGCTCCTGATAGAGAGCGGCCCCCGCCGCCACAGAAGGCGTACCCTGTCCGATGTCTTTCACCCGACTCGCCTCCCCCCGCAAAAGAAAGTCCCGCTGCAACGCCAAGCCATACCCATACGCCAGCATCAGAAAGGCTAAGACCTGCCAGCTTTTGCGATTTTTCCGGCCGCCAACAATCGCCAGGCCAATCGCCCCCAGTACCAGGAGATACTTCCCTATCGCCACCCCCGAAAAAGCCGCCGGCGCCCGCACCAAAAGGTAGATACCCGTAAGGAGCAAAAGCGTATCCAGCACCATGTGCCAGCGCCCCAGCTTCTGGCGGAGATTTGGGAAAACCACCGGCATCCCCACCAAAACCAGCAAAATCACCCCCAAGAGATGATGCGTATGTAAAATGCCCGTATCCATAGGCGCTTAGTTCAGTATCCAGACAAGCAGGAGAACCAGCCCCCCCGCCACTAAATAACTCAAATAGGCTGGCAAATAGCCCACTTGTAGGCGCTGAAGGGCCGCACCCGCTCTTTCAATGGCTGTGCCCACTGCGCCCGGCACGAGCCGCCCCACCAAGTGCCCCGTAATATCCCGTGCCGCATCTGCCAGAATCTCATACAAGCGCACAATGCTTTTCTCATACAGCCAATCCACCCGAAAAGCTTCACCTATAAGGCTATACAGCTTACCCAGCTTTTGTTGAAGCATTGTATCTCCAGCTGGGCCTTTTTTGCTGTACAGGCGCCAGCTCACTAAAAGCCCGCCGATGCCCACCAGCACAGAAGCCAGAATGAGCGCTATCTCTGCGCTATGCGTTAGGGGCTCGACGGGTAACTCGGTAACGGTCTGACCCAACCACCGCTCCCGCAGCCAGGAACTCCCTACCAGAGGGGGCAAACTCACAAAACCTGCCACGACCGACCCTACCCCCAGAATCAGCAGCGGGATCGTCATCACAGCTGGACTCTCGTGGGGATGCCCACTGCCGCGATAGTTCCCCTCAAAAGTAAGCCAGGTGAGCCGCCCCATGTAAAACGCCGTCAAAAACGCTACCCCCAAGAGCACCACCCAATAAAGGTAGTAAACCCCCTCACCCGCTGCGCCCCGGGCATGCAACGCCGCCAAAATCTCATCTTTGGAGAAAAAGCCCGCCAAAGGCGGCAGCCCCGCAATCGCAAGCGTCCCAATCCAGAACGTCCACCCTGTAACCGGCATATATCGGCGCAGCCCGCCCATTTGCCGGATATCCTGCGTGTGCGTCGCATGAATCACACTCCCACTCCCCAGAAAAAGCAGCGCCTTGAAGAAAGCATGCGTGAAAACATGAAAAATCGCTGTGATATAGGCCCCAGCGCCAACAGCCGCAAACATAAACCCCAGCTGCGACACCGTGGAATAGGCCAGGACTTTTTTGATGTCGTTCTGGGCGATAGCGATGAGGCCAGCGAGGAGGGCCGTCGCTGTGCCGACTCCACTAATGATGAGCAGGGCCGACGGCGCAGCATTCAGCAGGAAGTCCAGCCGAGCCATCAGAAAAACGCCGGCGGTTACCATCGTGGCGGCGTGGATCAGCGCCGAAACCGGCGTCGGCCCCGCCATCGCATCCGGTAGCCACGTATAGAGGGGAATCTGCGCGGACTTACCCGTAGCCGCTAAGAAAAATAACAGCCCTATCCCCATCGCCACCTCCCCGCTATACATAAACTGCCCCAGCCGATCAATATCCAGCGTACCGGTCTCGCTATAAAGCCAGATCGCTCCGGCAATAAACGCTAAGTCCCCCAAGCGATTCATGATGAAGGCCTTTTGCGCGGCCTGGGCATTGACCATCTCCCGATACCAGAAACCAATCAGCAGGTAGGAGCAGAGCCCAACGCCTTCCCAGCCCAAAAACACCAGCGGCAGCGAATCCCCCAGCACCAGCACCAACATTGAGAAAATAAAGAGGTTGAGATAGGCGAAGTAACGCCAGGCCCCCGGGTCTTCGCCCATGTAGCCGATAGAGTACAGATGGATGAGAGCGCCGATGCCGGTGATGATGAGGGTCATCCAGAGGGTTAGCGGCTCCATGCTAAAACGCAGGGGGATCGGCTCTCCCGCAATACGAAACCATTCCCACGATAGCACATAGAGGGGCTTTGCATAAGTGAGAAACGTCCAGAAGAAGACCCCGAAACTCAAGGCTACGAAGGCCGTAGCTAAGACGCCAAAGGCTTTTCGGGCCTCGCGCAGAGCCGGAATGAAAAGGCCTCCCAACCCAATGGTCGCTGCGCCAATAATAGGAAGGCCGATGGCCAGCGGTAATAGCGTCTCTACCATCGCAAGTTTGCGATTGCGTGAAATCCTAACGTCTCATGAGCCCGGAAAAGGCGTACGGTTAGCGCCAGGCCGATCACGGCTTCTACCGCCGCTAAACAAATCCCAAATAGCACAAACATGGCCCCTGTCAGGTCATTATGATAACGCGCAAAGGCCAGAAAGTTGAGGTTTCCGGCGTTGATAAGCATTTCTACCCCCAGGAGAGCTAAAAGGAAGTTTCGTCGTAGCATCAAGGATAGGAGGCCCAGCGCAAATAAACACGCTGATAGGCTCAAAACACCGTAAAGTAGATTAGCGGACATAGCGCGGTTTTTTCTGAACTAAGAGGATAGCACCCACGATTCCCACCAGCAGGGTGAAGGAGAGGAGCTCAAAGGGCAAAACATAGGCTGTGAGGAGGGCTTTGCCGATGGGCTTGATGGTGCCGTAGAGGAAGTATGGGAGGTCCTCCTGGGCCAAAACCTGACTGCGGACAGGCATCGCCCGCACCTCCTGTAAGGCATACAGCAGAAGGCCTGTCCAGAGCAGGCTGATTCCCAACGGCACCCAGAGCGCCCCCCCTCGCGGAAGCGGCGGTATGTCGCTTTTCGTGAGACTAATCAGCATCACTACAAACAGGAACGTTACCAGGATGGCGCCAGCATACACGATGACCTGGATGATACCGAGGTATTCGGCCCCAAGCAGGAAGTACACCCCGGCTACCCCGAGCATGGTTAGCACCAGCGAGAGGACGGCATAGACAGGGTCCCGCAGGCCGGCAGCCAGTGCCGCCCCGACCAGCACCAGCACGCCCAGCCCCCCCAGCGTCAAAATCTCCACCCAACTTGGCACGAGGCAAACATAGCTAAAATCTGCCTACCTTTGCTCTGTCCCCATAGCTCAGCGGTAGAGCAGCGGATTCTTAATCCGCGGGCCGCAGGTTCGAATCCTGCTGGGGACACAAGCTCCCTTTTGTGTAAGTTTGCCAAGAAGGTATTTTCTCACTACATGCGAATGGGGAGCCTAGTCTGGCCACACCTGACTTGCGCGGCTTTTTTGGCCAGCGTCCTAATAGCCCAAGAGGCATGGCATGATGCGCTTATTCCGGAGCTTCCGCCGGCGCAGCTCGTGATCTTAAAGGGCCATTATGCGGTGCAATGGGATGGCACAGGCAGCTACCGGGATAGCAGTGTGGAGGCAGAAGCCTGGGCCAGCCGCATCCCCTGGGAGGAAGGCCAAGAGTGGTACCCACCTACCCCCGCCGTGACCCCCGGCCCCCTCACCATCCAAAAGGCCACCTACACCTATGTCTACCTTTACTCCTGGCAACTGCACCGTTCTGGCAAGCGCCTGCGCCTGTATTCTACGCCGCCCGCCTATAGCGCTGTGCCACAGCCCTCTCCTCGCCAGACTACCCAGACCTGGAAAACCCAGAGCGTCTTAGCTTCAGGCCAATGGTATAAAATCCACACGGGACCCGCTGGTGTCTACCGCATTGATAGGAATACCCTCCAAGCCTTAGGCATAGACCCTACCACCGTCGATCCGCGCCGTCTACGCCTATATGGCCAGGTGGGCGGCCTTCTACCCCAACAAAACAACCTCCCCGCCCCAGATGACCTGGAAGAGATCCCCCTTTACTTCCCCGGTGAAAGCGACGGCACCTGGGACGCTAATGATGCCGCCTACTTCTATGCCGACAGTCCGGACAGCTGGTACCCCTGGCCCAGCCGCACCTTCTTCCACCTGAAAAACCCCCACACCGACAGCTGCACGTACTTCCTCACTTTTGATTTAGGGCCGGGGAAACGACTCACCACCCAGCCCTTCAGCCCCGGCTCCGCTACCCCCACGAACCAAGTTCTCACCCTCTACTTCTACGAGCAGGAGCTGGTGAACCTCGTCAAATCCGGCCGGGTATGGCTGGGCGAAACCTTTGATGCTTATCAGCCCAGTCGCACATTTGTCCTTCCTCTCCCAGCCTGCGACAGCGTGAGGCTCTTCATTCAAGTAGCCGCCAGCTCGCTCAGTGGCGCCACCTTCACCGTACAAGCTGGCTCAGCCACCTTAGGCACTATCTCTGTACCAGCCATCCCGGGTCCAGCTGATAGCTACTACGCCCGGTGGGGTTCTCTCCTGCGCACCCTGACCAGTACCAGCGCTAACCTTCCCATCCAACTCACTTACAGCGGCCGCTCGGATAGCAAAGGCTACCTCAACTACATCGAAGCCATCGCTTATCATCCGCTCACCTGGCAAAGTGGGCAGCAGATTTTCCGGGTGCGGGCGGGTACAGGTCCCTGGGAAGTCCAAGGCACCGGCCCCCGCAAAAAACTCTGGGACGTCACGAATCCCTTAGAGCCCGTGGAAGTCCCGCTTTTCCAGACGGCAAGCGGCTATGGCTTTTTCAGTCCGGGGGATACCCTGCGAACCTACTGTGCCTTTGAAGAGGGGGCGGCTTATGTCCCCACACCGGGCGGTCCAGTCGCCAATCAAAACCTCCATGCGCTCTCTGGGATCCGTTATGTGATCGCCACCACTCGCGAGCTGGCCCCCCTCTGCCAGCGCTTATGTGAGCTCAATAACAGCTGGAGCCCTTGTACAGTCGTCGCCATAGAAGATGTGTACAATGAGTTTTCGGGTGGGAGGCCCGACATCTGCGCCCTGCGAAACTTCCTACGCATGTTGTATGAGCGGGCCAGCAGTCCAGCGGAGGCGCCTACCTTCTTGCTGCTTGTGGGGCAAGCCAGCTATAACCTGCGAAAGGTCGGCGGCACTTTTCTACCCACTTATCAAAGTCGGGAATCCTTCTATCCGCCAGAAACCTACGGAAGCGATGACTTTTTTGGCTTCCTGGACAGTAACGAAGGCTTCTGGGGCGAGAATACGCCAGCTGGCCAGTACGATCCTCGCAATACCAGCGTCCGGAGCCATGGCCTGGACTTAGGCATCTGCCGCCTGCCTGTATACAGCCCGCAGGACCTCCAGAACTATATTGAAAAGCTTTCCGACTATCTCACGAACCCCGAAGTCCAGGGCCCCTGGCTGCGCCAGAGCGTTTTCTTCACCGATTATAAAGACAATGGCCTGCATACCTCCCAAGGCGAAACCCTTGCCGAAACATTCCGACAGGGCTTAGGCTACCCCGAAGTGAGCAAAATCTACATAGATATCTTTCCGGCGCAGCCCCAAGCCTCCGGCCTGAGCTTCCCCCAAGCCCGGGAAGCTCTCCTCAACCGCCTGGGCCAAGGGGGGCTCTTCGCCCATTATGTCGGCCACGGCAATGAATACGCCCTCCAAGGCTTTGACTTCTTCCCTCTCCCTACCGTGCGCCAAATGCAAAACCGCCACCGCTACCTCACTTTCATCACCGCCACCTGCGAATGGGGCAAATGGGACGACCCAAACGTTCGCGGCGGTGGGGTGGAAGCGCTTTTTTTGCCGCAGCGCGGGGCCATCGCCCTCCTCACCTCCACCCGAAAGGTCTTCGCCCACCTCAATTTCGCCCTCTCCCAGAACTTCTATGCCTACCTTTTGAGTACTTACCGGCCGCAAAAGCAAGTCCTTTTTGGCGACCTCATGCGTGAAACCAAAAACCGCAGCTGGAGTAACGCCGGAGCCATCAATAGCCGGTCTTTCTCGTTCCTTGGCATACCCACGCTCCCCCTGCGCCTGCCCACCTACAAAGCCGTCATCACCCAGATAAATAGCCTCCCCCCCTCCGGGGCCAATCCCGATACCTTGCGCCCCCTCCGCCCTATCCAGATCAGCGGCGAAATCCAGGACAGCACCGGCCAGCTCGTCCCGACCTTCCAAGGCGAAGTCAGCCTCCGCATCTGGGACAAAAGCATTTCGCGCAGCACGCTCATCTCCCGCACACCCTACCAGAGCCAAGAAGTGCTGCTTTTCAGTGGACGAGCTACCGTAACCAATGGCCGCTTCCAGCTTACAGCCTACATCCCCATAGATATTATCCCCACGCCGGGCCTGGGACGCATGACCCTCTGGGCACAAAGTCCCGACGGCAGTAGCGCCGCCGGCGCCGAAACCCGCTTCGTTATCTGCTGCCCCGACACCCTCCCCCCGCCCACTACCCCACCCACTATCCGCCTCTACATCAACGATACCACCTGGATTGCTGGCGGCATCACCCACCCTAACCCCACCCTCATCGCTTACATCACCGACAGCTTAGGCATCAACCTCTCCCCCCTCGCCGTCGGCAAAGAACTCAAAGCCACCCTCAATGGCCGGGACATCTACCTCAGCTCCTACTACGAGACCGAACGCGACCAGCCTAATAAAGGCCGAGTCTCCTACCGATTCTTTGATTTAGCACCGGGCACCTACCACCTCTCCCTCGAAGCTTGGAACCTCGCTGGTCAGAAAGCCACCGCCTCCACCACCTTCACCGTCCAAGAAAACGCTACACTCCGCATCACCCGCCTCTTCAACTATCCTAACCCCTTCACCACGCATACCCGCTTCTTCATCGAGCACACCCAGCCTGGCCAACCCCTAGATGCCCGCCTCACCATCTATACCCTCACCGGCCGCCGCATCAAAACCCTCGCCACGACCCTCCATAGCGCCGCCAACCTCTCCTTCGGCGACCTGACCTGGGATGGCCTGGATGAGTTCGGCGATAAACTCGCCCGCGGGGTCTACCTCTACCGCCTGGAGCTTCGCAATCCCCAAACCGGCGAAACCGCCTCCGCCCAGGAAAAACTCCTCCTGCTGCGATAAAACTTCCTCAGCGCAGTAAGCGCCGCTTAGCCAGCTACGACACGAAAGGTTCGCTCTTCCAAGGTCAAGCGCCCCAGCGCTTCGGCTAAGCAACTGAACGTGGGTTCTAACTTATAGACGGCCTCGTTTTCGGAAAGCGTAACAAGTTGGCGAAGTTCGTCCAAGAGGCCAGGGCTTATGGTATCTATGGGCCAGTGGGCGTGCAGGACTTCCACCAGGTGGGCTTTCCGGAGGATTTCCCAGCCATCTAGAAGGTGCCGATGGCGGGTTCCCTCCCAAATATTGGTAATAAGCAGCTCGCGCAGAAAGCGCTCTATGGGAAACTCAGCCAAGATACCCAGCCCTCCCCAGATTTCTATGGCCCAGTGGGCGGCTTTTAGGGCGACTTCGGCGGTCCAGTACTTCGCTAAGTGTGAGAGCAGACGAAAGGTAGCATAACGCTGAGAATAGGGCGGTTTCTCCAGCCAGGTGGTCTCTAACCACTGTTCGGCCAGCCAGGCCAAAGCCCCTGCCACCCGGAGGCGCTCATACTGCTCGGCCAGCTCTTTCTGAAAGAGCGGCTGCTCAGCAAGCGTCCGACCAAAAAGATGCCGATGCTGAGCGAATTCGTATGCCTTCCGCAAGGCATGCAAACCATGTGCTACGACCCCGACGGCATTCGCAATGCGCGAGAAGTTCAAAACCTCCAAAATGTAGTAAATGCCCTGACTGGCATCCCCTATGAGGTAGGCTTCGGCGTGATGGAGTTCTACTTCGCCGGTGGGAACGCTTCGGGTGCCGATTTTGTCTTTGAGGCGGCGGATAAGATAGTTTCGCGTGCCGTCCTGGCGCGCGCGGGGTACTAAGAAGAGCGCCAGCCCCTTAGGACCCATGGGCGCTTTCTCCGGACGGGCTGCCACCACAGATAGCTCCGCGCCCACATTACTGCTAAAGTACTTTTCGCCAGAAAGATACCACCGCCCCTCCTGCAGATAGGCTCGAGTGTGGACATGACTGCCTAAGTCTGAGCCGCTTCCCACTTCGGTCATCCACGTGGCCCCTTGCCAAAAAGGCGGCTCCCGTCGCCCCAAAGCCCCCAAAAAATCCTCCCGGGACGGCCCCTCATAGTACTTATACAGCGGCACCCACGTAGAAAGCGTCACTGTGTACGGACAATACAAACCCGGATCATAGTAGCTCGCCACAAACCCTAACTGATAACTGAACCGCAGGTCATGCCGATGCGCCACCTCCGAAATCACCCCCGCCGCATAACCTGCCGACAACAGATACCAGTACCCAGGCGGATAGAGAATCTCATCTACCCGTTCACCGCGCGCATTAAACTGGCGCAGGTGCGGCGTGCCCCAACGGTCTACCTCTAACGAAAGCGGCCAACCTTCCTTCTCCCACCACTCCTGATAAGCAGTGAGACGTTCCGGAACCGGAAAGCCCATCTCCTCCCGAAGAAAAGCTACCGGCCCACCCAGGAGCGTATCCAATCGCATGGGCCAAATCTACAAAAATCCCAGCGCACTTTGCGTGATCGGTGTGAAAACAAGGGACACAGGAAGGCCTGTGGATAAGGCTGACAGCCCCGCCAAAGGATGGGGCCACCATAACCCCCTCCGTGTCCTCGGCGATTCGCCCCCAAAAGTCACCACCCTTGTAATATGGGCGAAAACGGCGCCATCTCTAACCAGTTAGGGCCGACCTTGAGGTCTACTTCTATGGGAACCTGATGGGGCAGGGTGAGCGCCTCGCACATGATACGGGCAATAGCAGGGGCTACCTCAGGAATAAGGGAAGCAGGCATTTCCCACAAAAGCTCGTCATGAATCTGCAAAAGCAGACGCGCCTCAGATGGAAGGCCCGCAGCCTGCAAACGAATCATCGCAAGCTTGATCAGGTCCGCAGCTGTGCCCTGAATGGGGGTATTAATGGCCAACCGCTCGGCCTCAGCGCGCAAGGTCTTATTCCCTGAATGAATATTGGGAATGTAGCGGCGCCGCCCTAAAAGGGTTTCCGCATAGCCCCGCTCACGCACACGGGCGATCTGGGCCTCTATGTAGGCCTTGACGCCGGGATAACGCGCAAAGTACTGGTCAATGAGCTGCTGGGCCTCCGTGCGCGAAATGCCTCCTAACCGCTCGGCCAGGCCGTGGGCAGTAATGCCGTAAATAATACCAAAGTTGACGGTTTTGGCGACGCGCCGCATCTCTGGCGTGATGTCAGACGTGCTAAAAAGCCGCTCAGCCGTAGCTTTGTGAATATCCCGGCCTCCCAGAAAGTCCTGGATGAGCTGCGGGTCGCCGCTTAGCGCCGCAGCGATTCGCAGCTCTATCTGCGAGTAGTCTGCCGAAAGAAGGACATAACCAGGCTTCTCCGTACTAAAGGCTTTTCGGAGACGTTTCCCGCGGTCGGTATGGATGGGAATATTCTGAAGGTTGGGAGCTTGGGAACTCAGGCGGCCGGTAGCAACCACAGCCTGCTGAAAAATAGTATGAACCCGCCCCGTGCGGGGATAAATGCTCTCTATGAGGCCATTGATGTAGGTGGTGCGGAGCTTATGGATTTCCCGATAGGTTAAGAGCACCTCCGGGAGCGGGTGCTGCTGGGCGAGGGCGGCCAGGGTTTCTTCGTCAGTAGCGGGCTGACCCTTAGGCGTTTTGCGCTGGACAGGCAGCCCCAGCTCAGAAAAAAGCACTTGCGCCACCTGCTGCGGTGAGTTGAGATTAAAAGCGTGCCCAGCCAGCTCATGCGCCTTTTGTGTGAGGGTCTCCAGCTCCTGATCCCACTCCGCGCCCAGCGCTTCCAGAACGCCCCGATCTACGTATATGCCCCTGAGCTCCATCCCCGCTAACACCTGCATAACGGGCAGTTCCATCGACTCATAGAGGGGCCAGAGGTTTTCTCCTCGGAGCGCCTGAGTAAGGGGCTGGTAAAGGCGCAGAGCCAGATCAGCATCCTGACAGGCGTATGGCAGGAGCCTTTCCAGGGGCACCTGGCGAATGTCCTTCGTCCGGAGCCCCTCAAAGAGACCATCATACGTGAGGCGTTTGCTCATGCCTAAAAATCGTTCAGCAACAGCGGAAAGGCTGTGCGGCCGCTCCGGGTCTAAAAGATAATCCGCTAAAAGCGTGTCAAAGAAAGGTCCCTTCAGGCTTAGGCCGTGATTAGCTAAGACGACAAAATCATACTTCAGGTTGTGAGCGACTTTGAGGACAGCGCTTTCGGCCCAAGGGCGCAAAACCTCCCGATAACCCAACCACGTCTCTGACGTGATCGGAATATAAACAGCTTTACCGGCAGCGGGAGAAAGAGCCAAACCAACCAGCTCCGCTTGAATAGGATGCGTGCTGGTAGTCTCCACATCCAAGGCAAAGGCAGGGGCTTCAGCGTGCGCCTCTAAGAAAGCCCGTAAAGCCTCAGGCGACTCGATGAGCTGATAGTCATGGTGGACGTAGGGCTTAGATGTGGGAGCAGGGGGTGGGGCACTTTCCGGCCAAAGTTCGCGCAGGCGCCGGGCGATCTGACGCAGGGCATATTTGTCTAAAAGCGGCTGGAGCTTTTCCCAGGCGGGGGAGGATACCGCAAAAAGGTGCGGCACGAAAGGCGCCCCCGGAACCTCCCGCTCACCCAGGTACGCCAGCGCGTACGTCGCCTCCGCCATCTCCCGCCCCTCCGAAAGACGTTGCGCCACCCCCTTCGGAAGAACCGGCAAGTGCCGCAGGAGATTTTCCAGCGAGCCGTACCGAGCCAGGAGCTCCCGGGCTGTCTTTTCACCAATGCCTTTGACGCCGGGGAGATTGTCGCTGGCATCCCCTACCAGCGCCAAGTAGTCAGGAATCTGAGCGGGTTCTACACCAAACTTGTCTTTCACACCGTCGGGGGTGAGTTTTTCGGCGGGAGCCTTACCGCGGGCGGGGCGGTAGAGCGTAACGCGCGCATTCACGAGCTGGGCCAGGTCTTTATCCGTAGAGAGAAGCCATATCGCCTCCGTCTCCGGGTAAGTAAGCGCCTGCCGGGTCCAAGCCGCTATCAGATCGTCGGCTTCATAGCCGGGCACTTCCGCCTGATAAAGGTGAAGCGCTTCCAAAATAGCCCGTAGGGGCGGTAGACTCGCCACCAGGTCTTCGGGAGGCGGCTCCCGATGCGCTTTGTAGGTAGAAAGCTCTGCCTCCCGAAACGTCGTCTCCGGACTATCCCACGCAATCCCCACGTGCGTAGGCCGTAGCTCCCCCATCACCTCCAAAAGCGTACTGATAAACCCAAACAGCACCGATGTATTGAAGCCGTCAGCATTGCGCAGCGGTCGCTCCTGAAAAGCAAAAAATGCCCGGTACACCAGACTCATGCCGTCTACCAGCAGAATGCGCACATGGGAAAGTTACAGCATTTTTCCCCTGGCTTACCTTTGCTTGGTCTCTATGCAGGATAGACGGATTGCTGTGCTTTTGGGCCTCCTAACGGGCAGTGTGCTGGGTGTGCTATGTTTTTTTACGGAAGATTGGCTAATTCGCTATCCTTTCACGGATGACGCCTTCTATTACGCGCAAATAGCCCGCAATATCGTCTCCGGCAAGGGCGTTACGTTTGATGGCCTGCATGAGACAAATGGCTTCCATCCCCTATGGCTCCTGCTGCTCTTGCCTATTTATGCTCTATTTAGCGGAGACTGGCTCCCGCTGAGGGTGATCCTCGGCCTGCAAGCCCTCCTCGCGGCCGCCTCTTCGGCGCTGCTCTATGCTGTCCTCCGCCGATGGACGGGACGCCTCTTAGCCATTTTAGGCGTGGTGCTGTACCAAATGCTCACCTTCCTGCTGGAGATTAGCTTTTCGGGGATGGAGACAGGCCTACAAGGCCTACTCCTTATCTACCTTTTGTGGAAGTGGCCCGCCATAGCGCAAAACCTCGAGAAAAAAGCCTGGTTTCTGGGCATTCTATTGGGCCTGATAATCTTAGCGCGGTTAGATGGGGTGGCAGTGGCAGGCATAGTGGGGCTTTATACCCTCTGGCGCCTGCGAAAAGCATCCCCCTCTCGGATAGGGGGCTTTCTGGCACGGCTGGGGATAGCAGCTGGGCTCGTAACGGGGCCCTATTTCGTCTGGAACCTCCTGCACTTCGGACATCTGATGCCCGTGAGCGGCGCCGCCAAACGCTACCCCCTGTGGGAAAAACCCCTCGCCGAAACCCTCAATAAGCTCTTCTGGTGGGCCAAAGCCCTCAGCAAAGGCCTCTCCTACGCCGGCATAGGGAACATCCCCCCCTGGCTCCTCGGAAGCCTCACCCTCCTCATAGTAGCCCTCCTCCTCTTCTACCTAAAATGGTGGAAAAACCTCCTCCAAACCCCCGAACTCCTCTTAGGCATGGGCGCCGGTGCAGCTCACTATGTCTTAAGCTCGCTCACGCTAATCACCTTCCGGGGGTGGTATCTTGTCACAGAAGTCCTGGCCATCGTACTTTTTTTATCTTATCTGTGGGAAAGGCACAAAATCCTCAAAGCCATTGGCATAGCGATGTATGGGGGTCTTTTTGCGACTATCGGTAAGCTCACCAAGGACTGGCGCCTCAGCCCTGAAACTAATGCCGTCATTTACGAGGCGTATCAGGTGGGCCTCTGGCTGCGGGAAAACACGCCCCCCCAAAGCCGCTGCGCCACCTGGGATGCCGGCGTCATCGGTTACTTCGCCCACCGCCCCGTCATCAACTTAGACGGCCTCGTCAATACCTACGACTTCCTGCCGCTTCTAAAGTCTAAGCTGCTGCCCACCTACCTCAAAGAAAAAAACGTCCGTTACCTCACCACCTACACCATGGGAACCGACTACAAAGACTACTGGCACTTCAAGGAACACTGGGACGTGTGGGAATCCCTTCTACAAAAGCCGGTTTATGTAAAGCCATTCTTCCACAAGCCCGCCGATGTATTTTTTGATGCAAGTGGCGGCGAGTCCTATTATTACATCTGGGAACTGCCAGCACCTACTGCCGAAACCGGAAGGCCCTAAAAGAAAACTAAAATTACCCTGCAAAACACACAGCCAAACCTTCTCAATCGGATAACTCCAATTGCCGCAAAATAAGCTCGGGTTGATTGCGCGCAATGCAGTAACCCAAGCAGCCAAGCGCCTGGGCCGCCTGTACATTGAGGCTGTTGTCGTCTATGAAGAGGGTATTTTGCGGCTGCCAGCCCAGCTCATCAAGCACATACCGGTAAGCCGCTGGCTCAGGCTTGCGCCGAGAAATGCGGTTGGAAAAAAAGACTTCCACAAAATACTTCCGCCAAGGCGCAATATGGGGTTCTACAATCGTGAGGTGCAGGTCGTTCGTATTGCTTAGCAGGGCGAGGGAGTAGGAAGAGGCAAGGGCCCGGAGGATTCTCTCGGCCTCGGGGAGGGGGCCTAAGAGCATGGCATTCCAGGCGTCTATCAGGTCCCGCTCAGTAAGGTGCGGGAAGCAGTTTTTCCAGCCCTGTAAAAAAGCCTCTGTACTGAGCTCGCCTTTCTCGTAAGCGGCGAGCGTGGGGTCTTGCAAGAGAGCGGGGAGCGCTTCAGCCGAGAGGCCCAGCCCCTGCAGCGTCAAACCATAGTCCACCCCATATAAAACCCCTCCCAAGTCCAGAAGGATATACTTCACCGACTTCATGAGGCCGCGGCCTTTGCGCGAGCACGCGCTTTCAGATACGTACGTAAAATCGGAAGAAGCGACAAAACAATGATGCCTAAGGCAATCACCTCAATGTACTTTCTCAGCCACGGGAAAGCACTCCCCAGCCCATAGCCTGCCAGAGTTAGACTCACGATCCATAGGATTCCCCCCGTGGCATTGTACACGATGAACTGCCGAGGCGAAAAGCCCACCACCCCCGCTAAAATTGGCGCAAACGTCCGCACAATCGGCACATAGCGCCCCAGAATAATCGCACTTTTACCCCAGCGGTTGTAAAATGCGCGCGTCTGCTCCAAGTACTTTCGCTTGAAGAACCAGGTTTCCCGCTTTTCAAAGAGCCGCTGGCCCAGCAGCCGTCCCGTCCAATAGCCCACCTGGTCCCCGACGATAGCCGCTGCCGACAGCGCCAGTATCACCCATCCGATCGGCACCGGCAGTATCTCCAGCGCACAAAACAACCCCACCGTAAATAGAAGCGAGTCTCCCGGCAAAAAGAATCCAAACATAAGCCCGGTTTCCGCAAAAATAATAGCCGTTACCAGCGCCAGTCCGCCGACCTGGATGATTTTCTCGGGGTCGAGAAGGTCCCGCAGCGTGTGAAGGATTTCCTGCACCGGGACAAATGTACGCAGCAGAAAGGCTCTCCAGCTATGTATTGTATGTTTGCAGCGTGTATCGGACGCTTTTTCATATTCCCCGGCGGCGGAAGGACGAGCTGTGGGTGTATTTCTGCGGCCACTCGCTGGGGCTTCAGCCGAAAAGTGCGGCCTCTTACATCTGGCGTGTGCTGGAAAGCTGGCACTGGGAAGGCGTAGAGGCGTATTTCAGTGCGCGGGCGCGTTGGGTGGATTATGCAGACCGCCTGCGGCCTAAGCTCGCTCCCCTCCTCGGCGCCCAGCCCGAAAGCATCGCCATCGCCCACACCCTCACCACCAACCTCCATTTGCTCTTAGCCAGTTTTTACCAGCCCACGCCCCAGCGCTATATCATTCTGACGGAGCAGGAGCCTTTCCCTTCGGACATCTATGCCCTTCAAAGCGCCGCCGCCCTCAAAGGCTATCCGGATGCGGTCCGGATGGTGCCTGAGCTCCTTCCCACCACCGAAGCTGTGCTATCGGCGATTGATTCTTATGGGGAGAGACTGGCAGGTGTGTGGATGAGCGGGGTGCATTATCTGACGGGGCAGGCGTATGACATACAGGCCATTACGGCGGCGGCGCACCGGGTAGGCGCTTGGGCGGGCTGGGACCTGGCGCATGCCGTCGGCAACATCCCCCTGCAGCTGGATGCCTGGAATGTAGACTTCGCCGTCTGGTGCAGCTACAAGTACCTTAACGCAGGGCCTGGCGCCGTCGGCGGCCTCTATGTGGCTCCCCGCCACTGGGGAAAAGCCCCCCTCCTCGCTGGCTGGTGGGGCAACCGCTTAGAAACCCGCTTCGCTATGCAGCCCACCTTTGACCCGGCTCCCGATGCCCGCGCCTGGGTCCACAGCAACCCCTCCCCCCTCCTCCTCGCCCCCCTCGAAGCCAGCCTCGACATCTTCGCTTTGCTGAGCCTCCCCGAATACTTTGCGCAAATCCAGACCTACCACCGCCTCCTCCGGGAAAAGCTCGCCCACATCCCCGGCATTAGCCTACTCACCCCCGAAAATGCCCATGGCGCCCAGCTCTCCTTCCAGCTGACCCACAGCGACGGAAAAGCCCTCAACCAGGCCCTCTTGGAAGCAGGCTATTGCATAGATTGGCGGCGGCCGGGCATCCTCCGCGCAGCCCCAGTCCCCCTCTACAACACCCCCGAGGAAATCGAGGCCTTTGCAAAAGCCGTCTCTCACTATCTCCAAACCTATGCGTAACCTCCTCCACCTTGGCCTGAGTTTGATTCCTTTGCGGGGTATGGGGGAAATCACTTACCGCCTCTTCTGGGCCGAAGAACCGCCCTATACCTACCGGGTGATCATGCGCCTCTCGCCCTCCAAGGGACCGCACACGGACCTGCGGATGCCCTCCTGGCGCCCCGGCCGGTACATCCTCCAAAACTACGCCGGCGCCCTCTACCACTTCTCCGCGCAAACCCCTGACGGCCAGCCCCTCGCCTGGAAAAAAACCGACAAAGACACGTGGCGGATCTTCCACACCGGAAAGGCCTCTACGCTGGAAGTTTCCTACCGCATAGATGCCAGAACCCTGGACGCCGGCTCCAGCTACCAGGGTGGCGCGCTCATTTACTTCAATCCTATCACGCTTTTCCTGTATCCCGTGGGGCGGCTGAATGAGCCGTGTCGCTTAGAACTGCCGGACTTGCCCGCTACGTGGGCCGTAGCCACCGCACTCCCCGCTAAAAACAAACGTCTCTATGAGGCGCCCTCTTACCATCACCTCGTGGATGCGCCTTTCGTCATAGCCCCTACCCTGCGCCAGACCCAAACAACCTGCGAAGGCGCCACCCTCCATGTACACTTCTGGGGCGAAATAGGCGCAAAAAACCTAGACCCTTTCCTCACCGACCTGTGCAAAATCGTCCAAACCCAAAAACAAATCTGGGGCGAACTCCCCCTCGCCGAGTATCACTTCATCTACATCCTGGTGCCGTTTCTGATGCGTCACGCCGTGGAGCATGAGAACTGCGCCGTTTTCGTCCTGCCTCAAAGCGGCGCCCAGGATGAAAGCAGCCTCAAAGGCTTTTTGTCCATCTCGGCCCATGAGTTTTTCCATGTGTGGAATGTGAAACGTTTGCGGCCCGCAGCGATGTGGCCCTACGATTATAACACGCCGCCCATGACGTCGCTCCACTGGTTTACGGAGGGGGTTACGGATTATTACACTTCCCTGACGCTGGTGCGGGCGGGGCTCATGCCAGAAGCACAGTACTGGTCGCAGCTCAGCAGCTTCCTCCAGGAGCTGGAAAACAGTTGGGTTTATCAAAACTTTTCGCCGGCGGAGCTAAGTATGGATAGCTGGCATGCGACTTCCCCGTATCGGCCGACTTTTTTGCAAGGGTCATTTTACGCGGCAGGTAAGCGCGTGGGCTTTTTGCTGGATATGCTTCTCCGGCGGGAGAGCGGCGGCCGCTACAAACTGGACGACCTGATGCGCTACCTGTATCGGACCTACTACAAGCGGGGGAAAGGTCTGCCAGAGGAGGGCGTTCTGGAAGGGGTGGTGCACCTCTTGGGCGCTGAAAAGCGAAAGGTAGTCGAGGATTTTTGGCGCTCGTATGTGGAGGGGCGGGAGCGGGTCTCGTACAAAGACTTTCTGACGGGCCTCCCGATAGCCGTGGAGGAAGCGGAGGAGCTGGCGCAGGGCTGGGCACGGATTGGAATTCGCCGCTGGAGCCAGGAAGGAGAAGGCATCCGCATCGTCCAGGTAGAACCCTTGAGTGCAGCCGCCAGGCTTGGCCTGAGCCAAGACGATATCATCTATACCGTAGACGGAAAGTCCGCTGGCGACTTAGACCCGGCCTTTTGGGATAGCCTCAAAGACGGCGCCCGCGTGCCTATCGGCTGGCGCCGCAAAGACGAGGTAGTGGATGAGGGCGTCCTGTACTTCACGGCGCGCCAGATACCTCGCCAAAAGCGCCTCCGCCTCACACCGACAAAAGAAGGCTTCGGTACCAGCGATTAATACCTACCAGGTCGTCCGCTTTTCAGCCCTCTGAAAAAGGGCGGAGGTCCTGCGTAAAAGCGCATTTAGAACTGCAAAGGCACGGCAGGAGACACTGGCTTTACCCACCCCCAGCCTACCTTTGCAAGGTGCGAGTAGGTATCTTCTTTGGCGGGGCCGCCCGCGAACGGGAAGTCTCCTATGCAGGAGGACGTACCGTATATGATCTATTGGACCGACGGCGCTTCGTCCCCGTGCCTATCTTTTTGGATGCGTATCATAGGCCCATGCGCCTCCGGCCCGAGAAGCTCTACTATGGCATGATCACGGACTTTTTCCCGCCTCCGCAGGCTTTACCCGCAGAGGTGCGCTTTCCCCTCTATGCGGAGCAGCTCTGGCACCCCAAAAGCAGCGCCTATCTCCGA